>PJUJ01000512.1_pt1 | contig 16738 bp, 16 predicted proteins | sample 1512321 | NCBI WGS metagenome assembly PJUJ01 (sample SAMN08177669, study PRJNA422409) | Feces metagenome, whole genome shotgun sequencing project. | isolation source: Chicken feces enriched on filter paper: beechwood xylan treatment | host: Gallus gallus | place: USA: Madison | collected 2015-01-15 | reverse complement strand
GGTCGACAAGACCGAGTGGGGCATGACCCCGCAGACGGTCAACGCCTACTACAACTCGGTCAACAACGAGATCGTGTTCCCGGCCGCCATCCTGCAGGCGCCGTTCTTCCATCCGGACGCCGACCCGGCCGTCAACTACGGCGGCATCGGCGGCGTGATCGGCCACGAGATCGGCCACGGCTTCGACGACCAGGGCCGCAAGTCCGACGGCGACGGCGTGCTGCGCGACTGGTGGACGGCGGAAGACGCCGCCAAGTTCGACGTGCAGAAGGCCAAGCTGGGCGCGCAGTACTCGGCGTTCGAGCCCTTCCCGGGCGTGCACGTCAACGGCGACCTGACGATGGGCGAGAACATCGGCGACATGGGCGGCCTGTCCTTCGGCCTCGACGCCTATCACGCCTCGCTGCACGGCAAGCCGGCCCCGGTGCTGGACGGCTTCACCGGCGACCAGCGCGTCTATCTGGGCTGGGCCCAGGTGTGGCGCCAGAAGAGCCGCGACGATGCGCTCAAGCAGCAGATCGCCAGCGACCCGCACTCGCCGGCCTACTACCGCGTCAACGGCACCATCCGGAACCAGCCGGGCTGGTACAAGGCCTATGACGTCCAGCCGGGCGACAAGCTGTACATCGCGCCGGAAGATCGCGTGAAGATCTGGTGATCTGAGCGTTCTCCTCCCTCGCGTAGCGGGGGAGGTGGCGCGCTGCGGATACGCAGCGTGACGGAGGGGGCGACGGCCGGCAATGAGCCCAGTCTCGCCCCCTCCACCGCTTCGCGGTCCCCCTCCCCCGCACGCGGGGGAGGAGTTAGAACCCCGGGCCTCACCGCCCGGGGTTTTTCTTTGGCCTCACGTCGCCGCGTCGAGGATGGCCTCGCGCACCAGGTCGGGGCGCTCCATCGGCAGGAAGTGGCTGGTTCCGGCCAGGGTCTCGATGCGCACGGCCTTGCCGCGCCGGGCGAAGGCGGCGCCGTCGCCGATGCGGCAGGTCGAGCCGGTCTCGGCCGCCAGGATCCGCACGGGTCCGCGGAACTGGCTGACGGCCCGCCACGGATCGTGGCCCTGGGCGGCGTAGTTGGAGGCCTCCCAGGCCGGCGTGCAGGCCAGCTCGACCTTGCCGTCGGGACGGTCCTTGAAGCCGCCGCCGACATAGTCGGCCAGCATGGTCTCGGGCCAGGTCTTGAAGGCGCCGCGGCCGCGATAGGCGGCGAAGGCGGCCTCGCGGCTGTCGAACACTTCGCGCCGGCGGCTGGCGGCCTGGGCGATCGGCATGCGCTTCCAGAGGCGCCCCGAAGTCCACGGCGCCTTGGCGTAGAGGGCCACCAGCCGCGGCATGATCACCGGATCCAGCAGCACGACGCTGGAGACCTTGCCCGGGGCCTGTGCGGCGGCGAGCAGGCTGACCGTGGCCCCCATCGAGTGGCCGGCCAGCACCACCGGGGCCTGGTCCAGCGCCCGCAGCAGCGCCAGCAGGTCGTCGCGCAGGTCGAGCCACGAGCGGCGGCCGTCGGGATCGGCGGCCAGGCGGCTGTCGCCGTGGCCGCGCTGGTCGACGGCCAGCACCCGCAGGCCGGCCGACAGCGGGGCCAGCAGTGCGCGATAGGTCTGGGCGTTGAAGCTGTTGGCGTGCACGAAGACGACGTCGACCGCGCGGCTGGCCGGGCCGAAGTCCAGCGCCGCCATCTCGCCGTCGCCGGCGGGGCTGTCGATGGCGATGAAACGCCGCCTGGGCTCGCGGAAGACGGCGGCGTCCATCGGCCAGAGGTTCCTTCTTCGGCTCTTCCCGCTAACGTAGGCGCCCACAGCCCCGCCGTCCAATGGAGCCGACGATGAATCCGCTCGCCACCATCGGCTACGAGACCGACACCCAGGGCGGCATGATCGATCGGCTGAAGGCGGCCGGGGTGGAACTGGTGGTCGACGTGCGGGCGGTGGCCTCGTCGCGCAAGGCCGGTTTCTCCAAGACCCTGCTGGGAAACAGCCTGCAGGACCAGGGCATCGGCTACCTGCACCTGCAGCCGCTGGGCACGCCCAAGGCCGGCCGCGACGCCGCCCGCGCGGGCCGCACCGACGAGATGCGGGCGATCTTCGCCGCCCATCTGGAAGAGCCCAAGGCCCAGCTGGCCCTGGCCCAGGCCACGCAGTTGGCGGGCGAAAAGCGCATCGCCCTGCTGTGCTACGAGGACGACCCGGCCTGCTGCCACCGCCGCATCGTCGCCGACCGCATCCGTCAGGCGCTCAAATGCGAGGTCGTGGACCTGTGATCGAGGCGGTGCTGGCCGGTTACGAGGCCGACGGGCAGGACCTGGTCGACCGGTTCGAGGCCATAGACCCCGCCGGGCTCTACGCGCCGGTGGCCCAATTCATTCCGGCGGCGCGGGCCAGGATCGCCGACATCGGGGCCGGCACGGGACGCGACGCGGCCTGGCTGGCGGGCCTTGGCCACGCGGTGGTCGCCGTCGAGCCGGTCGCGGCCCTGCGCGAGGCGGGCCGGGCGCTGCATCCCGAGCTGGCCTGGATAGACGACCGCCTGCCTGAACTTTCAGGCCTGCGCGGCGAGCGTTTCGACCGCGTGCTGCTGAGCGGCGTCTGGCAGCACCTGGACGATCGGGCCCGCGCCGAGGCGATGCCGGCGCTGGCCGACCTGCTGGCGAGGAACGGGGTGCTGGTGATGTCGCTGCGCCACGGCCCCGGCGCGCCGTCGCGGCCGGTCTGGCCGGTGGACGTGCAGGCGACCGTGGCGCTGGCGCGCGACGCCGGGCTGCGGCTGGTCCACCGCGCCGAGGCGGCCTCGGTGCAGGCCGGCAACCAGGCGGCGGGGGTGACCTGGACGTGGGTGTGTTTCGAGAGGCAGGGGCGATGAAGGCTCTCGTGGCCATGCTTTCGCTTCTATCCTTGACGGCCTGCGGCCGGCCTCAGGCCGAGTGCGTGGCGAGCCCCGAGGTCAGGGTGAGCATCGACGCGCGAACCTTTCGCGTCCCCACCCGCCTGCGGCCGGCGATCCTGGGCGTGGACGGCGAGGCGGGCCTTCCGGGCCGCGCTCGTCGCGACGCGCACGGCGGATGGGCCTATTGTCAGGATGCTTCAGAGCCGCCGGCGCGGGCGACGTCGATCTCGTTCCGTCCTTCCGGCGCCGGGCTGGAGGGGGTGGACCTGTTGATCATCGGCCGGCCCGTCGCGCCGAAGCGCTTGGCTCCCTCCGCTTACCCCACGCATGAGGAGGCCGGCTTCGAGGTGACGCCGACGAAGGGGCCGATCCATGTGTTCAGTCCGGCCGGCCGCGCCTGGTCTTCACCCGTCGGCGCCTCGTGCATGCCGTTCGCGGCCGAGCCTGCGCGGGGGTCGTGCCGCGTGTCGTTCGTCACGCGAAGTGGCGCCGCGGTCACCTTCGACCTGCGCGGCGAGCCGCGCCTGGCCGAGTGGCCGCGAATGATCGCTGCGGTGGACGCCTACGTTTCCGGCCTGGAGGCGCGGGGCTGATGGATGGTGACGCCTCTCCCGCCGGGCGGGAGAGGTGTGCGGCCATCAGACCTGCGTCAGCTGCCACTCGCCGCGGCCGTCCTTGCAGGCGTTGTAGCGCTCGGTGGCCGGGCGCTGGCCGCGGGTCGAGATCTGGGCGGCGATGGTGCGGCACGACGGCTCGGGGCCGTAGCCGCTGGCGGTCAGCAGGCTGCTCGACACGTAGCCCGTCCCGTAGCCGCCGCGGCCGACCAGCAGCCAGTTGGAGCCGGGCACGCCGCCCAGCACCTCGACGCGTTCGCCGGCCGACAGCTTGCCGACCACGCTCTCGCTGGTCGACGGACCGGCGCGCAGGTTGGCGGTCGAGCGGACGGTGTAGTCGGCGCCGACGGCGTCGTAGCTGGCGAGCTGACGGATGTTGCGCTCGAAGCGCAGCTGGTCGCCGGCGATCGGCGGGCCGTAGGTCGAGGCCACCACGTCGATGCGGCCCGAGGCGCCGGTGCGCGGGTTGCTCCAGGCCTGCGATTGGCCGGTTTCCAGGGCCTTCTTGGTGGCGGCCTGGGCGCGGGCGGTGTCGGTCGACTGCATGCGGCAGCCGATGTACGAGCCCGCCGCCGCGCCGGCGGCCGCGCCGACCAGGGCGCCCAGGCCCTTCTCGTTCTTGGCCACCTGGGTGCCCAGCAGGGCGCCGACGCCGGCCCCGATCAGGGCGCCGCCCTCCTGCTTGCCGCCGCTGGCGTCGCACGAGAACAGGCCGCCCAGCGGCTTGCCCTGGGCCAGGGCGGGGGCGGGCGCGGCCAGGCCCGCGCCCAGCAGGGCGGCGATCGACAGGGCGGCGGGGATGGACTTGCTCATGACGTGGCTCCTTGCGCGGGGCGGATCGTCGTCCTCTGGGGAAAGGACGATGCGTCCGCCGGATTTGACGTCGCCGCCGCCGCCCGTGCTATCGTTCAGGTGAACAATGATAAGGGAGGCGACGATGGGTAATGAAACACCGTCCGACTATAGCTGCTTTAAGGTAGAGGTCGAAGCGGGCGTCGCTCACCTCAAGCTGATAAGGGCGGAAAGCTTCAACAGCATGACGCGTTCGTTCTGGCGCGAGCTGCCGGCGATCGTGAACGACCTCGACAGGCGGGGCGGCGTGCGGGCCATCGTCATCTCCTCGACCGGCAAGCACTTCAGCGCGGGCATGGATCTTTCGGTGTTCGCCGACGAGGGCATCACCGGCGGCGAGCCGGTCGACCGCCACGTGGCCGCCGAGGCCTTCCGCCACAAGGTCAAGGGCCTGCAGGAGACCTTCTCGTGCCTGGAGCGGGCGCGGATGCCGGTGATCATGGCCATCCAGGGCGGCTGCATCGGCGGCGCGGTCGACTTCGCCACCGCCTGCGACATCCGCTACGCCACGGCCGACGCCTATTTCGTGATCCAGGAGATCAACATCGGCATGACCGCCGACGTCGGCACCTTCCCGCGCCTGTGCAAGCTGATCCCCGAGGGCTGGGTCAAGGAACTGGCCTATACCGGCCGCAAGCTGCCGGCGCAGAAGGCCCTGGAATTGGGCCTCGTCAACGCCGTGTTCGACAGCCACGAGGCCGTGGTCGCCCACGCCCTGGAGACCGCCCGCGAGATCGCCGGCAAGACGCCGCTGGCGGTGACCGGCAGCAAGGTGATCATCAACTACGCCCGCGACCACTCGGTGGCCGACACGCTGGACTACCTGGCGGTCTGGCAGTCGGGCATGCTGGCGGGGCCGCACATGGCCGAGGCCTTCGCCGCCAAGGCGGGCAAGCGCGAACCGGTCTATCCGGACCTGGCGCCGATCAAGGCGGGGATCTGACCCCGCCTCGCATCAGATCTTGCGGGTGATCTCGATCGCCTGCCAGCCGGCGTTGGGGCCCTGGCCGTCGGGGTCGAAGCTGTAGTGCACGGTGCGCCAGCCGCCGGCGTTGCTGCGATGCCAGCCGATGGCCTTCCAGCCGGCGGGATAGTTCATCATGTCTTCGAAGTCGGGCTCGCCCAGCGGCGAGCCCAGCACCGGCTCGGCCTTCAGCCGGGCGACGGTGGCGGCCGGATCGGCGGGCTGCAGATAGAGGCGGCACTCGGAGGTTCCGCCCAGGTTGCTGACCATCAGCATGGCCGGGCGGCCGGCGATCGTTCCGGTGCGGATCTCCTGGATGTCGCTGGCGCCGATGCCGGCCAGTAGCGGCGGGGCGGCCTTGGGATCCATGGCCGTCCAGCCGGTGGCGCGGGCCTTGCGGCGGATCTCGAGGTGCGAGGCCGGCGCGACGCACACGTCGCGGAAGGCCGCCAGTTCGCTGCTCAGGTTCGGCGGGGCGACGGGCTTGGAGGCGGCCGAGACGGCCAGGGCCCCGCCGCCCAGCAGGGCGGCGCCGGCGGCGGACAGGGCCAGGAGGGTACGCGCGTTCATCACTCAAGGTTGAGGCGCGCCGAGGGGCCTCGTCAAGCGCCGCGATCAGCGTCCCTGCCAGATCTCCGGCCGCTGATCGAGGAAGGCCGACAGGCGGGCGGAAATCCCCTGCTGGTCGCGGGCCGAGGGGTGCCAGTCGCAGCCGGTCAGCTCCATCTCGCCCACCGGAATGACGGCTAGGCGGGTCTCGCCGTCGGCCTTCAGCGTCTCGGCGACGCGGTCGACCTGGGCGGCGATCTCGCCTTCGGCGCTGGGCGGGGCCAGCAGGATCACGAAGGCCTGGGGCTGGCGGGCGCGGATGTCGCGCACGAAGCGGGCGTAGGCGGCCACGTAGTCGTCGCGCAGGGCCTGGCGGTCCTTCCACCGCTCGCCGGCCTTCAGCGGGGTGGAGAAGTCGTTGGTGCCTAGGTTGATCACCACCACCTGCGGGCGCCAGTTGTCGTCGCGGTAGCCGGGGGCGTCGCCCAGCAGGGCCTTGGGCCAGGCGATCGGCAGGGTGTCGCCGCCCATGCCGTCGAAGTTGCGCACGATCCCGCGGCCCGAGATGGCGTTGACCTGGCGGTCGGCGCCGAAGCGCTGGGCGGTCAGCGGTCCGAAGGCGATGGAGTTGTCGGTGGTCATCCACACGCCGTCGCCCGGGCAGGCGCGGACGTCGGAGGCGTCGCCATAGCCGACGCTGTGGGAGTCGCCGATGAACTCGATCTGGCGACGGGGCGCGGCCAGGGGCAAGGGGAGGGACTGCGCCTGGCCGCCGTCCAGGAAGAAGCCGCCGAAGCGGGCCGGGGCGGCCTGCATCTCGTTGACGACGCTGGCGCGCACCAGGTGGCGGCCGTTGGCCAGGCCCTCGATGCGGTAGAGGCCGGGGGCGGGCTTGACCAGCCGGCCGACCGGCGCGCCGTCGATGGAGAGGTGCAGGATCTGGTCGCCGGCCCCGACCTTGAACAGCACCGTCTCGCCCGCGAAGGCGGCCTCGAAGCGGGCGCTGGGCCACTGGTAGGTCCAGCCTTCCGGCCCGGCGACGACGCGGCCGCCGGCCAGCGCGGGCAGGGGCGTCAGGGCGGACGTTTCGGGAGCGGGGGCCAGGCGCGGCTGGGCCAGCGCGAGGGCGGGAACCAGGGCGGCCAGAGCCGCGGCCGTCACAAGCCCTCGAAATCCCATCGCGCCCTCCGGTTCGTATGCGAGGGCCTTCGTGTAGCGGGTGGGCGCAATAAGGAAAGTCGGAAAAGGTATTGCTCAGCCCTTGGGCGGGACGAGGCCCTCGGGCAGCTCCGCGCCGCGCAGGTCGCAGCCGGAAAGGTTGGCGCGCGACAGGTCCGCGCCGATCAGGCGGGCGCGGGCGGCGCTGGCCCCAGACAGGTTGGCGCCGCGCAGCACCGCGCGGGTCAGGTCGGCGCGCAGGGCGCGGCCCTCGCCGATGACCAGCGGTCCCAGCTTGGCGCCCGTCAGGTCGGCGCGGGCCAGGTCGGCGTCGGCCAGGCGCGCGCCGCGCAGATCGGCCTTGCGCAGGTTGGCCCCGCGCAGGTCGGCGCCGACGAGGTTGGCGCCCTGCAGTTCGACGCCCTCCAGGTCCATGCCGAAGAAGATCGCGCCGGGGGCGGAAAGGCCGCTCAGCTTGCGGCCCTTCAGGCGGCGCAGGGGGCGGAAGTCGACCTGCGGGATGCTGGCCGCCCGGCCCTTGGCGCCGCTGCTGGCGCAGAACGCCTCGTGGGCTTCCAGAAGCTCGTGCAGCGGCTGGTCGTCGACATAGATCAGCGGCGGCGGGGCGCGCAGCACCTCGGCCAGGTCGGCGTCCTCGAGATTGGCGCCGGAAGTGTCGACGCCGGTCAGCACCGCGCGGCGCAGCAGGGCGCCCGACAGGTCGGCCCCGAAGATCTCGGCGTTGGTCAGGTCGACCCGGTTCATGGTGGCGTTGTTCAGCCGCGCGCCCGACAGCGTGGCGCCCGACAGGTCGGCGTCGGTCAGGTCGGCGGCGCGGGCGAAGGCGCCCGACATCTGGGCCCCGCTCATCTTGGCGCCCTTCAAGAGGGCGTAGTCGAGGCCGGCGCCGTCCTCGGCGTGGCGGAGCAGGCGGAAACCCTCGGCCCCGTCCTGCACGGCCGTCAGCCCCTCGCGCAGGTCGCAGCCGGAGAGGTCGGCGCCCGACAGGTTGGCCCCGCGCAGATAGGCCCCGCGCATGTCGACCCGGGTAAGGCGCGCGCCGCGCAGGTCGGCGTCGCGCAGGTCCGCGCCGTACAGCACCGCCCGGTCCAGCACCGCGCCGCGCAGCGAGGCCCCGGCCAGCAGCGCGCCGGTCAGGTCGGCCTCGGACAGGTCCGCGCCGTCCAGCTCGAAGTGCGACAGGTCCAGATAGGCCAGGGTCGCGCGCCGCCCGGCCGGCAGGCCCTTGAGGTACCGCGCGTGCGCCTCCACCGCGGCCTTGACGGCGGCGGCGGGAGCCTTGCGGATCAGGCTCTGCGGCGAAGGGGCGGGAAGGGGCGACATCGGTGTTTTTATCAAGTGTTCCGGCCGTTTATGCCGAAGCTCCGCTTAAGGAACGGTTTGTTTTGCGGCTGTGAAACAAGTCACAGCCAGCCTTTTCGGCGGAACCAGATCAGCGGGAACAGGGCCGCAGCCAGCATCAGCCCCAGCGCCATCGGATAGCCCTCCATCCAGCGCAGTTCAGGCATGTGCTCAAAGTTCATCCCGTAGATGCCGGCGATCAGGGTCGGCGGCAGGAACACGGCCGAAAACACCGAGAAGATCTTGAAGATCTGGTTCTGCTCGATGTTGATGAAGCCCAGCGCCGCGTCGAGCAGGAAGGTGATGTTGCCCGACAGGTAGCTGGAGTGGTCGGTGATCGACTGCACGTCGCGCTGCAGCGATTTGAGGTGGTCGCGCAGGTCCTTGTCGCCCTCGAACTGCTCGGCGAGGCTGGCGAACGACAGCAGGCGCGCCAGGCTGACCAGGCTGTCGCGGGCCTTGGCGTTGACGTTCTGGGCCCGGCCCAGGCGGCTGAGGATCTTTTCGAAGGCCGCGCCGCGCGGGCGGCTGAAGATGGTGCGCGACTGGGCCTCGACCTCGCCGGCGGTGCGCTCGAGGATGTCGGCGGTGCGGTCGACGATGGCGTCCAGCAGGCCAAGGAAGGTCTGCGGGCCGTGCGGGCAGAGGCTGGGCTGGCGCTCGGCCTGGGCGGCGAACACCGAGAAGGCGCGCGGCTCGACATAGCGGATGGTCACCAGCTTGTCGCCGGCCAGCACGAAGGTCACCGGCGCGGCCGTGGGCAGCTCGCCCTCGGCGTTGACCAGGATCGTGGCGGTCATGAAGGTGCCGCCGTCCTCCTGGTAGAGGCGCGAGGAGGCCTCGATCTCGGCCATCTCCTCGCGGGTGGGCAGCAGCAGGCCGATCGACTGCTCGACGGCCACCTCCTCGGCGCGGGTGGGGTCGACGAGCTCGATCCAGACGGCGTCGGTCGGCAGCCGCCAGTCGGGCGTATGGCCGCCCGGCTCGAAGCCCGGGGCGCCTTGTCGGAGAACTCTCAGCATGGATCGACCCGGACCTTCACCTCACGGGTGTGGCAGGGGCTTTGGGTCGCGTCAACGCACCTGGGCGTCGATCGATGTGGAGATCAGCGCGGCTGCTGGGCCTGCTTGTCGTCGCCTTGGGCGGCGGCGATCAGGGCGGCGATGCGGTCGGTGGAGTCGGCGGCCTGGTTGATCATGTCCAGCGGGTTGGCGCGGACCGACGAGGCGACCTGGTTGGCGGCCTGCTTGGCCAGCGACACGGCGGCGTTCTGGGCGAGCGCCAGCTTGCTGGTGGCCGCGGCGATCGTGATCGCCTGCTGGTTCTGATAGATGAAGCCGTGGGTCGGATAGACCGTGGTGCCCAGATCGCGGATCGGGTCGTACCAGACCTTGACCTGGCTCCAGTCGCCGGCGGGCGAGACGTCGACGACGGTGACGTCCTTCTCGACCTGGCCGCGGGCGCCGTTCATGACGGACCAGTTGGCGTGGGTGACCTGGATCACCCGGTCGGTCAGAACCTGCGAAACGAAGGCGACGTGGCCGAGGTTCATGCGGCCGGTGGGCTTGAAGCAGAGGACGGCGCCGGCCTTGGGCGTGAAACCGGTCTCGTACTTGCCGGTGGCCTGGCCCCACCAGGTGCGGGCGTCGCCGAAGATCTGGATGCCCGACATCAGGCGGGCGAAGGGGACGCACTGCCAGTACCCGTCGGCCACGGCGCTCGAGATCGGCGCGAGGCTGATCATGGCCGCAGCGGCCAGGGAACCCCAAAGGGCTCTCTTCCGTTTCGTCATGCTTGGGTACTCCCCCGCGTCACTGGGTAGGGGGATAACCCTGACGGAAAAATATGAAAAGAGTGTTTATTAGGCCACAGTGGCGGTTGCGGCCGCGCTACGGCGTCGCTTGGCCACAGACTTCATGAAGTCTCGGGCCGGCTTTTCCACCAGGTGATACGACGCCGCCGAAAGTGGAACCAAGGCTGCGACGATTAACGCCCAGACGGCCAGCGGCAGTTTGTCGCCCTCTATGTTCAAGAGCTTTGCTGCGCCGTTGATCGCCAGGATCTTCCACGGGATGCAGATCATGTAGGTCGAGTAGCTGATCTCGCCCAAATACACGAACATGCTTTGCGAAGCGAAGGTCGAACCGGCCTTGGCCAGGCGCGCCAGGGATAGAATAAATCCGCCCAAAATGGTCACGATCAACGCATCGGGCGCCTGGAGCTGCACTGTAGCGAGCAGCAGGAGGCCCGCGAAAGCGGCGCCGATTCCCGCGCCGCGAAGGCTCAGGTCCTGGTTCTTCCACAGGGTGTAGAGCGCGCAGCCGTAAAAGAAGCACGGCACGATGCGCAGGGCGCCCCAGCGGATCGTGGCCTCGGTCAGCGAAAATCCGGCCAGCGTTTCGAAGGCCGGATAGAGCCCGGCGATCACCAGCAGGGCCGCGCCCAGCAGCACCAGCGGCCGCTGCCGCAGCTTCCAGGCCACGAAGGCGAAGGCCGGGAAGCTGAGATAGGCGAACCACTCGGCCGAGATCGACCACGAGGGATGGTTCCAGCCCGACACCGGCGCGAAACCCCAGGCCTGGACCAGCAGCAGGTTGGCCGGCAGGGCGTCCCAGGCCAGCATGTTCTTGTCGACGGCGATGCCGGCGATCCCGGCGGCGACCGCCATCAGGCCCACGCCCGCCAGGGTGAAGAGGTGCAGCGGATAGACCCGCGCCAGCCGGTTCCACAGGAAGCCGCCATAGCCGAACCGGCCCTCGCCGAAAGCCGTCAGATAGACGTGGCAGAGGATGAAGCCCGACAGGATGAAGAAGGCCTCGACGCCCAGGTAGCCCTTGGCCACGACGCCGGGAACCGTTCCGTCCACGGCGAGGTTTGGCCAGTAGTGGTACATCACCACCCAGAAGGCGGCGAAAAACCGCAAAGCGGTTAGGGGCTTGATATGGGCGGCGTCAGGCATATCTGCTTCTTCCGTGTCCGAGTTTCGCCGCAATTCGCCGATCGCCGTTTGGCGGCCGCGGCGGGCTCTGCGGCGGGCTGGGACCTGCTCAATTCTCACTCAGCCTAACCGGGACCCATGAACGAACTCCTTCAACTCGCCACCGACCCGGGCGCCTGGGCCGCCCTCGTCACCCTGGTGACCATGGAAATCGTCCTCGGGATCGACAACCTGGTCTTCATCTCGATCCTGTCGAACCGGCTGCCGCCCGAGCATCGCCAGCGCGTGCGCCGCATCGGCATCTCGCTGGCGCTGATCATGCGCCTGGCGCTGCTGTCGACCATCGCCTTCATCGTCGGCCTGACCGCCCCGGTCTTCAATCTGGGCATCGTCGGCCCGCTGGGCAGCCACGGCGAGCCGGCCTTCGAGACGGCCTTCTCCTGGCGCGACCTGATCCTGATCGCCGGCGGCCTGTTCCTGATCTGGAAGGCCACCAAGGAGATCCACCACACGGTCGACCCCAAGCACGAGAGCAACGACGTGCTCGACAAGACGGGCGTCGTGATCTCGAACGTCGGCGCGGCGATCTTCCAGATCATCCTCTTGGCCCTGGTGTTCTCGATCGACTCGATCCTGACCGCCGTGGGCATGACCGACCACCTGCCGATCATGGTCATCGCCGTGATCGCCGCCGTGACCGTGATGCTGCTGGCCGCCGACCCGCTGGGCAACTTCATCAACGCCAACCCGACCGTGGTCATGCTGGCCCTGGGCTTCCTCTTGATGATCGGCACCGTGCTGATCGCCGAGGGCTTCGGGGTGCACGTGCCCAAGGGCTACATCTACACCGCCATGGCCTTCTCGGCCGGGGTCGAGGGCCTGAACATGCTCTCGCGCCGCGCGGCGGAGCGGAAGCACAAGAAGGAATGACCATGATCCTTCTCCCCTTGGGGGAGAAGGTGTCGGCGATAGCCGACGGATGAGGGGTTTCTCAGACGCAGAACGCCGCGACAGCTGATCGGCTGTCGCGGCGTTTCTGTTTCAAGGACCCTCTCCCTGAAGGGAGAGGTGTCGGCGAAGCCGACGGAGAGGGGAGGGGCTGCGAACCGGGCGCCTCTCCGGCGGCTGAAAACGTCCCCCCTCCGGCCCTCCGGGCCATCTCCCCCAGGAGGGGGAGGGTCTTTAATGCGCAGCCGCCGGCGGCGGCTGGCGCCTTGGGGCGCGCTGGAGCATCCCGCGGGCGATCTCCTGCTCGCCGATCAGGGCCTCGGTGGCGCCCATCTGGCCCAGCAGTTCGACGTCGGCGTCGGTGTAGGCGCGGGCGATGATGCGGGCGTCGGGATTGGCCGCGCGGGCCTGCTCGATGATCCGCGCCGCCTCGAAGGGGCTGGGCACCGCCACGAAGACGTGGGTGGCCTTGTCCAGGCCCGCCTTCATCAGCACCTCGGGGCGCACGGCGTTGCCCTGCACCACCTCGTAGCCGGCCTCGCGCAGCTCGGCGGCGCGCTCGACCTCGTCCTCGATGACGACCAGAGGCGTGCGGTTGCGCAGGCCCTCGGCCACGGCCTTGCCCACCCGGCCGTAGCCGACCAGCACCGCGTGCGGCTGGGCGGCGGCGGCCACCGGCTCGCTGGCGCCCTCCTTGGCCGAGACCTTGACCAGCGCCTTGTCCAGCCAGGCGAACAGCAGCGGGTTGATCAGGATCGACAGGATGGCGCCGGCCAGGATCAGGTCGCGGCCCTCCGGCGGCAGCAGCTTCAGCGACACGCCAAGGCCCGCCAGGATGAACGAGAACTCGCCGATCTGGGCCAAGCTGACCGAGATGGTCAGGGCCACGCTCTTGGGGCGCTTGAAGGCCACGACGATGAAGTAGGCGGCGACCGACTTGCCCAGCACGATGATCGCCACGGTGGCCAGCACCGCCAGCGGCTCGCGCAGCAGCACCATCGGGTCGAACAGCATGCCGATCGAGACGAAGAACAGCACCGCGAACGCGTCGCGCAGGGGCAGGGTCTCGTTGGCGGCCTGATGCGACAGCTCGCTCTCGGCCATGATCATGCCGGCGAAGAAGGCGCCCAGCGCGAACGAGACGCCGAACAGCGCGGCCGAGCCGAACGCCACCCCAAGGGCGATGGCCAGCACCGCCAGGCGGAACAGCTCGCGCGAGCCGGTGTGGGCGATGCGGTGCAGGATCCACGGGATGACCCGGCGGCCGACGATCAGCATGAAGGCGACGAAGGCGGCGACCTTGCCGATGGTCAGGGCGAAGGCGCCCAGGATGCCGCCCGAGGCGTGGGCCGGGGCGGTTCCGCCCAGCACGCCCGACAGCGCCGGCAGCAGCACCAGGGCCAGCACCATGGCCAGGTCCTCGACGATCAGCCAGCCGACGGCGATGCGGCCGCGGTCGGTCTCGATCAGCCGGCGCTCCTGCAGGGCGCGCAGCAGCACCACGGTCGAGGCCACCGACAAGGCCAGGCCGAACACCACGCCCGGCCCCCAGCCCCAGCCCAGCGCCACGGCCAGGCCCACGCCCATCAGGGTGGCGGCGGTGATCTGGGCCACCGCGCCGGGGATGGCGATCTTGCGCACCGCCATCAGGTCCTTGACCGAGAAGTGCAGGCCCACCCCGAACATCAGCAGGATGACGCCGATCTCCGCCAACTGCGGGGCCAGTTCCTGGTCGGCGACATAGCCCGGCGTGAACGGCCCGACGATGACCCCGGCCAGCAGGTAGCCGACCAGCACCGGCAGCTTCAACCGATTGGCGAGCGCGCCGAAGACGAAAGCCAGGCCCAGGCCCGCGACGATGGTGGCGATCAGCGAGGTGTGGTGCAAAGGGCCTCCTTGACGGTCATCTTTTTCGGGCGTACTCACCCATTATGGGTGACGAGCCCGTGGGATTCCAGATGCCACATGCAAAAATTCTCCTTCCTGCCCAGTGTCGGGGCGCCCGCGGGCTGCTCAACTGGTCGCAAGGCGAGCTCGCGGACAAGGCGGGGGTGTCGCGCAGCACGGTCAAGGACTTCGAGACCGAGCGCCACGCCTTGCACCATAGCACCGAAAGGCTCCTCATCGAGGCGCTGGAAGCGGGCGGCGCGGTGCTGATCCCGGGCGCGGAGACCGGCGAGCCGGGACCGGGCGTGCGGCTTAAGATGGTCGTGGACTAGGACAGAAACCTGATCGAGGAGGGGCGGGGGCGTTGAACCACGAGGTTTCACCGGCGGACTACAAGGATCTGGTCCTGTTCCTGGCCACGGCCGGGATCGTCGCGCCGCTGTTCAAGCGCCTTCGCATCAATCCCATCCTCGGCTTCCTGCTGGCCGGCGTGATCCTGGGGCCGTTCGGCCTGGGCCGCCTGATCGGCGTCGCCCCATGGCTCGACTACGTCACCGTCGACAATCCCGACGAGATCGGCCAGCTGGCCGAGTTCGGCGTCGTCTTCCTGCTGTTCATGATCGGGCTGGAGCTGTCGTGGGAGCGGCTGCGCCTGCTGCGCAAGTACGTCTTCGGCCTGGGCGCGGCCCAGGTGATCGGCTGCTCGCTGGCGCTGGGCGCGGTGGCGATGATGCTGGGCCAGACGCCGGTGGCGGCCCTGGCCATCGGCTCGGCCCTGACCCTGTCGTCGACCGCCATCGCCGTGCCGGTGCTGGCCGAGCGCAAGCGGCTGCACGCCGAAGGCGGGCGGGCGACCTTCTCGGTGCTGCTGTTCCAGGATCTGGCGGTGGCGCCGATCCTGATCACCCTGGCGATCCTGGGCCGGGGTCACGGCGAGTTCGACGCCCGCGGCCTGCTGGCGCTGCTGCCGGCGGCGCTGGGCCTGGGCGTCATCGTGCTGGTCGGCCGCCTGGCCCTGCGCCCGATGATGCGCTCGGTCGCCAAGGCCAAGAGCGAAGAGATGTTCATGGCCGCCTGCCTGCTGGTGATCATCAGCGCGGGCCTGGTCAGTTCGCTGTCGGGCCTGTCGATGGCGCTGGGCGCGTTCGTCGCCGGCGTGCTGCTGGCCGAGACCGAGTATCGCCATGAGGTCGAGGTCAAGATCGAGCCGTTCAAGGGCCTTCTGCTGTCGCTGTTCTTCGTGTCGCTGGGCATTCGCCTGGACCTGTCGCTGCTGGTCGCCTCGCCGGTGCTGGTGCTGGGCACGGCGGTGGGCCTGGTGGTGATCAAGGCCGCCATGGTGTTTGGCCTGGGCAAGCTGTTCGGCCTCTCCAACCGGGCCTCGGGCGAGGCGGCCCTGGCGCTGGCGGCCGGCGGCGAGTTCGCCTTCGTGCTGCTGGCCAACGCGATGGACGCCGAGGTGGTCGAGCCGGCCATCGGCCAGGCGGTGCTGGTCGCGGCCACCCTGACCATGTTCCTGATCCCTGTCCTGACCGGGATCGGCGCGCGGCTCGGCCGCAAGGCGCCGGCCGAGACCACCGAGGCGCCGGACGGCGTCGACCTGTCGGTGGAAGAGCCCAAGGGCCGGGTGCTGGTCGTCGGCTTCGGCCGCGTCGGCCGGCTGGTCGGAGAGATGCTCGACCGCCACGACCTGCCGTGGATCGCCATCGACCGCGACCCGCGCCTGGTCGAGCAGGGCCGCCGCGCCGGCCACCGGGTCTATTTCGGCGACGCCGCGCGGGTGGAGCTGCTGGAGCGCTGCGGCCTCGACTACGCCCGGGCGGTGGTGGTCACCATGGACGGTCCGGAAGCCGCCGAGGCGGTGGTCGAAGCCGCGCGGGGCCATCGTCCCGACCTGACCATCGTGGCCCGGGCCCGCGACGCCCGCCACGCCGCGCGCCTGTACGAGCTGGGCGCCACCGACGCCGTGCCCGAGACCATCGAGGCCTCGCTGCAGCTGTCGGAGGCGGTTCTGGTCGATGTCGGCGTGCCGATGGGCCTGGTGATCGCCTCGATCCACGAGCGTCGCGACGAGTATCGCAAGGTGCTCAACCGCCCGGACGCCCTGGGCGGACGCCGCCGCCGTCTTCGCGACGCGGGGTGAGGCGAGGGGGCCGGGATGGTCGGCCCGCCCGGTTGGTATCCCGACACCGCGCTCAAAACTTGACTATTTACGTCGCTTTTCAGCCCTCAAGACCGGCTGGACGCTACGGAAGGCCTTGCGCGGAAACGCTTTGCGTGCGAACCGAGAGGCGCGGGCGCCTTTCGAGGAGACCACGCCGTCGGATTCGGCGGGGGGGAATTCGCAAGGCGTGACCGCGAGGTGTCGCGGGGGACTCCGCCGCTGTGAAACTTTGGACGGTGTTGCCGAGCCGACACTTTCGCGGGACGTGCGCCTTGGTATAACGATGCTCGGCCGTTGGGCCGTGCAGGGCAATAGAGGGCTCTTGATATGAAACTCAAACTCCTGGCGGGAGCCGCCCTGGCCGCGGTGTTCGCCGCGTCGGGCGCTTCGGCCCAAGAGACCGGCTGGTACGGCGCGGTC
>PJUJ01000511.1_pt1 | contig 16884 bp, 13 predicted proteins | sample 1512321 | NCBI WGS metagenome assembly PJUJ01 (sample SAMN08177669, study PRJNA422409) | Feces metagenome, whole genome shotgun sequencing project. | isolation source: Chicken feces enriched on filter paper: beechwood xylan treatment | host: Gallus gallus | place: USA: Madison | collected 2015-01-15 | reverse complement strand
TATCTTACCGATATAATAGTCCCAAAGACTGTTAATGTTTAATGAACCGCCGTATGCCGAACGGCACGTACGGTGGTGTGAGGGGTCAGGTAATCAAATAATGATTACCTTCCTACTCTATTCCTATAATATATAATGTATTATAGCCAAAGTTAATCCTCCTAGAAGGGCACTAACGGGAATAGTCAAAATCCATGCCCATAAAAGGCTGATCGTAACTCCCCATCTAACTGCCGAAACTCTTTTTACAACTCCTACACCAATAATAGATCCCGTGATAGTATGTGTTGTAGAGGCAGGAATACCAAAATGTTCAGTAATCCCTAAAGTAACAGCACCAGCAGTTTCGGCACTTACACCTTCTAATGGCGTTACTTTAGTAATTTTGCTACCCATGGTTTTCACGATTTTCCATCCGCCACTCATTGTACCTAATGCAATTGCAGCATAACAAGATATTGGAATCCATTCTGGCATTTGTTCACCTGATGACGCTGCTCCTCCCGCAATCATAGCAACAAAAATTATACCCATTACCTTTTGAGCATCATTTCCACCATGAGCGAAACTTAGACCCGCTGATGAGATTAGTTGAAGAATTTTAAACCATTTTTCAGCCACCCTTGGTCGAGTATTTCTAGCTATGTTAATAATAATTAAGGTAATGATTATCGAAATAGTCATACCGATAACTGGGGCTAACACTATAAAAGATATAATTTTCATAGTTGCACTCACATTAATTGCTTCTATGGGGTTGGCACCAAGAAAGAATGCATATGCCATTCCCGATCCTGCAAAACCACCAATTAACGTGTGGGAAGAACTGGATGGAATACCATAATACCAAGTGAATAGATTCCATGAAATGGCTGCTACCAAGCCAGCAAAAATCACTTCGAGAGTAATATATTCCTCTAATACTGTTTTTGCAATAGTATTGGCAACTTTGTGATCGGTAAAATAAAAGTATGCGGCAAAATTGAATAGAGCAGCCCAAAGTACGGCCATGAAGGGTGTAAGAACTTTGGTAGATACAACAGTAGCAATTGAGTTGGCTGCATCATGAAAACCATTAATGTAATCAAATGCGATTGCCAATACAATGACCACAATTAATAATGTTGATATCATAATATTAATTTAGTAAAGTAGATTAAATAAGCTGATTAGGCATTCTTAACAAGAATACTTTCTAATACATTTGCTACATCTTCACATTTGTCTGTAGCATCTTCCATTGCGGATAGCACTTCTTTGTTTTTAATTAAAGAAATTGCATCAGTTTCGTATTCGAATAAATCCGCAACAGCCTTGTCAAATATATAATCTGCTTTATTTTCTACGCTATTTATACGTACACAAGAGTCTGTAATGTTGCGTATGTTTTTTAAGTCTTTTAATTCATACAAAGCTTTAGCGACATGCTCTGTGGCTTCTAGAATTAAGTCCGTCAATTCAACCATAGGTTCAGTAGGTTTTTCTACTTTGTATAATTGAATGCGATTCGATGCGCCGTGAATAAAGTCCGCGACATCGTCTAATGAGCTTGCTAATGCGTGTATATCTTCTCTATCGAATGGAGTAATAAAATTACGACCTAATTCTAGGTGAATTTGATGTGTTATATTATCGCCCACATGTTCAAGATCTTCTAATCTTTTTGACAACGCTTTTCTTTCTTCAATATTTGTGCTATTCACACATTCTTTTAAAAGCTTAGCCATGTCGATCAAGTTTGCACCTGCTTGTTCGAAAAGAGGGAAAAATTTTTTGTCCTTTGGTACAAAGTACTGGAAAATACTGTTTAGTGACATATAATTATATTTTAGCCAAAAGTATAATGTTAATGTTAAGTTAATGTTAATTCGTAGCAAAAACTTATAAAGCAGATTTTGCTTTTTCGAGAGTGAACCCAAAAGTAGTCCCTATTCCTTCTGTGCTACGTGCATGTACGGTTTGCTGATGGGCCTCAATAATATGTTTTACAATGGAAAGGCCAAGGCCTGATCCACCTATTTCACGGGATCTACTTTTATCTGTTCGGAAGAATCGTTCGAACACCCGTGTCAGGTTCTTTTCTTCAATTCCTTGCCCATTATCAGTAACTTCTATAAGGATTTGGTCCAAAAGGGGGTAGATGTTTATTTTAGTTTTTCCTCCTTCTTTGCCGTATTTGATAGAATTATCTATTAAATTGATTATAACTTGTTGAATACGTTGCCTATCTGCTTTCACAAAAACTGGATGCGTGTTCTTTAAGTCAACAATGATTTCGATATTTTGTTTTTTAGCCTTATCAATTAAGTGATCAACAGTTTCTAATATGAGTTCTACTATGTCAAATTTTTCAATATGAATAGAAATTTGACCCGTTTCAAGCTTAGAAATCTCATCCAAATCATTTATGAGATACGTTAGGCGATCAATATTTTTGGATGCTTTGTTTAAAAAATTGGTTGCCATATCAATATCATCTTCCATCATACCATCTTTAAGTGTCTCAATATAACCTTGAATGGCAAATAACGGAGTCTTAAACTCGTGTGATATGTTAGAAAGAAATTCTCTGCGGAATTTTTCTTGGGCTTTGAGTTGATCTATCTCAGAAGATTTTTGAATGGCCCATTCACGTACTTCTTTTTCAGTGCTCAAAATTGGATCTTCACTCGCGTGCTCTGCCAAAACTACTTTCATGTCTTTGCCGAGCTTCAGGCTTCGAATTAATTTATAAATATTGCTTATTCGATTGTGAATATGATGGTGCAGGATATTGGTAAGTAAAATAAAACTTATGACCATCGACACAAATAAGATCAATAAAGCCTGATGCCATTTCTGTACATAGAAATAGCTTAAACTAGCTAGCGAAAGAGCGATAGCAGCTGAAATGTAAAAAACTAGCAGTCTAAAGTTCATAAAAAAGCTTCATGTTAATGAAGCTAAATTACTTATTTAATGTTAAGATAGTATTAAAAACGAGCAATAACTGTTTTACCACCAACAACCTTTTCCCCGATATTTACAGTTATCTTAGTACCTATTGGCAAAAATACATCCACACGTGAGCCGAATTTTATGAAACCAAATTCTTCTCCCTGTTGTACATTATCTCCTTCTTTTACATACCATACGATTCTACGTGCTAAAGCTCCTGCGATCTGACGAAATAACACCTCAACTTCATTAGGTTTTTTGACTACCACAGTTGTTCTTTCATTTTCAGTGGAAGATTTAGGATGCCAAGCCACTAAAAACTTACCTGGATGATATTTAAAATAAGAGACAATTCCCGAAATTGGATTGCGGTTTACGTGTACGTTGGTAGGAGACATAAAGATTGATACCTGCAATCTTTTATCTTTAAAATATTCCGTTTCTTCTGTCTCTTCTATTACTACAACTTTTCCATCTGCAGGACAGAGGACTGCATTTTCGTCCAATGTGATTAATTTTTTAGGGCTACGAAAAAACTGAACGATGGTGATAAATAAGAATGCTGATAAAAGGTATAGAAACCATTTAACAAATTGATTTGCATCAAAATAATCAGCCGTAGCGTTGATAATAAAAATAAATAGAACAACTAATGCTAAGCTTGTGTATCCTTCTTTATGAAATTTCATTCAATACCTGTTTTGTGCAAATATAAGCAACTGTGTCAAATAATATACTATTGACCTTTTTCTCTTTCTATATTTAAGTATTTTAATATTGCTGTACCCTTTATAATTTGAAAATCTCCGCTTAAAGTTATATTATCTTTTATTGATTTGCCTTCAAATACAGAAGGAATAAAATAAACTACATTTGAGAACATGGATTGTAGCTTGTTTTTTTCATTTCTAGGCCATTCTTTCATTTCAGATAGGTGCTTTATTGCATTTGGTACGCCTTTATTTGTAACAGAATATTTGACTTGATAATTAAAACTGGTATCTGGAATCGAAAAACTCTCATCTGCTAGGTAATCATTAAACATTTTGGATAAGAAAGTGGTAAATCAGCTGTATTCATCAAACGTACAAGGATGTACAATAAAATGCTCAGCTCTGGAAAAAAATTCAGAGGGCACCAGCAAAAAATCATCGTATGGAATAAAATAGTCTACATAATCTGTGTTTCGGCTTATAGATATTCTTTCTCCGTTCTCAAAGATTTCTCTAAATATATTTTCCTCCGTATTTTTTTTAGGGTTTGTGATGAAATTAATATACCAAATTCCGTCAGGTTTGCCGTCGACCACTTTTCCGTGTCTACGATAAGCCGTGAAGCCATGATCTGTGAATCCCTTGACAGGAAATGTCATTTCATACTGCCCATTTCCATCAATCACGTTTTGTTTTCCATTTTTATCCCAAAAGGATAATATTTTAAAGCCATCTTCTGCCAAGGATAATACAAGTAATGGTTTGCCGTCAGGATAATAATATTTCCATTCCCCTGATTCTTTTCCGTCCACATAATTGGTTTCCCATTTTAATTGGCCATTGAGGTGATAAGCTTTATAAATGCCATGCTTGAGCCCATTTTTATAAGCACCATGTAGTATCAGGCGTCCGCTGGGAAGAAAGTCTTTAAATTCCCCATTAAATTTAAATGATATTGTATCGTATTGAGAAACACGTTCAATAGCTTTAAACTCACAGTCTTTATCCACTAAATAATAATTATCATCATAAAAAAATCTGGTATATCCGTTATTTAAAGATTCCCTATATATTATCTCCTGTGCAAAGGATGTAATAACAAGTAAGAAAAAAGTAAAAAGTAAATAGAGCTTTTTCATGATTATATTTTACTATAAAATCCCCCAGCTATTCTCCGTTTTCTCTTAGAATTTTTAAAGATCCTAGGGTGGCTTTACCATCTCGGATCAAAAAATCACTAATCAAAGTGACTTTATCATCAATGGGCACACCTTGAGAAATAGATGGTATAAAGTATTGAATTTTACTAAATATAGAGATTATATTTTCCTGCACATAATTTGGGACATCATCGGGATAGTTTAAAGTTTCAATTTGAAGTGGAGTACCTTTCGAGTTAATAGTATACTGCACTTTGTATTGTAGAGTCTTACTTAAATTTTCAAACCTTATGGTTCGCAGATGGTGGTTGAATATTCTTGTTATAAAGTGATGAAATCCACTGTATTGGTCGAATGTGCAATTGTGGGGAATAAAAAATTCTGCTCTTGCAAAAAAATCTGAAGGAACTATATGAAAATCTTCTAGAGGGATATAATAAGATTGAAGATCTGGATTTAGGACCATGGCAGTCCTCTGGCCTTGCGAAAAGGTTTCTGTAAGCACGGGTAACAATTTCTTTTTTTTGCCCTCAAGATTGAAAGAGGTTGTCCATGTACCGCTAGGTTTACCATTCAAAATCGCTCCCTGAGTATTGTAAGTTGTATAGCCGTGATCTGTAAATCCTATTAATGGAAGGTTTATATCGTATATACCTACTCCATTTTGGATTTTATGTTCGCCTAATGTATTCCAAAAATGTAAAAATTTGAAATCATTATCTTCCAGGGAAATTATTAGCATAGGTTTGCCGTCCGGATAATAATATTTCCAAAGACCAATTTCCGCATTATCTACAAAAGTTGATTCCCATTTGATTTGTCCATTTGGGTGATAGGCTGTGAAGTTTCCATGTTTAAGTCCATCTTTGTAAAAGCCATGGAGAATTAATTTTCCCTTCAAATTGAAATCCTTGAATTCCCCACTAAATTTTTGTGTTATAGTGTCAAATTGTGCTACTCGTTCAATGGCTTTGAATTCGCAGTATTTGTCTACTAAATAATAATTATCATCATAAAAAAATCGTGTATATTCTTTGTTTACAGGCTCACTAAACTGCATTTCTTGTGCTGGCACAAAAAAGGTAATTAAGCAAAGTATAAGTGACACACACAATTTTTTAAACATGGTATGGAATAAAATTAGTGAGCTTCAAGCCAATTTGTGCCTTCACCAATTTCTACTTCAATAGGTACGCGCATTGGGATAGCCGATTTCATTCTTTCTAATATAATATTTTTAAATGAATCTATTTCGTGTTTTGGGACGTCAAAAACCAACTCATCATGTACTTGCATAATCATTTTGCCTGTAAGACCTTGGGTAGTGATGTCATTTTGAATGTTAATCATCGCTACTTTGATCATGTCGGCTGCGGAGCCTTGTATTGGTGCATTAATAGCATTTCGCTCTGCAAAACCTCTTACCGTCATGTTTGCCGAATTGATGTCACGCAAATAACGACGACGTTTCATGATCGTTTCGACATAACCTTTTTCCTTCGCGAATTCTACGGCTTTTGACATATATTGTTTAATGCCTTGGTATTGATTAAAATACTGATCAATAATATCTGCAGCTTCACGACGTGGAATACCTAAACTTTGAGAAAGACCAAAAGCAGATTGTCCATAAATAATTCCGAAATTGACTGCTTTGGCGTTACGTCGCTGATCTGAAGTCACTTCATCCAAGGAGACACCATAGACTTTTGCGGCTGTTGCTTTGTGGATATCGTGACCTAAAGTAAATGCTTCCAGCATATTTTCATCTTGACTTAACTCCGCCATGATGCGCAATTCGATTTGTGAATAATCGGCAGAAAGTAAGACATGATCTGGAGAACGTGGTATAAATGCCTTGCGTACTTCGCGTCCTTTTTCGGTACGAATAGGGATGTTCTGCAAATTAGGATTTGTTGAACTTAATCGCCCAGTTGCCGCTACAGCCTGATTGTAGGAAGTATGAATTAGACCTGTATTCGGATTAATCAATGTCGGAAGGGCATCTACGTAAGTTGATTTTAGTTTTTGGTATTGGCGGAAATCTAAAATATCTTGAACAATATCCGATTTGTGCGCTAAGGCTAACAGGACATCTTCACCAGTTTTGTATTGACCAGTTTTAGTCTTCTTAGCTTTTGGGTCGAGCAGAAGTTTGTCGAATAATACTTCTCCTAGTTGTTTTGGGGAGGCAATATTAAATTTTACTCCTGCTTTTTCGTAAATGTTATTTTCTAATGCTGAGATATCTTTTTCCAAAGATTCCGAAAAAGCTTTGAGCGTATCCACATCGATTTTCACTCCATTTTTCTCAATCTCTGCTAAAGTATACACCAGTGGAAATTCTACTTTTTGTGCTAATTCATCCGTTTTGGTTTCGATCAAAAGAGGAGATAAACGTTGGTACAATTGCCATGTAATATCTGCATCCTCTGAAGCGTATTCTTTGATTTTTTCGATTTCGACATCACGCATGTTCCCTTGGTTTTTACCTTTGCCTCCGATCAACTCGGTGATGGAAACAGGTGTGTAACCTAAATAAGTTTCTGCGAGGATATCCATGCCGTGGCGTGTATCTGGATCAATCAGGTAATGCGCAAGCATGGTGTCAAAAATCTCGCCTTGAACTTTTATTCCATATTTTGCCAATAAAAGAATGTCGTATTTTAAGTTTTGACCTACTTTTTTGATCTTAGGATTTTCTAGAATAGGTTTTAAAATATCAACTATAATTTGAGCTTGTACTGAATCTGCAGGTGTGGGTACATAATAAGCTTTTCCTTCTTCATAAGAAAAAGATAAACCAACAATCTCCGCAGTCAATGCATCCAAGCCAGTGGATTCTGTATCGAAACAAAAGATATTTTGTTTTCCTAGGTCCTCTGCTAAAGCTTGAATGGAAGAAGGCTGATCTACTAAAATATATTCGTGTTTTGTATTATGGATGTTGTTTGCCGCTGAAGCAGGTACTTCAGCTTCCTCTTGCAGAATATTTTCTGGTAGTGGATTAGGTGAAGAAAATAAATCCATTTGCGCAGTAGCAGGTTTATTATTGTCTACTACGGTGAAATCCTCACCAAATACGCGTTTGCCTAACGTTCTAAACTCTAATTCAGCAAATAATGGTTCTAAAATTTCTTTATTAGGGTCAATAATTTGAAGTTTTTCTTCTTCTAATTCTACAGGAACGTCTAATAGTATAGTCGCTAATTTTTTAGAAATAAGACCTTGTTCAGCGTATTTAATTACGTTTTCTTGTTGTTTGCCTTTTAATTTATCTGCATTAGCAATTAATCCTTCGACAGACCCAAATTCTTGAACTAATTTTTTTGCTGTTTTTTCACCAATGCCTGGGATCCCAGGGATATTATCTACAGCATCACCCCATAATCCAAGAATATCTATCACCTGCGATACATCGGTGATCTCCCATTTTTCTAAAATTTCGGGTACGCCAAGTACTTCAGCCCCATTGCCCATGCGAGCTGGTTTGTATATAAAAATATTATCTGAGACCAATTGGCCGAAATCTTTGTCTGGAGTCATACAATACACCGTGAAACCTTCTTGCTCCGCTTTTTTTGCCAATGTCCCGATAATATCATCGGCTTCATAGCCATCTTTGGTAATCAATGGAATGTTAAAACCTTCGATCAGTTTGAACACATAAGGAATGGATTTTGCCAAATCTTCAGGCATTTCCTGACGATGCGCTTTGTATGCTTCGAATTCAATATGGCGATTAGTAGGTGCTGCGGTATCAAATACCACGGCAAGATGCGTAGGTTTTTGATTTCTCAACACATCCAATAATGTATTTGTAAAGCCTAAAATTGCACCTGTATTCAGCCCATATGAAGTCAAACGAGGCACTTTGCTCAGCGCAAAGTAAGCTCTATAAATTAGAGCCATTCCGTCTAGTAGAAATAGTTTTTTCACCTAATATATTTTTATGTGTTCTTACAAAGGTAATAAAATCAATAAGGGTGATATTAACAAATTTTTGCCACTTTTGTAAGATGATCGTACAAATCAAGGTAATAGCGCAATATACAGCATGAGAGGACTAGTTATTAAATCTACTGGTAGTTGGTATCAGGTGCAGGATGAACAAGGAAAGCAGTATGATTGCCGTATTAAAGGGAAATTTAGAACGAAAGGCATCAAGACGACGAATCCAATTGCGGTAGGAGACTGGGTGAATATTGAGTTGGAAATGGATCAAGATACGGCTGTTATTACGGATTTGGAACCTAGAAAGAATTACATTATTCGTAAATCAGTTAACCTTTCTAAGCAAACCCAAATTATTGGGGCTAATCTGGATCAGGCCATTCTAGTGGTTACATTGGCGTCTCCTCCGACATCTTTAGGATTTATTGATCGTTTTTTGGTGACAGCAGAAGCTTATGATATTCCTGCAATTTTGGTTTTTAACAAATTAGATTTGTTTAGCGATGAAGGATTAGAAATCCTAGCGGAATATAAGTCTATATACGAAAATATTGGCTACACTTGTTATGAAGTCTCTGCAGCTAAAGGAATTAATATTGATCAGATTATTAATCTTTTGAAAGATAAAGTAACCTTAGTTTCAGGTCATTCAGGCGTAGGGAAATCAACTTTGATTAATAGTATAGTGCCGAATGCATCATTGAAAACGGGTAATATTTCCGATTGGTCCGATAAAGGAAAGCACACCACAACTTTTGCCGAAATGATTGATTTACCTTTCGGGGGAAAATTAATCGATACGCCAGGTATTCGAGAGCTAGGGATCGTCGATATAGAAAAGAAAGAACTTTCGCATTTCTTCCCTGAAATGCGTGCGTTTTTGAATAAATGCAGATTCAATAATTGTGTGCACATAAATGAACCTGGATGTGTAGTTTTAGAAGCTGTTGAAGAAGGTGCAATTGAACCTTCACGTTACGAAAGCTACATCAGTATGTACAATAACGACGACAACCGAAGCTAAACAGCTAGAGCAACGAAACAAAATGCTTTGAATATTGTTTTTATTATTAATCAATATTCAAAGCATTTTTTATGAGGCCAGTTTGGAAATGGGTTATTGGGGTAATCGCCACTATCATTGTTATCCTTGTGTCTGTAATCTGGTATTACAGCCGTAATTGGAAGCCAATCGTAGAAACAAAACTTAAAGAAATAGTCCAAAATTCTACCAATGGTCTTTATTCTCTTCATTATAACGATTTGGATTTAAATATAGGTTTGGGAAATGCAACACTCTATAATGCTGAATTGATTCCTGATTCTGCTATTTATCAGCAGCTCATTCGGACCAAAGAAGCTCCAAATAATCGTTTTCATATTAAGCTAAGTAAGCTGAAAATCCGTCGTTTCAATTTGATGGATGTACTTTCGAATAAAAAACTCAACATTAAGTCTATTTCTTTTGAAGATCCTAGCATTCATTTAATGAGTGAGTATCACGAGTTCAATGATACTGTACGTACAGAGCCCAAAAAGACCTTGTACGAAAGTGTAAAAGAAGTATTTACCTCTATTAATGTGCGAGAAATCGATATTGATAATGTAAAATTCAAGTATACTAAGTATGAGGAAGGCAACATGAGCAATTTTGATTTTGAAAAAGTGAAAATTAAAGTTCATGATGTCTTGATTGATGAAACGTCGCTGCGTGACACTTCAAGATTGTACTATACGAAGATGGTGGATGTGGAAATTCCCAATTTTGAGTATGATCTGCCTGATGGATTTTATCGAGCTAAATTTAAAGGGTTAAAAATTAATACGCGCGATCAGAACCTCTTAATGACTGGCGTTGATTTTAGGCCAAAAATGAGTAAGGCTAATTTCTACAAGCATAAAAAGCAAAATGTAACAATGGCCGAACTCAAATTTGACACGTTGCGCGTGGAACGTTTGAATTTTCAAGCTTTAATTGATTATCAGCAGACTATAGCTTGGAAAGTACAGTTGAAAAATGGTTCGGTGGATCTGCACGCTGACAAGCGTTATCCTAAATATCCTATCATTAAAATTGGTCAATCTCCGCACCAAAAATTGTTGAAACTCAAAAAACTCTTGCGCTTAGATACGGTGGTGGTTGATAACGTATCCTTAGTTTATCATGAGATGAGTGGGAAGTATTTTAGAGAAGGCTCCATTAGTTTTAATGGCGTAAATGGATTGATTACGAATGTGACCAATGACATAACAGCTCTTAAAAAAGATAAATTTATGCGAGCTGATCTAAGGGCTAAGATTATGAATTCGGGCAATATACATGCAAAATTTGGGTTTGACATGTTGAGTAAAACAGGCTATCATACTTATAGTGGTACGGTAGGAAGCATGAAAGCTACTGCCTTTAATCGCATATTGACTCCTTTATTGAATGTGGAAATTGCTTCAGGCAATATCAAAAAAGTGGCTTTCAACATGGAAGGTACCGACCATAAAAACTGGGGTGATTTTCGATTTGATTATGATGACCTAAAGATCAGCCTACTAAATAAGAAGAAGGATGAAAATGGCGAACAATCCTCTAAAAAGGTCGTTTCTTTCTTGATTAATGAGCTTTTAATCAATGATAGTAATCCCGATAAAAAAGGTGTCTATACAGTCGCTAAGGTAAATTATACACGTGTGCCTGAGCATACTTTTTTCAAAACCTTATGGCAAAGCTTATTGGACGGGATAAAACAATGTGCGGGTATTAGTGAAGAAAGAGAAGCCCGATTGATGGGAGCTGCTGACACAGGGAAAAAGGTGGTGGAGAAAGGAAAGGATATAGTCGAAGGAGCTAAAGAGGTTGGCAAAAAAACAGGCAATTTTATCAAAGGACTTTTCAAGAAAAAAGATAAATCCGAAGAGGATTCTGAACAGTAAGTGCTTATAAAGCGAAGTATATTACTATGTTTGTAAGATGGAATCCATTGCAAGTTTTCTAAAATTTGTTTTCCGCTATCGCAAAGGTATAGTCGACAAGATCATGTTCTATGTAAGTATGATCTGTGCGCTTACCGTTATTGTCCATGTGGGCTACATTACCAACCCTGATGTGGCTATATATACCAAAAAATCTATTTTTTGCATGTTTTATGGATTATTTCTGCTGGAATTAATCCGTACGGGCTCGTCTATTTATGCAAGTAGACGTATCAATGTTTCGCAATATTCTGGTGTTGTCGTGGTCGCTTGTTTGACTTTCATTATGTTGGCGAGATTAAGCGGATGGAGTTTTTTAGCTTACTTCGCAAGGGAAGAATGGATGTATTTTGGGATTGGAGTTATTTTTCTCTCCGAACTCTCTAAAAGCAGTTTATTTTTCGACAATTTCTACTTCAATCCTACCATATTATTTGTTATCAGTTTTATTGGGTTAATCTTGATAGGCACTTTGCTTTTGATGTTGCCAAGAACGACTTTGCATGCGCCATTGAGTTTTATGGATGCCTTATTTATGGCAACAAGTGCTGTCTGCATTACAGGTCTTACCGTTTCGGATATTTCTACAAATTTTTCTTTATTTGGTCAAAGTGTCATTATGGTGCTTATTCAAGTTGGTGGTTTGGGAATCATGACTTTTACAGGTTTTTTTGGATATTTCTTCTCGGGAGGGTTTTCTTTCAAAAATCAATTAATGTTTGGAGAGATTTTAGGCGAGAATAAATTGAATTCTGTGATTTCCACCTTGTTGACCATTATTTCTATTACTTTACTATTCGAATTCATAGGCGCGGCCTTTATTTTCTTTTCATTGGATTCGGCTCATTTTGACAATGTCGGACAACAGGTTTTCTTTTCTGTTTTTCATTCGATTTCCTCTTTTTGTAATTCGGGATTTACAATTCTTCAGGATGGTATTGGAAACATAAACTATAGATTTAATTATGGCTTTCAAATCGTCTTAGCATTGATTTTTGTTTTAGGGGGAATGGGATTCGGAACAGTTTATAATTTCTATACCTATGTCAAATCCCAATTAAAAGCTTTGTTTAGTGCTATCGTAGAAAAAAGACCCTTTAAACATAAAGCGCAGCAATTTTCATTCAATACTAAATTCATCGTGTTGTGTAATATGATTGTTCTCTTTTTAGCAACGGTATCTTATTACTTGATGGAACAAAAATTTACTTTATCCGAGGATAAAAGCGCTGTGGGGGAATGGGTGACCTCATTTTTTATGGCGAATGCGTCGCGCTCTGCAGGATTCAATAGCGTGAATATTAGTTTTGTCAATATTCCTACGCTCATCATGATTACGACGCTGATGTGGATTGGTGTAGCGCCAGGCTCGACAGGTGGAGGTGTAAAAGTAACGACTATAGCTTTAGCTTTTATGAATATTATTGCCTTGGCAAGAGGAAAAGATTCAATCGAAATTTTTAGAAGAAAAATCGCTTCTGAGTCCATCAATAAAGCCTTTGCTATCATTATTCTATCGGTGTTGACCATTACATTTTCCTTTATTTTATTGAATGTAACCGATCCAGATAAGGAAATGATTCCCTTGTTATTTGAGTCTGTCTCAGCTTATACGACTTGTGGATTAAGTATGGGCGTAACACAATCTCTAAGTGCAGCAGGCAAATTCATTATCATTGTCACCATGTTTGTCGGCCGTGTCGGTATGCTTACCTTATTGGTTGCATTTATTAAGAATACTAAAAACAAAAGTTATATTTATCCTACTGAAAAGCTAATGTTTTAGCTTTCAAAATTGATTTTAAGATGAAATATATCGTATTAGGGTTGGGGCATTTTGGTCGTTCATTAGCTATACATTTGACTGAATTAGGTCACGAAGTAATAGCAGCGGACAAAAGCATTCAAATTGTCGAGCAATTAAAAGATAAAATCACACATACTGTGTGTCTGGATACTACTGATCGCGAAGCTGTTAGTTCTTTGCCGTTAAAGGACTGTGATGCGCTTGTGGTGGCAATTGGAGAAGATGAAGGCTCTTCCTTGATGACTACTGCTTTGGTCAAACAACTTGGCGTAAAACGTATAATCGGTCGTGTCGTTTCTGATTTACAACGTACTGTAATGGAAGCCATGCAAATCGACGAGTATATTATGCCTGAAGAAGAGGCTGCCGAACGATTAGCTATGCGTTTGGACAATATAGATATTGTCGATTCATTCAAAGTTTCAGATCGTTATTCTATTATCGAAACTAAAGTTCCAAATAAATATGTCGGTATGACATTGCAGGAAGCAAATCTGACAAACAAATATAAAGTGATCGTGCTGACTACCGTCAAAGTCTCCGATGGCTTGCACAAAGAAGCTTCGGGTATTGCTAAATCGGATACAGTACTACGTGAAAATGACTTGTTAGTTCTTTTCGGAGAATTGTCCGATATTAAAAAGTTGATTGAAAAAGGAAATTAATATAGAACACAGCGTAATTATTAAAATCAATTCTATATTTTTGGACTTTGACATAAAAAAATAACCGCTAAATTATTCATGAAAAATTGGTTTAAGCAAAATTCCTCACACTTAATCGTTATTGCAATATTTTTTGCATTGGTGTTTTTCTACTTTTCGCCAGTATGGCAAGGAAAGGCACTTTCACAACATGACGTAGTGCAAGCTATGGGAAGCCAGAAAGAGCTTTTTGATTTTAAAGCTCAGGATGGAAAAGCTCCACAATGGACAAATTCTATGTTTGGCGGTATGCCAACATTTCAAATCTGGTATCACCATACTTATAATGTTGCCACATACATCAGCAATGGCATTAAAGCTATATTCCCATTACCTGCGGATATTATTTTAATTTATTTACTAGGCGGCTATTTCTTGTTAAGTGTATTGCGTATCAAACCATGGTTAGCTGCTGTAGGAGCGATTGCTATTACCTTTTCATCTTATAATTTCATTTATATCGAAGCGGGACACGTTAATAAAGCCTATGCAATTGCCTATTTAGCTCCGATTATTGGTGCGGTTATCATGTGTTATCGCGGTAATAAGTTTTGGGGTTCGATATTGCTAGCCTTATTCTTGGCATTAGAAATCCGAACCAATCACGTTCAGATGACCTATTACTTGTTTATTGCATTATTAGTATACGTTGGATTTGAATTGTATTACGCAATTCGCGATAAAAAATTGCCAGAATTTGCAAAAAATACGGCTGTTCAGGTAGGAGCTGTGTTAGTCGCTGTTGCTGTTAATGCAACTGTTTTATTCCCAACTTACGAATACAGTAAATTAACTACACGTGGCAAAGCCAATATTTCTAAAACGGAGGATGGCGGCACTACTGGAGGTTTGGATAAAGAATATGCCTACGCTTGGAGCCAAGGAATTGGAGAGAATTTAACTTTTATTATTCCTAATGCGTACGGTGGTAAATCAAATGGCGTATTGGACGAAAAATCTAATTCGTACAAATACTTGACAAGCATAGGTGTCCCAGCAAATCAAGCTTTACCATTTACACAATATTTACCCACATATTGGGGAGAAAAATCATTTACTTCAGGTCCGTGGTACTTTGGAGTAGGCGTTTTTGCTCTGTTTATTTTAGGGTTATTTATTGTAAAGGATAGACTTAAATGGTGGATTCTGGCGGCTACAGTTTTAACTTTATTATTGTCATTTGGTAAGCATTTTACACTAATCTCTGATTTGTTCTTCGATTATTTCCCGATGTACAACAAGTTCAGAGCTGTGGAGTCCATCTTAATTATTCCATCTATTTTAATTCCATTATTAGCGGTTTTAGCAGTTCATGAGCTTATTACACGGAAGGATGAAATCGTAGATTTGGACAAAAAAGTTCTTTACAGTTTTGGTGCTGTAGCTGCGATTTGTTTGATTGTTGCAGTAATGCCAAGTATTTTGGATTTAAAAAATTCAGAACATCAAAATTTCGTAGCAATGCTTGGTCAGCAAACTGGTGATGCAGGTATGGCGAATCAATTGGCGGATGCCTTAGTAAAAGATAGAGCGGATTTGGCTTCAGCTGATGCATGGCGATCGTTCTTTATTGTGGTTCTTGTCTTTGCTCTTGTCTTTGCTTTCATCAAGAAAAAATTATCTTCTACTGCTTTAATTGTAGTAATTGGTGTAGTTACTTTGGTTGATTTATGGACTGTAGATAAGCGTTATTTAAATAATGATACTTTCGTTGATAAGTCTTCGTTAAATAGACCTATTGAAGAGAGAGAAGTAGATCAATTAGTTAAAATTGATAAAGATCCAAGCTACCGTGTGTTGGATTTAACAACTAATCCTTTCTCAGATGCCAAAGCTTCTTATTTCCACAAAAGTTTAGGTGGTTATCACGCAGCTAAGTTGATGCGTTTCCAAGAAATATTAGAGCACCAGTTTAATGGAGCAATTAATGAAGATGTGTTGGATATGTTTAATGTGCGTTATCTGATTACAAAAGATCCTCAAAATAATGTAGATCGTATTCAAAGACGCTCCACAGCAGCTGGTAATGCTTGGTTTGTAGATAAAGTAACTTTTGTAAAAGATAACAATCAGGAGATGCAAGCGATCAATAGCTTTGATCCTTCTAAAGAAGCTTTTGTACACGAAGAATTCAAAAGCAAAATTGATGAGAAGCGTCTTCGCTTAGCGAATAATGCTACAATCAAATTGACTTCGTATCACCCAGACAAAATGGAATATGAATACTCAGCACCGAATGATGTGTTTGCGGTATTCTCAGAAGTATACTACGATAAAGGTTGGAAAGCATATGTTGATGGGGAAGAAGTTCCAATTTTGAGAGCAGATTATATTCTTCGTGCCTTGCAATTACCAGGAGGAAATCACAAAGTAGAATTTGTATTTGATCCTCCAATAGTGAAAGTAAGCAATATTATTTCCTTAATTGGATCGATTGTTCTCGTATTAGGCTTAGCAGCGGGAATATTCTTAACTTATAGAAAGAAACAAAAAACAGCATAAAAATTAAGGGCTTTTCATTCTGGACTGCCCCCCAAAAGTTGGACAAATTTAAGCAATGTTCTTGATATAATGAGCTCTGTATTCTACAGGGCTCATTCCGTTTAAATTTGATTTAATTCTTACCTTGTTATAGTAATTGATAT
>PJUJ01000508.1_pt1 | contig 16953 bp, 11 predicted proteins | sample 1512321 | NCBI WGS metagenome assembly PJUJ01 (sample SAMN08177669, study PRJNA422409) | Feces metagenome, whole genome shotgun sequencing project. | isolation source: Chicken feces enriched on filter paper: beechwood xylan treatment | host: Gallus gallus | place: USA: Madison | collected 2015-01-15 | reverse complement strand
GGTACTCTTTTGGCCATAAAAACACGTTGATTATACTATAAATATATGAAAATCAATCGATTAAACCAAATTATGAAGCGTTGAAATCAAAAAAAGAGACTGTCCATTTTGAGACAGCCTCTTATTTTTTCCAAATAGATTGGTCAAATCTATACCGTAATGTAAACGCTTGTTGATTATCCATTCCATCTTTATGAAAGTGAAAAGAGGCGGTAAATTTCCCGTCTATGTTTTTGCTTTTAAATGGTATCCAGCCTAAATCTAGTCTATTGTATTTATCACGATGATAAAATGAGTCGCCGTTAGGAAGATTGATTGCATCTCCTAAATACAACGTGTTATGTAAAAAGACTTTCTTGTATCCTAGATGAATGTTGTTTATAAAAGCTTTGCTGTTTGTATTATATTCCGTTCGTACACGGTCGTAGCCTAAAACTGTTCCTGCATCAATTGTCAACGAATCCAATGCTGTACTCGCGGAAAAATCCAATCCTAAACGTAATACTAGCACAGCGTTATCTTGAATATGTGTGGTCGGATCTTCCACATTCGTCAATGCATTGTGATAGAGTGTTCCATCATTAGCAAAATACCCTTTGCCAAATTTATAATGTCCTGAAATACCTGCTATAAATCGTTCTCGGTTTTCTGAACCTTGTTTGCTCAGCCAATCGATGTAAAGAGACTGCAAAATTTTGCTTGTATGGTAGTTGAAAAATATTCCTTCCAAATTGGGCCTGTCATACAATAAAGTATCAGCTAAAACGACTAGTGGAATGTTTTTTAGCTTTTCGTGACGTGGTATGAATCCAATTCCAAAATCAATCCGTTCAGAATTGTAGTTATAATAAGCTATGGGATTGACTTTGTTCTTATTTTCGGAATTTATACCAAAATCTTGATTATAATGTAAGCCACCTACTAACTGATGATTTCTGTCAAGCTTGATGTAGAGTTGAGGCGAAAGAATCGCGCCAAAAAAGGTTTTGTCTATGGTATATGGAGCTTTATACTCTCTGTTGTCGGCATAGCCAAAAAAATCAATCTTTGTTCCTACTTCTTGGCCTTTAGTATGATGAATGGAAATACAGCAAAGAGTACAAACGGTTGAAGCAAGAAATTTTGATAAGTTCATCGCTGGGATTTTGTTTTACACAAAAATAGAAAAAGAGGTAGAACTTTAGGGAAGAAGCGTGAGAAATCACCAAAAAAATAAAAATAGGATTGAAAAATGGGATGAACGCTTATATTTGTGTCAAATAATTAAAGGAAATGGTGTTCTTCCTTAACCAACCGCTAAAAAATAGCTGATGACGCCTGATGAGTTATTCAATTTATTTTATAATTTGATCAGGAGTTTTTATGTCAGAAAATAATCAAACCAAATCAAACATTCTTACGGCTGTATTGAATACTAAATCTATTTATGCCTATGCATTGAAATGGATCGGTCTTAGTTTATTGCTTTCGATATTAATAGGATCTGCTTCAGCAGGATTTCTTATTTCATTAGAATGGGTAACAAACTACAGAGAAAGTCATCTTTGGATTATAGTATTTTTGCCGATTGTAGGTTTTCTAATCAGTTGGATATACGACAAATATGGCAAAAATTCTGGTCAAGGAAATAATCTGCTAATTGATACTATTCATGATGGCGAAGAAAAGATTCCGTTTAGAATGGCACCTTTTGTTTATATAGGAACAATTTTAACGCATATGTTTGGTGGTTCTGCGGGACGTGAGGGTACTGCTTTGCAAATGGCTGGAGGAATTGCAGATCAATTTTCGAAATCATTAAAACTTAATAAAGAAGATCGCAGTATACTGTTAATTGCGGCTGTGGCAGGAGGTTTTGGGGCGGTGTTTGGTACGCCATTGGCAGGTGCAATATTTGCTTTGGAGTTTTTTTTAATAGGTCGTTTGAGGTATAATGCACTATTTCCAGCGTTACTAACTGCAGTTTTATCAGATCAATTCACCACACTTTGGAATGCACACCATACACATTATTCTATAGATTTTGTGCCTGAACTTAATTTTCAAGGAATTTTGTATACCCTAATAGCAGGTGGACTTTTTGCTTTATGTGCTGCAACGTTTAGTAAAGGGATGCAGTGGATGTCTGGTTTTTGGAAAGCAAAAATCCAATATGCCCCTTTACAAACCTTTGTAGGAGGGCTGTTCGTGATTGCTGCAGTTTATCTATTGGGAACTTCAAAATATATCGGGCTGGGTATTCCCACTATTGTTTCTTCGTTCAATCAGCCTTTACCGGCTTATGATTTTGCGTTGAAAATGATTTTCACCGTGGTGACTTTATCTGCAGGATTCAAAGGGGGAGAAGTGACGCCATTGTTTTTTATCGGAGCGACTTTGGGTAATGCCTTGAGCTTTTTTATTCCATTGCCCATGGGGTTGCTTGTCGGAATGGGGTTTGTGGCTGTATTTGCGGGAGCCACAAATACGCCTATTGCCTGTACCTTAATGGCCATAGAATTATTTGGTGCCGATTGTGCGGTATATGTTGCGATAGCTTGTTTTACTTCGTATTTGTTTTCAGGAAATACAAGTATCTATAGAAGACAGATTGTGGGCGAACCCAAAAATCCAGCTCAACGGGATATCCTCGGTAAAAGATTGAACGAATTGTAGTGAATTATTCTTCATCAAAAGTTCCTTCAGGAACATAGAACATTTCTAAATCTTTTTTAGATTCAATTCTTCTGCATCCACCATTTTGTAGAAGAACTATTCTTGTAGCAGTTTCGAGTACAGTTTGGTAGTGATGATCTGAGATTATAAAGCCTTTATCATTGTGTGAAAGAATGATTTGTTGAATTCGTTCTTTCATATAAGGTGATACTCCCGAAAAAGGTTCGTCTAATAAATAAAAATCAGAATTTTTTTGTAATAAAAGCATGAGTTCCAAATAACGTATTTCTCCGCCAGATAATTCTGCAACCTTTCGATTTTTGATGGTGACGATGATTTCGTCGTCATTTAATAAGGCGTTTTGTTTAATCTTATCCTCTACCATTAGTTTGATTACGTCTGTCACTGCTAAATAATTGGGAAGGAATTTTTGCTGAGGTAAATAGCAGATATTTTTTGACAAATATCCTTTGCTATACCTAATGTCATTAATTCTAATGAATGCCAATTTTGGTTTTATAACACCAAAGATTATTTTCATGAGGGTTGACTTTCCACAACCATTTCTACCTAATAATCCGACCACTTCGCCTATTTCGCATTGAATATGAACCCCAGTTAATATATCGACGGAATGTGTGTAGGAAAATTCTATCGAATCAGCGTACAATAGCTTTTTTAGAGTATCCATAGCAACAGTGAAAATAGACTTGAGATAACTGTATTGATTAAGAATGTATATAAGATTATTCTTGTCTTCGAATATCCGATGTTGAGATATACGTACCAAACACTATGGTAGAAGTAGAGGTAAATAGCTATTGTGCTCATAAATCCAAATGTCCCAAAAGTAAGGGGAAAAGGATTAGAACTCACTAAACTAAAAGCAATTGAGATTGCTAAGTTTATAAAGAATAATTGCTTGTATGCGAACCAATAAACTTTCATGCATGAGGATGGTTTGTATAAAAATACTAATATTTGGATTTGCTGAAGAGGGATTCACACTATTTAACAATATATCTATTTGTTAGAAAGTGCTGAGTTAAATGATGTTCAAACAATGAAGGTTTATTTGTGTTATTTGTAAAAGTTTCAACCATGGACAATCTTATCACCCAAATTAGTGGCTACGCAGCTTCATTTTTCTTAATTATCTCTTTTTTGATAAAAGACCAGATAAAATTGAGAGCAGTGAATTTAATTGGTTGTATATTTTTTGTGATTTATGGCTTTCGGTTAGATTATGCTTGGCCTATTATTATTCCAAATGCTATAATTGCATTTACGCAGATTTATTATTTATGGATAAAACCGATTCCAAAAGAAGAAAGTCAAGAAGATAATATAAACTAAAAGCATCGAAATTTCGATGCTTTTAGTTTATATTATTTAACCTATTCCGTGTAAAGAACCACCTTTTGCAAATAGACGGTCAATATGTCGTTCTACTGTTTCATCTTTTATCAAATCAGGCGCATGATGCGGCTTACGTCGTGAATCGATGATTATTGGCCCTTCGCAGCCCCAATGTTTAAATCTAGTAAAGGATTTGATTCCGTATATATCGTATGCTGGATTTGATTTAGTGAAAGTTTCCCAAACAAAATTATTTTCATTTGCACTCGCGAAATTAGCATTATTCACCAATACTAGAAGTTGAATTCCATCAAAATTAACTTCTTTGGCAGCATTTGTCCAAGCTTCTAATACTTTTTCTTCATTTTCGTAAGAAGTGAAATCCGCACCTTCTAGGACTAGAATGCCTGGTAAAGCAAGTTTAGCCTTATTAAAAGGTCTTGGTAAATCTATATTTGCTAGAATTTCAGTCGCTAGCTCTCTTTTTTTAGCTCCAGCAGCTGCAAAGATAACTTTCGAACCAGCATTCAATCCATCACCTGTATAATCCAAGGTGTCAATAGTCGTGTTAGTTTGGAAATGTAAATCTCTTGTGTTGTCAATTCTTTCCAAAATATGGGTGAAGAATCCTTTGATATCATGTATGTCCAAATTGGGATTATCTTCTCCAGCAGCAATAAATAGATATTTTGCTAAGCTTAGTTGATTCTTACCTAAAACCTGATTCGCAATTGTCAAGATTTCCTGCGGTCTATCAACTTTTTGGTATGGCGTATACGATTCACGACCAATAGCAAATAGAAGTGGGTGTACGCCAGCTGGGTCTACCGCGTGAATTGCTTTCAATCCGTTAATTTCTTGCGGAATAGCTGAGCCTGTGATTTCGTGAATCAAAGCACCAAAACTTGTATCTTCCTGAGGAGGACGGCCGACCACTGTAAAAGACCAAATCGGATCTTTCTTGTGGTATACGTTGTGCACTTTCATCAACGGGAAATCATGTGTCAAACTGTAATAACCGATATGATCTCCAAAAGGTCCTTCTGGTTTGTTCTCACCTGGATAAACTGTTCCTGTGATTACAAAATCTGCATCTGCTGAAATACAAAATCCCTCCTCATCGTAAAAATAACGGAATCTTCTATTGCCTAAAGCTCCGGCAAAAATCATTTCAGATAAACCTTCTGGCAACGGCATTACTGCCGAAAGGGGATGCGCTGGAGGACCACCAACGAAAATACTTACTTTAAGTGGTTTGCCTATGGCATTAGCTTTTTGTTGATGAACCCCGATGCCACGGTGCAATTGGTAGTGCAAGCCTATCTCTTTATCTTGTATATAATCGTTTCCTGATAATTGGATGCGGTACATACCCAAATTGGCTTTCATAATGCCGGGTTTGGTTACGTCTTCTGTGTATACTTGTGGCATTGTCACGAAAGTGCCACCATCCATGGGCCAATTGACAATTTGAGGAAGCTTGCTGATTTGTGTTTTACCATATAAAATGGATGCACCAGATTTCTTTTTCCAAGGTAATGCGCTTAAAGCTACAGCGGAAGAGCCAATATATTGAAAAGGATTTTTAAGCACCGCAGTAGGATCCATCTTCACATCTACTAATTTTTTGATGTGATCTAAGGTATCCCTAAACATAAACTTCGAACGATCGAGCGTGCCGAATAGATTGGAGACAGCAGGAAATTGTGAGCCTTTGATATTTTCAAAAAACAAAGCTGGACCTTCTGCATCAAATACACGCATATGTATAGCCGCCATTTCTAAATATGGATCTACTTCTTCTTTGATTCTTATCAAATGACCGTGTCTCTCTAAATCAGCCACACATGCTGCCAAACTTGGGTACCCCATAATTTTTCGAAGTATTTGTGAATTGCAAAAATAACAGATTATTTCACTTTATCGTACTTTGTAAATGCTTCATATATATTAAATATCTGTCACCACTTATGTTTTTCTACGCTCAAATTCTTGATTGTGTAGGATAACCTGTATTACTCAATTATTGTTAGATTTATATTGTTAGAATTGTGTAATATTGGGTTGCCAAAGTTTATTTATACAGATAAATACAATATCTTTACGAATTAACATTCTAAATTAAGAGGGACTTCGCACAATTTTATAATGAGTAGAAAGGTAATACTAGTTTGGTTTCGAAACGATTTACGTACATCTGATAATGAAGTATTGTTCTCAGCCGTTGAAAAATCAACTTTCGTAATTCCTGTATACATTTTTGATCCACGTTATTATACCGAAGGAAAATACGGATTCTCCAATACAGGAGATTTACGGCAGCAATATATTGTACATTCTGTAGCAGCTTTGAAAGATAAGCTACAAAAACTTGGTGGCGATTTATTGACTTTCGAAGGTTATCCTGAGGAAATCATTCCGCAATTAGTTCAAAAATATGAAGTAGATGAAGTCTACCATCATCGTGAAGTTGCTAGACGAGAGACACGTATTTCTGAGCTTGTAGAAGAATCATTGTGGCAAGTAAAACGTAATTTGAAGCATTTTATTGGTCATACAATGTACCACAAAGAGGATTTACCTTTTCCTATTAAAGACATTCCAAACGATTTCAATACGTTTAAAAAGAAAACAGCTAAGGAAAGTTTCGTACGTGCGTGTTTGCCGGATTTAGAACAAATTTCATTGCCACCTCATTTAGAAAAAACGGATTTCCCATTCGAGATAGATACCAATTCCTTAGTAAATTATGGTGAGTTGGCTGCTCAAAATGCGCTGGAGACTATTTTGTCAAATACAGATAACAAAAGAGATTTGTATACCACTATTTCTCCATTTTTAGCATTAGGTGTATTGTCTGCTACACAAGCCTTCCATTTTATTCAGTCTAAAATTACAGCGCAGAATAAAAAGAAGATAAACTTTATTTTGGACGGTTTATTGTGGAGAGATTATTATCGCTTTATGCTGAAGAAATTCCCTAACTGTTATTTCAAATCTTCAAATGCGTTAAATAATGATTCACAAATCGTTCAGTCATTTATTGAAGGGAATAGTGATGATGGAGAAAGTAATGCTTTGGTTCAAAAATTGAACGAGAGAGGAGAATTGACTAGAGCGGAGCGCGAATATCTAGCTTTGTATTTTATCTATGAACTAAATCAAAATTGGTTGATTGGTGCATCTTACTTTGAACAGCAACTGATAGATTACGCTCCAGCTACAATTTATGGCTTTTGGGCTCACGTAGCAGGAGAGGGAACAAGTGTGAAAAACAACAGGTCTAAAGCGGACTGGGAAAGAATAAAAAAGAGTAAAGAACAGGTAGTATAAGATTGAAAATTATCCATAAAAGTCAAAAATATTTCAGTAGCTAAAACTTTGATTTTTATGGGACAAAATATCAAATTTCAATAGGTATTACTGCTTTTTTATTCTTAATTTTGGCGAATTATTTAGACTATAACAAAATAATGGATAAACTGACATATTTGAGTAATGCCGATTCAAGTTACATTGACGGCTTATATCAAGCTTACAAACAAGATCCAAATTCGGTAGATTTTGGATGGCAAAAATTTTTCGAGGGATTTGAATTTGGCCAAAGTTCTGAGGGCGTGGTAATTGAAGATGAGAACGTATCAGAACATGCGCTTAAAGAAATCAATGTATTGAATATGATTCACGGGTACAGAGACCGTGGTCACTTATTTACAGATACTAACCCTGTTCGTGAGCGTCGTAAATATTACCCAGGCAAAGAATTAGAAACATTCGGTTTGTCAGAAGCTGACATGGATACCGTTTTCAATGCAGGTATTGAAATTGGTCTTGGTCCAGCGAAATTGCGTGATATTCGTCAGATGATTGAAGATACTTACTGTCGTTCAATCGGTGCTGAGTTCAAATATATCCGTAATCCAGAGAAAATTAAATGGTTGCAAGATCGCATGGAAGCGGATCGCAACAAACCTAATTATACAGTAGAACAAAAGAAACGTATTTTACAAAAAATCAATAGAGCAGTAGTTTTTGAGAGCTTCTTAGGAACGAAATTCTTAGGTCAAAAACGTTTCTCTTTGGAAGGTGCTGAAAGCTTAATTCCTGCATTGGATTCAGTAATTGAAAAAGGTGCGGACTTAGGTATCCAAGAATTCATGATTGGTATGGCGCACCGTGGTCGTTTGAACGTATTGGCAAACATCATGGGGAAACCATACAAAACTATTTTATCAGAATTCGAAGGTAAAATGTACAAACAAGAAGATCCTGAGTTGCAATTTGGCGGTGACGTAAAATACCACTTAGGTTATTCTTCAGATATCAAAACTGACAACGGTAAAAGCATTCATTTGTCATTAGCACCTAACCCATCACACTTAGAGACTGTAGATCCTATCGTAGAAGGTATGGTTCGCTCTAAAATTGACATGAAATATGATGGTGACTCTTCTAAGATTGCACCTATCTTAATTCATGGTGATGCAGCTATTGCTGGTCAAGGTGTTGTGTACGAAGTGACTCAAATGTCTAAATTGGATGGTTACAAAACTGGTGGTACAATTCACATTGTAATCAACAACCAAGTAGGTTTCACTACTAACTACAAAGATGCGCGTTCAGGAACTTACTGTACTGACGTAGCTAAAATCACTTCTTCTCCAGTATTCCATGTGAATGGTGACGATGCTGAAGCTGTAGTATACGCAATCAACTTAGCGGTAGAATACCGTCAAAAATATAAAACAGACGTTTACATCGACTTATTATGTTACCGTCGTTTCGGTCACAACGAAGCGGATGAGCCTAAATTCACGCAACCTTTGTTGTACAAACTAATTGAAAAGCATGCTAATCCTAAAGAAGTGTATGCTAAAAAATTAGAGGCTGAAGGTACTATCGATTCGAAATACGCTAAAGAAGTAGAGAAAGAATTCAAAGATTACTTGCAAACACAATTGGATGCTGCTAAAGCTGTTGAAGTTTTAGTTGATGAAGTTCCAATGTTTAGCGGTGCTTGGAAAGGTTTACGCCCTGCTAAGAAAGCAGATATCTTCAAACCGGTAGATACTAAAGTTGACGATAAAACTTTCTTAGAATTAGCTAAAGAAATTACCTCTTTACCAAAAGATAAAAAATTCTTCCGTAAGATCTCTAAATTGTATGAAGACCGTGCAGCAATGATCGGTAAAGATTCATACGATTGGGCAATGGGAGAGTTGATGGCTTACGCTACATTGTTGAATGAAGGTAAACGTGTTCGTATCTCAGGACAAGATGTTCAACGTGGTACATTCTCTCACCGTCACGCGGTATTGACATTAGAAGATTCAGAAGAAAAATACGCTCCTTTGGCTCAAATTAAAGGTGGTGATAAATTCAATATCTATAACTCATTCTTATCAGAATACGGTGTGTTAGGTTTTGAATACGGCTATGCTTCTGCCAACCCTCAATCTTTGACAGTTTGGGAAGCTCAATTTGGTGACTTCTACAATGGGGCTCAAATCGTTGTTGACCAATACTTGAGTTCAGCAGAGACAAAATGGAAACGTTCAAACGGTTTAGTAATGATGCTTCCTCACGGTATGGAAGGTCAAGGTCCAGAGCACTCTTCAGGTCGTATCGAAAGATTCTTGGAATTGTGTGCTAACGACAACTTAATCATTGCGAACTGTACTACGCCAGCGAACTACTTCCACTTATTGCGTCGTCAATTAGTACGAGACTTCCGTAAACCATTGGTCGTATTTACTCCAAAAAGTTTGTTGCGTCACCCTAAAGTAGTTTCTCCTTTAGCTGACTTTACAACAGTTAACTTCCAAGAAGTAATTGATGATACTGCAGCTGATACAAAAGCAGTAAAACGCGTATTGTTCTGTTCTGGTAAAATCTATTACGAATTGTTAGATCGTCAACAAGCTGACAATCGTACTGATGTAGCAATTGTTCGTATCGAACAATTGTATCCTTCACCTGTAGAACAATTGCAAGCTATTCACAAGAAATACAATAAAGCAACAGAATTCATTTGGGTTCAAGAAGAAAATGAGAACATGGGTGCATGGCCTCACTTCTGCCGCAAGTTCCGTAGAACAGACATTGAATTCACGGACGTAATCGCAAGAACTGAAAGCGGAAGCCCTGCAACAGGTTATATGAAACAACACGTTGCACAACAAGAAGCAATTATTAATAAAGCATTTGCATAAACAAAAATAGAAGACCGGCGTTGTAATAGATAACTATTGCAACGTTGGTTTTAAAGAATAAACACATGAGCTTAGAAATCAAAGTCCCTACCGTTGGTGAATCAATCACCGAAGTAACATTAGCCCAATGGCTAAAACAAGATGGTGATTTCGTCGAAATGGACGAAAACATCGCTGAATTGGAATCAGACAAAGCTACATTTGAATTACCTGCGGAAAAAGCTGGTATTCTACGTATCATCGCGCAAGAAGGCGATACGTTGGAAATCGGTGCTGTAGTATGTACTATCGAAGATGGTGATGCACCTGCTGGTGAGAAAAAAGCTGACGCTCCTGCTGCTGCTGAATCGGCTGCTCCAGCTGCTAAGGCAGAAGAAGCATCAGAAGATACTGACTCGTACGCTGCTGGTACAGCTTCTCCTGCTGCCGCAAAAATTTTAAGAGAAAAAGGTATTGATTCTTCAACTATAAAAGGTACAGGTAAAGACGGTCGTATCACAAAAGAAGATGCAGGAAAAGCACAAGCTAAACCTGCAGCTCCTAAAGCGGAAGCAAAACCAGCTGCTGCTGCGCCTGCTGCTACTCCAATTGTTGCTGGTGCACGCAATGAGCGTCGTGAGAAAATGAGTTCTTTACGTAAAACTATCGCTAAGCGTTTAGTTTCTGTGAAAAATGAAACTGCTATGTTGACTACATTCAATGAAGTAAACATGCAACCCATCATGGATTTGAGAGCTAAATACAAAGACGTTTTCAAAGAGAAACATGGTGTAGGTCTTGGTTTCATGTCGTTCTTCACTAAAGCTGTGACTACAGCATTGAAAGAATGGCCTGCAGTAAACGCGCGTATCGAAGAAAACGAAATCGTTTATTCTGACTTTGCTGATATTTCAATTGCAGTTTCTGCGCCTAAAGGTTTAGTAGTTCCTGTTATTCGTAACGCGGAATCACTTTCTTTACAAGGAATTGAAAAAGAAATCATCAACTTAGCTACTAAAGCGAGAGATAATAAATTAACTATTGACGAGATGACTGGTGGTACATTCACTATTACTAATGGTGGTGTATTCGGTTCGATGATGTCTACGCCGATTATCAACGCACCTCAATCAGCTATCTTGGGTATGCACAATATTGTGCAACGTCCTGTAGCGGAGAACGGTCAAGTGGTAATTCGTCCAATGATGTACATCGCATTATCATACGATCACCGTATTATCGACGGTCGTGAGTCTGTTAGCTTCTTAGTTCGTGTTAAACAATTATTAGAAGATCCAGCTCGTTTATTATTAGAAGTATAATAGTATCCTATATTTTATACTCAAAAGCCTCATCATATTTGAATGGGGCTTTTGTTTTCAGTTTGCTTCCATTTTTTGTATAAAACATGTAATCAACCTAACTTATTATTTCTCAGTAACTTCTTTTATGCGAGAATATGGTTGTTATTGGTTAAGTTTTGATTGTTTTGGATAAAATATCTTATCTAATTTCGATATACGTTGTTGAGTAGTTTTTATTACTTGTTGTAAATCAATATGCTATAATTGCCGGAATTTACTTAGCAAATTAATTTTCAAGCATTATATGCTAATTATAAACTTATAACATTACCTTACCCATGATCAGCTTATATCAAAAAAAATCGAATTTCTACAAATGGCTTTTTGTCTTCATGATGATAAGTTTAGTACCCTTTTATTCTTGTGGCAAAAAAGATGTTATAGAGGAACCTATTGTGGAAGAGGAGCCTGTAGAGGAGCCAGAACCAAATAATTCCCTTAAAATATATATACCGAAAGAATTTGCTAGTTCAGGTTTTGAATCCAATGTCAACAAGTGGGCTTACTCACGTAGCAAACAGTCTGAGCATTTTATTTTATTCTGGGAATCAGGTTATGGTGATTTGCTTCCTTCGGATAGTAAAGTCCCAGCTGATTATCGAGTGGATATTGACAATCTAATTCTTAAAGCTGAAGAATTTTACAAGTTAAATGTGGACCAGTTGAAATTTGCAACGAAAGACAACAATTCATCTAAGTTGGAATCCTATAAAATGATGATCTTTTTGCATTATACAAAAGACTGGATGGCATACGGAGGAGGTTATGATGATGTTATTGGAGCTTTATGGATTAGTCCTAGTACTTGTCAACCTGTGGGAGCTACTATAGCACATGAAATTGGACATAGTTTTCAGTATCAGGTACGATGTGATTTAGGAGCTAATCATGGGTTTAGATATGGTTTTGGTGGAAATGACGGAAACGGTTTTTGGGAACAGACCGCCCAGTGGCAGGCTATGCAAAGCTATCCGGAAGAAATTTTTGCTACACACCACTTTCCTGTATATCTGGATAATCATCATAGACATCAGCTTCATGAGAATTATAGATATGCTAATTATTTCATTCATTTTTATTGGGCAAGTAAGCATACAAATCAAATTATTAGTAAAATCTGGAGAGAGTCAAACAAACCCGAAGATCCCATTCAAGCCTATATGCGTCTAACGAATATTAATGCGCAGCAGCTTAACGCTGAAATTTATGATATGGCTTCAAAATTTGCGACTTGGGACTTGAATGAACTACGTGCTAGGGGTAAAGATTATATAGGTAGACAAACTAATAAATTTGATGTGCTTCCGAATGGTCAGCTTCGAATCAAATATGTACAATGTCCAGGAACGACAGGATTTAACGTTATTGGTTTAGAAGTACCTCAATCAGAACAACACATCACAGTAGATTTTGAAGGTTTAGTGAATGCAACAGGATATAATACTGTTCAAAATCCAAGTCGCGCAGGTTGGCGTTATGGTTTTGTGGCTCTATTAAAATCGGGAGCACGTGTGTATAGTCCTATGTATGAGGATGCAAAATCTACAGTTTCTTTTTTGGTTCCTAATCAATGTGAGAAGTTGTTTTTTATAGTTACAGGAGCTCCTTCAACTTATATGCCTCATCCTTGGGACGAAAATGAAAATAATGACGATCAATGGCCATATCAAATTAAAGTTTCGGGTACAGAGGTAATTGGTTACCCTAATATTGATAATTCGCAAGAACCAAAAGATATAACTTTTACGCATAATTTGGAGATACCCTTTGATGCAGTTTCTTATTCTGGCGTTACGGTTCAAGTAGATCAGAGTGCATTAGCAAAAGCATTTGTTTTACATCCAGATGCAATAAAAAGTTCAATTGGTACTGTTATTAAATTTTATGCAGTTGAAAAAAATGGCGATCTCAATGGTAATAATACTGCTCAAGGATTGGGACATTGGTTTTCTGCCGAAGGCAATGTAACAAATTGGGGATCGTCTGCTAAAGTTTTTTCTGAGTTTAATAAAGATGCTTTACTGTTTACAATAGGTCAATATCCTAATCAAACTAAAGTTGGAGATACATTTACTATCAAACAAAAATTACAATATGTACTTAATGATGGGCAAAAAGTCAGCGCTACTTTTGTCTTTAATATCAAAATAATCTAGCATAACTAGGGAGATTAAGGCGGTTTAAATTTTTTATAGTACTTCATTTCAAAAGTTCGAATTAATAAAAGAGAGCTTTTAGAATGAAGTATTTATTTATATTTTAATTTTATATTAAAATAAATCCTAAAAATAAAAATATTTTAATAATTTTATTTTCAATTTACTAACCAACTTAGTTATCTCTATTTATGAATAAACTTTTCAAAGTTATCATAATAGTACTCGCTTTTGTACTATTATTGGTGCTGTTTGCAGGAGTATATCTCATCACCTTTATGCCTAATATTAGTCCCGCTCCACAACTTAATGTAGAAAAAACGACGGAACGGATTGAACGAGGGAAGTATTTAGCTCATCATGTCACGGTATGTATGGATTGTCATAGTTCCCGAGATTGGTCCAAATTTTCTGCTCCGCTTGCAGGACAGTTAGGTGCTGGAGGTGAAATCTTTAATAATGATATGGGCTTCCCTGGCACCATATATTCCCTTAATATAACCCCATATAATTTACAACATTGGACGGACGGGGAGATTTTTAGAACCATAACGACAGGAGTGGATAAAGATGGTAAAGCATTATTTTCGGTGATGCCTTATCATAATTATGGGAAGATGGATAAAGAAGACATTTATAGCATTATAGCTTATATACGCACATTAGACGCGATAGATTCTGAAGTTCCGGAAAGAAAATTGGAATTTCCTGTAAATCTATTAGTAAATCTTTCTCCTCAAGAAGCAAGTTTTAGTACTATTCCTGATGAATCAGATCGCATAGCCTACGGTGGTTATTTGATTAATGCAGCCGGATGTGTGCATTGTCATAGTCAAACAGAACAAGGTGCTATTGTGCCAGGAACCGAATATGGAGGCGGATTGGAATTTGTGCAGCCTGCAGGAATTGTTCGTGGTGCAAATATTACGATGCACAAGACAAAAGGTATAGGTACTTGGACAATGGAATCTTTTGTTAAGCGTTTTAAGCATTACGCGGATAGTAGCTGTGTGCCAGAAGATTTAAAACCTACAGATTGGAATACACCTATGCCTTGGACCATGTATGCAGGGATGAAAGTTTCAGATTTAGAAGCTATTTATACGTATTTGAGTTCTTTAGAACCAAAAGATAATACAGTCGTCAAGTTCTCGCCACATAAACGCTAAAAAGTAAAGGGGCAAGATTTCACTAACCTTGCCCCTTTATTTTCTCTTATTTATAAGCTGGTTTTGCCATCAGCTTGATTACCTTAATATGGGATAGAAAAGCTTGCCAGAAGGATTTATACTCAATGTATGGAATGTTATGTTCCTCGCAAGTTTGTCTCACGATTTTATTAAGTGCAGGGTAGTGTACATGACTGATTTTAGGAAATAAGTGATGCTCTACCTGGAAGTTTAATCCACCTAATAACCAGGTCAAAACTTTATTTTTCGTAGAAAAATTTGCTGTTGATTGCAATTGATGTATCATCCACTCTTCTTCAACCATAGAATTATTTATAGTTTTGAATTCTGTATCGGTAACCACATGCGCTAATTGGAATACAATTGCTAAACACAAGCCGCATACAACGGCTGTAATCAATAATCCCAATAGAGCTGTAGCCCAACCTAACATATAAATAGGAATAACTATAAATAACACAAAATGAAATATTTTGGAAGACCAGAATATTAATTTCTCGTGAAGAGGAAAGTGAAATTTATCCTCGGAATGCGGAGCCATTTTTTGTCTAAAATATTTTTCATAATCCTGATAGAATATCCATGCTAAATAGGAAATACCATACAGAAATATAAAGTAAATATGCTGATATTTATGATGTTTCTTAAGTTTTTGATCGTGATGTATGCGCATAAATTTTACTTCAATATCATGATCTTCACCATCAATATTGGTATAGGTATGGTGTGCAATATTGTGTTTTAATTTCCAGAAGTAAATGTTACCACCTAATAAATTAAGACTGTAGGATAGTACAGTATTTAACTTTTTATTGTCCGAAAATGAATTGTGGCCTGCATCATGCATTATGTTAAATCCAATAGCGGCCAGATTCACACCGAATATTAAACAAAGTAAAATGCTAATGGACCAATGGGGTTGGACGAATACTAAGATGCTATATATTGCTAAAAAAGAAACGAGCAATACAGATGCTTTAATGAAAATTCTTCTATTTCCGGTTTTTTTGGTGAAAGTGCTACTAAAATAATTATTAGTTTTTTGCTTTAGGCTTTTTGAGAATAGTGAATTCTTTTGATTGAACTTGATTGTTTGAGTCATTATTTATTTGACTTATTTGGGTGTTGGATAGTCACTTCCAATATTAATTTCTTTAAATATACTTATAAGAAATCAGATATTTTTCTTTTTAACATAATTTGACAATTATTCTGTATACTGATGATATTTTTATAATTTTCTAAATATTTATTACATACTATAGTGCATGGGCTACTACTGTATACCGTTTTTGGAGGGCGTCGGAACCCTGTGGCGCGGTGGTGGTAGTCCAACTATAGCTACGCCTCCCGAGACTCACCATTTATAAATAAAGGCGAGTTATGAAAAAGCAACTGTACAAATTAATTATTTCAGCTCCGGAATAGTTCTGGATCCCCTTAAGACATATTCTGTCTTCATTTACCGAATCTGTGTTTGAATTCTACATATTTAAGGTAGGATGATCGCTAACGACCAATTATACACGCCACAATTCGGCAATCAATTCTTTTATTTAATGTTAGCTGACGTTTATAAATAGGCAGTTTTTCAGGGATCTAAAAATTATCTGCTGGATATTCCTTTTATAAACCGGTTAACTTTTTACTTACTTATAATACTTGGAAAATGAAGAATTTTTACAAGCCAGGACTTCGTATGTCCATAATACGACTGCACTTATACCTAATAAAATTTCTTGCTGATATACTGATATTCATTATTTCTTTTATTGGCAAAGGAGATGACAATACAAATTCTGATTTTTCTAAAGGGAATTCTAAAACGAGTAGCTCGAGAGCTAATAAGAAATCTAGAATTCTTATGCTGTCGGGGATATTATTTTCCAAAAGAGCTGTTAAAAAGAAAAATGATCAGCAGCAAGAGGAACAGGACTCCTATGGCCAGTACCTCTCGAATAAAATCTATGAACATCAGCTTTCCCTTGCAAATCGAGAAAAGGGGATTAAGATAGCTGAGGACATAAAATCCAAGCGC
>PJUJ01000504.1_pt1 | contig 17137 bp, 19 predicted proteins | sample 1512321 | NCBI WGS metagenome assembly PJUJ01 (sample SAMN08177669, study PRJNA422409) | Feces metagenome, whole genome shotgun sequencing project. | isolation source: Chicken feces enriched on filter paper: beechwood xylan treatment | host: Gallus gallus | place: USA: Madison | collected 2015-01-15 | reverse complement strand
GGCGCTGGGCGCGGTGCTGATCGTCGTCTTCCACTTCAACCGGTTCATCAATATCGACGGCCGCTGGCAGGCGGTGGACGACACGGTCAAGAGCTTCAGCCTGCTCGTCGACCTGTTCTTCGTGATATCCGGCTATGTGATCAGCGCCGTCTATACGGGGCGGATCCGCACGGTTTCCGACTTCCGCTGGTTCCTGCAGAAGCGGGTGGCGCGGCTGATGCCGCTGCACTGGCTGACGCTGGCGGTGTTCATCGTCATCGCCGTCGCCGGGGTCATGGGCCTCGTGAACGACCGCGACCCCAGCCGCTACGACCCCGCCTGCGTCGTGCCCAACATCCTGAACCTGCAGGCCTTCGGCATCTGCCGGGCCCAGACCTTCAACTTCGTCAGCTGGTCGATCAGCGCCGAGTGGGCGATGTATCTCTTGCTGCCGCTGCTTCTGTGGCTGGCGATGCGCGGGACGGCCTGGCTGACGCTGGTCACGGCGGTGATCCTGGCGGCGCTGTTCGCCATTCCGGCGCAGCAGCCCTTCCACATGTGGACCGCCGACTTCGGCGTCGCCCGGGCCGCGCCCGGCTTCCTGGTCGGCATGATCGCCTACAAGATCCGCGGGCCGCTGGGACGCCTGCCGGGGGCGCGCTGGTGGTTCTTCGCCTCGTGCGTCGCCTTCGTCGCCGGCAGCGCCGCGCAGCTGGATCGCGACCTGCTCTTGTTCGTCTGCTACGCCGTCGGCCTGCTGGGCGTGGCGGCCGACAACGCTCCGGTCAAGCCCGGTCCGGTGGTGCGCTGGCTGGCGCCTTGGGGACAGCTTTCCTACTCGGTCTACATGCTCCACCCGATCGTGCTGAAGATCGCCCTGAACTGGGTGGGCCTGGGCATGCTGCACCTGACCGGCGACGTCATGCGCCTGTGGTGCCTCTTCTGGGGTCTCGTCTTGATCCCGGTCAGCTATGCCTCGCTGATGTACTTCGAGAAGCCCGCGCGGGATGCGATCGCCGGGTGGGGGAAGAAGCCCAAGCGTTGAACCCTCTCCCGGAGGGGAGAGGGAGGGGCCCAGGCGAAGCCTGGGAGGGTGAGGGGTGACGGCGCCTGACGTCGTGCCGGCACGCCGTCTTCTGTCCCTAACCCCTCATCCGGCGCTTCGCGCCACCTTCTCCCTATGGGAGAAGGGTTAGTTCTTGGACACGTGGTCCACGAAAGCCGGCAGTTCGCCGATCGAGGCCAGTTCCACATAGCGCGGGTGGTTCTGCGGCGCGTCGGCGGCCTCGTGGGCCCAGACCAGCGGGTAGGGGATCAGCGCGCCCCAGGCGCCGGCCTCCAGCGCCGGCAGGATGTCGGACCGCATCGAGTTGCCGGCCATCAGCGCCTGCTCGGCGCCGGTGCCGTAGCGCTCGAACACCCGGCGATAGGTGCCGGCGTCCTTCTCCGAGACGATCTCGACGGCGGCGAAGAGGTCGCCCAGGCCCGAGGCGGCCAGCTTCTGCTCCTGGTGCAGCAAGTCGCCCTTGGTGATCAGGATCAGGCGATAGCGTTTGGACAGTTCGGCCAGGGCCCGCTCGACGCCCGGCAGGGGCTCGACCGGCTCGGTCAGCATCTCGCGGCCCACGGCCAGGATCTCGCGGATGACGCGGGTGGAGACCGCGCCGTCCGTCAGGTCCAGCGCGGTCTCGATCATCGACAAGGTGAAGCCCTTGGCCCCGTAGCCATAGACCCGCAGGTTGCGCTTCTCGGCCACGGCCAGCTGGCTGTTGATCCGTTCCTCGTCGCCGAAGTCGGACAGCAGTTCGACGAACCGCTTGTGGGTCAGGCGGAACAGGCTCTCGCAGTGCCAGAGGGTGTCGTCGGCGTCGACGCCGACCGTGGTGATGAGGCTCATGCCCTCCGTCTACATCAGCGCAGCGTGCGCTTGTAGAGGTCCAGGAGGTTGGTCCAGGCCTGTTCGGCGGCGGCCTCGTTGTAGACTTGGCTGCCCTTGACCGTCCAACCGTGGGCGGCGCCGGCGAAGACCTCGACCTTGGCCGGGCGCTTGGCCTCGGCGAAGGCGGCCTTCAGCTTGTCCTTCACGTCGGGCTCCTTCTTGTCGTCGTTGTCGGCGACCTCGATCAGGTACTCGGCGTGGGTCTTGGGGATCAGCAGGTGCGGGCTGGTGGGATCGGCCGTGACCAGGCCACCGCCGTGGAAGCTGGCGACGGCGGCGATGCGGCCCGGGGCGGCGGCGGCGGTGCGGAACGACAGCGGCCCGCCCATGCAGTAGCCCTGCACGCCGATCTTCCGGCCCTTGTCGGTTTCCTTCTGGGCGTCGAGGAAGGCCGCATAGGCCAGGGCGTCGCGGTCGGTGCCCTCGGGCGTGACGGTGGCGCGCAGCGGGGTGATCTTGGCGCGGTCGTCGGGATTGGCGAAGTTGAAGGTTCCGTCGATCACCGGCGCCTTCCTGACGCGGTAATAGAGGTTGGGAACCAGCACGACGTAGCCGGCGGCGGCCAGGCGGCGGCCCATGTCGCGGAACACCGGGCGCAGGCTCATGACGTCGGGCCAGATCAGCACGGCGGGCCATTTGCCCTTGCCCGCCGGCTTGAACAGGGCCGCGTCGGCCTCGCCGTCGGGCGTCTTGATGACGACGTCGGTCTCGACGACCTTGTCGTCGGCGCGGGCGGCGGTGGCGGCCAGGCCCCCGGCCGCGGCGGTCATCAGGCCGAACGTGCGGCGCGAGACGCGCGGATCATGGACCAGGCCGGGGTGGATGTCGTCGTCGCACATCGCGCGGGCTCCCTTTCGAACAGGCTCCCGCACGGTGCACGACCTGACGCCGAAGGCAATCGGCGGCTGCGCTTTAGGTTGGATCCGCAGCCTTATGAAACCGAGCGGCTCTGGGGAGAGGTCTTGGAGAGCGGGTTCAGAAAGTGAGGACGACGAACACCACGCCGCTGATCACCACGCCCGCGCCCAGCATCACGCCAAGCGCCTGGCCGGCCAGCGACTGACCGGGAAGGCGCGTCCAGGCGATCTTCGGCGCGCGCTTCTGGGCGGCTCGATCGTGGACGGCGGCGGTCATGATTCCATCTCCTCGTTTAAGCCCAAGCTTGTGGGGCCTGACGAGTTAACGAGCGTGAAGCGCCGACGGATGCAGGCGTGCGACCGATTGATCCAGGGTGCGCCTAAAGGGTCACACTCCAGCCGTCCCGACCGCTGCCGGGCGCGGCGGGAGGCGGGGGCTTGGCGCAGGCCGTGTGGGCCTTGTTGATCCGCCGCAGCGAGGCTGGAAAGCGGTGCAGCTTGCTGTCGGGACGGATCGGCCGGGCCACCAGGTCGCCCTCGCAGTTGGGGCAGACGCCATGGAATCGGCTCTCCGCGCAGTCGGCGCAGAAGGTGCATTCGAAGGTGCAGATGCGCGCCAGCTCGCTCTGGGGCGGCAGGTCGCGGTCGCAGCACTCGCAGTTGGGGCGCAGTTCGAGCAAGGGCCGTCCTCCCGTGTTCTTATGCGTTGAAGCCCCGCACCATAAGGGCTTGAGGGGCATCCGCGCGAGGGGGCGCGTCGGGAGATCACGGGAATGTGGCGGGGCCGGCGAAAAGCCGTGATCCGAGGGGTTGACCCCCCCGCCCGCGACCCCTAAACACCCCGCCGTTTGCGCGGCGGGCGGGGTTCTCCCTGGCCCGCCTTTTTGCAACAATAACCACGCGTTCTGGAGGCGCTTCTCGAGATGTCCCAAGACCTTCTCCCCGGCGTCACCGGCGTTCTGGTCCTGGCCGACGGCACCGTCCTGCAGGGCGTGGGCTGCGGCGCGGTCGGCGATGCGGTCGGCGAGGTGTGCTTCAACACCGCCATGACCGGTTACCAGGAAATCCTGACCGACCCGTCCTACATGGCCCAGATCGTGGCCTTCACCTTCCCGCACGTCGGCAATGTCGGCACCAACAGCGAAGACGTCGAGCAGATCACCGGCGTGGCCGAGACGGCCGCCCGCGGCGCGATCTTCCGCGACGTCCCGACCGATCCGGCCAACTGGCGCGCCAACAGCGACTTCGACGGCTGGATGCAGCGCCGCGGCGTCGTCGGCCTGGCCGGCGTCGACACCCGCGCCCTGACCCGCAAGATCCGCGAGACCGGCATGCCGCACGGCGTGATCGCCCACGCGCCCGACGGCAAGTTCGACCTCGACGCCCTGAAGGCCAAGGCCCGCGACTGGTCGGGCGTCGTCGGCCTCGACCTGGCCAAGGACGCCTCGACCACCCAGACCTTCACCTGGGACGAGGGCCTGTGGTCGTGGCCGGCCGGCTACGCCAAGCTGGAGCAGCCCAAGTACGAAGTGGTCGTCATTGACTACGGCGTGAAGCGCAACATCCTGCGCGCCCTGGCTCACGTGGGCGCCCGCGCCACGGTGGTTCCGGCCGACACCTCGGCCGAGGACATCCTGGCCCGCAATCCTGATGGCGTTCTGCTGTCCAACGGCCCGGGCGACCCGGCCGCGACCGGCGCGTACGCCGTGCCGGAAATCAAGAAACTGGTGGAAAGCGGCAAGCCGGTGTTCGGCATCTGCCTCGGCCACCAGATGCTGGCTTTGGCCCTGGGCGCCAAGACCGTGAAGATGGAGCAGGGCCACCACGGCGCCAACCACCCGGTCAAGGACCTGACCACGGGCAAGGTCGAGATCGTGTCGATGAACCACGGCTTCACGGTGGACAGCGAAAGCCTGCCCGAGCCGGTGCAGGAGACCCACGTCTCGCTGTTCGACGGCACCAACGCCGGCATCGCCCTGAAGGACAAGCCGGTGTTCAGCGTCCAGCACCACCCGGAAGCCTCGCCCGGCCCGACCGACAGCCTCTACATCTTCGAGCGCTTCGCCGGCCTGATGGACAAGGCGAAGTAGTTCGGGCGAAGTAAGACGAAACGCCCCGCCGAAAGGCGGGGCGTTTTTCGTTTCCGGGTCCTGTCACGAAACCATCGCCCAGGGTTCACGCACCGATTGAGCGACCCGTGTTAGCGTTTTCGCCGTTCCCAATCTCACGAGGACGGCATGAGCGCCTATGAACGCATCGGCGGCGAGGCCGCCGCCCAGTCGGTGATCAGCGACTTCTTCCAGCGCGCCCAGGGCGACGAGCGGCTCAAGAGCCTGTTCGGCGGCGAGGTCGCGCCCGGCGCGCGCGCCGTGGTGGCTGGCGCCCTCGATCCCGAGGCCGGCGAGGCGCGCGGCGACCTGGAACTGGCCCAGGTGTGGTTCGGCGCCAACGCGCTGGAGGACGACGAGCTGGACCTGATCATCGGCCACCTGGCCGCCGCCCTCGAAGCCGCCGGGATCGACGACGAGATCACCGCCGACGTCGCCGACCAGATCGAGCTTCTCCGCGACCTGGCCCTGGGCCCGGACGAGGAAGACTTCGACGACGAGGATGAGGACGAAGAGGGCGAAGTGGCGGCTTAAGGCCGCAGACCCCCTCCGGCCCTCCGGGCCACCTCCCCCAGAGGGGGAGGATCTTGGCGCTTGAGATGCTCCCCCTCTGGGGGAGCTGTCGCGGAGCGACTGAGGGGGTCCTTCCCCCTCTAAGTCCCGAACTGTGTGAACGGCACCTTGTTGAAGAGCTCGCGCTCGCCGCCGCGCGGGTCGTCGGCCATGCGGGTGGTCTCGTCGAAAACCAGGGTCTGGCGGCGGGGCAGGGTGTAGGGCTCCCACTTGGGGATGGCCGCGCAGTTAGGATCGCCGGTGCGGGCGAAGGCGACGAAGGCGTCCATCATGGTGTTCGACATCGCCTGGCTGCGGGCGTCGGTCCCGACGATGGCGCCCTTGGCGTCCAGCGTGCCGAACACCAGGCAGATATCCAGCGTGTGCGGCGCGCCCCAGATGCCGCCGTCCTTGGGCGACTTCCAGTCCAGCTGATACACCCAGGCCGGCGCGCGGGTCGGGGCGCGAGCCTCGGCCTGCAGGATCGCCGCCTTCCACGAGCGCCCGGCCGTCGAGGCGGCGAAATAGACGTCGGACGGCGAGTAGGCCGGGTACATCTTGCGATAGGCCGCCACCACCGTGGCCGGGTCGATGTCGATGCGGGCGTTGAACTGGGACGGCAGCTTTTCGACCACCTGGTCCCAGGTCATGTCGAACACCTTGGGATCGGAGCCGACGAAGCCGCGCGTCTCGTCATGGGTGTTGCCGCAGATCAGCGGCACGTCGAGGCCCTGGGGCGCCGCGTCGGGGAAGAACGGGTGGCGGGTCAGCGAGCGCTCGTCCAGCACCGGTCCCATATAGACCCCGCCCGAACCGGCCACCGGATCGATCGCCTTCAGGCCGTTCAGCAGCTGGTCGGCGGGCAGGGCGCGCAAGGCCGCCAGGTCGCTGATCCCCAGCTTTTCCAGAAAGAGCTTCGCGCGCTTGGTCGCGTTGAACGGGCCGCCGGCGGTGACCTGCTGGCCGCTCATGGTGGCGGCGCGGTGGAACAGGCCCTTGGCGGCCGGCATGGCCAGCAGGGTGGCGATCTTGGCCCCGCCGCCCGACTGGCCAAACAGCATGACCCGCGAGGGATCGCCGCCGAAGGCCTCGATGTTGTCGCGCACCCATTGCAGGGCCAGCACCAGGTCGAGCTGGCCGACATTGCCGCTGTCGGCGACGCTGGGATCGTTGAAAAGGCGGGCGAGATAAAGGTAGCCGAAGGCGTTGAGGCGGTGGTTCACCGTCACCACCACCACGTCGCCGCGCTTGGCCAGGCGGGTTCCGTCGTACCAGGGGCTGCCCCCCGAGCCGCCGTTGTAGGCGCCGCCGTGGATGTAGAACATCACCGGCCGCTTTGCGCCGTCGGCCAGGCCCGCCTTGCCGGCCTTGGCCGGGGTCCAGACGTTGAGGAACAGGCAGTCTTCCGAGAGGGTCTCGCCCTCTTCGCCCTTGCCGGTCTGCATCGAGGCCGCGCCATAGGCCAGGGCGTCGGCGACGCCGGTCCAGGGCTGGGGCTTGCGGGGCGGAGAAAAGCGGTTCGCGCCGCCGGTGTCGGCCCCGTAGCGCAGGCCCTTGAACACGTGCACGCCGTCGACGGTGGTCGATCCGCGCACCTTGCCCGCGGCGGTGGTCACGATCGGCGAGCGGGCGGGACCGGTCGGCTTTGCGGCATGAGCGGGCAGGGCGCTGGCGGCGGCTGCCGCGCCGGCGGCCAGCAGCAGGCTGCGACGATCCATGGGGTCTTCCTCCGGCGCTTCTGACGAGCTTGCGTCATGGCTAGCACGAACCATGACACCGGTGACAATCCATTTTGCGCAGGGAGATTGGGTGAGCGCCGCAGCCTCGGGGAACCTCCCCCTCTGGGGGAGGCGGCCGAAGGCCGGTGGGGGGAGGTTCTCAGCTTTCGAAGTTCTGGCCGATTTCGCCGCTACGCCCCCCACCGATCGCTGCGCGATCGCCTCCCCCAGAGGGGGAGGTTCCTTGGGATCACCACATCGACGCGGCGGCCCGCGCGGGCCAGGCCTCGTCATAGGCTGGTCCGCCGACCTCGCCGGCGGTGATCGCCGCCAGCATGGCGCCGGCGCTGGGCAGGCTCTTGGGATCGACGTGGGCCTCGGGGCTCCATAGGCCCGCCCGCATCACCGCCCGGGCGCACTGGAAATAGCACTCCTCGATGGTGACGATCAGCGCGGTGCGCGGGGCCTTGCCGTCGACCGCCAGGCCCGCCAGCAGGTCGGCGTCGGCGCTGATCACCGCCCGGCCATTGACCCGGAAGGTCGTGCCCGAGCCGGGGATCAGGAACAGCAACGCCACGCGCGGATCGCGGATGACGTTGCGCAGGCTGTCGATGCGGTTGTTGCCGCGCCGGTCGGGCAGGATCAGCGTGCGCTCGTCGGCGATGGTCACCAGGCCGTGGGCGTCGCCGCGCGGGCTGCAGTCCAGGCCCTCGGGACCGACCGTGGCCAGGGCCAGGAACGGCGAGGCCTCGATCAGCCGGCGATAGTCGCTTGTCAGGCGGTCGCTGACCTTGGCGGTGGAGGCCGCGACGGGCGCTGGGCTGTAGATCGCCTCCAGCGCTTCCAGGGTGTCGATGATCGCCATGCGCCGTCTCCCGTTCGCCGGGAGCCTAGCAGCGGCGGGGCGCGCCTGTCAGGCCCGGCGGTCCAGCGCCTGCTGGCAGGCCTCGGCCAGGCGGCGCGGCGAGATCGGCTTGTCGACGATCGTGCGGCGGGCGTTGGCCAGCTGGTCGGCGTTGCCGGTGACGAACACGGTGGGGATGCGGCCCAGCTTGGCCTCGATGGCCTCGACCGCCTCCAGCCCCGTGCCGCCGATGATGCGGAAGTCGGCGGTGATCAGGTCGGGCGCGCGGGCCAGGGCGCAGGTCAACGCTTCCTGCGGACTGTCGGCGATGTCGAAGCTTGAATAGCCCTGGGCGGCCAGAAGGGCCTCGACCTCGAGCGCGATGAGGATCTCGTCCTCGATGATGAGCGCGTGGCCTTGGGACCGTTTCACTGCACTTAACGCCAATCCGCTGTCGTCCCTTACAAGACTACAACCCGAACTTTCAGTTCTCGCCAATCGATTTCGCGTGTTCGCCATCAGAAATGTGTTGCTGCACGCACGGAAGCTCACGCCGCCGTGATGGCGCCGCCCGCCTCGCGAGAGCCGGGCGGGGACGTTTCCCTCTCCGGCCGAAAGCCTCTATGCAAAGGGAAAAACAAGATTGCAGGAGCGCCCCACACCCATGACGTCCCAGCCCCTCGTCCTCACCGAAAAGCGCGGCCACGTCGCCATCCTCACCCTCAATCGCCCCGAGGCCATGAACGCCTTGGGCGCGCCCGGCGACGGCGACCAGGTGGCGGCCGCCTGCGAGGCGATCAACGACGACCAGGACGTCCGCTGCGTGATCCTGACCGGGGCCGGCAAGGCCTTCTCGGCCGGCGGCGACGTCAAGGCGATGAAGGCCCGCGAAGGCGCCTTCGGCGGCAACGGCGTGGCGGTGCGCGACGGCTATCGCAAGAACATCCACCGTATCGTGCGGGCCATCTACGGCCTCGAGGTACCGTCGATCGCGGCGGTCAACGGCGCGGCCATCGGCCTGGGCTGCGACGTGGCCTGCATGACCGACATCCGCATCGCCGCCGACACGGCGCGGTTCGGCGTGACCTTCCTCAAGCTCGGTTTGATCCCCGGCGACGGCGGCGCCTGGCTGATGCCGCGCACGGTGGGCATGAGCCGCGCGGCCGAACTGCTGTTCACCGGCGACGTCATCGACGCGGCCAAGGCGGCCGAATGGGGCCTGATCAGCCGCGCTGTGCCGTCGGGCGACCTGATGGGCGAAGCGCTGGCCCTGGCCGAAAGGATCGCCGCCCAGCCGCCTCACGCCTTGCGCATGGCCAAGAGTCTGCTCAAGCACGGCCAGACGGCGAGCTACGACACCCTGATGGAGATGAGCGCCGCCGCTCAGGCCATCGCCCACCACACCGAGGATCACATGGAAGGCGTCGACGCCATTCTCGAAAAGCGCCAACCCACGTTCCGGGGCGCCTGAGGCATGGGCAAGGAAGCGCGGGCCTGGGGCCAGCTCAGCGACGGCGAGAGCGACGGCAAGCTGCTGTGGGAGCCGCCCAAGCTGATCTTCCGCGGGGCGGTGCGGGGCATCTATCAGGGCCACGCCCTGCGCGACATCCGCGCCGAGGGCGACGACATCGTCCTGTCCGACGGCACGCGCTTCACCCTCGATCCCGGCCAGGCCGACAAGTGGGTGCACGCCATCCTCAACCCGCCGACCCGGCTGGACAAGCTGGGCGTCAAGCCGGGCATGAGCGTGGTGGTCGACGGCGTCGACGACGAAGCGTTCCTGGACGAGCTCTCGACCCGCGTCGAGGCGCAGGTCGGGCCCGGCGAGGATTTCGAGGACGTCGACCTGCTGTTCGTGGCGGCCGACGACCTGGGGCAGCTGGACCGGCTGGAGGACCTGCAGGGAGCGCTGGCCGAGAAGGGGGCGATCTGGGTCGTCTCGCAGAAGGGCAAGACCGCGCCGCTGAAGGACACCGACGTGCTGGCCGCCGCCAGGGGCGTGGGCCTGTCGGACACCAAGGTCTGCGCCTTCTCCAAGAGCCACACCGCCCTGCGGTTCGTGCGGCGCAAGGGCTGAGAGCGCCGCCGGACTGGCGCTACTTCGGCTCGCCGATGTCAAAGCGGATCATCGTCCACGAACCGCGGAACAGGGCGTACTCGCCCGACAGCGAACGCCGCACGAGGCCGGATCCTTCCTGCGCGAGCAGGTCGCCGTCGAAGGTGAAGTTGCCGTTCTCCAGGTTCCTCATGGTCATGTTCTCGAAGCGGACCGGCGCGAAGTCGGCGCGGGTGAACATGCCTGAGCTCGGTTGCTGGGCCCACTTGCCCAGCAGCTCGTCGCTGGCGCCCTGGACGCGGGCCATGCCGACCTTGGTGATCCACTTCTGCCTCAGGTCGGCCGCGAAGGTCGGGCTCTGGGGATCGGTGGCCGCGAAGGCCTGGAACATGCAGCCCAGCAGGCGGGTCATCGTGCCCTTGGGCGAGAAGCTGACCCCGCCCTTGCACGACGGCTCGACCGTGCCGATGGGATAGACGTCGTCGGCATAGGTCGCGGACGCCGCGGGCGTCGCGGTCGCGATGGCGAGCGCTGCTCCGATGGCCAGTAGCATCACAATCCCCCGTCAGTGATCCCGCCGTTGTCTAACCCGCAGTTGCAGTTCGGCCAAGGCCGCGCGCGCGGAAGGGTGGCGTCGTCTTGGCGCCGGGCGTAGAGCAGGCCGTCAGACGGAGCGGGATCATGATCGTAGGGCGTCGCGCCGGCCTTTTCGAAATCGCCTTCGCCCTGCGCGGCTCGATCCTGCCCAGCATCGCAGGAAGGCTGGCGGTGCTGCTTCTGGTGTCGATCGGCGCGGTGCTGACGGCCCAGCGCTGGCCGGCGGCGCTGGAGCGGCTGAACGCGCTGCCCTTCACGCTGATCGGGCTGTCGCTGTCGATCTTCATGAGCTTCCGGAACAACGCCTGCTACGACCGCTGGTGGGAAGCGCGCAAGCTCTGGGGCGGCCTGATCATCGCCGCCCGCAGCTTCGCGCGACAGACGCAAGGGCTGCCGACCGACAAGCGCGAGCCGCTGCTGCTGGGCCTGGCGGGGTTCGCCGGCGGGCTGGCGGCGCGCCTGCGGGGCGGCGACGAGCGCGCGGCCATCGCGCGCTGGCGCGAGGTTCCCGGCCTGGCCGCCGCGCCCAACCCGACCGACGCGGCGCTGGCCGCCGTCGGCGCCGACTGCGCGCGGCTGGAAGGGCAGGGCGCGTTGACCGCGATCCACCTGTCGGTTCTGGAGGCCCGGCTGACCGAGCTCAGCCACGTGCAGGCGGCGTGCGAGCGGATCAAGGCCACGCCCTCGCCCTTCTCCTACTCGCTGATGCTGCACCGAACGGCGCACGTCTTCTGCCTGCTGCTGCCGTTCGCCCTGGCCCATGCGCTGGGCTGGTGGACGCCGGCCCTGGTGCTGCTGATCGGCTACACCTTCTTCGGCCTCGACGCTTTAGGCGACCAGCTGGAAGACCCGTTCGGCCTGGAGGACAACGACCTGCCGCTGGACGCCATGGTCCGCACCGTCGAGCGCGACCTGCTGTTCTCGCTGGGCCGCGAGGACCTGCCGCCGGTGATCGAGGCCAAGGGCTATCGGTTGACGTGACTAGACCCTCCCCCTTCTGGGGGAGGGTCTTCTGGCCTAGAACCGCTGCTTGCAGCCCTGCTTCTGGTGCACGCCGCGCAGGAAGCCGCGGCGGGCAAGGCCCGCGTCGCCGAGGGCTTCCAGGTGGCGGTCGGCCGGGGCGGCGCCGGAGATCTCGCGCACCAGGCTGCGGAACGGGATGATCGAGTTGACGATCGCCTTGCCGCCCGCCTCGGCCAGCTTGCCGGTGCGGTTCTCGGTGTACTCGTTGCCGGTCTGGTAGTCGGGGCCCAGCACGTCGTTCAGTCGCTGGATCTCGGTCACCAGCTTGGCGCAGGTCTTCAGGCCCTTGAGGCTGTAGGGATCGGCCAGGGCCTCTTCCAGCACCGGCGGGATCTTCTTCTTCGACAGGCCGACGTCGCGGGCCGGCTGGGTGCCGATCTCCATCGACTTCTCGCGCCAGCCGTCGGGCCGGCCGTCGCCGTCGGAGTCCTTGGCGGGGGGCGGCGGAGGCTTGCTGGCGGTGGTCGATTGGGCCGGCTTGGCCGGATAGGCCGGCTGGGCCGTCGCGCAACCGGTCGCCAGGGACGCCGCCGCGCCCAGGATCGCAATCTTCGTCAGAACCGCCCGCATGACACCCCGCTCCACTGCTTCGCGCCCATCATAGGGTGATGAACGCCGATCAGGAACGGCAAGCTGGACCTTGGGTTCCATGCGCTCCCGCGCCATTCGCGGCATTGATTTACATCGATGTGAATTGTACCGATGGTTGTGCATAACAAACAACCACTAGGGAGGTATCAATGTCCTTGATCTCGCGCTTGTTCGCGCCCGTCCTGATGGCGGGCGCGCTGTTCGCCGCCAGCGCTCAGGCCCAGGTGATCACGCCCAATCCGACCACCTTCACGGTCGAGGGCGTGATGAACATCGAAGCCTGGGCCTCCTGCAACTTCACTATGACCTTCGACGTGCCGGCGGGCGGAACCTCGGCGACCGTTTCCAGCGCCGTCGTCACCGGCGGCTACGGCTGTGAGCAGGTCAGCTTCACCGGCGCGCCGTGGAACGTCCGGGTCGCCCCGGACAGGCTCTACATCGATGATTTCGAGATGCTGCTCGCTCCGGCCTATCCAACCGGCAAGCAGACCCTCGAGGTCTACTGGACCAATGGCTCGGGTGGCTACGCCAGCGGCGGCGTCTTCTTCACGCTGCTCGGCTATTACGGGACCATGGGCCACTTCGGGGTGACCTCGAGCACGCCGATCTCGATCAATTGACGTGCGCGGCGGCGGCCGTCAGGCCGCCGCCCTGGCCCGCTTGCGCCAGAACCGCATGACGCCGTCGTCCAGCTTGCCCAGGCGCAGGGCCGCCAGGTCCAGCGCGTAGTTCTGGTGCACCTTCCACGGCGCCTTGGTCCCCTGCTTGGGGAACTTGTCCATCGCCCGCTGCACGTAGCCCGACGAGAAGTCGAGCCAGGGAACCGCGGCCATGTCGGGCTGGTCCAGGTGGGGCATGCAGATGTCCATGCCCGCCCGATCCATGTGGTTGAGCAGCCGGCAGACATACTCGCTGGTCAGGTCGGCCTTCAGTGTCCACGAGGCGTTGGTGTAGCCGAAGGCCGAGGCCATGTTCGGCACGTCGCTGAACATCATGCCCTTGTAGCTGAAGCCCTTGGCCAGATCGACGGAGCGGCCGTCGACCACCACCTCCATGCCGCTCAGGAGCTGCATCCGCAGGCCCGTGGCGGTGACGACGATGTCGGCCTCCAGCGTCCTGCCCGACTTCAGCTTCAGGCCGTCCTCGGTGAAGGTCTCGATGTGGTCGGTGACCACCGAGGCCGAGCCGTTCCTGATCGAGTCGAACAGGTCGGCGTCGGGCACCAGGCACAGCCGCTGGTCCCAGGGATTGTAGCGCGGCGTGAAGTGGGTCTCGACGTCGTAGTCCTTGGGCAACTGGTCGCGGACCAGGCTTATCAATCGTTCTTTGGTCTTCTCGGGCTTCTTCCGGGCCAGATTGAAGAACAGCATGGTGATCAGCACGTTCTTCCAGCGGGTGACGCCGTAGGCGGTCATGGCCGGAAGCTTGGCTCGCATCCAGTTGGCCAGGCCGTCTTCCGCCGGGCGCGAGACCACGTAGGTCGGCGAGCGCTGCAGCATGGTGACGTGGGCGGCCGTCTTGGCCATCTCCGGCACGATGGTCACCGCCGTGGCGCCGCTGCCGATCACCACCACCCTCTTGCCGGCGTAGTCGAGGTTTTCGGGCCAGTGCTGAGGGTGGACGATCGTTCCCTTGAAGCGCTCGGTCCCCTCGAAGTCGGGCGTGTAGCCGGCGTCGTAGGCGTAGTAGCCGGCGCACATGTAGAGAAAGCCGCAGGCGATCTCGACCGTCTCGCCGGTGTCGACACGCTCGGCCTGCACCGTCCAGCTGGCGGTCTCGGAGCTCCACGCGGCGCTGCGCACCTTGTGGCGGAAGCGGATATGCTCGTCGACGCCGGCCTCGGTCGCGGTCTCGCGCACGTAGTTCAGGATCGACGGGCCGTCGGCGATGGCCTTGGCCTGCCGCCACGGCTTGAAGGCGTAGCCCAGGGTGTACATGTCGCTGTCCGAGCGGATGCCCGGATAGCGGAAGAGGTCCCAGGTGCCGCCGATGGCGTCGCGGGCCTCGAGTATGGCGTAGGTCTTGCCCGGGCAGCGCCGCGTCAGGTGATGCGCCGCGCCGACGCCCGACAGGCCCGCGCCGACGATCAGGACGTCGAAGTACTCGGTGGTCATGCGCGTCTCCGTCCCCGCTGGTCCGGTGAGCCCGGATCCTGTTTTAAGTGAACGCTGTTCACCGCAGAAAACGACCGTTTGGACCCGACGTCAATTGCGGCGCGTCCGGCGACGTCGGTTTTCATTGCGCATGGTCCTCGGCGCCAAGTATGCGAGGGGCATGTCCCTACGCGACTTCGGCCTGTTGGTGCTGATCTGCCTGATCTGGGCCAGCAACAACATCGTCTCCAAGATCGTGGTCGCCCACTGGGGCGTGCCGCCGCTGTTCTACGCGGCGGTGCGTTTCGCGCTGGTCGCGGCGGTGACCCTGCCCTGGCTCTTGCCCGCGCCCCGGCCCACCTGGCGGATGCTGGTGGTCGGCGTGCTGATGGGGGCGGGCGGTTTCGCCTTGCTGTTCATGGGCTTCAAGACCGCCTCGCCGTCGGCCGCGGCGGTGGTGGTGCAGGCGGGCGTGCCGTTCACCACCCTGCTGTCGGTGCTGATGCTGGGCGAGAAGATCCACTGGCGGCGGGGCGTCGGCATCGCCCTGACCCTGGCGGGCGCGCTGATCGTGATCTGGAACCCGCACGGCTTCTCGCTGTCGATGGGCCTGTGGCTGGTGGTGGCCTCGGCCCTGGCCGGCTCGCTGGGCGCGGTGATGATGAAGCAGATCCAGCGGGTCAAGCCGCTGCAACTGCAGGCCTGGGTGGGCTTCACCTCGGTGTGGCTGCTGGCAGCCGCCAGCCTGGCGCTGGAGCCGGGCGCCGGCGACAAGGCGTTCGAGGCCGGCTGGCCGTTCGTGGCCGCGGTGGCCTATTCGGCGCTGGTGGTGTCGGTGATCGCCCACACCGGCTATTACGGACTGATCCAGCGCTACGAGGCCAACCTGATCGCTCCGCTCACCCTGATGACGCCGCTGATGACCATCGGTCTGGGCGTCGCCATCACCCATGACCATTTCGACCTGCGCATGGGCCTGGGCGCGGCTTTGGCTCTCGCCGGCGTGCTGATCGTGGCCCTGCGCCGCAACCAGGTGACGCCGCTTCTGATGTTTCTCAAGGACCGCTCGCAATGACCATCGTCGAGGCCCCGTCGCCGAACTTCGACGCCCGCAAGGCCGTGCCCGACACCGTCGTGCTGCACTATACCGGCATGGAGAGCGGCGAGGCGGCCATCGAGCGCCTGCGTGATCCCGAGGCCAAGGTCAGCGCCCACTACGTGGTCGAGGAGGACGGCCGGGTGTTTCGCCTGGTGGCCGAGGAGCGGCGGGCCTGGCACGCCGGCGCGGCCTTCTGGAAGGGCGTGCGCGACATCAACTCGTCCTCGATCGGCATCGAGATCGTCAATCCGGGCCACGAGTTCGGCTATCGCGCCTTTCCCGACGCCCAGATCGCCTCGGTGATCAACCTGCTGGCCGACATCCGCTCGCGCTGGACCATCGACGACGACCGCATCATCGGCCACTCCGACGTGGCGCCGGCCCGCAAGATCGATCCGGGCGAGCTGTTTCCGTGGAAGCGCCTGGCGGAAAGCGGCCATGGCCTGTGGGTCGAGCCGCCGTCCTCGCCGGGCGCGCCGCTGGGCCGGGGCGAGGAGGGAACCGGCGTCTTCGCGCTCCAGGCCGGTTTGACCCGCCTGGGCTTCGACTGCGCGCCCTCGGGCCAGTACGACGAGTGGACCGAGACGGTGGTCGGCGCCTTCCAGCGCCACTGGCTGCAGAGCCGCTTCGACGGCGTCGCCGACGGCGAGACCCGCGCGCGCCTGGTGGCCCTGCTGCGGGCGGCGGCGGGCGCCTGATGCATCCGGCCAAGGCCTTTCACGTCGAGGACCGCGCGCGGCTGCTCGCCTTCTTCGCCGGGCATTCGTTCGTGACGCTGTGCGCCAGCGTCGGCGGCCGGCCGTTCGTGGCCCAGACCCCGGTGGTCGTGCGCGATCTCGGCGCCGATGGCCTATTTCTGGATTTCCACGTGTCGCGGATGAACGCCGTGGCCGGAGCGGTGGTGACGGGTTTTTCGGCCATCGCCCTGGCTACCGGCCCTCAGGCCTATGTCAGTCCCGACTGGTATGGGACCGACGATCAGGTCCCGAGCTGGAACTATGTCTCCGTCGAGGCCGAGGGCTTCGTCACGCCGCTGTCGGAGGCCGAGACGATCGCCCTGCTCGACGACCTGTCGGTCCAGGAAGAGACGCGCCTGCTGCCCAAGCCGATATGGACGCGGCGCAAGATGACCCCGGCCAGGTTCGAAACCCTGCTGGGCGGCATCGTCGGCGCCCGGCTGCACGTCGAGCGCCTGGAGGGCACGTTCAAGCTGGGCCAGAACAAGCGCGAGGCTGAGCGGGCGGGCGTGATCGAAGCGCTGGGCGACCACCCGGTGGCGGCGTGGATGCGCGGCGAGGGCTGAAGCCGTGCGTCCTTCGAGGCTCGGCTTCGCCTCGCACCTCAGGATGAGGAAGTCAGTGCAGAGAGGTCCTCATCCTGAGGCGCCCGCGCAGCGGGCCTCGAAGGACGCACAGCGCATCCATCATTGACCTTCGCCGTTCCCCGGCGCAAACAGCGCGCGGACCAGATGGCCGGGCGATCGCGGTATCCCTTCGGGGAGTCGAGGAAAGTCCGGGCTCCACGGTGACAAGGCGGTGGGTAACGCCCACCGGGAGCGATCCCAGGGAAAGCGCCACAGAAAGCAAACCTCCTCCCTACGGGGCGGGAAGGGTGAAAGGGTGGGGTAAGAGCCCACCGCGGACCTGGCGACAGGGACGGCATGGCAAGCCCCGCCTGGAGC
>PJUJ01000492.1_pt1 | contig 17659 bp, 17 predicted proteins | sample 1512321 | NCBI WGS metagenome assembly PJUJ01 (sample SAMN08177669, study PRJNA422409) | Feces metagenome, whole genome shotgun sequencing project. | isolation source: Chicken feces enriched on filter paper: beechwood xylan treatment | host: Gallus gallus | place: USA: Madison | collected 2015-01-15 | reverse complement strand
CAATTACTATAACAAGGTAAGAATTAAATCAAATTTAAACGGAATGAGCCCTGTAGAATACAGAGCTCATTATATCAAGAACATTGCTTAAATTTGTCCAACTTTTGGGGGGCAGTCCAAATTTCAAGCCCTTACTTATTTTATGAAGAAATTGGCTTATCTGCCAACTTTCGTACAAACAAATTATAGTTTTCATGCTTCTCTACATAAACTTCTTCACCTGCATCAATAAAACCATCTAAAGCGACAGCATCATACCACACGCCTTCTATTTCAATTTTGCCTGAAGGACGCAATACTGTACGCGCAGTACCATTCTTATTCAGGAGACTTACTTTGGGAACAGAAGAGGTATAGCCAGTTTCAGCACGCTGCTCATCTTGTAATACTAATCTTTTGAAAGCCGAAGATTGCATCAAATTTTTACCAAAAATGACCATCAACACTACCGACAATATCATGGAACCAATGACAATTATAAATGAATTCATTAAGAGACCTGGTTGAGTAATTTTAAAATCCAAAAAATCATTTGCCAACATGGAAAATGTTAAACCACAAAGTACTAAAATAATTCCTAAAATACCTGCCACACCAAAACCTGGTATAACAAAAACCTCTAAAGCCAGCAGTATTACTCCTAAAACAAAAATAGCAATCTCCCAATTATCCGCTAATCCTTGCAAATACAAAGGTGCAAAGAAAAGCGCTGAACAAATCACTGCAACGACCAAAGCCATTCCAATTCCTGGAGTTTGGAGCTCAAAGTATATTCCTGCAAAAATTCCCATAATCAAGATACCGCTTACCAGAGGATTCACTAAAAAACCAATAATGTGATCTACTACAGTTTTTTGATACGCCGATACTTTAGGTGCTGTCAAAGCAAGTTGCTGGTATACCTGTTGCTCATTTTTCACTTCCGCATTAGCCATATTAGCTTTCACAGCTTCGGAAGCGGTGAAAGTTATTACCTGTCCATCTTCTTTCCATTCAGGTAAGGATATTGATGGATCGACAAAAGCTTCTGCTATTTTTGGATCCCTACCTTTAGCCTCGGCTGTAGCACGCATCAAGCCTCGCATATATGACTGGTATTTTTCAGGCATCACCTCCCCTTGTGGATTGACAACACTGGCTGCACCCATCGATGAACCAGATTGCATATAGATATAATCGGAGGCTAAGGATATTAATGTACCTGCGGAAGCAGCATTATTATTGATATAAACTATAGTCTTAAGCTTTGAATTAAGCAACAATGTCCGAATGGAATCGGCAAAATTCACTGCGCCACCAAACGTATTCATTTCGATCAAAAAGTAATCAGCTTGCTCGCTAAGTGCTTGTTCATGAGATTTTTTGATAATTCGCCAAGCATTAGGTCCCACATCTTCTTTTAGTTCTGTTTTGAAAACAGATTGTGCGTGCGACACGAAACCTAGAATTAAAAACGCAAATAAAAGAATAGTTTTAGTAAATTTGTGTAGCATATTTTCCGAGCATTGGTATGATTAAATATACGATAAATAAAGCATTTGAAAGAAATTTTCCCTACCCAATATGGAAGATCGAAGTCGACTGCGCCCATGCTCAATTAGCTATAGAAAGCCGTAATCCTGATAGTACGCTTCCACATTTTACTGTATTGAATTTTGATGGCAGTGTTCGTTTAGAAGAATTTGAAGTAGATGCCAGAGAGTGGACTTTGGAAGATATTCAAGGGGATTATTTGATTCTGAAACGGTACGGAGATTATTCGCCTATTCAGGCAGGTATTCAAATTATTCATATTCCGTCAAAAAGCTCGTTGTATACATATATGGAATATGTAATCAAAGATGTGTACCACAATACTATCCACGCCTTTCATAGATCGATCCCTGCTGGACTAATTTTTTACATCGACATAGCTACAGGAGAAATATCAAACCAAAAAGATTTGAATAATGAATTTCCGTTACGTGAAATACATTATCCCTTGCCTTATCAAGGCACTTTACCTTCCTTTATCAAGAATCTAACTATTATTGATCAGATTTGGCTACAGCCTTATCGTGATTTATTTTTGTGGTCTTACCACACACAAATAGCTGACAAATACAATCTTAACCTTTCATTATCGTCTAAACATGAATTATATGACAGTAAAATAATACTTGAAGATCTAGATAAATTAATCCCTCAACCTTATTTTATAGTCAAAGAGCATATTTTCTTTTTATCAAGTAATAAAATGAAAATTTCCTCGTATTTAGTATAATTGTAAGATATGAATCAGAGAAAGACTATTAAAACGTATCATAAATTAACCTTTTTATTTGTTTTCGGATTATCCATTCCAGCATTAGGAAATGCGAAATCTATGGATTTGACGGTAAATACAACTTTAGAAATTCGTTTGGATTCTGTTGGAACAGAAAATATTAATGGCAAAAGATATGTTATTCACAAATTAGCCGCGAAAGAAACTTATTACCAACTAAGCCGTATCTATGGTGTTCCGGTTAATGAGATTATGGAAGCCAACAACAAGAAGAGTTTACGTATAGGAGATTTGGTACGCATACCTCGGGGTGCAGCAATAGAAACTCGTCCTACACTTCCGACATCAAGCTCGAATAATACAACTTCTACTAAGAAAAATAACGCGCCTGTATTGATTAATCCAAATGATATTACAGAGTATAAGGTAGGGAAAAGTGAAACTTTATTTGCTATTTCAAGACGCTTTGGAATTTCTGTTCCTGATATCAAACGCATGAATAATTTGACATCAGACAGTCTTCGAGAAGGTCAAATCTTAAAAATTCCGAATCACGCTTTACCTGTTGAAGTTCCGGAAGTGGTAGAAATACAACCTATACAAGACGAAATAGAAGAAAACAACCCTATTGATGATTCGGCATTCAAACCTAATCGATACGGCATCCGTGAGACAAAAGAGAAAGGTGTAGGCGTCTGGTTGAATGATTTGGAAAGCGATGATCATACCAGTTTGGCGCTCCATAAGTCAGCTCCGATAGGAACAATATTAAAAATTACAAATCCTATGAATAGAAGTGTTACCTTTGCAAAAGTTGTCGGAAAATTTAACGACAATCATGACACACAAGGGGCAATAGTTATTCTATCAAAATCTGTAGCATCATCGATTGGGATCTTGGATAAAAGATTTCAAGTCGAAATCACTTATGGTGTACCCTTGAATTAAGAATTATTCATTAAATACATCAAATGGACAAACCATACGTAATTGGTATAGCTGGAAGTAGTGGATCTGGTAAGACATTTTTTCTTAAAAGTTTTTTAAATCATTTTGCGGAATCGGATATTACGTTAATCTCGCAGGATGATTATTATATCCCTGCAAACACAAAAACGCAAGAGGAAAACAGACTATATAATTTTGATTTGCCAACAGCAATAGATCGTGACGCATTTTACAAAGACATCAAAGATTTATTTGACGGCAAAACGATTTTCAAAGAAGAGTACACGTTTAATAATCCTAATATTAAACCGCAAATGCTTGAAATCAAGCCTGCTCCGATTTTGATTGTTGAAGGTTTATTTATCTTTCACTATACAGAAGTAAACGATTTGTTGGATTATAAGATTTTCTTGGATGCCAATGAGGATGTTGCTTTAGAACGTCGTTTGAAAAGAGATTTATTGGAGCGTGGGTACGATCATGACGATGTGATGTACAAATGGGTAAACCATGTTGTACCATCGTATAATACTTATCTCCTACCATACAGAGAGACTACGGACAAAGTTATTATTAATAATACCGATGAGCCTGCAGTAATCAACTCTGCTACAGAACTAATCTCGCAAGAAGTTAGAGAAAAACTAGAATTATTTTAATTTAAACTCATTCTAAATAGCTATCTTTGTAGTATGAGCATGCAAAGTGAGTTGAATCAAGACAATAATCTTATTTTAGATATAAAAGAATCAGCAAAAGGATTTAATCCCTTTGCTGATTTTTCATGCTGTGCCCTAAAGAAATGCTGTAAAAAATATAAGAAGGGAAAGCGTTGTAAAAAGTGTCCAGATAGGTAGGTTAATGTTGGCTTCCCAAAGCGCTACATTTATCAAAACTTACCACCCTATTTCTCATCTTTAGTTTATTCTTAAAATGTCTTGATATATTATGCGTAATTTCTGTATAATTGTTAGTCCCATCTGATTTTTTCCAAAAGTATGGTTTAATCGCAGCACAATTATCATGTTCGAAAATCATATTTAATAGAGTTCTGTCCGATAAACCACAAGAATGTCCCCATATATAAACAACATAAGAATCACTATTTATAAATTCCATTAATTTACTATAGTTTGAATTTTTAAAATATTCAAACGATTTTATATGCGTAAAGAATTCATTGATATTTGTTTTCTCCATTTCTAGGTAATCAGCATCTATTTCATCACCAAAACCGAATACAGGTAAATTTTCCCCTCGCAATGATCCATGAATATTGATATGCTGATAATTTCTCCTGTTTAAATCATATGGTAATCCAGTATAATTGAAGTTTAGAAAGCATACTTCTTTGGGTTTGATATACTTTTTATTATCGTCTGTGAAATCTTCATCTAATAAATTCTTGATATGATGTTTCTCCTTAATAATATCAACATTAATATCGGAATCAGCAGAATAATCAAAGTCATAGTTCACTTTTTGTCTTGCCTCTAATATTTTACTTAAATAGATAACTAAATATTTTTTTAAAACATTCAATTCTTTATTAATAGATTCTAATTTAATTTCAGCTTCTTGAATTTTATCTTCAATCTGCATGAGCTTTAAGCATCGTTTAAGCTCTTTATAATACATCATTTCAATATCAACCCAATTTTTCTGAAGCTGGTGTGTTAAAAGTGTTTTAAAGAATTCAGATATATTTTTGATTTTATAATTTAAGAATTTATCCTTCAAATAACAGAATATTCCCTCTTTAGGAAATTCAATACTATAATCCAATATAAAATCGATAACTTCATCTATATGTGCATATTTTGGAGCATTATTTGAATATTTATCATTTATTGGTGTAATATCTATTCGAATTAGATTATCTAATAAATCATCTTCTTCTATCGTATTAATAGCTCTTTTTATTAGCCACTTTAAAAAATCTGAATACTTCGTTGACAATCCATTATGGATATCAAATCCATTGCCAACAATAATTAATTTATTCATAGGTAGATTTAGACGTTACTTAGATTTACTCCTCATTATAATTTAAATCCTTATCAAAACTTTCTTTTAATTGAGATAATGCGAAGATAGCTATACCACTAAGCAAGACTAAAGTTATTCCCGCTGCCCAGATTATGCCATATTGATTGACTAGAAAACCATAAAGCATGGTAGAGGGTATCAATGCGCCGCGTACAAAGTTTGGTGCTGTAGTCGCTACAGTTGCACGTAAGTTTGTACCAAACTGTTCGGCTGCGATAGTCACAAAAGTAGCCCAGTAACCTACCCCTAATCCCATTAGAAAAGCCAACAGCATAAATTTTTCTTCGCTAATTCCTTGACTAGTTAAATACCAAATAGAAGTCAGCAAAATTAGAATCTGGCAAATAAAAACGACTTTACGGCGGGATTTAAGCCATTGAGCAAGTAAGCCTGCAAAGAAATCCCCAACAGAAATACCCAAGTAGGTAAACATGACACCTTTACCCGCACTCAATAAAACTGGTGCTCCTAAAGCTTTACCAATTTCAGGAGATTGAGTCACCAACACCCCTACCACAAACCAAATCGGTAAACCGATACAAAGACAATAGATATAGCGAACGATACGTTCCTTACTCGTAAATAATAGTTTTAAACTTCCTTTTTGAATATGTTGTTGAGAAGCGGTATGAGAAAATAAACCTGATTCAAATGTTCCGACGCGCATGAGTAATAGTAGAACACCCATTCCTCCTCCTACAAAATAAGCCGTACGCCAATCAAACCATTCAGATACATAATAAGCTAGGATCGCGCCTAGAACTCCTACTCCCGCTACGATCATGGTTCCATATCCACGTTTGTTTTTCGGCATACTTTCACTTACCAAGGTAATACCAGCACCTAATTCTCCAGCTAACCCTATGCCAGCAATGAAACGAATAATTCCATATGTGGTCACATCTTGTACAAAACCATTATAGATATTTGCTAACGAATACATTAATATCGAACCAAATAACACCTTGATACGACCATATTTATCAGCTATCACGCCCCATATCAAACCACCCAGCAACAGTCCACCCATTTGCATATTAAGTACAAATTCACCCTTACTGCGCATCAGCTCTTCGGGCACACCGATTTCCTGGAAGGACTTGATACGGACGATAGAGAAGATAATGAGGTCATATATATCCACGAAATAGCCTAAAGCCGCGACGGTCACCAACAGAAAAATGTTGCTTTTCTTTTCCATGATTTAGATTGATTAAGCGCGAAAGATAGCACAGAAAATTATTTTAAACAACAAATTGCGCACATTTGACGATTGTCAATGCAATTAATTGTATTTTTGCCGCATGAAATTATCGCCATCGAGTCTTAAGTGGGTTTTGCGTACTTATCCTCCATTTTTGTTTCAACGAATTTGGGTGAAAAAGATATACGACAATTTTAGAGGTGCTGAGGTTAAGATTTACAAAAGCTTTTTAAATATCAATTCCAATAAAACAGTTTTTGGAGGAACGATTTTCTCGGCATTAGATCCTATGCATTCCATTTTGCTGGATCAATTATTCAAACAAAAGGGTTTAAAAAAGACGGTGGCCTGGTTGAAATCTGCCAAAATTGACTACTTAAAACCCGGAACAACTGATTTAACTTATAGTATTCAACTCAATGAAGATGAGATAAATGAAGCTTTCAGCATCATAAAAGAAAACGGAAAAGTTATCAAAACCTTTACTACCGAAGTATTTGATAAAAATGGCGTAAAATGTGCCGTTTGCCAAAATGAAATTTATATACGAGATTTGACTTTTGACTTTAGTAAACTAAAACATATACAAAGAGATAAAGTTAAAACAGCATAAACTGTAATCATATGAAAAAAATTATTCTAGCTGCATGTGTCGCTATGGTGACGATGAGCAGTTGTCAGCAAAAATCAACTAAAGACGCTACGCAAGTACAACAATATGCGGAAGAGGCTATTAAAGTACATGACGAAATCATGCCTCAAATTTCGCACTTTGATCGTGCTACGCTAAAAATTGATTCTATTTTAGAAAACTTGGGCAGCATCGCACAAAAAGATAAATCCGTAGATACTGCTGCTGTGAAAGCTGATTTGGAAACTTTGAAAGCGAATCTAGAAAATGCTACAGACAATATGATGTCGTGGATGAAAGATTATGCTCCAGACAGTACGGACGTAGCGTATCAAAAAGCAGAAGTGGAAAAAGTAAAAGCGATGAAAAAGCAATTTGAGGATGTTTCATTAGAAAGTAATACAAAGTTGGGTAAATTTTAATAGCCATGATTAAAAATATTTTAGCCGTAGCAACTGTTTCTCTAGCTTTTTTAGCCTGCCAATCAAACAGTAAGAAATTACCTATCATAGGCGATAGAGAAGTTGCAGAAAAAGTGGTTGATGGTAAAACTGTGATTGATACTATTTATCCTGCAATACCAAAATTCGAGTTTTTAAATCAGGATAGTGTTTTAATTTCGGATAAAAATTTTGAGAACAAAATTTACGTAGCAAACTTTTTCTTTACGCATTGTCCAAGCATCTGCCCTACCATGCAACGCAATTTGCTGAAGGCATATGAAAAATTCAAAGGAAATTCGGGTGTAGCTTTCTTATCACATAGCATTGATTTTAAACATGATCAACCTCATGTATTAAAGTCTTACGCGACTAAATTAGGAATAGATAATGATCAATGGCAATTTGTGACAGGATCGAAAGCGGATATTTATGGTATCTCGGATAAATATTTAGTATTTACTAAAGAAGACGAAAATGTGGCTGGTGGATATGATCATTCGGGTTATTTAGTTCTTATCGACCATGATAAACATATTCGTGGCGTTTATGATGGTACTAGCGACGAAGAAACTGAAAAATTATTAAGTGATATCGATATTTTATTAGCAGAATACAAATAGTATGAAATTCGTTTATACGCTGCTAATTTTTGGTCTGATGATAATTGGTTTTGCCCAATTATCATCATGCCATAATAATAATTTGAATATCCAAACAGCGCAATACGCTGTGAATGGGCAAAAACTATATAAAATTCATTGCCAAAACTGCCATGGTGCTAAAGGTGAAGGATTAGGAAAACTATATCCACCGCTGACCGACAAAAATTTTCTTTCCCAAAATAGAAATCAACTTGTCTGTATAATTAAAAATGGATTGGACGGTGAAATTGTTATCAACGGAGAAACGTTCAATCAAAATATGCCTGCGTTGAGTACGCTTAATGATGTCGATATTGCCTATATATTAACGTATGTCACTACGCATTTCGGAGATGCAGACTCTACCTTTACCCAAGAAGAAGTAGCTCAAAGCCTTAAAGATTGTAAATAGGTTTATTCATAAACTTATCTGTCATCCCGATATCAGTACCAATCTGTAATTTTCTCACTCCACATTGTTCGTTCGAAATGACGAAATAAAGAACGTCTTTATGAAACACACAGCAATCTCATTGTCATACTTGAGAGCAGATCGAGAAATATCTATTCCTAATATTTGTAATAACCTCGCTTTCTAACCATCATTCTGATGTTAGGAAGAATCTAAAGCATGCTCTTAATATCGTTTTATTTTATGTATTTAAGGTAATCCTAAGATTGCCTTATGATTATAGAAAGAAAAAAATCTTCCATCTACACCAATATTCTAATTGGAATAGCCCTTTTAGCTCTTATTTCTATCGCTATATTTGAGCCAAACGGAGGATTTAAATTTTATTATTTAATCTTCTTATTTATTGCCATTTATGATTTCATTGTTGCAATTTACAATTGGAAAACACCATTAGTAAAATTATCTGATAATACAATTACCTTCTATGTATTCCCAAATAAAAAGTTTACCTACAATGTTGAAAATATAACGGCAGATTATAAATCCGGTGATTATATATTTATAACTGATAAAGCCAACAAGTATAAAATCACAAAATCAGACATCCCCCAAAAACAAATTAACACTTTCGAAGACTATATTATTAGGTTACAAAAATTTCAATCGAATCAGAATTTAGTTACATAAATATAAAAAAAAGGTTTTCAAACGGGGAGAATGAAAACCTTTACTAACCAATTATAAACCTAAATTATGATAGTGCAAATATAAGTGTATTATATACACTATGCAAGTAATTTTGTTGTTTTAACAATTATTTAACATTGGAAATTCATTCTCTTATTTTTATAACAAGATTTTGACATATTTAGGTCTGAAGAATTGCTACATTTGCCTACCGAATGAACGTTCAATTTACAGACAAAATAGACAGTATCTTCAAAAGTACCTTGCTACTTATCAAAGATAACGGCTTTCATGGCACACCAATGAGTCAGATAGCCAAGCATGCCGATGTAGCTATTGGCACTATTTACCATTACTTTCCCTCCAAGGATAACCTCATATTAGAACTTTTTCAATATTGCAGGAAACAGCTTTATACGTATATTTTTCAAAACGTAAACCAAGACATGTCCTATAAGGAACAGTTTTATAATGTCTTCAAAAGCTTTTGCTTGTTTCATATCGAAAAACGCGAATACTCCTGCTTTTTCGAACAGTTTTACAATTCACCATATAATGAAACCGTACGTACAAAAGAATCGGAAGAAGGTCCATACGCACAAAATGCTTTTATGAAATTTATTCAGCGTGGAATCAATGAGCAGGAGATTAAAGAGCTCGATGAAAAAGTGATTTGTGCAGCTTACATAGGAGCTGCAGTTTCTTATGCAAAAACCATAGTACACGGAAAAATACCTTTTAACGAACAACATTTAACAGATTTGATTGACATCATCTGGACTGGAATAAAAATCAACGAATAAATATGAAATATAGATTTAAATATCTCCTTCCCCTTTTATTATGTGCCGTAACCGGAACATCCATAGCTCAGACGAATTCTGAGTTGGGACCTAATGCTTCGCTTGATGATTTGATCACGTACGCGTTGCGTAACAAGATCGACCTAAAACAAGCACAGTTAGACAAAGAAATTGGCGAAAAGGAAATTGCTTCTGCCCTATCAGGTTGGTTTCCACAAATCAACGCGACAGGAAGTCTTGGACATGCTATTCAGGTTCCTACCGTAAATATCGGAGGTAGCGAAGTGCAAATGGCACAGAAGAACACTAGTGCCTTAATCTTTCAAGCAGAACAATCCATTATCAGCCCACAATTATTTCAGGTATCCAAAGCATCAAAATTCATCCGAGAACGAAATGATTTGAATGTAGAAAGCACGAAAATCAATACGATTGTCGATGTAAGCAAGGCTTATTATGATATTTTGACAAGTGAAGAACAAATCAAAATCATCAACGAAAATATTACACGTCTGGAAAGACAATTAACGGAAGCTACTTCGCGTTATGAAGTAGGTTTGGTGGATAAAACGGATTTCAAAAGAGCACAGATCTCCTTGAATAATGCAAAAGCAAGTTTGAAATCGGCTTTAGAGAATCGTCAATATAAATACGATTTCTTAAAATCTTTATTAAATATTCCGACACAAGAATCCGTTTCGCTATCCTTTGCTAACCAAAACATGGAGAGCAATATCTTATTGGATACTGCAGAAATCTTACAAATAGCAAATCGTATAGAATTTAAGCAAATTCAAAATTTGCAAGAAATCCAAAAATTGAATACGCAATACCAAAAATGGAATTTCTTACCAAAATTGAACGCGTATGCTAACTATGGTTTGAACTATAGAAATAATGAGTTTTCGGATTTGTACAGCAATAATATTCCTTCTTCCAATATTGGGCTTAGCTTATCGGTCCCAATTTTTCAAGGCGGTAAAAGAATACATGAAATTCGTAAATCAGAATTACAAGAGCAACGTTTGGAAATGGATTTGCAAAATCTAGAAAATCAAATCAGCGCACAATACTCGGCAGCAATGGCTTCTTATCGTGCCAACATGAACGAATGGCGTAACGCAAAAGGCAATATGGAACTTTCGGAAGAAGTCTATAACACCATCAAATTGCAATACGATGCTGGTGTCAAAACTTACTTAGAATTGATGACTGCTGAAACAGACTTAAAAACCTCACAATTAAACTATTTGAATGCTTTATATGCAGTATTAGTTAGCAAACTAGATATTCAAAAAGCATTAGGAACTGTCACATCAAATAATTAGAAACAACCTACTTAGACAATATAAATACAATGAATAAAACGCAATTATTTTCAGCATTATTGATTTCAGGATTGTTGGCACAATCATGTAATTCTAAAGATGGCAAACAAGCCGCGCAAGCACAACAAGCTAATGCAGCTACTCCCGTGAGTATGACTGTAGTGGGCAAAGAGATTGTGACTGGTGTAAAAAGCTATCCTGCGAATGTAGTGGCTTTGCAAGAAACAGAAATTCGCGCTGAAGTATCTGGATATATCACCAATATTTACGTAGCAGATGGTGCTTTCGTATCTAAAGGTCAACGTTTGTACGAAATTGACCGTACACGCTATCAAGCAGCAGTAGACCAAGCAAAAGCTAATTTGGCTATTGCGAAAGCAAATTTAGAGCGTGTTCAAAAAGATTTGCAACGTTACCAAACGTTAGCAGAGAAAGATGCAATTGCTAAGCAAACCTTGGATTACGCTTTCACGGATGTTAATAATCAAAAAGCACAAGTACAAGCTGCTGAAGCTGCTTTGACTACGGCTCAAACAAACTTGCATCGTTCTGTTATCGTTGCCCCTTTCTCAGGAACTGTAGGAATTTCTCAAGTTAGAAACGGCGCATTAGTAAGCGCAGGCACAACATTGTTAAATACAATTTCATCTACAAATCCTATTGCTGTTGAATTCCAAATTAACGAGCGCGATATTGCTGAGTTCACCAAGCTACAAGCAAATGCTGGTGGCACAGAGATTTATGTGACTTTACCTGACGGAACGCGTTACACAGAAGCTGGACGTATTGCTACCATTGACCGTGCTGTAGACAGCCAAACCGGAACATTAAAAGTACGTGCTTCATTTGCCAACAATGCGAATACACTTCGTTCGGGTATGAATACGACATTGAATGTTGCGAGCACTTCGGCTACTGAAGAAACTGTCATTCCATACAAAGCTGTATTCGAACAATTAGGTGTGTTCAATGTGTACACCGTTAATGATAGTAGCAAAGTAGAATTGAAACAAGTGACTTTGGGAAATAAAATCCAAGACAAAGTAGTCATTACTTCAGGTCTTGAAGCAGGACAAAAAATTGTATTGGACGGAGCAGCAGCATTACGACCTGGTACAAAAGTAGTTGAAGCTCCCGTTATAAACAATCAATAATATTTGCCAAAACTTTAAATAAATAAGAATGATTTCAGAAGTATTTATTAAAAGGCCAGTAACCGCAATGGTTATTTCTATATTGATTACCATTATAGGAACCATTTGTATTACGACCTTACCTATCAGTCAGTATCCTTCTATTGCGCCTCCAACAGTTACGGTGACTGCGAACTACACAGGTGCCGATGCACAGACGGTCGAGCAGACCGTGACTACTCCTATAGAAAGTCAAATCAATGGTACTCCGGGCATGATTTACATGTCTTCAAATAGTATGTCTAATGGTCAATCTCAAATCACGGTTACATTTGAGGTGGGAACCGACATCGATATTGCTACACTCGACGTGCAAAACCGTGTAGGTATTGCCGAACCTTCCCTTCCAGAAGCTGTTCGTCGTCTAGGTGTAACTACACGTAAAGCCAATTCCGATATTTTGATGTTGGTTTCATTGGTTTCTCCAAAAGGAACACGCGATGACAAGTTTTTGTCCAATTATGCAAACTTATACGTAAAAGATGCGTTGATGCGTGTAAATGGTGTAGGTGATGTTACAGCATTCGGTCAACCTTTCTCCATGCGTGTTTGGTTAGATGCTAACAAATTGGCGAACCTAAACATGACTCCCGCTGATATATCCACGGCTATCAATGAACAAAATATCCGTATCCCGGGAGGTTCTGTTGGTGGTCGTCCGCAAGAAACTTCTACGGTATTTGAATATCCTGTTATTACCAATTCGGACTTATCAGAAGTGGAGGATTTCGAAAATATCGTTGTCAAAACGAATACAGACGGCTCTATTGTCTTATTAAAAGATGTTGCACGTGTAGAATTGGGCCAATTCAACTACGGTACGACTACCAAAGTAAACGGTATGCGATCTACAGGTATGATGATAAATCAAACTCCAGGAGGTAACGCTGTAGAAACTGCCGAAGGTATTATGCAGACTTTGGATAAGCTGAAACAGTCTTTCCCTGAAGATGTAGATTATGTCATTGGTTACGAAACAGTTTCCGTGGTAAATGCCTCTATTGAGTCCGTAATTCATACGTTGGTGGAAGCCTTAATTTTGGTTACAATCGTTGTATTCTTCTTCTTACAAAGTTGGAGAGCGACATTGATTCCTGTATTAGCGATTCCTGTTTCAATTGTAGGAACATTTATCTTCTTCACAATGTTTGGATTCTCCATCAACAATCTGACGATGCTTGCCTTTGTATTAGCGATTGGTATTGTGGTGGATGACGCCATTGTCGTGGTGGAAGCTGTTCAGCATTATATCGACCATTACAAGATGTCGGCAAAAGAAGCAACTATGCGTGCGATGAAAGATATCACTGCGCCAGTTATCGCGATTGCCCTAATCTTGGCAGCAGTATTCGTTCCTGTAGGATTTATTCCAGGTATGGTGGGTAAATTGTATCAACAATTTGCGATTACTATTGCGGTATCCGTAATGTTATCGGCATTCATCGCCTTGACATTGACGCCTGCATTGTGTTCGTTATTATTAAAACCATCAGCAGTAAACAAAGAATCAAGAGGATTAAACAAGTTCTTCTACAAATTCAACCAATGGTTCGAAAAAGTAACCTACAGATATTCTAAAGGTGTTCAAAAAGCAATTAAAGCAGCTCCTTTAATGTTAATTCTATTGCTTTGTATTTTCATTGGTACAGGCTGGATGTTCCAAACAAAACCTACAGGATTTATTCCTACTGAAGATGGCGGTATGTTTTTCGCGGGTGTTACCTTGCCAGAAGGTTCTTCTTCGGCACGTACAGAAGCTCTATTAGAAGAATTACAACAAGATTTACGTAAGGATTTCCCTGAAATCAAATACGTAACATCTATCTCTGGTATCAATATCTTAAATAGATCATTTAAATCGAATGGTGGTTCATTATTCGTTTCATTAAAACCTTGGAAAGAACGTACACGTACAGCTAGTGAAATCACTGGAGCTATTATGGCAAAATACGCGGCTTTTTCACAAGCTCGTATCTTGGCGGTAACTCCTCCAGCCATCCCTGGTTTGGGTTCTACAGGTGGCTTCTCGATGCAAATTCAGGATTTACAAACCGTAGATATCAAACAATTCGAAGCTCAAGTAGGTAAATTCTTAGCTGCGGCAAATCAACGTCCAGAAATTGGTATGGCTTATACCCTTTTCAGCTCGAACTCTCCAAACTATAAATTGGAAGTCAATCGTGAGCAAGCAAAAAGAATGGGTGTTCCAATTTCGAACATCTACTCTACTATCTCTTCTTACTTAGGAAGTAGCTATGTCAATGACTTTACGAAATACGGTCGTAACTTCCGTGTGGTAACGCAAGCGGATACCGAATACCGTATGAATATCGAAGACATCAACAAATTGTACGTGAAGAATGCACAAGGTAATCCAGTTCCAATGGGTGCTTTGGTATCGTACGAATTGACAACCATGCCTTCGATTCTGAATCACTACAATATCTTTAGAAGTATTGATTTATCAGGTAGTGCTGCTCCAGGTTACAGTTCTGGTGACGTTATCAAAGCCTTGGAAGAAGTAGCGGAAGAGACGCTAACAGATGGCTACGATTATCAATTCTCTGGCCTTTCCTTACAAGAAAAGCAGTCTGGTTCAAAAACAATCCAAATCTTTGCATTGTGTATCCTTTTTGTGTTCTTGTTATTGGCAGCCTTATACGAAAGCTGGTCAGTACCATTCTCCATCCTTCTTTCAGTACCTCTAGGAATTTTCGGAGCGATTTTGACCTTGATGTTTATTCCAACATTGGATAACAACATCTTTGCGCAGATTGGTTTAGTCACGATTATTGGTCTTGCAGCTAAAAATGCGATTTTGATTGTCGAGTTTGCTAAAGAGCGCGTGGATATCGGTATGCCATTATTGGATGCGACTATCGACGCTGTTAAATTACGTCTTCGTCCAATTGTCATGACTTCCCTAGCCTTCATCTTAGGTATTATTCCATTGATGTTGTCAACAGGAGCTGGTGCCGTTTCTCGCCAAACTATTGGTTGGACAGTATTCGGTGGTATGACAGCAGCAACATTCTTAGCTATTTTCATCGTACCTGTACTATTTGTGGTGATTACACGTGTAGCTTATGGTAAGAAAAAATTAGCGGAATTAGAAGCTTCATTTGATGAAGAAAAGAAAAATCAGTTAAGTGCACACTAACTATAAATGGGTTTTTAACCTCAAAAGCCAGCTTGTTGAGCTGGCTTTTGTTTTATTATAAATTGCTTAATAATTTTTCAAACTCATTATCAAGCAGTTTAACGCCAACGGATATTTTTCCTTTGGCAATGTAAGTAGAAACGCTATATTTGCACTGTCGAACAACAAAACAGCTTGCCCAGCTGGCGGAATTGGTAGACGCGTTGGTCTCAAACACCAATATCTTCGGATGTGCCGGTTCGACTCCGGCGCTGGGTACTAAAAACCTTCTCCAATCGAGAAGGTTTTTTACTTTCATAAATTTTCAGGAATAGGTGTAATCCTCTAAAGGATTGGGAAGATTAGGAAATCTATAATTTACCGCTCCCATTAAAATCATATCAAAAAAAGGATTACTTCTTTTTTCTATAGTAAAACTCTTTGTTATATCCGCATCGACATTGATATCAGAAGCGAAGTCATTATACAATTCCTCTCGTTGGATCGAAATAGTATAACTTCCTTTATCCAGATCATTAAAAACTACTTTTCCATTATTGTCCGTCTCTGTAGAATAAATTACGCCTGTTTCATTCTTTTTTAATAAGATGTTGATGTCTACCAATAAATTCCCGACCACATCCTTGAATGTTAACGTGAGATTAAATTTTGTTTTCTGTTGGCCTAAATTAATAATACCACCCTGTAGTAAAATTTTAGTGGGTATTAGGGTTTGATGCAAATTGGGTTTTACTTGTGTTCCAGTACGAGAGGTTTCCGCCAATTCTACTTTTCGGATTAAAGGTTTAGCTATCAATTTATTTTGAGACATGAGTTTGACTTTGGATATCCTCAAAACCTGAGGTTGCACTACGTCCATCTTTTTCCTATTCCTTACAAGATTCTTAAAAATGTAGGTTTGAGGAATTTTTTCTTCGGTGACGATGGGAATATCTTGCGCGGATGTGCTTTTATTATAAGCGTTAATCCGTCTCACAAACACAAATTTTTCGATATAAGCAGGTAACAGTCCTTTATTAATGTCATTTTCATCCGAAACAACCTGTGAATCTGTCAAATTCCAAAATCTAGAATTAATGAGATTTGGTTTAAACCAATTTCTAAGTAAAGTGACAAAAATATATTCAAATTCAATTTTAGAATAAGCAACATTGGTACTATTATATACATTGTATAGACTTTCTGATAAAGAAGATTTAGCGGAAAGCTCTAAATTTGAAATTTCATTCTCTTCTAATACTACTTTTTTCCAACCAGCGTATTCATACTTATAAATATCATTTGGTAGACACGTCACTGGTAAAAACTCAATGTTAAAACCTATCGTAGACACTTTAGAAAGATCTGCTCGAAGTTTTAAATATTCCTGATTCCATTGCGATACAAATACAAATCGCTCGCTTATATTGGAAACTATTTTAATGGCATTTTCAATCCCATCCTTGTCACCATCTACTATCCAATCGTTAAAAGCTTTATTTTGAAGAAATTCTAGCTCTGCTTTTTTTGATAAACTCTCTGTGTCATTGGGATTAGCCATAAGGTTATCATTCAAAATCAGCAAATCTTTGGTCAGACTTTCATATTTCGCTTTAAATTTGCTGTAATTTTCAAACTTTATAGATTTAGTCTCACCATCTTCTTGATAAAGCACCGCTTTTGCATTTCTATATTTTTGTTTATCATTCTCCGAAAGTGAACCTTCAATCAATTTAGCTTGATCAAATATTTTCTTATAATTTTCCTGCAAAAAAGACTCCGCATTCAACGAGGACACTGAAAAAGTTTCTATTTTTTTAAGAGACTTAAAAAAATGACTGAGTATAGTATTAAGCTTACTCAGTCATTTTTGTTTTAGGGATTTCTGGAAGATTGTTTATTAGTTGTCCTT
>PJUJ01000490.1_pt1 | contig 17715 bp, 14 predicted proteins | sample 1512321 | NCBI WGS metagenome assembly PJUJ01 (sample SAMN08177669, study PRJNA422409) | Feces metagenome, whole genome shotgun sequencing project. | isolation source: Chicken feces enriched on filter paper: beechwood xylan treatment | host: Gallus gallus | place: USA: Madison | collected 2015-01-15 | reverse complement strand
TCGTATCGAAAGAGGTGTAATCAACTCTGGTGATCCAGTTGAGATCTTAGGTATGGGTGCTGAGAACTTGAAATCTACAGTAACAGGTGTTGAGATGTTCCGTAAAATCTTAGATTACGGTGAAGCTGGTGATAACGTAGGTTTATTGTTACGTGGTATTGAGAAAACTGATATCAAACGTGGTATGGTTATCTGTAAACCAGGTTCAGTAACTCCTCACACAGATTTCAAAGCTGAGGTTTACGTATTATCAAAAGCTGAAGGTGGTCGTCACACTCCATTCTTCAACAAATACCGTCCTCAATTCTACTTCCGTACAACTGACGTAACAGGTGAAATTTCTTTACCAGAAGGTACTGAGATGGTTATGCCAGGTGATAACGTTACAATCACTGTTAAGTTGATCAACGCTATCGCTATGGAAAAAGGTCTACGTTTCGCTATCCGTGAAGGTGGTCGTACAGTAGGTGCTGGTCAGGTAACTGAAATCTTAGCGTAATCTTATAGATTATCTATAAAATATAAAATAAGCTAATTAGCTGATGCTGATTAGCTTATTTTTTTCAATGTAAATATTGTTCTTTAAATAGTAAAAAAAAGCAAAAAACATTTGGTCTAATGCTAATAGAACACTATATTTGCATCACAAAATAAGAAATACACGGGCATAGTTTAAAGGTAGAACGAAGGTCTCCAAAACCTTTGGTCTGGGTTCGAGTCCTGGTGCCCGTGCTAAATAACTTAAATAAATAATCAAACAATGGCTAAAGTACTTGATTTTTTTAAAGAGTCTTATCAAGAGGTAACTGAGAAGGTTACTTGGCCTACTTGGTCTCAATTGCAAAACCATGCAGTGGTAGTACTTGTAGCTTCGTTGATCATAGCTTTAGTAGTATTGGTAATGGATAAGGCTTCAAGTAATGTATTGGAGTTATTATACGGTACTAAATAAAGTTCTATCTAGAAGAATAATATGGCTGATCAAAGTTTAAAGTGGTACGTTGTACGTGCTGTAAGTGGTAAAGAGAAGAAAGTAAAACAATACATAGAGGCGGAAGTTAATAGATTAGGTATTCAACACGTAGTACCTCAAGTGTTAATTCCGATGGAGAAGTATTACCAAATGCGCGACGGAAAAAAAGTAGCGAAAGAGCGTAACTACTATCCAGGATATGTATTAATAGAGGCTGCTTTAAATGGTGAAATCGAACACGCAATCAAAAATTTGAATAGTGTTATCGGTTTCTTAGGTGATAAAGCTGGTGTAGCAATTCCATTGCGTCAAGCTGAGGTGAATAGAATCTTAGGTAAAGTGGATGAAATGGCGGAGCAAGGTGAATCTATCAATGTAGCATACTTCGTAGGTGAGTCAGTGAAAGTGACAGATGGTCCTTTCAACGGATTTACGGGTGAGATTGAAGAGGTTCATGAGGATAAGAAAAAATTAACTGTAATGGTTAAAGTATTCGGTCGTAAGACACCACTTGAATTAAACTACATGCAAGTAGAAAAAGAATAATATTATTTATAATAAATTAAGCCTTCCTATTATACGTGGGAAGGCTTTTTTATGCTTAAATAAATTTTAGTAAGGTTAGTATTAAATATTTTCAGTATTCTTTTGTATTTAAAATATTCTTATTATCTTTGCACCTCGTTTAGTTGTGAAAACTATTGTTTAACGGTAAACGAAAAGTAAATGTTACGTTATTGCTTCCAACTTACTAACAAACATTTAACAAATTAAATTCAAAACAAAATGGCAAAAGAAGTCAGTGCGTTAGTAAAATTACAAGTTAAGGGCGGTGCAGCAAATCCATCTCCTCCAGTAGGACCTGCTTTAGGTGCTAAAGGTGTGAACATTATGGATTTCTGTAAACAGTTCAATGCTCGTACGCAAGACAAACCAGGTCAAGTATTACCAGTAGTAATTACTGTTTATGCTGACAAGTCATTTGATTTTATCATCAAAACTCCACCAGTAGCAGTTCAGTTAAAAGATGCTGCTAAATTGAAAAGTGGATCAGGTGAGCCAAATCGTAAAAAAGTTGCTTCTATTACTTGGGAGCAAGTTGAAACGATTGCAAAAGACAAAATGACTGACTTAAATGCTTTCACTGTAGAATCTGCAATGAGCATGGTAGCTGGTACAGCGCGTAGTATGGGTATCACTGTTTCAGGTGACGCTCCTTGGAAAAATTAATTAACGAAATCAGTTTAAGAAAGTGGCTAGATTAACAAAAAATCAAAAAGCGGCACTATCCAAAATTGAAGCTGGTAAAGCGTATACTTTGGCTGAAGCTTCTGCTTTAGTGAAAGAGATTACTACAACAAAATTTGATGCTTCTGTGGATATCGACGTACGTTTAGGCGTAGATCCACGCAAAGCGAATCAAATGGTTCGTGGTATTGCGACATTACCTCACGGGACTGGTAAGACTGTTCGTGTTTTAGCATTAGTAACTCCTGATAAGGAAGAAGAAGCTAAAGCTGCAGGTGCAGACTTCGTAGGTTTAGATGAGTACATCAGCAAAATTGAAGGTGGTTGGACTGACGTTGACATTATCATCACTATGCCTTCGGTAATGGCTAAAGTAGGTAAATTGGGTCGTATTTTAGGTCCAAGAAACTTAATGCCTAACCCTAAGACTGGTACAGTAACTACAGAGGTAGGTAAAGCTGTAACAGACGTAAAAGGCGGTAAGATCGATTTTAAAGTTGACAAAACAGGTATCATCCATACTTCGGTAGGAAAAGTGTCTTTCCCAGCAGAGAAGATTTACGAAAACGCTTTAGAAGTATTGCAAGTAATCGCTAAATTAAAACCTTCAGCAGCTAAGGGAACATACTTCAAGAGTATCCACATCTCATCAACTATGAGTCCGGGTATTCATGTAGAAACTAAATCAGTAGCAGGTATTTAATCATGAGAAAAGAAGAAAAACAAGAAATTGTTCAAGCTTTAGCAGAACAGATTAAATCTTACGGTAACTTCTATATTACTGATACTGCTGATTTAACTGTTGAAAAAATCAACGGAATTCGCCGTAAATGTTTCGATGCAGGTATCGTGATGCAAGTGGCTAAAAACACTTTGATCGAGAAAGCATTAATCGAAGCAGGTATCGAGTCTCCTGAGTTAGTAGGTGTATTGAAAGGTGCTTCTACATTATTATTCTCTGAGACAGGTAATGCTCCAGCGAAATTGATTAAAGAATTGCGTAAAGCAGGTGACAAACCAGTATTAAAAGCAGCATACATTCAAGAAACTGCTTTCGTAGGTGATGATCAATTAAATGCTTTAGTAACTCTAAAATCGAAAGAAGAGCTTATCGCAGACGTTATCGCGGCACTTCAATCTCCAGCGAAAAATGTTATCTCTGCTCTTTCATCGGGTGGAAATACAATCTCTGGCGTATTAAAAGCTTTAGAACAAAGAGGTTAACGAGCACCTTATACAATTAAAAAAGTTCGTAGTTTAATTAACAATATTTTTTAAAAGAACATTCAAAAAATCAAAATAAAATGGCAGATTTAAAACAACTTGCTGAACAGTTAGTTAACTTAACAGTAAAAGAAGTTAAAGAATTAGCTGATATCTTAAAAGACGAGTACGGTATCGAGCCTGCTGCTGCTGCTGTTGCAGTTGCTGCTGCTCCAGCTGAAGGTGGCGCTGCTGCTGCTGAAGAGAAAACTTCATTCGACGTTATCTTGAAAGAAGCTGGTGGTCAAAAATTAGCTGTAGTTAAATTAGTAAAAGACTTAGCTGGTTTAGGATTGAAAGAAGCTAAAGATTTAGTTGACGGTGCTCCTAAAGAATTAAAAGCTGGTGTTTCTAAAGACGAAGCTGAAGCTTTGAAAAAACAATTAGAAGAAGCTGGTGCTGTTGTTGAGATTAAATAATTTCAAATAACACCAAAACGAGATTAGACTCTGATAATTTATCAGAGTCTATTCCCGTTTTAATATATAATAAGTCTTTTCGTGTGTATGCTGTCGCATGATCTAAAGACTCAAAACAGCAAAACATTAATTTCAGTTTTTTTAAACTAAAATCTTATTCCCTTGGCAAACAATAATATTCAAAACGAAAGAGTAAATTTTGCTACAAGTAAAAAGGTAATCGATTATCCTGATTTCTTGGATGTGCAATTGGAGTCTTTCAGGGAGTTTTTTCAATTAGAAACTACTTCTGATAACCGCCATCAGGAAGGGTTGTACAAGGTTTTCGCGGAAAACTTCCCTATTTCTGATTCAAGAAACATATTCGTGCTAGAGTTTTTGGATTACTTCATTGATCCTCCTCGCTATGATATTCAAGAGTGTATTGAGCGTGGCTTGACTTATAGCGTGCCTTTGAAAGCAAAATTGAAGTTGTCTTGTAATGACGAAGAACACGAAGATTTCGAAACTATCGTACAAGATGTATACTTAGGTACAATTCCATACATGACACCAAAGGGCACTTTCGTTGTCAATGGTGCGGAGCGTGTAATTGTATCTCAGCTACACCGTTCTCCTGGTGTTTTCTTTGGTCAGAGTAGACACACAAATGGTACAAAACTTTATTCTGCAAGGGTAATTCCTTTTAAAGGATCTTGGATTGAGTTCGCTACAGACGTTAACAACGTGATGTATGCGTATATTGATCGTAAGAAAAAATTCCCAGTTACTACTTTATTACGTGCAATCGGTTATGATTCAGATAAAGATATCTTAGAATTATTCGATTTAGCTGATGAAATTAAAGTTAGTAAATCTGGATTAAAGAAATACGTTGGTCGTCGTTTAGCGGCAAGGGTATTGAATAAATGGACGGAAGATTTCGTAGATGAGGATACTGGTGAGGTAGTATCTATCGATCGTAACGAAATTATCCTTGAACGTGAAACTGTATTAGAAGAAGATCACATTGACTTGATCATCGACGCTGGCGTTAAGTCTATTATCTTAGCGAAAGAAGATGAAGCAAACAATGCGGACTATTCTATCATATATAACACTTTACAAAAGGATACATCTAACTCAGAGAAAGAAGCGGTGGAGCATATCTATCGTCAATTACGTAACGCTGAACCACCTGATGAGGAAACTGCTCGTGGTATCATCGATCGTTTATTCTTCTCAGACAAACGTTATGATTTAGGTGATGTAGGTCGTTACCGCATTAATCGTAAGTTGAAGTTGGATACTGATCCTGAAACTAAAGTGTTGACTCGTCAAGATATCATCGCTATCGTGAAGTACTTGATCAACTTGATCAACTCTAAAGCTGAGGTGGATGATATTGACCACTTGTCAAATCGTCGTGTACGTACTGTTGGTGAGCAGTTGTATGCACAATTCGGTGTAGGTTTGGCTCGTATGGCACGTACTATTCGTGAGCGTATGAACATTCGTGACAACGAAGTATTTACACCTACTGATTTGATTAATGCTCGTACATTGTCATCAGTAATCAATTCGTTCTTCGGAACGAACCAACTTTCTCAGTTCATGGACCAAACTAACCCATTGGCTGAGATCACGCACAAACGTCGTTTGTCAGCGTTAGGTCCTGGTGGTCTATCACGTGAGCGTGCTGGTTTTGAGGTTCGTGACGTTCACTACACGCACTACGGTCGTTTGTGTACTATCGAAACTCCTGAGGGTCCAAACATCGGTTTGATTTCATCTTTATCTGTTCACGCTAAGATTAACAACTTAGGATTTATCGAAACTCCTTACCGTAAAGTAAGAGACGGTAAAGTAGTCGTAGATGAGCCTGTAGTTTACTTATCGGCTGAGGATGAAGACGGCAAAACAATCGCGCAAGCGAATGCTTACTACGATGATAAAGGTAACTTCGTAGATCCAAAAGTAAAAGCTAGATACGAGGGTGACTTCCCTATTATTGAGCCAGAGAAATTGGATTATATGGACGTTGCTCCAAACCAAATTACTTCAATCGCGGCTTCATTGATTCCATTCTTGGAGCATGATGATGCCAACCGTGCATTGATGGGATCAAACATGCAGCGCCAAGCGGTGCCATTGTTACGCCCTCAAGCACCTATCGTAGGTACTGGTTTGGAAGGTCGTGTGGCTTCTGACTCTCGTACATTGATCAATGCTGAAGGTAATGGTGTTGTAGAGTATGTTGATGCTGAAGAAATCAAAATCCGTTACGAACGTAATGAAGATGAGCGTTTAGTATCATTTGACGATGATATCAAAACATATAAATTAATTAAGTTCAAGAAAACCAACCAAAATACTTGTATCAACTTGAAACCTATCGTTAAGAAAGGTCAGAAAGTGACTAAAGGTCAAGTATTATGTGAAGGTTATGCAACTGAAAATGGCGAATTAGCATTAGGTCGTAACTTGAAAGTAGCGTTCATGCCTTGGCAAGGATACAACTTTGAGGATGCGATTGTAATCTCTGAGCGTGTAGTATCTCAAGATATTTTCACTTCACTTCACATTGAAGAGTTTGAATTGGAAGTACGTGATACAAAACGTGGGGAAGAGGAATTAACTGCTGATATCCCTAACGTATCGGAAGAAGCTACTAAAGACTTAGATGAAAACGGTATTATCCGTGTAGGTGCTGAGGTAGGTGAAGGTGATATCTTAATTGGTAAGATTACGCCTAAAGGTGAATCAGATCCTTCTCCAGAAGAGAAATTATTACGTGCGATCTTTGGTGACAAAGCGGGTGACGTAAAAGATGCTTCTTTGAAAACTCCTCCTTCAATCAAAGGTGTAGTTATCGATACTAAATTATTTTCTCGTGCTAAGAAAATGTCTAAAGAAGTTGAAAGAAAAGCTTTAGAAAAATTAGAAGTAGCACACGAGAAAAACTTAAGAGTATTAAAAGAGCGTTTGGTAGAGAAATTATTCACTATCGTGAATGGCAAAACTAGCCAAGGTGTCTATAATGTATACAAAGAGTTGTTAGTAGCTAAAGGTGCTAAATTCACTCAAAAAATCTTAACTGACTTAGACTATGCAAACATTAATCCGTTTGGATGGACTACTGATGAAGACAAAAATGAGTTAATTAAATTAGCGCTTCACCACTACAATATTAAATTGAACGAAGAATTAGGAGCTTTCAAACGTGATAAATTCGCAGTTTCTGTGGGTGATGAGCTTCCTTCTGGTATCGTTCAGATGGCTAAAGTTTACGTAGCTAAGAAACGTAAATTGAAAGTGGGTGATAAGATGGCGGGTCGTCACGGTAACAAAGGTATCGTAGCACGTATCGTACGTGATGAGGATATGCCATTCTTAGAAGACGGTACTCCAGTAGATATCGTATTGAACCCTCTAGGTGTACCTTCTCGTATGAACTTAGGTCAGATTTATGAAACAGTTCTTGGATGGGCTGGTCAAAAATTAGGCGTTAAGTTTGCTACTCCAATCTTCGATGGTGCTGAAATGGACCAAGTAGAAGAGTGGGTAGAGAAGGCAGGATTACCTAAATCAGGTCGTACATATTTACACAATGGTTTGACAGGTGAGCGTTTTGACCAACCAACTACTGTAGGTGTTATCTACATGTTGAAATTAGGTCACATGGTGGATGACAAAATGCACGCTCGTTCTATCGGTCCTTACTCATTGATTACACAACAGCCATTGGGTGGTAAAGCTCAGTTCGGTGGTCAACGTTTCGGTGAGATGGAGGTTTGGGCGCTTGAGGCATTCGGTGCATCTAACATCTTACAAGAGATCTTAACTGTGAAATCAGATGACGTTGTAGGTCGTGCTAAAACTTACGAAGCTATCGTAAAAGGTAACAACTTACCAACACCATCTGTTCCTGAATCATTCAACGTATTAGTACACGAATTGCGTGGTTTAGGTTTAGATATCACATTAGATTAATCAAGTAATATTCAAGCATAGGAGGCGATGAGCCTCTTATGCTCTAACATACATCTTTAAGTTATACAACGTATGTCTTACAAAAAAGATAATAAAATTAAAAGTAACTTTACTTCAATCACGATTAGCTTAGCTTCTCCAGAAACTATTTTGGAGCGTTCAAGCGGTGAGGTTACTAAACCAGAAACGATCAACTATCGTACCTACAAACCAGAACGTGACGGTTTATTCTGTGAGCGTATCTTCGGTCCTGTAAAGGATTACGAATGTCACTGTGGTAAATACAAACGTATCCGTTATAAAGGTATCGTATGTGACCGTTGTGGTGTTGAAGTTACGGAGAAAAAAGTACGTCGTGAGCGTATGGGACACATTGCTTTGGTAGTTCCTGTTGCACACATTTGGTACTTCCGTTCTCTTCCTAATAAAATTGGTTACTTATTAGGTCTTCCTACTAAGAAATTAGATATGATCATCTACTACGAGAGATACGTAGTTATCCAAGCGGGTATCAAAGAAGATGATGGTATTTCTTACATGGATTTCTTGACAGAAGAAGAGTATTTAGATATTTTAGATACTTTACCAAAAGAAAACCAATACTTAGACGATAACGATCCTCAAAAATTCGTTGCTAAAATGGGTGCTGAGGCGTTAGAAGAATTATTGAAACGTCTTGATTTAGATCAGTTATCATACGATTTACGTCACCAAGCTGCTAACGAAACTTCTCAACAACGTAAAAACGAAGCGTTAAAACGTCTTCATGTTGTAGAAGCTTTCCGTGGAGCTAACGAGCGTATCGAAAACAGACCAGAATGGATGATCGTGAAGATCGTTCCTATTATTCCACCTGAGTTACGTCCTTTAGTGCCTTTGGATGGTGGTCGTTTCGCGACTTCGGATTTGAATGACTTATACCGTCGTGTAATCATCCGTAACAACCGTTTGAAACGTTTGATCGAAATCAAAGCTCCAGAAGTAATCTTACGTAACGAAAAACGTATGCTTCAAGAGGCTGTTGACTCGTTATTTGATAATTCACGTAAAGTTAACGCTGTGAAAACAGAAGGTAACCGTGCGTTGAAATCATTATCTGATATTTTGAAAGGTAAACAAGGTCGTTTCCGTCAAAACTTATTAGGTAAACGTGTTGACTACTCTGCTCGTTCTGTAATCGTCGTAGGTCCTCACTTGAAACTACACGAGTGTGGTCTTCCTAAAGATATGGCTGCAGAGCTTTACAAACCATTCATCATCCGTAAGATGATAGAGCGTGGTGTTGTAAAAACTGTAAAATCGGCTAAGAAAATCGTAGATCGCAAAGATCCTATCGTATGGGATATCCTGGAGAATGTATTAAAAGGACACCCAGTATTACTTAACCGTGCTCCTACGCTTCACCGTTTGGGTATCCAAGCTTTCCAACCTACATTAGTAGAAGGTAAAGCGATTCAATTACACCCATTAGTGTGTACAGCGTTCAACGCCGATTTCGACGGTGACCAGATGGCGGTTCACTTACCATTAGGTAATGCTGCAATTTTGGAAGCTCAGATCTTAATGTTGGCGGCACACAATATCCTTAACCCGGCTAACGGTTCTCCAGTTACAGTACCATCTCAAGACATGGTATTGGGTCTTTACTATATTACTAAAGGCCGTAAATCGGATGAAAATCGTAAGATGAAAGGGGAGGGAAGTACTTTCTATTCTCCAGAAGAGGTAATTATTGCCTTGAACGAGAAACAAGTAGATCTTCACTCTTGGATCAAAGTACGAACTAAAGACTTGAATGAAAACGGTGAGTTGGTTCAAAAAATTATCGAGACTACAGTAGGTCGTGTAATTTTTAACCAAATCGTTCCAGAAGAAGTTGGTTATATCAATGAAATCTTAACGAAAAAATCATTACGTAATGTAATTGGTGAGATCGTTAAGACTACAGGTATGGCGCGCGCTGCTCAGTTCTTGGATGATATGAAGGAATTAGGTTTCCAAACAGCATTCAAAGGAGGTCTTTCATTCAACTTACAAGATGTTCAAATTCCTGCAGCTAAAACGGATTTGATTGCTCAAGCTACTGCTGAAGTTGAAGAAGTAATGAATAACTATAACATGGGTTTCATTACAAACAACGAGCGTTACAACCAAATCATCGATATCTGGACACGTATCAACAATAAGTTGACGTCACACGTGATGGAAATTCTTTCGAATGATAACCAAGGTTTCAACTCTGTATATATGATGTTGGATTCTGGTGCCCGTGGTTCGAAAGAGCAGATTCGTCAGTTAGCAGGTATGCGTGGTTTGATGGCTAAGCCTCAAAAATCAGGATCTTCTGGTGGTGAAATTATCGAGAACCCGATCTTATCAAACTTCAAAGAAGGTCTATCCGTATTAGAGTACTTTATCTCTACCCACGGTGCGCGTAAAGGTCTTGCCGATACAGCCTTGAAAACAGCCGATGCTGGTTACTTGACTCGTCGTTTACATGACGTAGCACAAGACATGATCGTTGTTGATTTCGACTGTGGAGGTTTAAGAGGTATTTATACAACTGCATTAAAAGATAACGATGATATCGTTGAACCATTATACGATCGTATCTTAGGTCGTACACCATTAAATGATGTGTACCACCCTGAGACTAACGAATTAATCGTAGCGGCTAACGAAGATATCACTGAAGAAGTGGCACAAGCTATTGACGAAGCAGGTATCGAAGGTTTAGAAATTCGTTCGGTATTGACTTGTGAGTCTAAACGTGGTGTATGTGCTTGTTGTTACGGTCGTAACTTAGCTTCTGGTAAACGCGTTCAGTTGGGTGAAGCTGTCGGTGTAATCGCAGCACAATCAATTGGTGAGCCAGGTACACAGTTGACACTTCGTACGTTCCACGTCGGTGGTACGGCTTCTAACATTGCTTCTGATTCATCTATCATCGCAAAATACGAAGGTACTATCGAATTCGAAAACGTTCGTACAGTAGAAAAAGAAGGTGAAGAAGGTCCTTACCAAATTGTATTAGGTCGTTCAGGTGAGATCAAAATCGTTAACAACGGTAAAGTTCTTTACCAACAAATCATTCCTTACGGATCGAACTTATACGTGAAAGAAGGTGAGAAAGTTGAAAAAGGTACTAAACTTGTTGACTGGGATCCATATAATGCGGTAATCATCTCTGAATTTGCGGGTAAAGTAGAATTCGATGCCATCATCGAAGGTGTTACTTTCCGTGAAGAATCTGATGAGCAAACAGGTCACAAGGAGAAAGTTATTATCGAAACTCGTGATAAAACGAAAAACCCTACTATCAAAGTCCTTGACAACAAAGGTGAGGTAATTCGTTCATACAACATTCCAGTAGGAGCTCACGTTGCAGTTTCAGATGGTCAAAAATTGAAAGAAGGTGCTATCCTTGTTAAGATCCCTCGTTCTACAGGTAAGACACGAGATATCACAGGTGGTCTTCCTCGTGTAACGGAGTTATTCGAGGCTCGTAACCCTTCAAATCCAGCTGTTGTAACTGAAATCGATGGTGTTGTAACTTTAGGTGGTGTGAAACGTGGTAACCGTGAGATCTCAATCGAGTCTCGTGACGGTCAAGTTAAAAAATACTTGGTTCCACTTTCGAAACACATCTTGGTACAAGATAACGACTTCGTAAAAGCAGGTATGCCATTATCGGATGGTCAGATTGCTCCTGGCGATATCTTGAATATCAAAGGTCCAGCTGCAGTACAAGAATATATCGTTAATGGTATTCAAGAGGTTTACCGTCTTCAAGGTGTGAAAATCAACGATAAACACTTTGAGACAATCGTACACCAAATGATGCAAAAAGTTCACATCGAAGATCCAGGAGATACTCGTTTCTTAGAAAAAGAAGCAGTAAACAAATGGGACTTCATGGAAGAAAACGATTCGTTATTTGATAAAAAAGTAGTAGTAGATGCTGGTGATTCAAATACATTGCGTCCAGGTCAGATCGTTACTTTGCGTAGATTGCGTGAGGAAAACTCTAACTTGAAACGTCAGGATTTGAAATTGGTTCAAGTACGCGATGCTGTTCCAGCTACATCAAGCCCTATGCTACAAGGTATCACACGTGCTTCATTAGGTACTAAATCATTCATCTCGGCGGCTTCTTTCCAAGAAACTACTAAAGTATTGAATGAGGCAGCGATCGCTGGTAAACGTGATAACTTATTAGGTTTGAAAGAAAACGTAATCGTAGGTCACTTGATTCCTTCAGGTACAGGTTTACGTTCTTACAGCAATATTATCGTAGGTTCTCGCGAAGAATACGATCAATTATTGGCTTCGAAAGAAGAAGATTAATCTTCTTCTTCCTTATAAGAAGTAAAGGCTTTCCAATTTTGGAAAGCCTTTACTTCTTATATCTAAATTGTAATTATTTAGCCCATTCTAATAATTGTGTACATCTTTCAGCTAACCAATTTTCATTGGAGGCTTCGTTTGGAGCAGCAAATAATTTTGAACCCAATCCTACAGAGAATACACCTGCTTGTCGCCAAGATTTAATACTTTCTTTAGTAGTATCCACTCCACCTGTTGGCATAAACTTCAATGTAGGAAATAATGGTTTAATGGCTTTTAGGAAGTTAGGTCCTAAAGTATCACCTGGAAATAATTTAACCAATTTAGCTTCTAATTCTTCAGCTAAAGCTATTTCAGTTGGGGTCATACAACCAGGAATCCAATCCAAATTATATTCTTTTGCAACGACAGCTATTTCTGCTTTGACAATTGGACTGACTAAAAATTCAGTTCCTGCTTCTGCAAACTCTCTAGCTTGCTCTGCTGTTTTAATTGTACCAATGCCCAATTTTAAATCAGGGAGATTTTCGTTTTTGTATTCCAGTAAGATTTTGAAATTTTCTAAAGCTTTGGCTCCACGATTTACAAATTCAAATACCCGAATTCCACCAGAATAACATTGTTTAACCACTTCAATACATTTTTCAGCATCGTCATTATAATATACTGGTATTACGGGATAGGCTTGTATAGTTTCTCGTATATTCATTATGTTAGATTTTACCATTTCCTAAATCACCTTTCACAAAAAGTTTTTCGAAACCAGCGGCTGTTGCTGTATCAATAATTTCTTGTGCGGGCAATTCGTTTATTAATGCGTAGATCAATCCGCCCATAAAAGCGTCTCCACTACCAATACGATCTATGACTTCAAAAGTTTCACGTGTATCAGAAAATACATTTGTTTCGCGTGTGTGGTAGGTTCCATAAAATAGGTTGTGCTTAGGATTATCCATGAAACGATAGGTGTTAGCAACTTGACTAACTTTTGGGAATTTTTCCATCATTTCGTACGCTACTTGGTTTGCAAAATTTACATATTCTTCTTTTGAGGTACTTCTATCCAAATGCTCTTGAATACTGGTTCCCAACATTTTATTAGAAGCCCAAATATTACCCATAACAACATCCGCATATCGAATTAAGTTCGGCATTATCTCTATAGGATCTTTTCCATATTGCCATAATTTACTTCGGTAGTTCAGGTCTACAGATATCGTAATATTTCTTTTTATAGCTTCTTCTAAAGCTACTTCTGTTAGATAAGCTAGACTTTCATTCAGTGCTGGCGTGATGGCTGTAAAGTGAAACCAATCAATTCCGTCATAAAGTTTGTCCCAATTTATATTTTCCACTTTCAAATCACTGAAAGCAGAGTACTTGCGATCATAGATTACTTCGCCGCTTGTCAAACCATTTGCCGAGAGCAAAAAGTAAGAACCTATACGATCGCCTTGATGCAAAATTTTCGAAGTATCTACCTGTTTTGATTCAAGTATACTTTCAATTTCTTTAGATATTGCGTTTTTCGGAACGGCCGTGAAATAGCTTGTAGCAATACCTAACTGTCCAAGTGTCACAGCTACATTTGCTTCTGATCCACCAGCATAAATTTTAAGTGTATTTTGTTGATTGCCGAAAAATGAATCTGCAGTAGATTGGAGGCGAACAAGTAGTTCTCCAAAACACAATACTCTTTTATTAGGTTTATTCATTTTAGATTTCAATAATCACCCAAATTACAAATACTTTACAAAATACTCGAAGCAGACCATTTATAATTTTGCGAAATCGTTACCGTAAATAATCGTTGTATTTTTTTTAATTGTAGCCTGATATTAGCACCTTTATAATAGTTATAAACCTTATTTTAAGACAGTATCATATCATGGGTATATTGGATCAATTTTCCTTAAAAGGGAAAGTTATCATTATTACAGGAGGAACAGGAATACTCGGAGAATCATTTGTAAAAGCATTGGCCGAAGCGGGTGCCAAAGTTGCTATTTTAGGCCGAAATCTAGAGAAGGCTATAGAACGTGTTCAATTGGTAGAATCCTTAGGTAGCGAAGGGCTTGCTATCCAAGCAGACGTACTGAAGGAAGAACAAGTTATACATGCCAAAGAGCTGATTTTAGCAAAATGGGGTACGATAGATGGATTGGTTAATGCAGCTGGAGGCAATATGCCAAATGCTACTATCGGACCAGATAAAAATCTATTTGAGGTAGCAGTCACTGATACCTTAGCAGCTATTGAATTAAATTTAAATGGTACCATCATTCCTACACATATATTTGGCCAGGTCATAGCTGAGAAAGGTAAAGGTTCAATTATTAACATTGCTTCTCTGTCTTCGCATCAGGCTATTACGCGTGTTTTAGGCTACACGGTAGCGAAAACAGGAATTGTAGGCTATACAAAATGGATGGCTACAGAATTGTCTCTTCGTTATGGAGATGGTGTGCGCGTGAACGCTATTGCTCCAGGAGTTTTCTTAACTGAACAAAATAGAGCTCTGGTTACTAATCCTGATGGATCATATACCGAGAGAGGCCAGAAATTTATAAACAATACACCTTTTTCACGGCTAGGAAATCCTTCGGAATTAGAAGGAGCATTAGTATTTCTATTGAGTGATGCCGCAAGTTTCGTGAATGGCGAAGTATTATATGTTGATGGTGGTTTTACAGCTTGGACTGGAGTATAAACGTTAAATATAAATGAGCAAACAAAAATTAGAACAAACTTGGAGATGGTATGGGCCGAATGATTCGGTGAGTTTGTCAGACGTGAAACAAGCAGGTGCAACAGGAATCGTATCAGCTTTACATTATATAGCACATGGCGAGATATGGCCAGTTGAAGATATTCTGGAAAGAAAAAATATTATTGAATCGGCAGGTTTAACTTGGTCTGTCGTTGAATCTGTTCCCGTACATGAAGCAATTAAAACAAAATCTGCGGATGCAGGTAAATATATTGAAAATTATAAGCAAACACTTCGAAATTTAGCTTCGTGCGGAATCAAAACAGTATGTTACAATTTTATGCCGGTATTGGATTGGACACGTACAGATTTGGAATATGAGATGAAAGACGGCTCGAAGGCGTTATATTTTAACTGGTCGGATTTGGCTTTGTTTGATATCCATATTTTAAAACGAGAAGGTGCGGAGAAAGATTATAATGCAGAAATTTTAGCACAGGTAGAAGAGAAGCTAACTTCACTTACTGACGCGGATTTGAAACTTTTGACGCAAAATATTTTGATGGGCATTCCTACAGAAAAGGAAATTCTATTAGAAGATTTGACTGCTAGCATTAATATTTATAAAAATATTGGAACTGAAGGGCTAAAGGATAATCTGCTTTGGTTCTTGAGTGAGATAGCAGATACGTGTCAAGAAACTGGTGTAAAGATGACTATTCATCCAGATGATCCGCCATTTCCTATTTTAGGATTGCCACGTGTGGTTTCTAACTACGATAATTATAAAGCTATTTTGGAAGGAGTTAACCAACCTTTCAATGGATTTTGTTTCTGTACAGGATCTTTAGGGGCTAATCCAAATAATGATTTATTGTCCATTTTTGATCTTATCAAAGATAGAGTGTACTTCACGCATTTGCGGAACGTACAAATTGATGAATTAGGCAATTTTTATGAGGCAGACCATTTAGAGGGTAATGTGGATATGTACAAAATAATGAAATCTATTGTTGCTGAAAATCAAAAACGAGATACAGCAATTCCTTTCCGTCCTGATCATGGTCATCAAATGTTGGATGATTTGAATAAAGTGACAAATCCTGGTTATTCCGCTATAGGTAGATTAAGAGGTTTGGCAGAATTGCGAGGTTTGGAATTAGGTATCTTAGGAAGTTAATTCAAGATAATATACGATAACAGAATTATATAAAATAAGATTATGGGGAATATTGGGAAATATAGGTGGACTATATGCGCCTTGCTTTTTTTTGCAACTACGATTAATTATCTAGATAGACAGGTTTTAAGTTTATTACATCCAACTTTAGAAGAAGAGTTTGGATGGACTAAAACAGATTACGCTAATATTACAGCAGCTTTTCAGTTTTCTTATGCCATAGCTATGCTGTTTGCTGGCCGATTTATCGATAAGTTGGGAACTAAAAAAGGATTTGCTTGGGCCATTGTTATTTGGTCATTGGCAGCTATTTTACATGCTTATGCTGTTGAAGTTGGTGAATTTTCAGCTACTATTCTAGGGGTATTAGGAATTACAGGATTATCCGTTTCTGTAATAGGTTTTATGGTATCTCGTGTATTATTAGGTTTTGGGGAGTCTGGAAACTTTCCAGCAGCCATCAAAACTACGGCAGAATATTTCCCTAAAAAAGAACGTGCCTTAGCGACAGGTATTTTCAATTCTGGTTCTAATATTGGTGCTATTTTAGCACCATTGACTGTGCCTTGGATGGCCGTAACCTGGGGCTGGCAATCGGCTTTCTGGGTTGTGGGTATTGTTGGATTCTTATGGTTGATTTTCTGGTTTATATTCTATGAAAAACCATCTAAGCAAAAACGTCTTTCTGCGGCTGAGTTAGAATATATTAATAGCGATACTTTATTACCGACAGAAGATGCTTCCGGTAATGAAATTAAATACAATATTCCTTGGTACAAATTGTTGAGCTTCAAACAGACTTGGGCCTTTGCTATTGGTAAGTTTATGACTGATGGAGTATGGTGGTTTTTCTTATTCTGGTTGCCTTCTTTCTTAAAAGATCAATATGCGATGACAGGAACGCAAATCATGCTTCCTTTGGCTGTATTGTATAGTATGACAATGGTTGGAAGTATAGGTGGAGGTTGGTTTCCAATGTACTTTATCAATAAAGGTTATAATGCTTACGATGGGCGTATGAAAGCCATGTTAATTATAGCATTATTCCCATTAGTAGTATTATTGGCTCAGCCATTCGGTGATATTTCTTATTGGGTTCCTGTTTTATTGATAGGAGTAGGTGCTTCTGCACATCAAGCATGGTCTGCAAATATCTTTTCTACAGTATCGGATATGTTCCCAAAAACTACGGTTGCATCTGTTACAGGAATTGGCGGTATGGCTGGAGGTATCGGAGGTGTGGTGATGTCAAAATTAGGTGGATTTCTTTTTGATAAATATGACGCTTTGGGTAATATTGACACAGGATACACTATTATGTTTAGTATTTGTGCCGTAGCCTATATAGTGGCATGGTTCATTATGAAATCTTTAGTTCCTAAAATGAAACTTGTAGAAGTTTAACAAATCAATAATAAGATAAAAGTAAAAAGCTCGTTTTTTAAAACGAGCTTTTTACTTTTATGTGCGCCCGGCATGTGCGTGAACTCTAGGGTGTAAGTCCCGAACGTGCCTTGATAGTGGGAAACGTTAACTTAAGGCAAGGGTGTCCTTCGCGAGGGGGAATCTGAAGGAAGCCGTCGGTAAATCTCTGGCCTGACGC
>PJUJ01000487.1_pt1 | contig 17871 bp, 19 predicted proteins | sample 1512321 | NCBI WGS metagenome assembly PJUJ01 (sample SAMN08177669, study PRJNA422409) | Feces metagenome, whole genome shotgun sequencing project. | isolation source: Chicken feces enriched on filter paper: beechwood xylan treatment | host: Gallus gallus | place: USA: Madison | collected 2015-01-15 | reverse complement strand
TTTTGATATTTTGAACTAAATATTGAAATATTATGAACTCTTTGCTCACAAGGTAGTCAAACCATGACGGATTCATTTAAAACTAAAAAAGCCGCCTCAATTATTTTGAGACGGCCTCTTTTTTATGGAAATCAATCGCGATAAACATCATATTGATAAATAACAAATATAAACTATTAAATCGCTCTATTATGATGTTTTTTAAATCATTGATTTTCTCAAAAGATTGGACAGATATAGTATTTGCCAATCGCAATAAAGAATACGGTGCTTATCAACTTCGACAAATGTCAGGAAAAGCTACAAATATGGCTTTATTGATTGTTGCAGCGACAGTAGGTGGCTTGTGCGGAATATCATTCGTCAGCAAATCAGATGGAAATGATTTAATGATTGTAAAAGAAGAATTTAGTCCAGCTTTTGAAGTAGCTCCCGAGCTAGAATTGCCAGAAGAAATTATTACTCCGGAACCGAAGGAAGAAAAAGCACAGCAAGTAGCAAAAGATGTTTCAGCTAGAGATTTGGTGAAATACACTGAAATAAATCCAACTGATAAGACAAAGACCTCGGAAGAAATCGCTACAGAGACGGAAGTTTTAGATAAGAATAAATTGTTAGCTTCTTTCAATGCGAAAGGACAGAAGGGAGGAGAGTTGATTACTCGAGGAACTTTTGGCACTAAAAAACAAGATGGAGGAACTCTGGGAAAATCGACAGGAGATGTAGATGGCACTAATGCCTATGGTAATGAACCTTTCACCAGTGTAGAGATTATGCCTGAACCGATTGGTGGAATGAAGGAATTTATAAATTGGATTTCTAAAAACTATACCTTCACTCAGTCTGCTCTTGATAATGAAGTCAAAGGACTGATACAAGTGAAATTTGTAGTCGAAAAAGATGGAAGCTTAAGTTCTTTTGAAGTGGAACGAGATATGGGCTACGGGACAGGAAATGAAGCTATCAAATTGCTGAAAACAGCGAAAAAATGGAATCCTGGTATCCAAAATGGTCAAAGGGTACGGGTGGCATTTTCGTTACCTATTCGGTTGGCAACTCAATAATAGATAAATTTTCGGAAGGAGCAATTATTTTTTTTTTGCTTCTTCCGAACTTATTCGGATAAAAATAGGATGGTTAGGATCTTTATTCTCCCAAGTAGGTCCATTTTTCAGCAATTCAATAAGAATAGCATTCATCTTTGGATTAGAAGATGTTTTTACTTCAATATTCGTAGGTCGCATCAACAAATCTAAATCAAAGGATATATTTGCATTATAAGTTTTAAAACCTTTTTTTCTAAGCTGTTCTTTTATATAAGAATTAAATGATGTCCATCCGTTCGAAGGATTCCCATTCTGAATAGTTTTTGTAGCGAGGGCCTCAATAGCATCAGAGGATGATATGATTCTAGAATCTCCAAAGTTTTTGTTTGCTAAGGCGTTACCATTTATTAACACCTCACTTATGGAGTTTTCAGTCTGTTTTTCTTTTATATCCATTCTATTCTCTTGCGCTTGACGGGCTAATACTGCGGATAGATTGGCTTTTGTTTGAGGATCTAAATCTAATCTTTGTAGATCGGCTTGTGTCTTTGCTAATGATGAAGAAGTAGCTTGTTCAGTAGAAATAGAACCAACCTTTGAAGATAGTATTTCAGTTTGCGTTGGTTTGACTTCACCTCGATATGTCGTAATAATCTCAACATCATTGGTATTTCTATTGACATATTTTGGACCTTCTATGACGACCTGCATCTTAGGTTTAGCCGAATAAACCATTATTTTCTTGGGATCAAGAGTTTGTTGTTTATTGGTATTTTTCTCTCTTTTGATACTATTTTGACTTTCTGCCACCTCTTCATTTGCTTCTTCCTGTTTGTAAGCTATTAAGGAAGAATCAGGGACAATACGGGTTACTTCCGTATTTTCCTCAATCTGTGTATTCTCAAAAGATGTATTTACTATAACATCATTTTTTGGGGTCGTATTTAGAAAATATATAACCCCAAATGAAAGAACTGCAATAATTGAAGCTGCTGCAAATAGTTTCTTCAATGTAAATATCTTGACAGATTTTTTTGTGGTAGTTCGGGATTTAATCTTAGCCTGCAAATCTGCTGTAGGAATAGAGCTTTTTAAAAATTTTTCAGTTTCCAAACCTTCGATGATATCCATGAGCATTTCGTCCTCATGCATAGCACGCTCGATCTCATACATTTCTGTATGAGTGAGTTCGCCATTCACATATTGACGTAAGTAATTTATATCTTTACTATATTTGCTCATCCGATTTCTCCATGCAATTTTTCAAATTCCTTTTCCCATTCTGAATATAGCTCTTCACATCATTCATCGAGAATCCTGTTATTTCTACCACTTCCTTGTAGCACTTTTGATTGATGAAAAATAAATCAATACTAATGCGCTGTTTTTCGGGAAGTTTCTGTATACACTTTTCTAGCTGCGATAATCGTTCCTCTTTTTCTGCATAGTCTTCTTGTGGATGCAGATTAGTCGGAAATTCCACAAATTCGTCTGTAGAAATTTCAATCTTCTTTGAAGACCGCAATTCCATCAAACAAAAATTCTTGGCTACGACATATAACCATTTCGGAAAATCTTGAATGGTCTGCTTTTTTATTTTGACTATAAGTTGTTCAAAAAGTTGCATTACGGCGTCTTTGCTTTTCTCTTCATCCTTAAAATAACGAAGACAAACGTAATACACCATCTCGCTATGTCGCGTATATAGCTCACCCAAAACATTTAAATCTTCGCTGGAAGTATATTTTTCCAACAAGGATTCATCAGATTCTTTGGAAAGGGATGAGCCATTTAGTTTCATAATCGGCATGAAAATAATTTTTTTTTCTTGATTATGGAAATTTCATTTTTTCTGCATCCGTTAGGAAAATTAAATAATGATTCAATATGAAAAGGCTACTAATAATATGTATGGTTCTATTTGCTATAGTAGCAAATGGCCAAAGTTTGATCGAAATTAAAGGCACTATAACGGATAAATATTCAAAAGATCCTCTTGCAGGTGTATTTGTGCAATCAACAAAACAAAAACATGTATTGAGCAATGAAAAGGGAGAGTTTTCCATTTCGTCTTTCAAAGGAGATACCTTACGTTTTGAGTTTTTAGGTTATAAAACATTGGAATATGTTGTCAAAAATGGAGAAAGCCTCCAAATATCATTAGAACAATTGCATACGGCTATAGATGAAGTGGCAGTAGTAGCATATGCTCCTGTTGCCAAAAAAAATCTTACTGGTAGTGTTTCTGCTTTACAAGGTAGAGTTGCTGGAGTTGTTGGAGCATATAATAGTGTTGGGAATAGTAGCAATTTAATGATTAGAGGAATAGGTAGAGTAGAAAAGAACACAGAATCTTACAAAGGTTTTGATGAAAATAAGTTTATTAGTCCTCTGAAAGAGGCACTTTCCACCTTTGCAGCAGATGTGGACGTTGCTTCTTATAATAACGTAAAGCGTTTTTTGAATCAGGGAACTTTACCTCCTGTGGATGCAGTCCGTGTCGAAGAAATGATCAATTATTTTCAATACGATATGCCTTCGCCAAAAGGGGATAATCCAGTCGCAATTAAAACAGAGTTAGCTACATCACCGTGGAATGCCAAACACCAGCTATTACGCATTTCTTTAAAAGCTAAAGATATTTCAAAAGACAATCTACCAGCATCGAATTTTGTGTTCTTAATTGATGTGTCGGGTTCGATGTACGATGCGAATAAGTTGCCTTTGGTAAAATCTTCTTTAAAACTATTGGTAGATCAGCTTCGTGACACGGATAAAGTGGCTATCGTGACTTATGCTGGCAATGCGCAGGTACGTTTGGAAAGCACTTCAGGAGATCAAAAGATGAAAATTAAAGAAATAATTGATGGATTAGAAGCGGGAGGTTCGACTGCAGGAGGGGATGGATTGAAAATGGCTTACAAGATTGCCCGTCAAAATTTCTTAAAAGATGGAAACAACAGAATTGTAATGGCTACAGATGGGGATTTCAACGTGGGAGCATCCAGTGATTCGGATATGGAAAAATTAATTGAAAGAGAACGGGAGTCAGGCGTGAATATTTCGATTCTAGGGTATGGAATGGGAAATTATAAAGACAGTAAATTGGAATTATTGGCCAATAAAGGGCGTGGTAATTATGCATATATCAATGATATTTCAGAAGCGCGCAAGGCAATGATTTCTGAGTTTGGTGGAACAATGTTTACGGTGGCTAAGGATGTGAAAATTCAGGTGGAATTCAATCCTAAATATGTTCAATATTATAGATTAGTAGGTTATGAAAACAGATTGATGGAAGCCGAAGACTTTAACAATGATAAGAAAGTTGGTGGAGATATGGGCGTCGGTCATGTGGTAACGGCTATCTATGACATTATTCCAGTAGGAGTGAAAAGCGAAGAAGTCCGGAATGTTGATCCGTTGAAATACCAAGAGAATAAGACAAAGACTGTTTCCAATTATTCTACAGAATTAGCAACTGTTAAATTCAGATATAAAGATCCTCAAGGTGAAAAATCTAAACTTCAGGAACAAGTAGTTTTGTATAATGAGTTGAAGCCGATGAGTGAGGATTTTAATTTTGCGACAGCAGTAGCTGAATTGGGGATGTTGTTGCGCAATTCTTCGCACAAGCAGCAAGCAAATTTTGATTCCTTAATCCAGCGTGCGAAAAAAAGTAAAGGTAAAGACGATGAAGGTTACCGGGCTGAATTTATCAAAATAGCTGAAAATGCTAAAGCTTTGATGAAAAGTAATGATTTAGTTAGAAACTAGTTTTTAGTAAAATGTCATGCAGAGTACAGTGAAGCATGACATTTTACTTTATTGTAAAGGCTCTGACTTCTTTCTATAATTTATCCAAACTACGACAGCCAAGATAAATGCAACACCAAACCATTGTATGACGGAAACATTTTCATGTAATACAAAATAAGACATCATTACGGCTACAGGTAATTCCACCGCACTCAAAATACTGCCTAGTGCTAAGTCAATTTTAGGCATCCCGAAAGCGAATAGAAAAGGAGGAAGTACTGTTCCAAATACGGCTAATAATATTCCATATTTGTAAATCTGAAAATCTACAGTAGTTTGTAAAAGTGAGAACGGTTGTAATACGGCAAATATCATTATGCACGCTCCAGTCACCATTAGGGCACTTTTCTGAACAGGGGGATAATCGTTGCCAACTTTTCCATTTACCATGATAAAAATTGAATAGGCTAAAGCAGCAAGTAATCCATACAAAATTCCTAAAGGTGATATATCTTGAATAGAAGATTCTAATGCACCTGTTGCAAATAAAGTGGCTATGAGGATTAAAACTATGCCTATTGTCTGTTTCTTATTTGGCTTTTGCTTAAAAACAAGAAAGTTTATTAATGCTCCAATCCAAATAAATTGCATCAACAATACAATAGCAATGGAAGCAGGAACTAATTGTACACATTTGTAATAGATCACACTTACTACTCCAGTAGATACACCTGCTAACATGATCTTCCATGCTGCTGTATGTCGTGGATATTTTGAAAAGTCAGCTTTTCCGCCCTTCATCAACCCGAACAATATCCACAATATTAACATACCTAATAAGGCTTGTACTCCTGTCACTTCGCCTAGAGAGAATCCCGCTGCATACGCTTTCTTCACAAAAGTAGATAGTACACCAAAGCTGGCTGCCCCTACAAATACCGCTATCGCACCTTGTAATCGTTTCATGCCGCAAAAATAGCTAACTAATGTGGATAAAAAGAATTACTTATTTTATATTGGTACTTGTAGATTAGTAATCAAAACAATAATTATGAGAAAATTGCGTATTCTGTTCCTTCCATTTTTTGTATTGCTGATATTCAGTTCCTGTGGAGCGAAAAGAAAATCTACAGTTTCTGGATCAACTAAATCCGCGATAGAAAAACCTTCAGTAGGTAAAAGAGCGAATATCAAGCAATATTATTCGGAATTATTGAATACGAATCCGAAAGAGCTGAATGAAAATCTTTATGAATTTATTGACGAATGGATTGGCAGTCCTCATCGTTTAGGGGGACAAAATAAAGATGGTATAGATTGTTCGGGATTTGTAGGTATGATTTATCAACAGGTTTATCACAAAACTTTGCCTCGCTCTTCACGTGATATGGCAGAAGTTGTCAAGCGCAAATACGACGACCAATTAAAAGAGGGAGATTTAGTCTTCTTTTCTTTTGGAGGAAAAACAATAGATCATGTAGGCATCTATTTGCATAATGACAAATTTGTGCATGTATCGACGAAGCAAGGCGTGGTAATTTCCAATTTAAAAGATACTTGGTACTACAAATATTTTACGCGCTGCGGTACACCTCAAGTATAAGGTTCTCGAAGTAATACGAATGTCAATTGTCATCCTTATTTCCCATTCGCACGAATAATGGTGACAATTTGTGTATTTTTGTCACCATATTTTATTTAATATCATGACTAGTAAATCAAAAAGAATCTTTTTAGCTATTTGTATTATAGTGCCATTTATCGTGTACTGTTGGATATATTATTCTTCGATGGTAAAAAATGCACCTTACCGTTTTGCGGATTTTGAATCTCTTGAACTGACTTACGGTACGCCAGATTCAATGTTCAACAAATACGATTCTAAAACTGCATTATATCAATATGTGACGACAGATAACCGTGTGCTTACAGATACTGTTCGTATGCGCAAAGATGATTTGTTGTATTTACATCGTAAAGCCATGGAATTAGGCTTTTGGAATGTTGACGATGATATGACTACCAAACGTGAGAATCCGAATGAAGGAAAAAATATTCCACGCTATATTTTAAAATATACTTATAAAGAGAAAACAAAAGAAGTGACTTTAGATGCGGATTATCCAGGTACGGAGAAAATGAAAAATGCAGCTAAATCTACTATAGATGCAGTTATAACAATGATAGCTGAAGCAAAGGCAAGATAATTTCCGCGTCATTTGAAAAGGAAATAAATCATTACAAATATGAATAGATCTTTCAGCAAACTTCAGAAAGACAAAAGCATAAAAAAGGGAAATCAATTTGATTTCCCTTTGCTATATCTTAATGATTTACGTTTTCTAAAGCTTTTGGATCGTGTTTGTGTTTGAATAGTATTGCAAATGCAATCACAATAACCAAAGTATATCCTGCAAAAGTTAGCCAGATGTTATGCCAATCTTTTAGATAGATAACTTCACTAAATACTCCATTTTCGATAGAAACACCCTTGCTGCTGATAAATTCAAGGAACTTCGAATTGTCCGATGAGGTTTCTAATCTTGCAGCTAAGTCATTCACATTGCTAAATCCATCCGTGAAATATTTATCAATTAACCAGCCTGAAGAAATGGAACCAAAAACTGCCCCAAATCCATTTGTCATCATCATAAATAAACCTTGAGCTGAGGATCTAATTTTAGAGTTAGTAGAACTTTCGACGAAAAGAGAACCCGAAATATTGAAGAAATCAAATGCCAATCCGTAAACAATACAAGAAAGGATAATCATCCACAATCCCCCTGATGGATTTCCAAACGCAAATAATCCAAAGCGTAATACCCATGCTACCATCGCAAACAACATCACATTACGAATACCAAATCTTTTCAAAAAGAAAGGAATAGCAAGGATAAATAAGGTCTCTGAAATTTGAGAAATAGACATGATAATGGTCGATCCTTCAACCACTAGAGAGTTAGCATATTTTGGATAAAAGGCAAATTCACTTAAAAATACATCTCCATACGCATTTGTCAACTGCAATGCCGCGCCCAAAAACATAGAGAAAATAAAGAACAAAGCCATTTTGTAATTGGCAAAAAGTTTGAAAGCTTCTAAACCCAACAGTTCTGTCCATTTTGAATTTTCACGAATTAAACGTTGCGGTGGACATTTTGGAATCATAAACAGGGAATACAATGCCAGAGTAATCGATCCTGCTGCAGCAATGTAAAACTGTAATTCCGTTGCTTTGTTGCCCGAAAGGTTTGTAATCCACATTGCAGTGATGAATCCTACAGTTCCCCATACACGAATAGGAGGGAAAGCCTTGATCAAATCATATTTTGCCGCAGTCAATGAACTGTATGCTATAGAATTGGATAATGCCAATGTGGGCATATAGCAACACATAGCTGCAAGTATAACGGTGAAGAATGTGTTTGGATTGTCGACTTTGGCAAGGTAGATTAAACAAAGTGCGTAGAGAAAGTGAAGAAGCGAATACAATTTTTCCGCATTGAACCAACGGTCGGCTATAATTCCTATTAAGGTTGGCATAAAGAGTGATGCAATACCCATCGTGGCGAAGATTGCCCCAAACTGTGTACCATCCCAACCCTTAGTTCCGAACCAATAGTTAGCTATTGTAATTAACCATGCTCCCCATACAAAGAACTGTAGGAAGTTCATGATGGTGAGTCTTAATTTGATAGACATAGTATTAATTTATGATTTTCTTTTTTCTATTTCGTCACGAATTTTAGCTGCGACTTCGTATTGCTCGTTAGCAATAGCTTTTTCTAGTGTGCTTTCCAATTGTTCCATCGTCAGGGAGGCATATGGAGAAACCTCTTTAGGCTTTTGGAATTCTTGTTTTGGTTTGGATATTTCGGATTCCGAAGTGCTTGCTGAGCTCATATTTTCTAAGAAAGCGAAATCATTACTTTCAATTACAATACCAGCAGCAGCCATGATGAAATCATACGTGTAGATCGGACATTCAAATCTAACTGCTAAAGCTACGGCATCCGATGTGCGTGCATCAATTTCGTGTGTTTGATTACCTTGACTACAGATTAATTTGGCAAAGAAGATTCCATCGACAAGATTGTATATCAATACTTCATCTACTGAAATATCAAAAGTATCGGCAAATGATTTGAATAGGTCATGCGTAAGCGGACGACTAGGGGTCATCTTTTCGATTTCAACAGCTATAGCTTGTGCTTCAAAACTACCTATGATAATAGGAAGGCGTCTGTTGCCGTTAATTTCGCCCAAGACAAGTGCATATGCTCCTGATTGTGTTTGGCTATATGACAAGCCAACGATATCTAACTTAAGTTTCTTCATCCGAACACCTTCAATGATACAAAGATGTGAATATTAATGCCAAAAAAAAAGTAGCACGTACATTTTTTGTCCGTACTACCTTAATTATAGATATGTTTTTGTTTAGTTACCTTTATATGCTTTTAACGCTTCAATCAATTTTGGAACTATAACGAAAGCATCTCCTACGATGCCATAGTCCGCCACTTTGAAGAATGGAGCTTCTAGATCCTTATTGATTACCACAATGGTTTTAGAAGAACTAACGCCCGCTAAATGCTGAATTGCTCCTGAAATACCAATCGCGATATATAAATTTGGACTTACGACAATACCTGTTTGTCCTACGTGCTCCGAATGAGGACGCCATCCGGCATCCGAAACTGGTTTTGAGCATGCTGTAGCAGCACCTAATACATTCGCTAACTCTTCGACCATGGCCCAGTTTTCGGGACCTTTTAGTCCGCGACCTGCGGAGACAACTATATCAGCTTCTGGCAAGGAAATTTTATCTGTAGCACGTACAATATCTTTGACTATAGTACCAAAGTCCGAAGATTCTACCGGTGCATTGAAGGCTTCTACTTGTGCCGAACCACCTGTTTCCGTGGCAGCATAGCTATTTGGATTAATTGTAATGACTTTTATGGAAGAATCAACTGTTACGGATGCAATGGCCTTATTTGAAAACGCTGTTTTTGTAACTTCAAATGAATCCCCTGAAACGGTTGGTAAACTTGTCGCACCAGCAACTAACCCTGCTTCTAATTTCGTCGCAATACGAGGTGCTAAACCTTTACCGCTGAATGTATTCGAAAGTACGACTATAGATGCGTTATGCTGCTTCGCTGCAGAAGCAATAATCGATGCATAAGCTTGGTTTACAAATGTTTTTAAATCCGCGCTAGAAACATGCAATACTTTAGCAATACCATAATTTCCTAGCTTAGTTAACTCATCAGAAGAAATATCGCCGATAGCTAAAGCAATAGCTTCAGTGCCTAATTGTGTAGCAATATCTTTTCCGTAAGAAGCGACTTCAAAAGCTGACTTCTTTAACTGACCGTCTGTATTTTCTATATATACTAAAACTGACATATTCTTTCTTTTTCTAGGTTAGATAACTTTAGCTTCACTATGTAATAAATTCACCAATTCGTTGATGTTATTTTCATCAATTAATTTCACATTGCCGCGTGCTGGAGGTGTGCTGTATTTATTAAATTTAGTTAATGGTTTCACCTCGATAGGCTCAAGTACTTCCAAAGGTTTTGTTCTAGCTGCCATAATACCGCGCATATTAGGGATTTTTGGTTCAGCTACACCTTCGGCTGTTCCTACGACCAATGGTAAAGATGCTGAAACAACTTCTTTTCCTCCTTCGATTTCACGTTCAATACTAGCTTGTTCAGCTTCCACTGATAAGCCTTTTGCAATGGATACAGAAGGTAAACCCAAAAGTTCGGCGACCATAGCTGCTACTTGAGAACCATTGTAGTCAATGGACTCGCGACCGGTAAGAATTAAATCAAAGCTATTCTTTTTGACATAATCAGCAATTTGGTTGGCCACGTACCATGCATCCGCAGGGTTCGCATTTACACGTACAGCATTATCAGCACCAATAGCTAATGCTTTACGTATGGTCGGCTCTGTAGAGGCTTCGCCTACTGTAATAACAGTTACCGATCCATTAGCCCCCGAATTTGTTAATTCAATGGCTTTAGCCAGAGCAATCTCATCGTATGGATTGATAATATATTGAATTCCCGTTGTGTTGAATTCTGAATCATTATTGGTAAATGTAATCTTAGATGTAGTATCTGGAACATTACTTATACAAACTAATATTTTCATGTTTTTATGGTTTATGATTTAAGCTTATCTATTTAAGTTTACTTATCAAATATAGACAAATAATTTTAATTTCCTATGCTAGCATAATAAATTATTTCTTTTAAACTCTCTTTTTCTGCGTTAATGGTTTACTTTTGTAGTATGAATCGAATTGAACAGTTAGAAGCTTTTTTAGTGGAAAGTCCTCAAGACCCTTTCTTGCATTATGCCTTAACTATGGAATACCTAAAGGGAGATGATAATGAGAAAACGCGTGCAGGCTTTGAAAATTTGTTAGCTAATTTTCCAGATTATGTGGGTAGTTATTATCATTTTGGAAAATTCTTGGAGAAGGTAGGAGAAAAAGAGAAGGCAGAGGAAGTTTACAAGCAAGGTATTCTAGTGGCTACTAAAGTTCGTAATCATCATGCTAAAGGAGAATTAATGGGGGCATTAAATCTACTTTTAGGGATGGATGACGACGATGAATGTTAAATTTTAAGAAAAAAAATTAAATCGCGTGTTTTGGTATTCTTTTTGAATATGACCTAACATATGCGTTGGCTTGTTTACATATCTTCATGGTTCGTTATAGTTGGGATAGCTTTAAGTTGTGTCAACAACCAGAAGTCTGTAGTAGCCAAAGATAAGAATGAAAATATGGAATCTCTTTCAGCGAATTTAGCAGGACTTTATTCTGGAAACTTGCCATGCGTGGACTGTGAATCTATTAGCACTATTCTCGAATTGCATCAAGATAAATCTTACGTATTACGTTATAGTTACGAAGGTAAATCTGAAGATCAATTTATAAAAGAAGGGAAGTGGGATGTGCAGAAAAATACATTGACTTTAGAAGGTTTAGATTATCAATATAAAATTAATCCGGACTATTTGATTCAATTAGATTTAGCCGGAAATGAAATAAAGGGGGACATAGCTGAAAAGTATCAACTATCCCGCGTGAAATAATTTTTAGAAGAAACAAAAATGGCTGATAATTTTATCAGCCATTTCTGTTTTATTTTTATTCGTGATCACAAATTTCTTTAAGTTTTGCGACTACGATATCGATTTCTTCTTTGGTATTGTTTTTACTGAAGGAAAATCGAACTGAAGGCCTTTCTGGATCAGCGTCAATTGCACGCAAAACATGCGAACCAATATCCGAACCTGAACTACAAGCACTACCTCCTGAAGCAGAAATTCCAGCAATATCCAAATTGAACAATAACATATCACTCATGTTGGTACATGGCAATGAAACATTCAATACAGTATACAAAGAATTTTCAGGATCGATATTTCCGTTGAAGTTAATCGTAGGAATAGCTTTTTGCAATTCTTGAATCATATAGCTTTTCAAGTCTTGGATGTAAGCTTGATGACTTTCCATATCGCGATAAGCTATTTCTAACGCTTTTGCCAAACCTACAATGCCGTATACATTTTCAGTACCACCACGCATATTACGTTCTTGAGCGCCACCAAATATTAAAGGTTTTATTTTATTGCTGGCATTAATGTAAAGAAAACCTACACCTTTAGGTCCGTGGAACTTGTGTCCCGCACAAGTAATAAAATCAATTTTTAATTGTGAAAGATCATGCGGATAGTGTCCCATAGTTTGTACGGTATCCGAATGAAATATCGCTTGGTATTGTTGGCAAATTTCCGAAACGCGTTTGATATCAATAAGATTGCCAATCTCGTTGTTGGCATGCATTAAAGACACCAACGTACGTGGATTTTTTGCTAATAATTCTTCTAAATGAGTTAAATCTATATTTCCTTTTGCATCTAAACGCACGAGATCCAATTGAATCTTCCCTGTTTTTGCTAACTCCTCTAATGTATGAAGTACGGCATGGTGCTCGATAGGAGAAGTAATAGCATGTGTAATGCCATAGGCTTCTATCGAACGAACGATAGCCATATTATCCGCTTCTGTTCCACCCGAGGTAAAGAAAATCTCAGCGGGTGAAGCGTGTAATAAATGAGCAATTGTTTTTCTTGCTTTTTCAACTATAGTTTTCGCTTGACGACCATGAGCATGAATAGAAGAAGGGTTCCCAAATTCTGTTTTCATGGTTTCTACCATCACATCGATTACTTCTGGATCCAAGGCTGTGGTAGCTGCGTTATCTAGATATATATGCATTTGGCAAAATTAGGTATTTGCGAAAATTTTTTGAATTATTTTTTGTATTTCGAAATAATTAACAGAAGAAATGACAATAAACTGCCAAATAACCCAAAATATACAATAATATCTCCATTTTTAGTGTAAAATGTGGTTTCGTCATTAAGATTGATTTCTTGCGTCAATGCAGCTGGAACCCACCAATCTGTATGCTGTACGATATCACCTTTTTGATTGATAAATCCCGAAATACCTGTATTAGCCGAGCGCGCTACCCAACGTCTGTTTTCAATGGCACGAATTTTAGCGTAAGCCATGTGTTGGTCCTTCCCAGAAGTATTTTTCCACCAGCCATCATTAGTCATAACGGCAATGAATTGTGCGCCTTTTTGGACGTATTCAGCAACATAATCTCCCCAAATGGATTCATAACAAATAGTAGGAGCAGCACCAATTCCACTTTGTGCATACAGTACTTTCGGCTCAGTATCTTTGCCATAACCACCTGTAGTACCTCCGAAATGTTCGAAAAGTGGTGTCATAAAAGCTAAGAAATTTCCAAATGGTAATTGTTCCACGCCTGGTACCAACTTGGATTTATGGTAATACTGTAAAATACTGGATCCGTCAATTAAGGTAGACCCATTGAAGCTATCTACATAGCCAGCGCCAAAAGGTCTAGCTGTAAGTGTACGTTTATCTTGATAGATGGCGTAGCTTTCAATTCCTGATAAAACATTTCCATTTCGGAAATCGCCTAAGAAATTTACAATTCGTTCGTAGGAAGGATATTGTCTAAAATCTTCTTCGTTGATTCCTCCGCGTTCTGAAATCGCTGTTTCTGGCCAAACGAAAAATTCTGTATTTGGCTTTGCCACACTTTTAGAAAGGCTTATTAAGTTTTCCAATTGCTCCGAAGGAGAAATGGATCCGAATTTTTGATAAGGATCAATATTGGGTTGTACAACCACGACCTCAGAAGGATTAATAGGTTCTTCGTAAGTTGTATATTGAACAACTGAGATTAGTATAGGAAATACGATTAGCCCTATTCCCAAGGAAAGAATCAGTTTTTGCGAATAAGCTTGAACCTTTTGCTTGTACTGCCAATAGAATAAGAAAGCTAAAATATTAACTACCCATATCCATAGTGTGCCGCCATAAACTCCTGTAAAACTATACCACTGAATAATCTGATGGAAATTTGCAAATCCATTTCCCAAAGTCATCCATGGGAATGCTAAATCCCAAGTTTGATGCAAATATTCGTAGCCAATCCAAAGAGAAATCAAGCCTAAAAACGAAATTATTATAGTTTGTTTTTTGCGTAATTCATAATACAATCTAAAAACAGTTGCCATAAGTAGGGGCGCAAGACCGAACGGTATAAGGGATATCAATAACGACACCCAGCTTGGCAATACGGCATTTAAAGAATTGAATACCCAATAAATCGAAGCTGTATTCCAAACAAACCCTGTTAGAAAGGAGGTCCAAAATATTTTAGTTCCCTTTTTGCTATAATCACCACGAATAATATTTTCGACAGCGACTAACAAAGGAACGAACCCTACTAAAAGAAGTAAGCTGCTATAGGGGATAGGGGGCCATCCTAGCCAAAGAATAAAGGCACTTGATAGTGCCAGTAAATAATTTTGTTTCACGTGATATTATAGTTGTGATAAGATTTCTGCTTTTTTGTTTTCGTACTCCGATTGTGAGATCAATTGTTTGTCGTAAAGATTTTTTAACTTTTTCAACTTCAAGGTGATTTCGTCATCCTCATCTTCAACAGGTGCGGGAGGTGGTGTTGAAATCGGAGATTGATACGTTTGATTCACAGGAGGCGCAAAAGTATGATCTTGTTTTGCAACATGAGGTTCAAATTTTGGAGTCTCTACCACCTTAGGTGGAATAAATTCTTTTACAGGCTCTCCATAAAGATCACGAACTGGCTCCGCTGGTTTTGTGACAATGGTTTTGGGTTCCTCAACAGATTTAGTTTGGGTTTGAGGCTCACTAGAAGAATTAGACTTAATGTCTTCCAAAACTTCTTTAATCAATTGATACAATCGACGAGCTTGTGTTTTTGGTACATAATCGATACTCAAATTCTCTCCTGTAAAAGGAATCACTGTCACTTTAGAACCAAAAATCTCTTCTTTGAAAGCAATATCTTTAATGTCTTTCCAATCAAATATTTCAAAATTCGTGGCTAACCCTAATTTGGTGAATTCACACAAAAAAATACGTTTATTGCTAATCGCGATGCTATCAGGTAAAAGCGTAACTGCAGGTTTTTTCTGCAAAGCAATATAACTCACAACTTCGTCGTGATTCAACATCGTTGAAATCTTGTTGTATATTTTTTCAATTACTTTCGGATCTTGACCGTCTTGTACAAATTTATCTATACTCATATGTGGAAATGATAAATTAATTTCTTTCTATTATTCTGCACCTGCTACACAAAATACGAATTCTCCCTTAATGGGATTGTTTTCAAAATGTAATTTTAGCTCCGATAAAGTGCCGCGTACATTTTCTTCGTACAATTTACTCAATTCTCTGGAAATAGAAGCTTGTCTTTCTTCCCCAAAATATTGGATAAATTCTTCGATAGTTTTCAACAATCTATGTGGAGATTCGTAGAATATCATCGTTCTTTTTTCCTCCACCAATTGCTTCATACGTGTTTGACGTCCTTTTTTTACGGGTAAAAAACCCTCAAAACAAAAACGATCGTTTGGAAGACCAGAATTGACCAACGCAGGAACAAAAGCCGTTGCGCCCGGCAAACATTGTACTTCTAGTCCTTCTTTAATGGCTTCACGCACAAGTAAAAATCCAGGATCTGAAATGGCAGGTGTTCCTGCATCCGAAATCAAAGAAATGGTTTGTCCTTCTTTCAAGAATTTGATGATTTCAGAAACGGCTTTATGCTCATTATGTTGATGGTGGGCAAAGACTTTTTTCTCAATACCAAAATGCTTTAACAGAGGAGCACTGGTGCGTGTGTCCTCTGCCAAGATCAAATCCGATTCTTTCAAAATGCGAATCGCACGGAAAGTCATATCTTCCAAATTGCCAATAGGCGTAGGTACTAAATATAGCATAGTTCAAAGGTACGCAATATAAGATAGTTGCGAAAGATGTTCACAAAAAAGACTTAAACGGGGTGTTTAAGTCTTAAGAGGAAAGCTGTAATGGAAAAATTTATTCTAGTTGTTGATAAAACGCATATTAATATCTATTCGCTACATTGGATTTGTAGGAAAAATTACTGAATAGTAAATCGCAGTTTCTTATCTTTGTGCCGATAAACTCAAAATAATATGTTGCAGTTAAATTATATCCGTGAGAACAGGGATGCGGTTGTCGAGAGATTGGCCGTTAAGAATTTCAAAGATGTAGCTTTGGTTGATGAAATCATTAGCTTGGATGAACAACGTCGTAAGATTCAAAGTGAGTCTGACGCTATCGCTGCTGAAGCAAACTCCTCCGCAAAGCAAATCGGTGATTTGATGCGTCAAGGTAAAAAGGAAGAAGCAGAAGCTATTAAAGCAAAATCGTCTGGATATAAAGAGCAACAAAAGCAATTTGCCGAAAAATTAGCAGAGGTAGAAGCAACATTGAATGAGAAAATTGTGCTTTTACCAAACTTGCCGCACTCATCAGTTCCTGTCGGTGTTTCAGCAGAGGATAACGAAGTGGTTTTGACACATGGTGAAGTTCCTACTTTGACTGAAAGTAAATTGCCGCACTGGGAGTTATTGACAAAATATGATATTGTTGACTTAGAATTAGGTGTAAAAGTTACGGGAGCTGGTTTCCCAGTATATAAAGGAAAAGGTGCTCGTCTTCAACGTGCCTTGATTAACTTTTTCTTGGATCAAGCTGCAGAAGCAGGTTACAGGGAAGTGCAAGTTCCTATTGTGGTGAATGAAGCTTCAGCTTTTGCGACAGGACAACTTCCAGACAAAGAAGGTCAAATGTACCACGTAACGAACGATGATTTGTATTTGATCCCTACAGCGGAAGTCCCAGTTACGAATTTATACCGTGATGTAATCGTAAAAGAAGAGCAATTCCCGATCAGACATTGTGCCTATACACCATGTTTCCGACGTGAAGCTGGTTCTTATGGTGCGCACGTACGTGGATTGAACCGTCTTCACCAATTCGATAAAGTGGAAGCAGTGCAAATCGTACATCCTGATAAATCATACGAAGTATTGGAAGAAATGAGCCAATATGTACAGGGTTTGTTGCAAAAATTAGAATTGCCTTACCGCGTATTGCGTCTTTGTGGGGGAGATATGAGTTTCACTTCAGCGTTGACGTACGATATGGAGGTGTATTCAGCTGCACAAGAGCGTTGGTTAGAAGTTTCTTCAGTTTCAAACTTCGAAACTTTCCAGTCTAACCGTTTGAAAGTACGTTTCAAAAATGCGGATGGCAAAATGCAGTTAGCACATACGTTAAATGGCTCAGCATTGGCATTACCACGTATTGTGGCTTCCATCTTAGAAAATAATCAATCGGAAAAAGGAATTAAAATTCCTGCTGCATTGGTTCCTTACACAGGTTTTGAATATATTGACTAGGCTTTAAGTTTAAAGATAAAGAAAATGGGCTACAAATTATGAGGGCACTGAAAAAGTTTCTATTTTTTTAAGAGACTTAAAAAAATGACTGAGTATAGTATTAAGCTTACTCAGTCATTTTTGTTTTAGGGATTTCTGGAAGATTGTTTATTAGTTGTCCTTA
>PJUJ01000483.1_pt1 | contig 18147 bp, 15 predicted proteins | sample 1512321 | NCBI WGS metagenome assembly PJUJ01 (sample SAMN08177669, study PRJNA422409) | Feces metagenome, whole genome shotgun sequencing project. | isolation source: Chicken feces enriched on filter paper: beechwood xylan treatment | host: Gallus gallus | place: USA: Madison | collected 2015-01-15 | reverse complement strand
GCAAGCTTTCATCTGGATCCCGTTCGACTTGCATGTATTAGGCCTGCCGCTAGCGTTCATCCTGAGCCAGGATCAAACTCTCCATTGTAAAAATGAAGTTTGACTCTAACTATTTATAAAAAATAGAATTGTCTTTTTAATATCTATTCCCGTTATTGACTAAGGTTTGATTTTTTTTTTAACTTTCGTTGTTTCTCAAACTACTCGTTACGCTACATGATCATTTTCTTAAAGAACTTTTATCGAATCCGCATCGCGCTTCTTCTTATATTCCGAGCATTACTGCTGTACTTATCTTTTTTTGTTTTCCCTTCGTTTCCGTCAGGACTGCAAAGGTAGAAACTTTATTTTAAACCGCAAATTTTATTTGAAGTTATTTTTTATTTTGTTTTCACCGATTTCTCAGTTTAAACCGTCTCTAACCTGGTATTTCATTGCCGTTACCAGCGCTCGCTCCCTTGCGGAGTGGTGCAAAGATAGGGAAGTTTCTACTCTACTTCCAAGCGTTTTGGTAAAATATTTTTGATATGGAAGCTAAGTCGCTGGAGCATTGGAGGATAAAAACATATATTATTCTATGACAAACTCCACTTCCCTTCTAAGCAAACGTCCTTGAAGATCTATCCCCTCTATTAGTAATAAATATTTACCTTTTGAATCCGATGTAAAGAAATCGAACGAGGCTTTACCTTGTTCATTCGTAACTATTGCAGGTTCCCAATGTATAGTGGAACGTAAGTCTGAATTGTATTTATTAGCCTCATCTACATCATACGCTGGCTTATAAAAGTTCTTAATAACTTGGAATCCTTGAGGCTGCACTGTTAGTATTCCTTTCGGAACATAATTGTTCAATGCTGAAGATCCTCTTTTGGAGGTAATAACAATTAATCCATTCGCGCCATTAGAACCATATATTGATGTATAATTCACATTTCGCAGCACTTCTATACTTTCTACATCTGCAGTATTAATCATGGAAATATTTTCTGACTCAATATACATACCATCTAGGACAATTTGCATAGGTTGATTTCCCCGTGTATTATAAGGTACACCATTTTGAAAATAAACACCCATCAAACGACCCGCTAAACACATTTCCAAAGTCGGACAAGTGGAAAGATCATCGGCTCCTAAAATCTGGTCTGCGTTTCCAGGACCATTCAGATTACTAGAATAGTCAGGAGCTTTGGACTGCTTTCTCGTAACAACGACCTCATCAATGAGTATGGCTTTTTCCTTTAAGCCAATTCGCTCTAACTCCGCAAAAAATTCTTTCGATGATTTAAGATTATCCAAATATTGCCTATTAATATCCCAATCGCTCTCTAGTGCACCTACTTTTTCATCGATGGGAAATTCTTTGTCATATTCATAGGTGATATCAATATTATTTTTGCCTTTGACCGCGTCTCGTGCTGAAATAATAAATTTAACACTATCAGGGAATAGCAAATTATCAAATTCAAAGTACCCCTCTTCATTAGAAGTCGTATCAATAAAATCGAGATAATTTCGGGTAGAAATCAACTGCACTTTTGCATTAGGTTCAGGCTTGCTTCTACCTATTTTTTTTGTGTAACCAGAGATTTTAAGGGACTTTTCAGGTTTAAATTTTGGAAGCACTTCCAGTCCAACACTTTCCCATTCAATATTCCTCCAACCTTGTGTCAACATCAAATAATCCAAATCCACACTTTTTACGTTACCTTCTTGATTGAAATAATAATTTGGATTTTCAATATAACCTTTCAAATCATTGCTCAATAAGAGTGAAGAGAGAATATGCGCTTCTGCTCTTTCGGGAAACTTAACTTTTCCTAAATCAATAACCGATGCCGAATATGCACCCATCAACAGAGAATCATCCCCTTCGCCCATATCTAAATTGACTTCCACTTTCTCACGCGTTCGATAGCTTGACTTATTCAATAAAACACGACTATTCAAATTACGCTGCCCCAGACAAAACACAGGACGTTCTATAATAGGCTGGAATTTACTATCCAGTATACTAATTGTAACCACCCCGTCAGGTAACTTCGATTTTTCAACTGTAAAAACAAGTTCCTCTTTATTTAATTTAGACTTAGACACAAACAAAACTTCTGCTAAGTGATGTACTACAAAATATACATCTGAATTATCTAGCTGGTCGGCACTTGCATTTAATTGTGCAAAAAGCTTATTGTCGTTCAAATTGTTTACCAATATGGAAAAGCCTGTTTCATGAATCCGAGGAACCTGCAAAACAGATTTTGTTCCATCAGCATATTCTGCTTCAGCTTCTAAAGGAGCTCCACTATTTAGAAACACAGAAATAGCACCCATCCCTAGTTCATTCGTTTGGAAGACGCCTATAGTGTCCGAACCTTGCTTTAATAGTATTTTGGAACTAATACCCAGACCTTGACTATTGATACTTTTTGCTGCAATCGTATTGATTTTATCCTTCAAGAGCTTCCCTCCTTCTGGAAATAATGTAGTCGCAGGCTGCTTTTTGGGATCAATAGTTTTTACAATCTTATTTACAATGTTCTTATCAATATTTTCAAAACGAAGTTTTAGTATAGGATTTACATATTTATTATTAATAGGAATCTCGATAGACCCATTTTCTGAAGAAGTTTGTGACTTCTTTTCTACCACCTTGTCTCCTTCAGTAATAGTATACGATATTCTCTTCTTTGAAATTGGCAATCCCGTTACACTATTCAAGTTGATTTTATATAAAACATCGTTCGTTCTTTTTTCATAAGTGGTATGTGTAATCACATTGTCAGTACGACCATTATAAATAGGAACTTTCTTATCAAAAAAATAATCCGACCCTGCATTTTTCATCCAATTGGTGTATGCTCGGATTCGATATACTCCTTCTGTAATCGTATCTGATAAGGTAAAATCACCAATCCCTATTCCCATAGGGGTCGAAATAGTAACACGCTGCACCACATTATTAGCTGGAGAAATAAGTTCTGCATATAATATTCCACTTAAACTCGAAAAAAGATTGGTAATTCCTATAGTGGTATAGGATTTGAAAAATATATTTTCGCCTGCCGAATATGACGGTTTATCTGTATGAAGATAAACTTTCTCTTGTGGATTTTGGAGGCTGTAATCTTGGAGTTTATCTAAAAATTGCTGAATATCCTGACCTTGAGTAGTAGTACATAACAAAATAAAAACAGCTGTTAAAAGCTTTCGCATCATAGTTTATTGATAATTAGTCTTCTAAAGATATTCCATTTTTTCCAAAAATGATGTTTAAGGCTGTATAAAATTTAAGAATCTCCTATGAGATTGTATATTTGTAGTATGAACATCTTAATCGTTGGATCAGGCGGTCGTGAATCTGCCTTTGCTTATAAAATAGCGCAAAGCCCTAAACTAACTAATCTTTTTATCGCTCCAGGAAATGCTGGAACTGAACAATATGGAAAGAATGTTAACTTAAAAGTTACAGATTTCGAGGGAATTGCATCTTTTTCTTTAGAAAATAATATTGAAATCATTCTTGTTGGTCCTGAAGAACCTTTAGTTAAAGGTATTCATGATTACTTCTTAGGAAGAGAAGATATCAAACATATCGCGGTTATTGGCCCACGACAATTAGGAGCTCAATTAGAAGGATCTAAGGATTTTTCAAAAGAATTTATGTTTAGACATAATATTCCTACCGCAGCATACAAATCCTTCAACCAATCCAATCTAGAAGAAGGTCTAGCTTACTTAGAAACTCAAAAACTTCCAATCGTATTAAAAGCGGATGGTCTAGCTGCTGGTAAAGGTGTTTTAATTTGTGAAACATTAGAAGATGCCAAAGCGGAATTAAAAGCGATGATTGCTGATGCTAAATTTGGCGCAGCAAGTAGCGTGGTTGTTATCGAAGAGTTCTTAAAAGGCATTGAATTATCCGTTTTCGTACTTACGGACGGCGAATCATACAAAGTTCTTCCTTCTGCAAAAGATTACAAACGCATCGGCGAAGGTGATACTGGTTTAAATACTGGGGGTATGGGATCTATCTCTCCTGTTCCTTTTGCCAATGAAGAATTCTTGTCTAAAGTGGAAGAGCGTATCATCAAACCAACGGTAGAAGGGTTGAAAAAAGACAATATTCCTTACAAAGGTTTTATCTTCATCGGTTTAATGAATGTAGATAGCGAACCTTTTGTTATCGAATACAATGTACGTATGGGCGATCCAGAAACAGAATCAGTGTTACCTCGTATTGAATCGGATTTAGTAGATCTATTAGAAGGTGTTGCTAAAGGCGATTTAGCTTCGAGATCTTACACCGTAAGTCCTAAAACAGCTGTTACAGTGATGTTAGTTTCTGGTGGCTATCCTGGTGATTACGAATCTGGAAAAGTAATTTCCAATATCGAGAACGTAAAAGAATCTATCGTATTCCATGCTGGTACTAAGGAAGTAAATGGCGAAGTAGTAACAGCTGGTGGTCGTGTAATCGCGGTTACAACACTTCAGGATGATCTTTTCTCCGCACTACAACAGGCTACAGCGGATGCTGGGCGTATATTTTACCAAGGAAAATACTTCCGTACGGATATCGGTTTTGATTTGATTTAAAAATATTAATTTCAAAATCAGCAGCTTATAAAAAACTGCTAAAAAATATTTTGATGGTGCAAATTATGCCCTTATATTTGCATCATCAAATCCGATAAGGCCCGTTCGTCTAGGGGTTAGGACGCAAGATTTTCATTCTTGAAACAGGGGTTCGATTCCCCTACGGGCTACTAAATCGAAGATCAAAACATACAAAAGCTTGCAAATTTAACGTTTGCAGGCTTTTTTGTTTTTACGGCAGGTCAAAATGTTCAGAAATTCGCAAACTTTTAGTGAGTCATTCGGTGAGTCATTAAATTTGATTGAAGTACTCACTGAAACGTATTCAATTCACTGATTTACAACACGTTCTATAGATGGACATCTTGATGTGTTTTTGCTGCAAGGCTAATTTTGTTACACGTTTAAATGTTAAATCATGAGTACAAATTATTCCTTGCTCTTCTACTTGAAGAAACCAAAGAATTATGTGAATGGAGCTAAGCCCATTTACATGAGAATTACGATCGATGGATCAGTATGTGAAATCTCCACAGGAAAGAGTTGTGAACCCATTCGATGGAATTCCAAAGCAAATCGATCTAAAGGAAATACTGAGGAGGTCAAGACTTTAAACAGTTATCTGGAAATGTTGAATCTGAAAGTTGCTGCTCTCCACCTTGAAATCTTGAAAATGGGAGAAATACCTACCATTGAACTTCTTAAATCAAAAATTACAGGAAAGACAGAAAGTCAAAGGACATTATTGTCGGTTCTAAGAGATCATAATCATAAAATGGAATCTTTGCTGGGTAATGGGTTTCGGGAAAATACCTTAAAGGGTTACAGGACAACCTATTCGCATTTAGAAAACTATATTACAAAGCAATTTTCAACTGCAGATATTGAACTTCATAAAATTGACCATTCTTTTGTGGTAGGCTATGAATATTATCTTCGATCTGAAAAAGGATGCTCTGATATTTCGGCTGCCAAATACATGAAGCATCTAAGAAAGATTATTAATCTAAGTCTAGCTCATGAATGGATTACCTCAAATCCTTTCAAGTTTTATAAGACACATGCTAAGCCCAAGGAGAAATCCTATCTGAACAGAAACGAACTAACACGAATCGAAAGCAAAAAGCTTAATATTCTAAGGCTCCAAAATGTCAGGGACATATTTGTGTTCTGCTGTTATACGGGACTTTCCTATGCGGATGTATCAAAATTAACCAAACGAAATATTGAGATAGGGATTGACAATCGATTATGGATAAAGATCAACAGACAAAAGACGAATACACTTTCTTCTATTCCGATACTTCCAAAAGCACTTGAAATCCTAGAGTCATATCGAGATTATCCACCATGTGAATCTTACGGGCAATCATTACCCATATTGAGCAATCAAAAAATGAACAGTTATCTCAAAGAAATTGCTGATTTGTGTGGAATAACTAAAGAGCTGACTTTCCATATTGCAAGGCATACATTTGCTACCACGATTACACTCGCAAATGGAGTTCCGATTGAAACGGTTTCCAAGATGCTTGGCCATCTCGATATCCGCACAACACAACATTACGCGAAATTATTAGATAATAGAATTAGTAAGGATATGGAAAATCTTGTGGTTAAGCTCGAACAGGTTTGAATGTATAATACTTTTTTTAAAACTTCGAAGAATTTTGAAATCTCAATCTGAATGGAAATCATCTAAATGAATAATTACTATTTAAGTTTATTGCATATTTAAAAATTTTTAGTACCCTCAATTTTATTTATTTATTTTTTATAAATTAAAATCAAAAAATGAAATCCAATAATATAGCAAATGGGAAGCAAAAACTTCTCTATGATAAGGAAAAGACTAAACAGAAATTAATAAATGCTGTAGGAAAAGTTATCGTGAAAGAGGGATTTCAAAATATCAGGATCAATAAAATTGAAAGAGTTTCAGGAGTTTCGAAAAAAGCTATCTATGATTATTTTGGTGGTTTAGATGGATTGGTGACAGCATATTTGAATCAAGTGGACTACTGGAAAGAATTGAAGATTCAAAAGATTGAAGATAATGGTGCCGACAGAAAAGCTTTCAATGAAAAAGCTCTTTTCGAAATTTTAAAAAATAACCTAGAGTATTTTTCAAATTCTGAAGAAATGCAGAAGATTGTTTTATGGGGACTTAGTGAAAAAAATCCTACAATACGAGTTTTGACTGACCAAAGAGAAGTCTTGGGAGAAAAAATATTGCAGGAGGCAGAAGAATCATTAAAAGAAAAGAATATTGATGTTCGAGCAACGATGGCCATATTTATTTCTGCAATTTACTATATGGTTCTACATTCAGAAAATAATGGAAGTACAATGTGCGGTATTGATTTCTCCACCCAAAATGGAAAAGATAAGATATTAGATACTATGCAAAAATTACTTTCTGGACCTAATTCTCCGTGATTTCATAATAAGGATTGTAAGATTCAAACTTTCAAATTATTGCTTAAATCTAGAGTTTGGTTTTGATCAAAGAGAATAAAAATTCATGTTTATTCTCTAATTAAAAAATGATGTAAAAATCTTTATAATTTTCCCACTATTTGGTGGGAAATTTATAACTTTAACCTAAAGATGATATTAAAAGTTATCAAATTAGAAAATGAGAAAGTTATAACAGGTTAAATTAAAAAATTACATATGAAGTATTTATCAATAATTTGCTTGGTGTCATTATTAATTGGATGTAGCAAACAAGAAAATAAAATTCAAAAAGATTCAGAATTTTTATCCCGAGTTTTTAAGGATAATAATTTTTGGAATGCTAAATCGGCAAATGGTTTTTATCACTCGCCTGATAGCATGCAATTCATAGTTGCTTATGGGGAAAATAACGAGCGTTTAACAATAGCATTCAAAAAAGATATTGAAAGAATGGGGATTCAGGATTTTTATTCAGCTAAATTGATTGAATCTAATTGCGAACATTGTGCATCCATTAAAAATGCTTATAGCATTGATAGTACAAAAATAAACTCGTTTGAACTTATGAGTTACACAACATCAACTGAACCGAATAGAGTTGGTATACGCTTTTCATTAAACTTTAAAAAAGATAGTTTATATACTGATCATAAACCAATGCAATTATTGTTTGATGGAATATTGGAGGTTCCAATTAAAAATGAATAGTTGTAATGAAATCAATGATAATTCTTAAAATAAACATACTTTCTTTGTTAAAGATAATTAAATACAAATCAAAATTTAGCTTCAAAAAAAATCCCAATCAAAGTTTGAAAGGGATCCATTTATTGTATGTGTACTTTTAGTTTTTTGACTTTAATAACTCTTCTAAGTATTTTACCTTTTCCTTTTCAGCATTTAGCAATTGTTCATTAAGTTTTTTGTTCTCTTCATACAACTCCATTAATTTCTCAATTGGGTTTATTGTACAATGAGAGTTAATAGCATTTAAAGTTGACGAATCATGACTATTAAATGTATTTGAGATAATATTCATAGCAGTTTCTTCACTGAATTTTTGAATTGCTTCTGAACTAACATTTAATATTTTGGCAACTTGTTCTAAAATATCTGCTTCAATCTTTTCCTTAGCTTCTAATTGTGACACTTTCTTTTGAGTCCAATCGTCGCCCAATTCAAATGCGAGTGCTTCCTGCTTCATGCCCAGCATTTCCCTGAACCTTTTGATATTTCTTCCTTCGTGGATATGTTGTGTCCTTTCCATAATTCGATGTCAATTTTTTAAAGATAAATCTTTTGATCAACCCATTTACGAATTTAAGGAATATTTAACGGATAACATATTCTCCTTCTAGGATAATTTATGCGAGGTTCTGAATTGTATAGACTAGTTAGTGTGCTGAACTTCATATTTCAAAAGCAATAACCGTATGAAAAGATTAAGAAAAAAGTTCCTTTCCATGGAACAGGTTTGTAGTAAATACCATGAAATCGATAAACGCTATTCTTCCCGCAGTAAAAAGTATTCCGTCTTCGTCCATGCAAATATTAGGTATCTCTGTGCCATACTTGGCCTAACTCCTGAAAAGATCATCCAAGAATACATGAATAGCTTGGCTTATAGCTATAGAAAAGATGCGACAAAAAAACAGAGGAATTTGGCCAATGAATTCTTTCTTTCCTGTCGAACAGAAAAAGGTGACTTTGATAAGAAAGAGATCAAGCAGATGCTGGCAGAACTGAAAATAAACCGAGCCTACTTTTCCAGATCATTCAGCTTGGACATCGAAGGTAGCGAAAGCGATGCTTTCCATGCAGGTTACAATATCTTCAATCAAAAATGGGTTCAATGGTGGTTCAACAAACACCAGAACCATCGAAAGATTTCGCTATTGGACAAAATTTAGAGTTTTTTAAAATATCAGTTATGATTTCCAAAGAATTGCACTTAGACCAAAAGTTGGAAGAGGTAATCCAGATACTGACCTCCAATTTCCTGATCGAATGTATTTATCGGAGCGACTTCCATGAATCAGGCAAACATCAGGAACTTATCCTTTTGGTATCGAATAAATATGTCAATATCATCGGAGAAATTACGCCAAAGATGATGAACAGCATAAAAGAATATGAAAACTACCTGATCAAATGCTTTGTTGCTTTTCAGGCTAGAGAAAAGATCAAAAAGGGAAATATATTTCTATTTTGTTCATGCCAACCTGAAAACCTGGTCTATCAAAAACCTGATTCCAAGTTTTCTCCAATCCCAAATGACTTTGATCCAGTAGCGTGTTTAGCGCTCTTCAAGGAAGTCCAGAAAAGAGACCTTAAAAAGATAGAAGAATTCAAAGATGGATATTATCATTTCAAATCCCGATCTAAATACGCCATGTCCGCTTTTATGATCCATCAGGTTCTGGAACAAACCTATAGGAACTTGGAGATTGTCCTGATGGGAAAGGACAAAATTACCCATTCCATTAGGTGCCATCATGCGACTCTATGTAAAATTTATCCCTACTGCAAACCTGTCTTTGATGTAGATCAAGCGGTTGATGATGATCTTTTGGAAATTCTTGAAAAAATCTACCGTGCAACGCGGTATGAAGATGATTTCCAGATTTCGCTTGAAACCCTTGAAAAGATCGAACAGAAGATGAAAACGCTGGCGGAACTATCAGAAACTATCATCATCAAGATCACCATGGATTTCAGATATAAATTCCAAACTGCAAACGAACCCGACCAAACGGATGCGAATCAATTTCCAAATCTTTCGATATTGGACGATATGAAACCTATGCTAGCATACCTAGATCAGGAAATACCGGAGGAAAAATACCTCCAAATCTTTGGATCACGTAATAGAACCTTTGAAATTAGGGGAGTAAACTTTTCAGAAGCGCAAGAAATTATGGTTGCTAGAAATCTGGATATCCTGCTGATCACAGATCAACCGTTAAGGGATCGAATAGATCAACTGATAAAGGACATAAAAGAAAGGTTTGAGATAAACATGTTGATCCTGAATTACAGTACTTCAGAGATCCAGCAGCTGCTTGATGCAAATAATCCGCTCATCCATAAAATTCTCTACGAGCTAACCCCTACAGACAAATCAACTAATTTTCTATCCAAACTTTATATTCATCCCAAAAAAGGAAATATATCCGAGGAGAATAAATCGCTCTGCTTGAAAAATTGGTACAGCCGAAGACAAAGCTGCCGCACGTTTTTCAACGCAGGCAGAAATTTAGAGAATACTGAAGAAGTCCATATCAAGATCCTCCTCTACAAAGAGGCTATCGGGCAGTCCTGCCTTGGGCTATTGGAATACTATTTTGATTTTACACCCTATAACCTTAATATGAAATTCCTGTATGAGCTCTGCTCGAGCTTCTGGCAATTTCCAAATGATATCTTTCCTAGATCATCCTGGGAAGAAATGAAGCTTTTTGACAATCTGGCTGGTGCCACTACCGAAGAACGATTGATGGGATGCACCGATCAGGACTGGGAGGAAGAATACCGATATGAAGCCAGAACAGTGCTCTTCGTGGAGAAATGCATGGAATTGATTGATGGAGAAGCCGATCTGGAATAAAATTCGAAAGACCAAAAAAAGGGCTATAGAAGCCCTTCATCCCGAAAGGAAAGATACCCTTCCCGGCCAACGATCAGGTGATCGTGCAACCTGATATCCAAATAGCTTGCGGCCTCATGGATGCGCTGGGTCAACTTCCTATCCTCTGCGCTTGGCTTGAGGTTTCCCGAAGGGTGATTGTGAAAGACGATGATCCCCGTAGCGGTCGCCTTCAGCGCTGTAACCATCAAAAGCCTGATATCCACAATGGTTCCCGATATCCCGCCACTGGAAGCCTCATAAACACCCATCACGCGGTTGCCCGTATTCATCAGCAGTACCCTGAACCGCTCAAAGAGTTCTAAATTCTCACATTGCCAGCTATCCATGATCACGCTGTAGGCTTCACTGGAAGAAGTCACCACGGGCATTTTAGAGCTGGGAATCCGGTTGCTGTAACTTAGCTGAACCTCTGCCACCTTGTACAGAAGATTTCTTTTTTTTCTGCTTTCCATAACGTTCTTATTTAGTTTCAAGAAATGATTATGGAGCCCGCACCGGATCTGACCGAGCAAGGGCAAGAAGCAACGAAATAAAAGATGGAGCTGTGCGATGGGCAAGTGTTTATGTCGGAATTTCTTGTCCCGCCCCGAAGGACAGTGTCCGAACTTTGATCCCTATCATGGATTGAATAAAAAATAAATCTAAGACCTGCCTAGCCGTTTCCCTTTGCGTTTTTTTCGCCTTCTTGGAAACGATCTTTCCATTCCCTCGGATGGCAGGCTTGTACCTGAAAGCAAATTAGCCACCAAGTCCATAGCCTGAGATTTTCCAGCAAACAATTCTCGAAAGCTAACAGCTCTCCATTCATCCCTGCCTTTAGAAAACTGCAGGATTCGGTCGACCTGCCTTCGCTCTTGCAAATTGCCATTCTTTACACTATTGGAAAACTGAAAAGTTTCCTGCAATCCTCGGTCATATGAAAACATTTTATCAAATAGAAGCTCTCCTGATTCCTTAAATGCCCTTCGGTCGAACTGACCGAGCTTCTGAGAATGGGACTTGTTTTTTCCCCGAGAAGTATTCAGGGGACTCAGCTTGATCTTATTTGTGATATCCTTGCGGCTGACGATGATCTGAATGTGAAACTGATGACCTTCCTTGAGTTCTCCGCGCTTTTTCTCCCCACGGATTACCGCTTTGTCCTGATGTCCGTAATAGCGGTTCTTCTCCCATTTAGCAAACCACAACAGGTCAGCCTGACCACCTATCCCTTCACGATGAAAGTTCTTGGCATAAGCATCCATCACCTTGAGCGCAAACTCCTTGAGCTGAAACTTGGCCTCCTGCTCACCAAATCGTTCCAATAGAAAAGCAATCTCCTTTTGGCTCGGGCTGATGTTGATCAGATAGAACTTACCGTCATCCCTGGACAGTTTAGCGATATTGGCATCGATTGCTATCCTGACTTCATGCGGTAGTATGTCACTGGAATTTCCATTGAACCATTTTTCCGATTCTGAAAGATTTTCTACGAGTCTGTTTTCCTTTTCCAGATAATTCACCAAAGCCCCACAGCTGCCAATATTGCTGCCCGTCTTGGATTTAGAAATATTGATGAACATGACTAGAGCTTATGGAGGTCGGAGATAAGCTTTTTATAGAGCTCTTCCTTCTTGGCCGAACTCATGCTCCAACCAATGGCATCCCTATCTTTTAGAAAATTGTCAACTAATTTAATTGCATTTGCAATCAGTACTGATTTCTTTATTTTTTCGGAATCCAATTGTCTGTTCAGCGAATCCAATGTTCGGTTCATATCTTTCACAAGGATAGTCAAGGCATGGATTGCTTGTTTATGCTGAATTGATTCCGAGAACTGAACTTGCAGCAATTTCAACACTTCGCTGGAAAGGTTGAAACTGGGTAACAACAGATCTTTTTCCTGCTGCTTGATGAAGGACAGGATACGGTTGATCCCTTGGGATAACTGGTTTCTAAGGGCGTGGTCGTTGATGTCCATTGGATCTTTCTTTGTGTTGTAGAAATAGTCGATCATTTGGATCACGGCCGTACGCTTTGTCCTTCCGAGCTTCCTGGCCAAATTATCAAGCTTTTTATCCACCTGTAAGCTGAACTTTACCGACCTGTTCTTTTCGATCTTTCCATCCATAGTTCTAGGGTATTAGGAATCGAAAATTACTGGCCAGCAAGGGATGGTAAGAAGGGACATAATCTATATATCCCAGCTTTACAAGAGTCTTGATGCACCTGTGGTAGGTCGATATGGACCTTATCTTGGAGAATGCCATCAGTTTTCTCCGGCTTACCTGAAATGGCAGTCTAAGGTTGCTCGCATGGGAATAATAATAGAGCGCCATGATCAGGCCTAACTGGGAAGTAATTAGCCCACTATCTTTCAAGATCCTATCAAAAAGCCTTTCAAAGGAACGTTCATTATTTGCATGGGAAGTATTATCCATTACAGTTGCTCCTTTCCATCATGGAACCGATATCGTTCCTGTGATAGTAAAGACTCCCTCCGATCTTGCGATAGGGCAAAAGTCCTCTGATGCGCAGATTCTGAAGGGTTCCCGGCGATATCTTTAATAGTTGCCTGACTTCTGCACTTTTGAGCCATACCCTCTCGTTGCTATTTTTTGCATTAAGGTTGAAAATTTCCTTCATCTCTTCGATCAGCTCCATCTTGAGCTGACGGAGGTCTTCCATCGTCACTACTCTGATTTCCATATCCTATCTCTATTAAATTACAAACTACTTTAAGTCAGTATATTTAGGGCGCGGGGAGATTAAATTTAAGAAAAACAGCTGTTTAAGGCTAACCCAATTGAATATTGCATAGGATTGTGAAAAATAGTTAGGAATTCTATGGGGAATTCCAAAAAGAAGGTTTAAATGGTTTATAAATGAGAAGAGTATTCCCGGAGGATACTCAAAAAGCCGAATGCAGCGCATGAAGGCTTAAAAAGTAGGGCTTGCCCAACTTCCGCTTGCTCATTTGACTCGTCCTGAAATAGGGTTACACATTTCTGTTAAAATTTCACTTTTTTAGTTATAAATCTTGAAATAGCCAAACTTGACTTGATTTACTCTCGTTCTTTATGTTTGTTTATTAACTGAAGACTTAATAAATATAATATAACAGAATTTTTCCTAGATTTGAATGAAGAGCATGAAATGTTTTTTATTTAAACCAAATCAATTTTTTCTAAAATTGAATTTTAGAAAAAATTTAAGAATAACATCTCTTTTTGAAATATGTTAACCGTTATTTACATTAGTAAAATCAATTACCTATAAATGCAACAGAATAATAATATGAAGGCACTCAAGCCCGAATTAGTCAATAGCTATAAAAATATTGGACCTGATAGTGTAGTTGACTCAAAAGATCCTGGTGATGATGTGCTCAGAAGATTTCGTTATCAAATTACCTACACAGGTATTTTATGTTTGAAGATGATTAATCAAATAGAATTTGAAGAGCTTTTTTGTGAGCATCACGAAGATTTACTTGTAAAGTATAAAGACGGTACATATACTGGGATTCAGATCAAAACCAAGGAACTTAACTTACCTCCTTTTAAAATTGATGACGATTCTATAATAAAAAGTTTCAAACGATTCATTATTCTTGATATGACCTTTCCTGGGAAATTCAGGACATTTTCAATCGTATCAAATCATGGATTTGATCAATCAAAACCCCATTTATGTATAAATACACTTATAGAAAACATTAAACAAGGAAATGATGTACTCAAACCTAGATCTAAAACTTTAACTCTTATAAAAGGACTATGTAAAGATACTGGTTGCGACGAAGAGCATGCAAAAAATGTCATAGCTAAAATAAGGCTACGAACATTTTGTGGGCTTGATGATATTAATATGAAACTCCACAATGAACTAAAAAACTGCAAAATATTAAAGGGTTTAACTGAAAGTAAGTTATTAGAGATAGGAGATCTAATTATTGCTAAATGTTTTCATGCATCTTCATTGACCATATCAGACGACGATCCAATTATTAGTTACATTTCAGGAAAATCTGAATTAGCCGATATTGCTGCGCAAATAATAACAGACAAATGTATCAAGTTAAGAGACTTCCAAAGTTGGTTGGAGTCAGAGAAAATTACCCCAGCTGTACTATTGCTAAAAGATAGGGAGCATAAAATTAATTCGACAGACGGTTATCGAAGGTTAGAAATAAAAATGGATGCTGGAGAAATAGACGCAGATAATATTAGTATTATTAAGGACTTTAAATTTGCTTTTGAACAACATTCACTTGCGTGGATGTATAAAGATAGTGAAGATGCAGATTTAAAGTATTCCCAAATCATGAGTGTCACTCAAAACCTTTGTAAGGAAATTTATGATGAAAAGAAAATTGGACAAGGAGAAAAAACAGGTCAGGAAATGCTAATAGCTGTTAGAAGGGAAATCAAAAATCGTAAGGCTAATGATCCTAAAATATTCCTTGATTGCACTTATGAACATATTATTGGTGCAGTTGGTGTATTGACTGAATCCTGCAAGGTATGGTGGACCCCAAAATTTGATATAAAATAATGAAAGACCTGTTCACTATTCTATCGAGCTTGGAAAAAGATGAGCATATTCATCTAGGAAGATTACTGATCCTGACGTATGTTTTTTCAGGTGATAAACATATCGGTGAAATTGAAGGCCTAACAAAGCTTGCAAAATTGGACTTTTTACTTAGATATCCTACTTACTTAGAAAGAGCCTTATTACATAATAAAAAAAAGATGCTAAAGGCTCCTCCCAAAGAATATGAAAAAACAAGTGTTGAGTCCAAAATGGTCAGATTTCGTTACGGACCTTGGGATTTTCGATATCGAAGGTTCATAAATACCCTAGTAGGAATGGGACTTCTATATCTCCGAAAAGCAGGAAGATCTTATTATCTAGGTATCACAGAACTAGGAATTAAGACAACAGAAAATTTGGGACTTTCTGAAGACCTTAAAGACATTTTTGAAAGATCTAAATTAATTAAATCAAATTTTGATTATTCAGGAACCAATCTTATGAAATTTATTTATAAAACTTTCCCAGAGATAGGTTCACTTCAATATGGCAAGGAAATACTATGATGCATATTAACTTTTATTCTTTAAATCTGAATTGTAAAAAAAGTCAGGAGACTATTGATCTTTCCCATCAAGTTATTTTTTTTCATGGGAAAGTTAGTTCAGGAAAATCTTCTATTGCAAGACTAATAAATTTTTGTTTAGGAGGAAACCTTGAAAGGACAATAGCTATACAGAAGGAAGTTATTAGTGTTTCTCTTGAATTAGCTGTAGGTAATTATAAAGTTTTGCTTGAACGAAATGCTGAGAGCAGTTCCATCGTTACTGCTTCTTGCATCAATGAGCAAGGAGAGTCATTCACAATCAATGTACCCGTAAATGCAGGCAATCAACCTGTTTACGCAGGTCAGGTTTATAGCTTAAGTGATCTTATTTTTTATTTACTTGATATAAAAGTATTGCGAATTCCAGCAAAAAAAAATGTTCAAGAAAACACCTCATTAGTAAGATTAACTTTGAAGAATTTTATGTGGTATTGTTATCTCGATCAAAGTAAGCTTGATAATTCATTTTTTCGGCATGAAGATGGTACTAAAACCAAAAGTAGCAAAGAAATATTGAAGTATATATTTCAGTATTCTACTCAAAAATTAATAGAACTTCAAGAAAAGTTAACTAATACACGAAAAGAAAGATTTCAAAAGCATGCAACGGCAGAAGGTTTAAGAGAATTTTTAAAAAAGTTCAATTTTTCCAGTGATGAAGAAATTAGTTTTTTGGAAGAATCAACGAAAGCGAAGCTTGATAAAGCTAAAATTGAGAAAAAAAGAATAGAAGCGGGTTACTCTTCAAATACACACACAGTTGACAAGCTTAGAAATGAAATAAGAGAATTAATAATGAGCTTAACGAGTTTAGAGCAAGGAATCACAGATATAGAAAGAAGAATCGAACAACAGACCAGCTTGAAATCAGAGCTTATTTCTTCAAAATTTAAAGTTGCCAAAAATCACACGATCGCCAATGTTTTTCAGGGAATTAATTTTATGAATTGTCCAGACTGTGGAACTAATCTTTCCAAGCGAAAAGTCAACGATGATACCTGCAAAGTTTGTTTATCTCCCAAGGATTTAGAAAATCCAGAGATAAGGGATGATCTTGAAGTAATACAAATTGACTTAAATGAAAGGATACGAGAATTAGACTCGTCAATTGATCTCCATAAAAAGTCATTAGTACAATCAAAAAAAGAGTTTGCAGCGAAGCATAAAATTAGACAAGAACTGGATCAAAAACTTCAGCATGACCTTAAGCAATATGAATCAATTTTTTTATCAAATATCAGAGATGTTGACAAATCAGTTGCGACATTTACAGAAAGATTAAAAAGTATTAAAAGAATGAAGCTCATGCCTAGAGAAATCAAAAAATTAGAGGAGGTAGCTCACAAATTAATACTTCAAGAAAGAGAGTTAAAAAGATTGATAGCTGAAGAAACTGCAAATTTTGTCAAAGGGGAAGAACTTATAGAAGAACTAGAAGAGGTATTTTTAGAAATATTAATTGAAGTTGGAATGCCAGGGATTTCGGCAAAGGATAAAGTTTCAATAAATCGAAATAATTGGGATGTAAGTATTCTCCCAGCTGGGGAAGAATATCTAAGATGGAATTTCTATAACGCTGGTAGTGGTGGTAAAAAAACACTTTTTAATAGCTGCTTTCTATTAGCCATTCACATAATTGCTGCAAAACATGATCTGCCCATTCCGACTTTTATTATCATTGATACTCCAATGAAAAATATTGATAAAGAAGTTAATACTGATATTTTTAAAAGCTTTTTTGATTACCTATATAAACTAGCGAGTTCAATTTTAGATAAAACTCAAATTATAATCATCGATAACAATTATATACCGCCTTCAACTGAAATAACAATTGACTTTGTTCATAGATATATGGAAGCGGGTAATCCGGAAAACCCTCCATTGATACCTTATTATGATGGCCCTTAATGATTTTCGAGGGTTTGAATTATGTTTAATTTACAGATTCAGTTAAGACTGCTTTTGAGTATGCGGTCTACTGTAATCTTCCTTTAAAACATCAATGATTAATAATGTAGTTTTTTAATCTAAAATTGTTACTTTAGATATAGCAATTGCAGCTAAAAAGTATATCAATTCAGTGAGTGATTCGGTGAGTTAGGAAAAATAAAATTTGTAATTTACTGATAAATAGATTAATACCCGATAGGTGTTATTCCCCTACGGGCTACAAAAAAGCGACTTCAAATGGACTGCCCCCCAAAAGTTGGACAAATTTAAGCAATGTTCTTGATATAATGAGCTCTGTATTCTACAGGGCTCATTCCGTTTAAATTTGATTTAATTCTTACCTTGTTATAGTAATTGATAT
>PJUJ01000482.1_pt1 | contig 18159 bp, 17 predicted proteins | sample 1512321 | NCBI WGS metagenome assembly PJUJ01 (sample SAMN08177669, study PRJNA422409) | Feces metagenome, whole genome shotgun sequencing project. | isolation source: Chicken feces enriched on filter paper: beechwood xylan treatment | host: Gallus gallus | place: USA: Madison | collected 2015-01-15 | reverse complement strand
GCTAAACGAAGAATAGCAATGGAGCTTAGAGATATGATAACTGCTATTCTAATAATATTTGCAGGAGGAGACCCAGCTAAAGTTTTCAAAACATGAAAAATGGTCGGAATTTCTTCCGACCATGACTAGGTAATCCCACCTTTTATTTTATTATTTCTTTGATCGCTTGATAAACTCGTACTGTAGGCAAACCCATTACATTCTCATAAGAACCTTCAATTTTGGAAACAGCAATACGTCCAATCCATTCTTGAATACCGTAAGCTCCTGCTTTATCAAAAGGTTTATATCTATCAACATAATATTGGATTTCTTCTGGGGTCAAATCCTCAAAATGCACTGTCGTTTTATCCGTAAAATGAGACTTTTTGCCTTTGTAAGCTAAACCAACGCCAGTATATACTATATGAGATCTTCCAGAAAGTGATGAAATTACTTGCTTAGCTTCCTCAGCTGAAGAAGGTTTTCCCAACACATTATTTGCATTATCTACCACCACAGTATCTGAAGTTATGATCAAGACATCCTGAAATTCGGCTGCATCAAAAGCTTCTAATTTTTTCAAAGCTACATATTCAGCCGCTTCAGAAGAATTTACATGAGATGGTATAGACTCGTCTACGCTTTTTATGATAACATCAAAATCTATACCTAAGGAAGCTAAAAGTTCTTTTCGTCGAGGTGATTGAGAACCGAGTACAACTTTTATATCTTGTAAGTAATTCTTCAACATATTATACGCTTGGAGTTAATACATCTACATGCCATTTGCCTTGCAATCGAAGCAATTTTTCTAAAATCTCACGCACTACACCTTCCCCTCCTTTAAGTTTAGAAACATAGCTACTTACTTTTTTTATGTCTTCTACGGCATCTGCAGGCGAAACGGCAATGCCTACTTTTTGCATGCATATATAATCAGGCATATCATCTCCTACAAAAAGAACTTCCTCTGTATTATAATCATATTTTTCCAAAAGTTCTCGAAGCAACGTCCATTTGTCGCTAATACCCAAAAATGTTTCCTTAACACCTAATCCTTCAAACCGCAACTTAACTCCTTGAGATTTAGCACCTGTAATTACAAAAATATCCACCCCTTGCTTGATGGCATATTGTATAGCATAGCCATCTTTTACATTAAATGTGCGAAGTTGATTTCCCTCCTCCGTCACTAAAATATCTCCATTGGTCAATACGCCATCCACATCAAGGACTACGCATTTAACGCTTTTCAACTTAGTATAAATCATATTGAGCCAAAGTAACTACTTAATTTTCAGCTTCACAAAATTATTATTTACTCGAAAAAGACACCTAATTATTAGCTATTCACTCAATAATCATAAAACTGTCAGAAAATAGTTGTTTTTACAACTTTTATACCTAAAAGTATTGACACGTGCCGATTCTTGATGTACCTTTGTATCAACAATTCGGAAGTAGTTTATCTGAATTGTTCATAAAGAAGTCTTTTCATAATTTAGGTTTATAATTGGTTAGTAGCAAACCTTGGCGCCCATCGTCAAGGTTTTGTTTTTTATACCAATTATTTCTTTTCGTTACCCTTTGGATTAGAGATAGATGAACGCATATCCGTATCGGCTTGTATATTTTGCATTTTATAATAATCCATGATTCCTAAATTACCATTACGGAAAGCCTCAGCCATGGCTAATGGTACTTGTGCCTCAGCTTCAATTACCTTCGCTTTTGCATCTTGTGCTTTCGCACGCATTTCTTGTTCTGTGGCTACTGCCATAGCACGACGTTCTTCCGCACGTGCATTTGCCACTTTAAGATCCGCTTCTGCTTGATCTGTTTGCAATTTTGCACCTACGTTTTCACCAATATCGATATCGGCGATATCAATCGAAAGAATTTCAAACGCTGTTCCAGAATCCAAACCTTTGGATAGTACAGTTTTTGAAATACGATCAGGATTTTCTAATACCTCTTTGTGGTCCGTAGAAGAACCAATGGTTGTTACTATCCCCTCTCCTACGCGAGCAAGAATCGTTTCTTCACCAGCACCACCCACCAATTGATTAATATTCGCACGAACGGTTACACGTGCTTTGGCAATTAACTGAATACCATCTTTTGCTACGGCTGCTACTGGAGGTGTATTGATTACTTGAGGATTTACTGATAATTGTACCGCATCAAATACATCACGACCAGCCAAATCAATGGCTGTTGCCAATTTAAAGTCCAAAGGAATATTAGCTTTGTCTGCCGAAATAAGTGCCTTTATCACTTTGTTTACATTTCCACCAGCCAAATAATGCGTTTCGATTTCGTTGGTTGTAATACGTAGACCTGCCTTAGTCGATGTAATCATCGCATTAGTCACTAAGGAAGGTGGCACTTTACGCAAACGCATGAGCACTAAATTCAATAGACTAATACGCACATTTGATAATTGCGCCGTGAACCACAAATTTACGGGTAATAAATAAAGCAGAATCGATAGGGCAACCACCGCACCGATTATCGTAAGAATAACACTAATTTCTGGATTCATAAATTGTTATTTAAATCAATAATCACTTTTCTAAAGATATTAATTATATTTATTTAATACATTTTTTGCACAAAAAATGTATTATTCTTTTATTTTTATAAAAATCTAGATTATAATTGCCTTCTACTTATATCAATTCATTTACTTAAGTTATTGGAAAACATTTTTTCTGAGCTACACACAGCCTTAACTTGATTGAAAAATATAAATAAAACACAAACTGAACATTAACATATTATGACTAAAAATGACAAATTAAAAAGTCAGCTCATTACGAGTAGTATAGTTTCACTATTGATAATGCTGATTGGGGCAGTTTATCTATTCTACAGTATTAATACTTTTCTTAAAAAGAATGAAGAAATATTAAATCATTCTCAAGAGCAGTTGTACATTTCTACAGCAATTAATGCGGATCTGAAGGAATTGATTAATGCAAATATAAAGGAAGTATATAATCCCAATACGCATAATCAACAGATTAAAAGTTTAATAACTTCGCTTTCCAATGAACTTACTAAGCTTCAACTTTTCAAAGATGAAAATGCTTTTGTGGGATTTTTGTCTACACATGTTGAAAACATAATTAAGGAAACTGAAGATCCTGGTATAAAAAGTAACGAAGAACAAATCAATTATTGGAATCGCCAAGATGAATCAACGATAAATGTTGTTAATACTTTTATTAAAAATATAGTTGATTACCGTGTTGAGAGAATCGCTAAAAATGAGGCTGCATTTAATGTTGCAAAATACATTATACTTGGCCTTATCATAATAATATTTTCTTTCATCTTATTTACCTTCAACAGGATAATTAAGGCTATGAATAATCTCAAGAAGGCAAGTGAAGATCTTATAGCCATAAATAATGAATTTTTAGAAGCCAAAAATGAGATAGAGAAATCAAATTGGATACTTGAAAAAAGTTCAATGGTTTCCGAAGGAATCAGTGGTTTGGATGAAGAAAGAGAAATCTGCGAAGTCGTTGTAAATATTTTAAACAAGAATATCGATTCTCCTGCCATCGCTATTTACATCCGTAAACCTGATACCGAACTTTTTAAATTATGCGTTGGTCACGGCGTAAATAAGGATTTGGCCGTAAAACAATTTATTTCGGGAGATGGATTTTTGGGTAAAATAACAGAAGACAAAGTCAATGTTATTCTTGAAAATCAAAATAAAGCACATCTAAATATTCAAAGTTCGTTGGTAAAAGATACTACATATTCTATTATCTACTGTCCATTGATACATGATGGTTCTACCTTAGGTCTTATCGAAATTGCGGTAGCGGATCTAAATGATGAGAATAGAAACACATACAATGACTATTTCACCCGCATAAGCAAAACAATTGCTACGCGTATTAAATTTGGTCAAAGCCACCTGTTGGTTCAGGAATTATTGGATGAGACACAGCGTCAAACGGAAGAACTGGAAGCTCAACAAGAAGAACTTCGCATTACGAACGAAGAATTAGTTCATAAAACAAATCTTTTAGAGTCTTCTGAGGAAGAATTACGCGTACAACAAGAAGAATTAACACAAACAAATATTGAGTTAAACAAAAAAGCAGAAGAACTTGAGATAAGAAATCAAGATCTGAACGAAACACAAAAACTTGTTGAACAAAAAATCCTTGAAGTAGAGCTAGCTAGTAAATACAAATCAGAATTCATGGCAAATATGAGTCATGAATTACGTACTCCATTAAACAGTATTCTGATCTTAGCTAAATTACTCCAAGATAATAAGCATAAAAACCTGAACAATGAGCAAGTGAAATATGCAAAAGTGATTCACGATGCCGGAGCAGATTTACTTGAGCTGATTAATGAACTATTAGATTTAGCAAAAATTGAGGCGGGTCACGTAGATCTAAATGTCGCGAAGATAAATTCTGTTGAATTTATTAAAGATGTGGAAGATCTTTTCAAGGCGATAGCCAAAGACAAGAAAATTAATTTCAAAACCTCAATTGATAAAAAAGTTCCTGTAGAATTCCTATCTGACGAATACAGATTGCAACAAGTGCTTAAAAATTTCCTTTCCAATGCTTTCAAATTTACCGAGCCTGAAGGAAAGGTCGAATTAAAAGTAAGTTTACAGTCCAATAATTTGTGTTTTGATGTAATCGATTCAGGAAAAGGTATTTCAAAAGAAAAACAAGACTTAATATTCGAGGCTTTCAGACAAGAAGATGGATCTACAAGCCGAAAATACGGCGGTACTGGATTAGGTCTTTCTATCAGTAAAGAAATTGCTAGTTTATTAGGCGGGCGTATTACGTTGGAAAGTGAAATCGGTGTAGGAAGTAAATTCTCCTTAATTATACCTATTCAAACGGCTGAAGCTTTCGTAAATAAACCGGCTCCTGCTAGAATTGAAATTCCTTCTTCTAAACCAAAACCTGTAGCAAAACAGCCAGAAGGTCCTGTAGTGAATAAACCGGTAGTTTCTCCGCCAAATGGTGATTCAAAAACTATTTTGATTATAGAAGATGATATAAATTTTGCCGATATACTGAAAGGTTTTGCAGAAGATTACGGCTTTGATGTGATTCTAGCTCATGATGGTGCCAAAGGCATTGAGTTAGCGAAAGCAAATCGGCCTAGTGCAATTATCTTAGATGTCATGCTACCTATTGCCGATGGTTGGGAAGTGCTACGCGTATTGAAAGATGACGAAAGTACAAAGCATATTCCAATTCATATGATGTCGGCGGCAACCTTCTCTAAAAAAGACTTTATTGAGCACGGTGCCATCGGATTTATGCATAAACCTGTCACAGAAGAAACTATTCAGAGCACTTTTGAAAACATTAATATTAATCTAAATAACTCGGTTAAAAAGGTTCTTTTAGTAGAAGATCAAGAATTGCAAAGTGATTATATCAAGAATTCATTTTCTGGACACAATATTAACGTGATTCAAACATTCTCATTGAACTCCGCGTGGGCAAAATTGAATACCGAACAAAATATAGACTGCATCATTTTGGATTTAAGCCTTCCAGATGGAAATGGTCTAGACTTGATCGAAAAAATAAAAACAAATGAGGCTTTAGCACAGATTCCCATCATAATTAACACGGCTTATGAGCTTCCAAAAGAACAATATGACAAGATTCTAACGGATGCTCGAGCAACTATTTTGAAATCGGACAAGTCAAGCGACCGTTTAATTGATGAAGTAAATTTATTCTTGAATAAATTGAATAGTAATACACAACAACCTGTGGCTACCGTTCCAACTATTACCCAAACTAACAATTTGAATGGTAAGCGGGTTTTAATTGCGGATGATGATATGCGAAATGTATTCGCTTTATCCACAAGTTTACAGAGCTACGATATGCATATCGAAATAGCTAACAATGGTCGAGAAGCTATTGATATTCTTAAAAATCCAAATCACGGTGTGGATATCGTGTTAATGGATATTATGATGCCAGAAATGGATGGTTACGAAGCTATACAGATTATCCGTGAAGAGTTAAAATACAAGAACCTTCCGATCTTGGCCGTGACGGCAAAAGCAATGAAGGGAGATAGGGAAAAATCAATACAAATAGGTGCTAACGATTATGTAAGCAAGCCTATTGATATTGATAAGTTGACGTCATTAATGCAAGTATGGCTGGGATAAAAAATACCATTTTAATTGAATTTGAGGAGTTAGAAGAAATCATTTATCTACTTCAGAATATTTCTGAAGTAGACCTTTCGGGATATTCTAAGTCGTCTCTAAAAAGAAGGGTAGAGCGATTTCTCCAAGTGGAGAAAATGGATTTGGTGGACTTAAAAAACGCCATTGTGAATGTCAAAGATTTTCACAATTACTTTATTCAAGAACTCGTGGTAAACGTAACCGAGATGTTTCGAGATCCGCAGTTTTTCGTTTCCTTGAAAAAGAATGTTATTCCTTACCTGAAAACATATCCTCAAATCAGAATATGGAGTGCGGGCTGTTCTACGGGCGAAGAAGCTTATTCGACGACAATTTTGTTGAATGAAACAAATATCTTAGACAGAAGCTTTATTTATGGAACCGATATAAGCCCAAAAGCTTTAGAAATAGCACGTAAAGGAGTTTATTCACTAAATAAGATCAAATCTTACACGGAGAATTATTTACAAACAAGCCCTACTTCAGATTTTTCAAGCCACTACACCGCCATGTATGATGCCGCCATTATAAATAAAGAATACAGAAGCAAGGTTTTATTTTCTACACACAATCTAGTTTCTGATCATGCTTTCAATGAATTTCAATTGATTATGTGTAGAAATGTGATGATTTATTTTGATAAGGATTTGCAAAAAAGAGTTTTAAAACTTTTTTACGATTCGCTGAGCCTATTTGGTTTCTTATGTTTGGGATCAAAAGAAAGCTTATATGCGCACGAGATAAAAGATAATTTTAAAGTGATTGATAAAAAATACAACATCTATCAAAAGATAAAATAATGCCGACTGCAACCGAAATAATATTAATTGGAGGCTCTGCTGGATCATATACACTTATTGCTGAGCTTCTTGAACAATTGCCGAGTTATTTCCAAGCTGCAATCTGCATCGTATTACACCGTAACAGGCAGTATGATACGCAGATAGAAAAAAGCTTATCAAGAAAATTGAGAAGAAATATACTGTCAGCTGTAGATAAAATGGACATCTGTATGAACCATGTATATTTTGCTCCTGCAGGTTATCATTTACTTGTAGAACCAGATTTTACTTTTTCGCTAGATGGCTCGGAGCATATCAATTACTCCAGACCATCGATCGATGTTCTTTTTGAGACAGCTGCACAAATATATAAAGATAAGTGCACCGCTTTTTTGCTTTCAGGAGCAAATAGTGACGGCGCAAGAGGACTGCACGTGGTCGAAGAATATGGAGGCAAAATCATTATTCAAGACCCTAACCAAGCACCTATACAAACCATGCCTTTAGCTGGTCAAAGAGAGACAATAAATCCAGAAATATGGAATGATTCTCAAATAATATCGTTTTTCAACAAATTAAATTAAAAGTCATGAAAAAAGTCAATTTATTGATACTTGACGACAAAGCAGAAAATATCATCAGTTTGGAAGCCTTATTGGCGGATATTGACAATGTCAATATTATCAGCACTACGGATCCAAATGAAGCCTTGAAACTTTGTTGGAAAAATGACATTTCAATCGCTTTGGTAGACGTTCAAATGCCTGATATTAACGGTTTTGAATTTGTCTCTTTGTTAAAAGCTAATCCTAAGACCAGCCACATCATTGCTATTATGGTAACGGCTATCTCCAAAGAAGATAAATATCTCATCAAAGGTCTCCAAAGTGGAGCTGTGGATTATTTGTACAAACCACTTAATCCTGAGATTACCATCGCAAAAGTAAGCGCCTTTATAAAACAAGTCGAAATACAAGAAGAGATCATTCACAAGAATGCCGAATTAGAACAGTCCAAAATTGCGCTGATTCAAGCCAACAGAGAAGCAGAGCACGCACGGAAATCCAAAGAAATTTTCTTGGCAAACATGAGTCATGAAATTCGTACGCCGATTAATGGCATTATGGGAATCATGCATATGCTCAAAAATTCTCCTCTGAATGAAGAGCAAATGGATTGGGTCAAGAGATTGGATACCGCATCCAATTCCTTGTTGATGATTATTAACGATATTTTAGATATTTCCAAGATCGATTCAGGCATGTTAAAGATTGAATTTGAAAACTTCAATCTAAAGGATCTTGTTCACGAAACAGCTAATATTTTCAGACTAAAAGCTGAAAGTAAGGGCTTGGAATTTGATATCACTTTTGATGATAGTCTTCCTAAAATAGTACGTTTTGATTCCTTACGTTTACAACAAATTCTAACTAACTTTATTTCTAATGCACTAAAATTCACAGATGATGGGTCTATTGAATTTTCGGTGAACACGATATCCCACAACAATAACAAACATACTATTGCATTTGCTGTTAAAGATACAGGAATAGGTATTAGGGCTGAATCTGTTGAAAAAATATTCCAAGAATTTGAACAAGGCGATGATCGTATAACCAAAAAATTTGGAGGTACAGGATTGGGATTGGCTATTGTAAAAAGATTGGCAAAATTATTGGATGGAGAAGTGAAAGCAGAAAGTAATTACGGACAAGGGTCTGTTTTCACTTTTATTGTTGAAATGGAAGAAGTAATAGCGGAGAAATTGGATGAGAAAAAAGAAAACCTTCAATACACACAACTGCCTAAACTAAGCAATCTAAACACTTTAGTTGCAGAAGATAATGACTTAAATAGTTTTATGCTTGCCCATATGCTACGTAAATGGGAATGCAATGTCACTATCGTAAAAAATGGCAGACTGGCACTAGAAGCTCTTGAAAGCAATGATTACGACTTGATTTTAATGGATACTCATATGCCGATTATGAGTGGTTTTGAAGCGATCACTGAAATAAGGAACAGTCTCAATCCCAAACTGAGTAACATTCCGATTATTACTATTTCAGCTTCAGTGATGGAGCATGAGCAAAAAGCTGCTTTTGAAGTTGGTGCTGATGATGTGATCGGAAAACCATTTAATCCACTCGAACTTTATAACAAAATTGTCAAAGCTTGTAAGTTACAGATAATAAATAGTTAAGAAATTTCGTCAACTGCATTTAATTTGTAAATTTGGCTTAAGACAACTTATATTAAAATTATGAAAAAATACTTTTTAATTCCTGCAATAGCTTTAGGTTTGACAATAGCATCTTGTGGGGGAGGAAACACAAAGACTGAAAGTGATAATACTGCAACAACTACGGAAGAATCAGCTTCTGATGTAACTGAAACGGTAGAAGGTATTGAAAATGTGACTTTATCTAATACATGGACGGTAACAGGTAATGACCAAATGAAATTCGACACTGAATTAATTCGTGTAAAAGCCGGAGAACCATTAGAGTTGACTTTCAAAAATGTAGGTACATTACCAAAAGAATCTATGGGACACAATATCGTGATTTTAAAACCTGGAGTTGATTTAGCAACTTTTGGTGGCGAAGCTGCTAGTGCCGCGGATAATGAATACATTCCAAAATCTTCATTATCTTCTATCGTAGAACATACTAAATTATTAGGTCCAGGCGAAGAAGACAAAATTTCTGTAACTTTAGAAAAAGGTGTATACGACTATATCTGTAGTTTTCCAGGTCACTTTGGTATGATGAAAGGTAAAATCGTCGCGGAATAAAATTTTCCAATGTAAAATATTCTTAATTAAAGGCACCAAAAGTGCCTTTTTTTATGCCAACATAATTTGGTAATAGTGAAGGATAAACCTTAACTTTGCAACAAAAATATAAAAAAGCAATTATGCAATACGACGTAATAGTAATTGGTAGTGGTCCAGGCGGTTATGTAGCCGCTATCCGTTGTGCTCAATTGGGTTTAAAAACAGCGGTAATTGAAAAATATAGCACTTTTGGTGGTACATGTTTGAATGTTGGATGTATCCCTTCAAAAGCTTTATTAGACACTTCAGAGCACTATCACAATGCTGCTCATGCTTTTGCAGATCACGGTATATCTGTGAAAGACTTAAAAATTGATGTTAAAAAAATGATCGATCGCAAAAATGATGTGATCGCACAAAATACAGCAGGTATCACTTACCTTTTTAAAAAGAACAAAATTGATTCTTACGAAGGTGTAGGTTCATTCGTGAATAAAAACACCATCAAAATCACGAAAAAAGATGGTTCTGCAGAAGAAATTACTGGTAAAAATGTAATCATTGCTACTGGTTCTAAACCAACAGCATTGCCTTTCCTACCTATCGACAAAAAACGTATCATCACTTCTACTGAAGCTTTAAACTTACAAGAAGTTCCTAAACACTTAATCGTTATCGGCGGTGGTGTTATCGGTCTTGAGTTAGGTTCAGTATATGCTCGTCTTGGTGCCAAAGTATCGGTAATTGAATACGCTAAATCAATTATCAGTACGATGGACGGCGGTTTAGGTAAAGAATTACAACGCGTATTGAAAAAATCTTTAGGCATGGAATTCTTCTTAGGTCACAAAGTAACAGGTGCTACTGCAAAAGGTAAAACTGTTACTGTAACTGCTGAAGACGCAAAAGGTCAAGCGGTATCATTCGAAGGTGATTACTGTATCGTTTCTGTAGGTCGTGTAGCTTATACAAAAGACTTAGGGTTAGAAAATATCGGCATTACTCCAGAAGAAAGAGGAAATAAAATCACTGTAAACGAACACTTAGAAACAGCCGTGGAAGGCGTTTACGCTATCGGTGACGTGGTGAAAGGTGCTATGTTAGCGCACAAAGCTGAGGACGAAGGTATTTATGTAGCAGAACGTATTGCTGGTCAAAAACCACATATCGACTACAACTTAATCCCTGGTGTAGTATACACTTGGCCAGAAGTTGCTTCTGTTGGAAAAACTGAAGAACAATTGAAAGAAGCAGGAGTAAAATACAAATCAGGTTCATTCTCATTCAAAGCCTCAGGTCGTGCAAAAGCTTCAGGCGATACGGATGGTTTCGTAAAAGTATTGGCAGATGCCGCTACTGACGAAGTATTAGGTGTTCACATGATTGGTCCCCGTGCAGCAGACATGATTGCAGAGGCTGTGGTAGCTATGGAATACAGAGCTTCAGCAGAAGATATTTCTAGAATCTGCCATGCTCACCCTACTTACACAGAAGCAATTAAAGAAGCTGCTCTTGCAGCAACAGATAACAGAGCTATTCACGCTTAAAAAACATTTAAAGAGGCAAAGCAATTTGCCTCTTTTCTTTTGTTTCTCATTTTATATTCAACTATAATGAACTTTCACACTAGAAAATGGGTAAAACCTGAGGATCTAAATCCGAACGGTTCACTTTTTGGAGGCACGCTCCTACGCTGGATTGATGAAGAAGCTGTTATTTATGCCATTGTACAATTAGGCAATCCACACGTAGTAACTAAGTTTATTTCTGAGATTAACTTTGTTAGTTCAGCTAAGCAAGGTGATATTATTGAGCTAGGTATCACAGCAACGGAATTCGGTAGAACTTCCATCACACTAACATGTCAAGTTCGCAATAAAATTACTCGAAAAACGATTCTTTCTATCGATAAGTTGGTATTTGTGAATCTGGATAAAGAAGGAGTTCCCACTCCTCATGGAAAAACGGAAATTACTTATGCCTATATGAGCATAAATGATCTTCCTCAAAAGGACTAATCTCCTTCCTCAAAGTATAAAGTATTGATAATACAATACAATGTCAATACTTTATAATTTTTATCGTAATTTTTTTTCACTATAATGTAGAATAAAATTTACACAAAGTAAATTTTATAACAACTTGAGATTATTGATTGCATATTAATTAATTAATTTCGCCTTATGCAAACCAAAAAACATAAATATTATAAACCCATAATTTTTCTCCATACTATTAATATAGAAGATGATATCTTCTCTACATGGACAGACAAGATGATTTATCCTTTTCATGAAGGTTTGCGGGTAATTGCTTAATTGGGTAAATACAAATTTTCCATACAATCAAGTCTTCGATAAAGAGTAGTTTATAATGAAAAAAATTACTCTGTATCCATTTAGTAAATATCTCCCCTATAAAATCAAAGTAGAAAAATAGCTACAACAAGATAAACTATAGATTAATTTTTAGAATTATTTTAATATTAATTAAGTATTTAATTAATTTTTCGAAATGCCAAACAATAAATACACCAAACCTAGAATTTTTCTACATATAATTAATGTAGAACACAGCCTATGTACAGGCTCAAATTATAATTTGATCCAACCAAATCAAGATGGCTTTTTAATACATTCATGGGAAGATGAAGAAATTATAAATGTAGATTTCCAATTAAAAAATTAATACTTAAGACATGCGTAATATAAAATTACACTCATTAATAATTATTATTATTTCAAATCTATTAATGAACTGTACTAAGATAGATGAGGAGATAAGTAAAAACGGAGAAATAATAGCTATAGGTATAGGAAATATTTCCGTAGAGAAAATGGATGTTTATACCCCTACAACACAAAAAAATGCTACTACTACTAGTTCCAATTCATTTTCACAAACAAATGACAACAGTCAAACAATTGGATACAGCATAACCTATGGGGCTACTGAAAAAATCAATAAGTCAAAACTAGCCGCAACTGAGATTGCATACGACTTAAAAACAGGCTGGAGATATAAACTAATTGCCTACGACAAAGATGGCAATCAAGCTGATTTAGTTACATACATCAGATGTAATATAGAAAGTGAGAAACAAACATTAAAACTTATTAACGGCGAAACATATACTTTCGTATGCTATTCTGAATACAATACGACAAATTCTAATAATGGAACCATTCCAACACTGAAAGCCCTAACAACAACGAATTTAAATACTGCTGAAATAAGTTCGTTAGATGGTGGCGCAGCTTTTATGTTTTGGAAAGAAACACACAAAGTTACTAAAGAATTAAAGCTTAGAATTAATTTAAGGCATCAATTCCATGGCTACGAAATCCGCTTAAAAGCACCTGCAGGGTACACATTTAGCATATCTAATGGAACTGCTTCAGGTTTAGGAGCTCGAATTTATCCTTCTGTAACACAAGTAAGGTTTAAAATAAGTGATTTGACATTAACCCAAGCAATACCAAATCCAAGTCGTCCTAATCCAGACACTGTGAATACACACTTTGAGAAATTAATGGGATCAGACTATCTTACGCCTTACATTACCATTGGAAGAACAATTAGGTTCGTAGATCCTGATAATAAAACTTCATTATTGGGTGATAACGCTAAATTCGTCCAAGAACTCTATTGCGATGAGACCTCTATGTTGACTATTCATGATCAAAATTTTCCAATATATACAAAATATAAATCTGTCATTAGGATACATGATTTGAGGCTACGTAAAGTTTCAAATAATGCAACAACGTCTAATCAGACACTATTTATTCATAATATTGACATGAAAAGATATAAAATGAATAGGATAACTATAAATCTTATTCCCCCAGCCGGATTTTAAGATTAAGCTTTTTTTGAAGAATCGCAACTATCCTTAATAAAACAAAAGCAAGCTAATTAGCTTGCTTTTGTTTTATTAAGGATGTCTTTCTTTACATCTCGTTCGACCCAGAAAGAAATAATAGGTATCAAAGAAAGTACAAAGTATTTTACTACTCTAGAAAATTTCCAATTAAAAGTTTGCCAACACATAATCAAAAGGATTACGAATATAACCACTAAAAATCCGTGTATCGAACCCGCCACTCTTACTGCCTCAGGAATGCCTGCAAAATATTTTAATGGCATTGCAATAAAGAATAACACAATAGTTGAAATCGCTTCCCACAAAGCTACTTGCTGAAAAATTCGTAACATACTTATAAATTAATTCGCTACGAAAATAGCCATTATTAAGTGTTAAAAAATAGTTATAATCTATATTGACCAAAGACTGACAAAATTCGTATATTAAAATTTACCAGGAAATTGTAGCAACTGACACATAATTGTTTGAGCCATTCTATTATGTCCATCCGCATTAGGGTGGAGCAAATCCTTTTGTTTATTCGCAAAATACATAGCATGAGAATCTACCAAAGGTGATAGTCCCGAAGTACCAAACAAGTCAATAATTGGTAAAGACCAATATTGTCCAGCTTTTTTGATGCCCTCCACATAATCATCAATATACAATCCAACTCCATTCGCATAGCGTTCGTCAGGTTGCACATTCTTTTCATTAAAGTGCGCGTATCCACGATGAATAGGTGTCAAAAGTATGATTTGTTGTTGGGGAAAATGCTGTTTTAAGAAAGATAATACGCTATTGATTCTGCCATAAAAAGTATTTGTATCAAAAGAACTTTCCCTAAACTTTCTTTGTACTTGTTCACCATTATGATTGGTGAGTTGTAATGATTCAGTATATAGTGTCCCCATTTCCGTATTGGAATTATAATCATTCGTACCCGCAAAAATAATTATTGCTGACAATTCATCTATCCCCAAATCTTTTAGTTCTTGAGCTTGTACCATTATATCATTCCAAGTATGTCCGCTTCTTGCGAAAACATATGATTGAATCCCTAAATAATCTTCTAAATACTCCCAATACACTTTCTTCGTTCCTATCCTTCTTTTATCGGTAATAGAATCGCCTAAATAAGCTACTTTAGCTTTATACCATTGCGTTTGGCGCAAATTAGAGGTTAGATCTGAAGAAGTTACAGATTGAGTACATCCGCTCAAGGATAATAATAGTAAGATTAAAGTAAAAAACAGGTTTTTCATTATAGATTGATTCGTTTATAAAAGGTATTTCAATATCGCTTATATTTCTCTAAAAAGAGGCAATTCTGAGGAATTAAATTATCAAAAAATAAAATATTTAAAAAGCATCACCTCAAATAAAGGAAACAATATTTATTAGTTTTAGTCAATTACCTATCAATATAGTATAGTGAAGCCAAAAAAAAAGTGTATTTTTGGCTACAAAATTTGAAAAAGAAAACTAATTCAAAAACTATATGAACTACGACATTATTGTGATTGGATCTGGACCGGGTGGTTATGTTGCTGCTATCCGTGCATCTCAATTAGGTTTTAAGACTGCCGTTGTAGAGCGCGAAGCTTTAGGCGGTATTTGTTTAAACTGGGGATGTATTCCTACAAAAGCTTTATTAAAAAGTGCTCAAGTATTTGAATACTTAAACCATGCTGAAGAATACGGTATTAAAGTACAAGGCGGAGAAGCTGACTTTGGTGCAATTGTAAAAAGAAGTCGTGGTGTCGCTGATGGAATGAGCAAAGGTATCCAATTCTTAATGAAAAAGAACAAGATCGATGTGATCATGGGTACTGCTAAAATCAAAAAAGGTGGCAAAGTAGAAGTTAAAGCTGCAGACGGCAGTGTAAAAGAATATACAGCAAAACATACAATCTTAGCAACAGGTGCTCGTTCGAGAGAATTACCTAACTTGCCTCAAGATGGTAAAAAAATCATTGGCTACCGCCAAGCTATGAACTTACCTCAACAACCTAAATCTATGGTAGTTGTTGGTTCTGGTGCTATCGGTGTAGAATTTGCTTATTTCTATAATGCAATTGGTACAAAAGTAACTATCGTTGAATTCATGGACCGCATCGTCCCTGTAGAAGACGAAGAAGTATCAAAACAATTAGAAAAATCTTTGAAAAAAGCAGGTATCGATATCTTGACTAAATCTGAAGTAACTTCAGTAGATACTTCGGGTGCTTTATCAAAAGTAAATATCAAAACTGCGAAAGGTACAGAAGTAATCGAAGCTGAAATCGTATTATCAGCGGTAGGTATTGCTCCAAACATCGAAAACATCGGTTTAGAAGAAGTTGGTGTCAAAGTAGATAAAGGTCGTGTAGTAGTTGATGATTTCTACAAAACAAATGTAGATGGCGTTTATGCTATCGGTGATATCGTAAAAGGGCAAGCTTTGGCACACGTTGCTTCAGCAGAAGCCATTACTTGTGTAGAGAAAATCAAAGGTTTACACGTCGAACCTATTAATTACAACAACATCCCTGGATGCACTTACTGTTCGCCAGAAATTGCTTCTGTAGGTCTTACAGAAAAAGCAGCTCGTGAAGCTGGTTATGAAATCAAAGTGGGTAAATTCCCATTCTCTGCATCAGGTAAAGCATCTGCTGCGGGTGCAAAAGACGGTTTCGTTAAAGTAATTTTCGATGCAAAATACGGTGAATTCTTAGGTGCACATATGATTGGTGCTAACGTAACTGAAATGATTGCTGAAGTAGTTGTAGCGCGTAAATTAGAAACAACTGGTCACGAAATTATTAAATCAGTTCACCCTCACCCAACAATGAGTGAAGCTATTATGGAAGCTGCCGCAGATGCTTATGGTGAAGTAATTCACTTATAGGACTAAGCTGACTATAGATTAGGAAGGTAATCATTATTTGATTACCTGACCCCTCACACCAACGTACTTGCCGTTCGGCATACGGCGGTTCATTAAACATTAACAGTCTTTGGGGCTATTATATCGGTTAGGTATAATAGTCCTTCTTTCTTTAAAAATGCAGTGGTAAGCGTTCGTTTTAGGATTGGGCTATTTACAGTGCGCCACGGGCCTTTACGGGTATTACCCCATTGATAAGCTTGATTGGGAGTCACTCCTAATTTCTTGAGCTCACTCACACGCGTCTTGACCCTCTTCCATTGGTTCCAGTAACATAGTCTAACACGGCTGCGCATCCATTCGTCTAAGGTTGAGAATATACTGCGCGTTTCACTTAACTTGAAGTAGCTTCCCCACCCTTGGTTCAATCTTCGGATTTGCATCATGCGCTCACCTATAGATAGAGGGCTTCTACGACTAGTAATTTTACGGATTTTATCCTTGTAGATACTAATACTTTTACCATGTACACTAATTCCTTTGCTGCCCTTCTTATGATAGAACGTAAACCCCAATAAGCGTGTGCGCCAAGGACGTGTAACAATACTCTTTTCTACATTTACTTTCAGTTTTAGTTCCTTTTCAATATACTTACTGATGCTTTCCATTACTCGATCTCCTGCTCGTTTACTTTTAACATAGATACTACAATCATCTGCATAGCGAACAAAGCGGTGACCTCTACTTTCCAGTTCCTTATCTAGTTTATCTAGTATGATATTAGAAAGCAATGGACTTAATGGACCGCCTTGCGGAACACCCTGTTTGCAAGAAGTCAATTTGCCTTCATCCAGAATATCGGCACGAAGGATCCGATGAATTAGTTTCAAAACTCGCTTGTCAATGATCTTCTTGCTTAGTTCATTCATTAAGTAGTCATGGTTTACTCGGTCAAAGAATTGGGCAAGGTCCAGATCTACAACATGGCTATATCCCGAGTTAATGTATTCTTTGGCTTTTACTAATGCTTGGTGGGCATTCTTCTCTGAACGAAAACCATAGCTATGTTCCGAAAAGTCAGGATCATACATTCTTACCAAAACCTGAGAGATGGATTGTTGGATAAGCCTATCCATATAGGTAGGAATACCCAATAGACGTTCCCCTCCATTGGGTTTAGGGATTTTAACACGTTTAATAGGCAAAGGGCGATATTCGCCATGCTCTAGTTGTAATTTAACATCACGCCATTCACATGAGAGCTGTTCTTTAAATTCAACGTGACCCACATTATCAGTACCGGGTGCTCCTTTGTTTCCTACAACCTGATCGTATGCCTGATGTAGGTTGCTACTACTGATAATTTCTTCCAGTAACATCTCGTTTTGCATTCTTTTTTTTTCCCTGTTTCCGTGTCTTCTGTTTTCTTTCAAGATATCGCTCAGCGCTCCCTGCTACTTTTCTGCTTCCAGCATATCCCTTACAGGGCAGCTCTCCATTCGAAGTTTTCTGCTTTCTTTACGATAAGCCCAATTCGCATAGTTTAAACGGACGTTTAATGTTCAGCCCTTCCTTCCTAAAAAAAAAGTACTACGGCGTCTGCTGACTTCTGTCAAACCAATGATGTATCACTACAAAATTTTGTTCCTTAGGGAGTCG
>PJUJ01000480.1_pt1 | contig 18216 bp, 16 predicted proteins | sample 1512321 | NCBI WGS metagenome assembly PJUJ01 (sample SAMN08177669, study PRJNA422409) | Feces metagenome, whole genome shotgun sequencing project. | isolation source: Chicken feces enriched on filter paper: beechwood xylan treatment | host: Gallus gallus | place: USA: Madison | collected 2015-01-15 | reverse complement strand
GTTCAGCTTCCGCGGCAACGAGCCGGTGCGCCGGGCGATCCACTCGGTGTTCCTGTACCACGCCATCAACGCCGGCATGGACATGGGCATCGTCAACGCCGGCGACCTGCCGGTCTATGACGATATCGACGCGACCCTTCGCGAGGCCGTCGAGGACGTGATCCTCAATCGTCCGCAGCGCGATCCTGTGCAGACCAACACCGAGCGCCTGGTCGACATGGCCCCGCGCTACAAGGGCGAGAAGGGCCAGCAGCAGGTCGCCAACCTGGCCTGGCGCGAGGGAACGGTGAATGAGCGCCTGACCCACGCCCTGGTGCACGGCATCACCGAGTTCATCGACGCCGACACCGAAGAGGCCCGCCTGGCCGCCGAGCGGCCGCTGCACGTCATCGAAGGCCCGCTGATGGACGGCATGAACGTCGTCGGCGACCTGTTCGGCGCGGGCAAGATGTTCCTGCCGCAGGTGGTCAAGTCGGCCCGCGTGATGAAGCAGGCCGTGGCCTGGCTGATGCCGTTCATGGAGGCCGAGAAGGAAGGCCAGGCGCGCAAGGCCGCCGGCAAGGTGCTGATGGCCACGGTGAAGGGCGACGTCCACGACATCGGCAAGAACATCGTCGGCGTCGTGCTGCAGTGTAACAACTACGAGGTCGTCGACCTGGGCGTGATGGTGCCCGCCGACCGCATCCTCGACGAGGCCAAGAAGCACGAGGTCGACATGATCGGCCTGTCGGGCCTGATCACCCCGTCGCTGGACGAGATGGTGTTCGTGGCCGCCGAGATGGAGCGCCAGGGCTTTAACATCCCGCTGCTGATCGGCGGGGCCACGACCAGCCGCACCCACACGGCGGTGAAGATCGAGCCGGCCTATCGCCGCGGCCCGACCACCTATGTGGTCGACGCCAGCCGGGCGGTGGGCGTGGTGTCCTCGCTGCTGTCGCCGACCGAGAAGGACCGGGTGACGGCCGATACCCGCGCCGAGTACGTCAAGGTGCGCGAGCAGTATGCCCGCGGCCAGACGGTCAAGGCCCGCACGGCCATCGGCGAGGCCCGCAAGCGCAAGTACGCCATCGACTGGAAGGGCTATACGCCGCCCAAGCCGCTGTTCACCGGCGCGCGCACCTTCGAGCCGAGCCTGGCCGAGCTGGAGCCGTTCATCGACTGGTCGCCGTTCTTCGCCAGCTGGGAGCTGATCGGCCGCTATCCGCAGATCCTGGAAGACGACGTGGTCGGCGAGGCGGCCACCGATCTCTATCGCGACGCCCGGGTCATGCTCGACAAGGTCATCGCCGAGAAGTGGTTCGGGGCCAAGGGCGTGATCGGCTTCTGGCCGGCCCAGGCGGTCGAGGACGACGTGGTGCTGTACGCCGACGAGACCCGCACGGTCGAGATCGCCCGCCTGCACACCCTGCGCCAGCAGATCGACAAGGGCCCGGGCGAGGGCAAGGCCAACCTGGCGCTGTCGGACTTCGTCGCGCCCGTGGGCGGCCCGGCCGACTATGTGGGCGGCTTCGCCGTCACCGCCGGCCATGGCGAGGATGAGATCGTCAAGCGCTTCAAGGACGCCGGCGACGACTACAGCGCCATCATGGCGTCGGCGCTCGCCGACCGCCTGGCCGAGGCCTTCGCCGAGTGGCTGCACCACAAGGCGCGGGTGGAGCTGTGGGGCTACGCGCCCGAAGAGGGCTTCGACGCCGAGCGCCTGATCGCCGAGAAGTACCAGGGCATCCGCCCCGCGCCTGGCTATCCGGCCCAGCCCGACCACACCGAGAAGGGCACGCTGTTCAGGCTGCTGGACGCCGAGGCCGCCACCGGCATGGCCCTGACCGAGAGCTTCGCCATGAGCCCCGGCGCGGCCGTGTCGGGCCTCTATTTCAGCCACCCGCAGAGCCACTATTTCGGGGTCGGCAAGATCGACTTCGACCAGGTCGAGGACTACGCCCGCCGCAAGGGCTGGGACCTGGCCACGACCGAGCGCTGGCTGTCGCCGATCCTCAACTACGACCCGCTGGCCCGGGCGCGCGGCGAGGCGGCTTAAGGGGGGCAGCATCCTCCCCCTTCGGGGGGAGGGGCTGGCCGCTCTGGCCAAGTCCCTCGCTTTCAGGTCATCCTGCTTCCAAGAAACAAGCCTTGGGGGAGTGAGGCGTGGAGGACGGGGGCATCAGCCGCCGTGCGCTGGGCGCGTTGGCGGTGGGCGGAACGGCTGCGGGACTGGCGGGATGCGCGGGCCCCAAGGGCGGCGACGTGAAGCCGAGGTCGCGGGACTTTCCCAAGGATTTCGTCTGGGGCGCGGCCAGCGCCGCCTTCCAGACGGAGGGGTCACCGACCGCCGACGGGCGCGGGCCCAGCGTCTGGGACGTGTTCCAGGACCAGCCCGGCAAGATCATCGACGGCTCGGACGCCAAGGTCGCCACCGACAGCTATCGGCGCTGGGCCGAGGACGTCGACCTGGTGGCCGGGGCCGGATTGGGCGCCTACCGGTTCTCGATCTCCTGGTCGCGGGTGCTGCCCACGGGGGCGGGCGCGGTGGCCCAGGCCGGCGTCGACCACTACAGCCGCCTGGTCGACAGGTTGCTGGAAAAGGGCGTGACGCCCTACGCCACGCTGTTCCACTGGGACCTGCCGCAGGCGGTGCAGGACCGCGGCGGCTGGGCGGCGCGCGACAGCGCCAAGGCCTTCGCCGACTACGCCGCCCTGGTCGGCGAGCGGCTGGGCGACCGGCTCAAGAAGATCATCGTGCTGAACGAGCCGGCGGTGCACACCGTGTTCGGCCACGTCACCGGCGAGCATGCGCCGGGGCTGAAGGACGTGGCCCTGCTGGGGCCGGTGACCCACCACATGAACCTGGGGCAGGGGATGGCCATTCAGGCCCTGCGCGCCGCGCACGGCGACCTGTCGATCGGCACCACCCTGGCGCTGCAGCCCTGCCGGCCGACGGGCGGGGGGCTGGCGTTCTGGAACCGGCTGGCCTCGGACGGCCTGGACGCGCTGTGGAACCGCGCCTGGCTCGATCCGCTGCTGAAGGGCGACTATCCCGACCAGATGGACGAGTTCCTGGGCGACCGGGTCCGTTCGGAAGACCTCTCGACGATCCGCCAGAGGGTCGACTTCATGGGCGTAAACTACTACGCGCCGGCCTACATGCGCCTGGCGCCGCTGTCGCCGGGCCGGATCAAGCCGGCCGATCCGCCGAGGGGCGCCGAGCTGGACGCCTTCGGGCGGCACATCGATCCCTCGGGCCTGCTGGAGGTGCTGACGCGGCTGCGCACCGAGTACGGCAATCCGCCGGTGTTCATCACCGAGAACGGCTGCTCGGATCCGTTCGGCGACGGAGGGGCGATCCAGGCCGACACCTTCCGCATCGCCTTCCTCCGCCGCCACCTGCAGGCGGTGAAGGCGGCCATGGAGGCGGGCTCGCCCGTGAAGGGCTTCTTCGCCTGGTGCCTGATCGACAACTGGGAATGGGCGCTGGGCTATCGCTCGAAGTTCGGCCTAGTCAGCCACGACCGCGCGAGCGGGGAGCGCAAGCCCAAGGCCTCGTACGGCTGGTACGCGGGCCTGGCGCGGAGCGGGGTGCTGCCGACGGCGCCGTGAGGACCGCCTGGCGGCGGCCCCCTCAGTCGCTTTGCGACAGCTCCCCTAGAGGGGGGAGCATCTTGCTGCTTCAGATCCTCCCCCTCTGGGGGAGGTGGCCCGAAGGGCCGGAGGGGGTGTGCGCCGCCTCTTAGTCCGGCTTGCAGATCAGCACGTCCTTGCCGCCGCGCTTGGCGGGGACGAGGCTGCCGGCGCAGGCCTGCGGGTTGTTGGGGTCGATGATGATCTCGCGGCTGGCCGGCAGCTTGGCCGGGGTCGAGCCGATCGGGGCCAGCGGCTTGGCGGCGGGCTTGGCCGCGGGAGCGGCGGCCGTGGACGCCGGCTTCGCGGCGGGCTTCTGGACGGGGGGCTTCTGAACGGCGGGCTTGGGCGCGGGCGCGGCGGGCGCCGAGGCCTCGATCTTGGCCGGGGTGGGCGTTTCGGCCGGCGGCGGAGGCGGCGGGGCTTCCGGTTCGGGCGCGGGAGCGGCCTCCGGCTCGACCGGCACGGCGCTCTTGACGTTGTAGTTCAGGGCCTGGCCGAACAGGTTGGACTTGCTTTCCAGGGCCTTGGCGCGGGTCTCGCAGTCGCCGGGCGGCGACCAGCTCATCCACACCTGGGCCAGGCGCGCCTTGTCGACGGCTTCCGAACCACCCCAGATCGAACGGCCCTTCTTCATCGCGGCCGCGCCGTACTCGGCGATCGGGCGGGGGCTGGCCTTCTCGGCGGCGGTGATGGCCGCGGCGTAGGTCTTCAGGTCGCCGCGCGCCTGGATGCGCATCGCCGGATATTCCTTCAGCGCGGCGGCCGCGCCGTCGGGGCCGGGGAAGGCCTTCTCGATCCGCGTCACCTCGGGCATGACCTTGTCGTAGAGGTCGACATATCCGCCGAGCGCGCCGTAGCACCAGGCGATGTAGCCGTACTCGTCGGTCGGCGGCGTGGCGGCGGGCTGGGTGCGCGGGGGAGGAGCGGCGGTGGTCACGGGCGCGTCCTGCGCCATCAGGGCGAGGGCGAAGAGAAGAGCAGTCGCCATACGGCCGGGAATCCTTTCGGTAGCGTCAGTAAGCTGACTAGAGCATTTCGGGCCGCATTGGGACCTCAGCATGGCGCCGTATGGACAAAGTCCCGCGCCAAGCTCAGCCATAACGACGAACGCGCCGGATGGCTCCGAAGATGGCGGCAATTCTGAACAAGTTTACATGTGCGATGCAGCAATCGCCGGGTGGGTCGCGTGCGATGCGTATGCTAGAAGGCCCTTCCGGTGCGTCATCCTGGCGCCGCCCGGATCCGTATCTTCCACGACCTGCCGGCGTTAGACTTTCCGCATGACCTTCTGGCGCAACATCGCAAGCATCGCGGCCCGTCGGCTGGATCTGGCGGAATGCGCCGAGTGTCCGCCCGGACCGCCGGGGCAGGATCCGGCGTTCTCGACGGCCGTGACGGCGCTGGGCGCCAAGCTGGCCAAGGCCGACGGCAGCGCCGACGGACACGAGTTCGAGGCCTTCTCGCAGGTGTTCCATCCGGACCCGGCGTCCGAGCAGAACATTCACCGCCTGTACGATCTGGCCCGCCAGACCACGCACGGCTTCGAGAGCTACGCCAAGCGGCTGGCCAAGCGCTACCGCTCGTGCCCGCAACTGCTGGAAGACGTGCTCGACGGCCTGTTCCACATCGCCAAGGCCGACGGCGCGGTGACCCAGGACGAGCTCGACTATCTGGAGCGGGTGGCCGAGCTGTTCGGCCTGTCGCCGCTGGCCTTCCGCCGTCTCAGCGCCACCCACCTGGGGGCGGGCGCCGACGATCCCTACGTGATCCTCGACGTGCCGGCCGACGCCGAGGACGAGGTGGTGCGCAAGGCCTGGAGGTCGGCCCTGTCGGACGCCCACCCCGACCGGGCTCGGGCCCGCGGCCTGCCGGCCGAATTCATCGAGGTGGCCGAGGCCAAGGCCGCGGCGATCAATGCGGCTTTCAGCACCGTCATGCGCGAGCGGCGGGAACTCGGGCTGGCCGCCGCGGGTTGAACGGAAAAGTCTTTGTGATTGAACCCAATGGGTGTTCAGTTGACGTTCAGACCTCCAGAGCCAACCTAAGGGACGAGGACGGAGATTCTGGGCGCCCCGGCGCCGATCGAGGACGACGATGACCATGACCCTGGGCGCGAACATCGGCGCGACGCATTCTTCGGCCTTGCGCGGCCTGGCCGCGGTGGTCGGCGGCGTGGCCACGGCGATCGCGGTCTCGGTGGCCGCCGTGGTGGCGGTGGTGTTCGCCGCGACCCTGGTGGTGGTGGGCTTCATGGCCACCGCGCTTCTGGGCCTGGCGGCCTTCGCCCTTCGCGGCCGGCGTCCGGCCCGGGCCAAGGCCTCGGCCGATCCCAACCTGATCGAGGCCCGCAACGTCGGCGGTCACTCCTGGGTCGCCTACGGCTGGAACGAGCGCCGCTAGATCGCACCACCTTCTCTGCAAGTTTCGAACGCCGCGACGCCACGGGCCGTCGCGGCGTTTTTCGTTGGCGCTTGCCCTGCCGCGGAACCTCGTCCACCGTGCGTTCAAACAAACGTTGGGAGAAGGTGCATGATCGGCGTGGTGGCGACCCTGAAGGTGCAGCCGGACAAGGCTTCGGCGTTCGAGGCGGTGTTTCTCGACCTGGCTGCCAAGGTGAAGGCCAACGAGCCGGGCGCGATCGTCTACCAGCTGACTAGGTCCAAGACCGAGGCCGGCGTCTACAAGGTGCTGGAGCTCTACGCTTCGGGCGATGCGCTCAAGCACCACGGCGGAACCGACTACTTCAAGGCCGCCGGCGCGGCCATGGCGCCGTTCCTGGCCGGCCGTCCCGAGATCGAATATCTCGACGCGGTGGAGTAGGGGCCAAGCCCGCGCTTGACGGACGGCCCAAGGTTCCGCATCCCGGCGGCGCAAGTCGCTGGAGCAAGACCTTGAGCCGTTTCTGGAGCCCGCTGGTCCACACGCTGTCGCCCTACGTGCCGGGCGAGCAGCCGAAGATCGCCGACCTGGTCAAGCTGAACACCAACGAGAGCCCCTACGGGCCGTCGCCCAAGGCGGTCGAGGCCATCGCGGCGGCCGCCGACGACGCCCTGCGGCTCTATCCCGATCCGACGTCCGGCGCGCTGCGCGAGACCCTGGCGGCCTATCACGGCGTGTCCGTGGAGCAGGTGTTCGTCGGCAACGGCTCCGACGAGGTGCTGGCCCACGCCTTCCGCGCCCTGCTGGGCCACGCGGCGCCGCTGCTGTTTCCGGACATCACCTACAGCTTCTATCCGACCTACTGCCGCCTGTTCGACGTGGCCTACGAGACCGTGCCGCTGTCGGGCGACCTTTCGGTGCGCATCGAGGATTATCGGCGGGCGGCCGGCGCGATCATCATCGCCAATCCCAACGCCCCGACGGGCGTGGCCCTGACCCGCGCGCAGATCGCCCAACTGCTGGCCGAGCATCCCGACAAGCCGGTGGTGATCGACGAGGCCTATGTCGACTTCGGCGGCGAGAGCGCCATCCCGCTGGTCGCCGATCATCCGAACCTCCTGGTGGTGCAGACCATGTCGAAGTCGCGAGCCCTGGCCGGCCTGCGGGTGGGCTACGCCATCGGCGACGCGGCGCTGATCGAGGGGCTGACGCGGGTCAAGGATAGCTTCAATTCCTATCCGCTGGGCCGGCCCGCCCAGGCCGGGGCGATCGCCTCGGTCGAGGACGAGGCCTTCTTCCAGGACAGCCGCGCGCGGGTGATCGCCGGCCGCCGCCGCCTGGTCGAGGGGCTGGAGGCGCGAGGCTTCTCCGCCCCGGCCTCGTCGGCCAACTTCGTCTTCGCCCGCCACGCCTCGCGGCCGGGCGCGGAGCTGGCGGCCGAGCTTCGTACGAGAGGGGTGATCGTCCGCCGCTTCGACGCGCCGCGCATCGGCGACCACCTGCGGATCACCGTGGGGACCGACGGCCAGATCGATCGCCTGCTGGGCGCGCTGGACGAGATCCTGGGGTAGGGCGGCAAGCTCCTATCCTGCGGACCCAATTTTCCGCGCATCCCCGCCTTCGCGGGGACACTCGGTTAGGGGGCGCATATCCCGCATTTGGGTTTTCTTTCTGTACGGTCTTCGCCAGATACAGCGTCCGTTGCAGTATTTCTGCATGGCGGATGATCCGAACAGGTGTTTGGATCAGGAAGGTTCATTTCCCGCTGGAGCGCCCGCATGGCCCTCGACGCCCTCTTCAAGCCGTTCGAATTCAAGTCGCTGAAGCTGCCTAACCGGGTGGTGATGGCGCCGATGACCCGGTCGTTCTCGCCCGGCGGCGTGGCCACCGACGACGTGGCCGCCTACTACGCCCGCCGCGCGGCGGCGCAGGTGGGCCTGATCGTCACCGAGGGCACGGGCGTGGCCCGGCCGGCCTCTCTGAACGATCCCAACGTGCCGCGCTTCCACGGCGAAAAGGAACTGGCGGCCTGGAAGACGGTCGTCGACGAGGTGCATGCGGTCGGCGGCCTGATCGCCCCGCAGCTGTGGCACGTGGGTTCGGCCAAGGGGCCGGCGCAGCTGGGCAAGGTCGACAGCCCGTCGGGCGTATCCAAGGCGGGCGGCGGCCAGTTCACCGAGCCGATGAGCGATTCCGACGTCGCCGACACCATCGCCGCCTTCGCCACGGCCGCCGCCGACGCCAAGCGCCTGGGTTTCGACGCCATCGAGCTGCACGGCGCGCACGGCTACCTGATCGACCAGTTCTTCTGGAACGGCACCAACCTGCGTGACGACGCCTTCGGCGGTCCGACCATCGCCGAGCGCAGCAAGTTCGCCGCCGAGATCCTCAAGGCCGTCCGGGCCGCCGTCGGTCCCGACTATCCGGTGATCATCCGCCTGTCGCAGTGGAAGCAGCAGGACTATGCGGTGAAGAACGCCGAGACGCCGCAACTGCTGGAAGCCTGGCTGCAGCCGCTGGCCGACGCCGGCGCCGACATCTTCCACTGCTCGCAACGCCGGTTCTGGGAGCCGGAGTTCGAGGGATCCGACCTCAACTTCGCCGGCTGGACCAAGAAGCTGACCGGCGCCCCGACGATCACCGTCGGCTCGGTGGGCCTGTCGGGCGAGTTCATCGCGGCCTTCGGCGGCGAGGGCAGCCAGCCGGCCTCGATCGACGGCCTGCTCGAGCGCCTCGACCGCGGCGAGTTCGACCTCGTCGGCGTCGGCCGCGCCCTGCTGCAGGACCCCGAGTGGGTGGTGAAGATCCGCGACGGGCGGAGCGACGAACTGCAGAACTTCAGCCGCGAGGCGCTGGGGGTTCTGTACTGATCGACCGCGATCCCTCTCCCCTTGCGGGAGAGGGTGGCCTCGCGTAGCGAGGTCGGGTGAGGGGTCTCTCAGAAATCAAACGCCGCGACAGCTGATCAGCCGTCGCGGCGTTTTTCGTGGTGGCGACCCTTCATCCGTCAGCTTCGCTGACACCTTCTCCCGCAAGGGGAGAAGGATCAGGCCCCGAAGTTCAACTTCAGCCCCGGCCGCTCCCAGCGGCCGCGCCAGAGCTTCCCGGTTCCAGATGCGGTGATCCACACGTCCTGCATGTCGGCGCCGCCGAAGCAGAGGTTGGTGGTGATCACGTCCGGAACCGCCACGTGCTGCGTCGCGCCGTCGGGCGAGAAGGCGGTGATCCCGCCGTTGATGATGGTGGCCACGCACACCCGGCCGTCGGCCTCGACCGCCAGGCTGTCGAGCAGCTGATAGCCCGGCAGGTTGCAGACGACGCGGCCCGGCTGCAGCGGGGCGGGCGGGACCAGTTCGCCCGGCGCGGCCACGTCGAACGCCCACAGCCGGCCCAGCATGGTGTCGGCCACATAGACCACGTCTTCGGCCGGCGACAGGCCCACCCCGTTGGGCGAGATCAGGTGGTCGCGAGCTCGCACGATGCGGCTGCCGTCGGTCTTGGCGTAGTACAGCGCGCCGTACCGGCGGCCGTCGGGCGTGGAGCAGCCGTGGTCGGTGAACCAGAAGCCGCCGTGCTTGTCGAAGACCAGGTCGTTGGGCCCGACCAGCCGCTTGCCGTCGCAGGCCTCGTACAGCGTGGTCACCGCGCCGGTGGAAAGGTCGACGCGCTGGATCGAGCCGCCCTTGTGGCTGTCCGGCGTCGGGCCGGGGACGTTCAGCCCGCCCATGTCGTAGAACTGGAAGCTGCCGCCGTTGTTGGTGACATAGACCGCGCCGTCCGGGCCGATCGCCGCGCCGTTGGGGCCGCCTGGCAGGTCGGCGACGGTGGTTCGCGTTCCGTCCGGCGTGATCCGGGTCAGGGTCTGGCGCTGGATCTCGACCAGCAGCACCGAGCCGTCGGACATGGCGATCGGGCCTTCGGGAAACTGCAGGCCTTCGGCGACGAGGGTCAGGTCCATGTCGTCTCGCTCCCTTGCTGCACCTCTGCGGGTGTCTGCGTGGGAGTAAACGTTCGTTTGAACCAGGCCGCAACCCGTTCAGGCGTCGGCGAGCAGTCGGGTCAGTGCTTCGGCGTCGAGGCCGCGCGGCGCCAGGCGGGCCGACTGGCCGGCCCAGAGGTTGGTGAAGTCGCCGTTCGCGCCGTCCTGGCGCAGGGGCGTCAGGGCGCCGCCGGCCAGGGGGAAGGGCGGCACCACCGCGCCGCCGATCGGCCCGACCTCGCGCATCAGCCGGTTGGCCACGCTTCGGGCCGGGCGGCCGGTGAAGACGTCGGTGATCATGGTGTTGTCGTCGCGGGCCTCGTCCAGGGCGGCGCGGTGGGCCGGCGGGATCCTGGCCTCGGGCGTGAAGAGGTAGGCCGTGCCGACCTGCACGCCGGATGCGCCCAGGGCCCGGGCGGCCGCGACGCCGCGCGCCTCGGCTACGCCGCCGGCGGCGATCACCGGGACGGAGACGGCGGCGATCACCTGCGGCAGCAGCGAGAACAGGCCCGGCTGAGCGGCGGTGTCCAGGCGGTTGTCGATCGCCTCGCCGAAGCCCGGCAGGAAGGTGGCGCGATGGCCGCCCGCCTCGGCGCCCATGGCGATGACGGCGTCGACGCCGTTGTGCTCCAGCCACACGGCCTCGGCGACGGTGGTGGCCGAGGACAGCACCCTGGCGCCCGTGGCCCGCACGCGATCGAGCAGGGCGGCCTTCGGCAGGCCGAAGTGGAAGCTGACCACCTGGGGCCGCAGCTCCTCGACCAGGGCGCAGAAGGCTTCGTCGAAGGGCGCACGGCCGCCGGCGGGCGGCGGCGGCGCGGGATCCAGCCCGGCCTCGACATAATAGGCCGCCAGGCGCGCTCGCCAGGCCAGCATCCGGGCCGGATCGGCGACGGGCGGGGTATGGGCGAAGAAGTTGAGGTTCAGGGGCGCGTCGATCGCGGCCCGGAACTCGGCGATCGCCGCCCGGGCCTGGTCGGGCGTGTACTGGGCGCAGGCCAGCGAACCCAGGCCGCCGCCGCGCGCCGCGCCGATGGCCATGGCCGGCGTCGTCGCCCCCGCCATCGGGGCTTGGAGGACGGGCGCTGAGATCCCGAGAAGGTCGATCAGCCGGCGGTCTGGCCAGGCGCTCATGGAAGGTCTCAGTTCAGGTCGAAGAGGTCGTAGGCGATCAGCTGCAGGCGCTCGTCGAAGAAGGCGCGGCCGTAGCTGGAACGCTGGAGGGCGGCCTGGTCGACGCCGTGCTCGACGTCGGAACCGCTGGCGCCGGGCGCCGAGCAGGGCACCGACAGGCGCAGGTTGCGGCCGACCTTCGCCTTCACCCCCGGCTCGGCCCGGACAACCGTGGCGGCCACGAAGCAGCGGCCGCGCACGCCGCGCGGCACGCCGACATGCTTGACCTGGACCACCACGATCTCGGCGGCCTTGTCGCGGGCCAGCTGGCGCGCATCGACGGCCGGCTGCGGCGGCGTGGACGACGCCGCCTGGGCCAGGACGAGGGCGGCCAGCAGGGCGCTCATTTGCGTTCCAGCACGCGGAACACGAACGGGAAGTCGTCGCCCTCGCCGGCGGGACGCTCTTCGCGGCGCACTTCGGTCCAGGCGCTTTCGTCGAAGGCCGGAAAGGCGACGTCGCCCTGGACCTCCGCCTGCACTTCGGTGACGTAGATGCGCTTGGCGCGGGGCAGGGCCAGTTCGAACAGGGCCGCGCCGCCGATCACGCAGACCTCCTCCACGCCGTCCTCGGCGGCCTGCTCCTTGCCGATCTGCACCGCCTCGGACCAGGTGTCGCAGACCACCGCGCCCTCGGCCTCGAACTTGTGGTCGCGGGTCAGCACGATGTTCAGGCGGCCGGGCAGGGGCTTGCGGGGCAGGCTGTCCCAGGTCTTGCGGCCCATGATCACCGGCTTGCCCAGGGTGGCGGCCTTGAACATCGCAAGGTCCGACTTCAGCCGCCAGGGCAGGTCGTTGTCGCGGCCGATGACGCCGTTGAGCGAGCGGGCCACGGGGCCGACGGTAAGGATAGGCGTGGTCAAGGCGATCGATCTCGTTGAATTCAGGCTAGGGTTGTGTAACAGTGTTCTGTGAGGATCGGGGGATCATCATGCGACATTGGACTGGGGTGTGCCTAGCCGCCGGCTTGGCGTTTAGCATGAGCGCGTGCGCGCTGACGAACGAGGGCGTGAGCGACCTGCGCCGGATGCAGCCGCCGGCCGCCGACAGCAGCAGCTGGGGCGACTGGGTGATGCACAAGGCGCCCTCCAACGCCGGCGACGTCATCGGGCTGGACGATACCGTCTCGATCACGATGGACCATATCCACGTCTACGGCCTAATCGAACCGCCGATCAGCCCGCAGCAGGCTTTCCTGTCCGGCGGCTGGACCGCCAAGAGCGGCGAGGTGGCGCTGCTGGCCAAGGCCGTCGTCATCGACCAGTCCAACCAGGCGGTGCCGTCCTGGACCAAGCTCGACGGGCACCGGGTGATCTTCTATTCCGGGGACGTCGAGGTCGATCAGCCCCTGAATGGGCGCAACCTGCCGGTGTTCGGGCCGTCCAAGGTGCCCTCGGGCCGCCTGCAGCTCGATTTCGCCATGATCGAGATGGACCGCACCAGCGCCCAGGTTGAGACCCTGCTGACGGAGCTGGCGGACCAGGGGGCGACGGCGCTGAACCTGTCGAACCCGGCGGTGGTGCCGCTGGTCAAGCTGGGCACCTCGTTGCTGGCGGCCGACCACGACGACACCCAGCTGCGATACCAGGTCTATTTCGACATCGGGGCCAAGGGCCTGCAGACCCTGCCGCTGGTCGAGGGGCGCTACGTCCTTCTGCGCAAGGAAGACCGGCAGGCCGCCTTCGACTGGCGCACGGTCTGCTTGGGCGCTGACGACGGGGTGCTCTACAACGTCAAGAAAGAGGACGTCGGCGCGAGCAAGCCCTGCGACGTCACCGCGGACAACCGGTTCCGCAAGGAAACCTATCTGAGCTTCCGTGTCGTCAAGGGCCTGCCCGAAAGCGCGGCCGTCACCCTGGCCACCCTTTCGGACCTCGGCGCCGAACTGGACGCGCGCACGACCGTGCAGGCGAGCCAGATCAACGACATGGTCGAAAAGCGCGTGCTCACTTCCTATCGCGACAACAACGTCGCGACCGTGCGGCTGGGTTGGAAGAGCGTCGTTGCGACGGCGGCTGACTACGCCGAACTGGCCTATGTCGAGCCGGCGGCGGGAACGACTTGCGTGGCGGCGTCCGGCAGCGACGCCGGGGCGGCCAAGCTGGCCCTGGTCAGCACCACGCTCGACTACTACCAGCAGCTCACGCCGCTGGCCGCCTATGTCAACACGGCTCCGGTCGCGCCGGCGGCCGATGCGCGCAACATCAAGGCCGCCTATACGGCAGAGGCCTACAAGCTGCAGGCCGACGTGCTGATGTCCTACCTGCTGGTTTCGCGGGGCTGGGCTGGCGACAAGATCGCCACGGCGCGGGATGTTTCGAAGTTCGGCACAGGCGACTTGTTCGCCGGCGGCCCCGCCCTGGCGGCGCTCCTGGTCACCGACGCCGAAACCAAGGGCCAGGCGCGCTGCGACGCAAGGCTGAAGGCGAAGGCGGCGGCGGCGGTCGCGGCGCCCTAAGGCGGATCGACATTCATCCAACCGCGACGCCCAATAGGCCGATTTTCCCCGCGGAGGCGGGGATCCAAGCTGACGTTCAGGCTTGGGCGCGGCCGTGGACTATCGGCGACCTCGGCTTGGGTCCCCGCCTTCGCGGGGAGGCTCGGTGAAAAATCGGGGCAAGCGATTGAATGTTGATCCGCCCTAGACCGAGACCGCCGCCTTGATGTGCGGGTGGGCCTCGTAGCCTTCCAGCGCGAAATCCTCGTACTCGAAGGCAAAGAGGTCGGCCTTGTCGGCGATCCGCATCGTCGGGAAGGCCTTGGGCTCGCGGGTCAGCTGCTCGCGGGCCTGGTCCAGGTGGTTCAGATAGAGGTGGGCGTCGCCGAAGGTGTGCACGAACTCGCCCGGCTGCAGGCCGACCACCTTGGCGACCATCAGGGTCAGCAAGGCGTAGCTGGCGATGTTGAAGGGCACGCCCAGGAACACGTCGGCGCTGCGCTGGTAGAGCTGGCAGGACAGCTTGCCGTCGGCGACGAAGAACTGGAACAGGCAGTGGCACGGCGGCAGGGCCATGTCCTCGACATCGGCCGGGTTCCAGGCGCTGACGATGTGGCGACGGCTGTTGGGATTGGTCTTCAGCCCCTCGACCAGATTGACGATCTGGTCGATCGAGCCGCCGTCGGGCGTCGCCCACGAGCGCCACTGCTTGCCGTAGACGGGGCCAAGTTCGCCGTTCTCGTCGGCCCACTCGTCCCAGATGCGCACGCCGTTGTCCTTGAGATAGGCGATGTTGGTCTCGCCCTTCAGGAACCACAAGAGCTCGATGATGATCGAGCGCAGGTGCAGCTTCTTGGTGGTCAGGACCGGAAAGCCCTTGGCCAGGTCGAAACGGATCTGACGACCGAAGACGCCCAGGGTGCCCGTGCCGGTGCGATCGCCGCGCTGGACGCCGTTCTCGAGGATGTCGGCGAGCAGGGTCAGGTACTGCCGCTCGGGATGGTCGGCGGCGGCTTTCGGGGCGTCGAGGACGTCGGTGGTCATGGGGCGCACAATCGCGACGAATCGAGCCCATGGCCAATCACAAAAACGCCCCGCGCGGCGAGCCGGCGGGGCGCTCTCGTTCAGGACGAGTACGGACTTACTTCGACGGCTCCAGGCCGGTGTTCAGCACCCAGCCGACGTTGTCGTTCTCGTCGGCCACTTCCCACCACAGCTCCTGCTTCTTGCCGGTCGGATAGACGATCGAACCGGCCGGCAGGGCGCGGATCAGCTTGCCGGCCGCGACCGGGGTGGCGCGCATGTTGACGACGCGGGTGGCCACGAAGGTCTTGGTCGGCGCTGCCTGGGCGGCCTGGGCGCTGTCGCCCACCAGGCCCAGCTCGCCCACCATCTTCGAGTAGCTGTTGATGAAGGCCAGGGTGATGATCCGGCCGATCTCGGTGTCCTCGTAGCCGCCGCCGACCGCGCCGGCGAAGCCGATGCCGCCGCCCGCGCCCCAGCCGATGTCGTTCTTCACGGCGTAGCCTTCCTGCACGGCCACCGTCTCGGTGGTGCGCACGTTGGTCAGCGACAGCACGGTGTTGGCTTCCAGCTTCTTGGTCTTGATGCCGCCGACCAGCGCGCCGGCGCGGCCGCCGATCAGGCCGCCGATGGCGCCGGCCACCGCGCCGCCGCCGGCGTTGCTGTCGCTGGCCTGGACCTCGGCGACCAGCACGTAGTCGGCCGCCTTGATCTGGCCCTGGCCGACGTTGGAGCCGCGCTGCAGGCCGAGATTGCCGCCGATGTTGCGCTCGATCTGGGCGGCGTTCAGGCCCGCGCCGCGGTCGACGAGGTTGAAGCAGCCCGACTTCTGGACGATGGCGCGCAGCAGCTTCTGCGGCGAGGCCAGGTTGTACTGGGTCCAGCCGCGGGGATCGTCGCCGTCGATGATCGACAGCGTGCCCAGCTTGCGGGTGCAGCGCGGCACTTCGGCCTGGGCCTGGGTCTGCATCTGCTGGGCCTTGGTCGGCTTGGCTTGAGCGAACGCCTCGACCGGAGCGGCGACGCAAACCAACGCGCCGGCCGCGAGCATGAGTTTCTTCATCGACATAGACAGCGCCCTCCAGGCCCCTTCGAATTTCGGGCGGACACTACAGTATCGATTGCACGCAAGCCAAGCTCGCCTAACCGGCGAACCCGCCTTCGTCGAGAAAGGCCTGCTCGGCCGGGGTGGTTTCGCGGCCCAGCGCGACGTTGCGATGCGGAAATCGGCCGAAGCGGGCGATGATGTCGCGGTGGATGATCGCCCACTTCATCGCGTCCTCGTCGCCGGTGTCGGCCTGCATGCCGGCGCACAGCTCGATGCACAGTTCCTGGTCGGCCAGGGATTCGGAGTGCTCGAACGGCAGGTAGAAGAAGTAGCGCAGCTCGGGCGCGACGGCGGTGTCGTGGCCCTTGGCGATGGCGGCGCGCGCCACGGCGCGGGCCTTGCCGTCGGTGGCGAAGGCGTGGCCGCTGCGGCGGTAGAGGTTGCGGGGGAACTGGTCGAGCACGATGATCAGGGCCAGCGAGCCCTCGGGCGTTTCGACCCAGTCGTCATAGTCGCCGCGGGCGGCCGCATGATGGGTGGGCTCGTACTTCAGGCGGATGGCCTCGTCGAACGCCCGGTTCTTGTCGAACCACTGCTTGGGGCCGGCTTCGGTCCAGAAGCCCAGGATGTCCTGCGGTCGGGCGGCCATGGCCTTCTCCTGCGGGTTTCGTTCAATTGCGGTTCATGCGCCAAGCGCGACACTGTGATCAAGGGATGAGCCACGGGCCGGCGCAAGGCCCCTTGGAGCAAGAGATGAAACGTCTGATCACCGTCGCGATGATCCTGTCGCTGACGGGCGGCGCGGCGGCCCAGGCCGGCTCCGCCGCGACGGTCCTGGCGATGCAGCAGAACGAGCGTGGCGACCGCGGCGATCGTGGCGGCCGCGCCGACCGTGGGCCGCGCCCCGAGCGCCCCGAACGTGGCGACCGCCAGGACGGCGGCGGCTGGCGTGGCGGCGGCGATCGCGGCGGCCAGCCCGCCCCGCAAGCCCAGCGCCCGCCCGAGGCCCGTCCGGCCCCGCAGGCGCCTCAGGCTCAGCAACCCGATCGCGGCGACCGCGGCGGCTGGCAGGGCAGGGGCGATCGTCCCGATCGCCCGACCGGCGGCTGGCAAGGCGGCCAGGATCGCAATCCGGGCGGATCCCGTCCCGACCGTGGCGAACGACCGGATCGCGGCGAGCGTCCCGACCGTCCGAGCGGCGGCTGGCAGGGCGGCGACCGTGGCCCCGACCGCAACGATGGTCCGAGCCGTCCGGGCGGCGATCGTCCCGATCGTCCCAATGGGGGCTGGCAAGGCGATCGCGGCGACCGTGGTCCCGACCGCGGCCGTCCCGGCGGCGGCTGGCAGGGCGGGGATCGTGACCGGGATCGTCCCGGTCCGCGTCCCGGCGACCAGCGCTGGCGCGACCGCGACAACGGCCGTCCCCAGTACGACCAGCGTCGTTGGCGGCCCAGCTACCGTTCGCCCCAGCGCTACCGCGCCCCGGCCTACCGCTATCCGCGCGGCTGGTACGTCAATCGCTGGAGCTTCGGCGACTACCTGCCGGGCGGCTGGTTCTCCAGCTACTACTACCTCGACTGGTTCCGCTACGGCCTGCCCATGCCGCCGATCGGCTGCGAATGGGTCCGGGTCGGCGACGACGCCGTCCTGGTCGACGTCTGGAGCGGTCGCGTCCTGAGCGTCTACTACGATCTCTTCTGGTAAGCGGGCGACCGCGCCGGACCGAGGGCCGCGCTTCCATCCGGAGGCGCGGCCTTTTTCGTTTTCGGGTTGGACGGCGCTTTGGAAGGGCTTTTTCGCCTCACTCGCGGTAATTAAGCGTCGCCGAACGTCGCTCATGGCGCGCGCTGCCTTGACGAAGCGGCAAAAAAACGCTCAAACGCCCGCCTTTCCCGCTTTCAGATTGCGTGAGGCGGGCAGATTGACCAGTCCTGGAGAAGAAATCATGCGCGTCTACTACGACCGCGACGCCGACCTCGCCCGCATCCTGGACCGGAAGATCGCCATCGTAGGCTATGGCAGCCAAGGCCACGCCCACGCCCTCAACCTTCGTGACAGCGGCGTGCCGAACGTGGCCGTCGCCCTGCGCCCGGGCTCGCCCTCGGCCAAGAAGGCCGAAGCCGAAGGCCTGAAGGTGCTGTCGGTGGCCGAAGCCGCCGCCTGGGCCGACCTGATCATGATCCTGGCGCCGGACGAGCATCAGGCCGCGATCTACAAGAACGACATCGCCCCCAACATCCGTGACGGCGCGGCCCTGCTGTTCGCCCACGGCCTGAACGTCCACTTCGGCCTGATCGAGCCGAAGGACACCATCGACGTGCTGATGGTCGCTCCGAAGGGCCCGGGTCACACCGTGCGCGGCGAGTACCAGAAGGGCGGCGGCGTGCCCTGCCTGATCGCGGTGCACCACAACGCCACCGGCAACGCGCTGGACCTCGGTCTGGCCTACGCCTCGGCCATCGGCGGCGGCCGCTCGGGCATCATCGAGACCAACTTCCGCGAGGAATGCGAAACCGACCTGTTCGGCGAGCAGGCCGTCCTCTGCGGCGGCACGGTCGAGCTG
>PJUJ01000477.1_pt1 | contig 18414 bp, 14 predicted proteins | sample 1512321 | NCBI WGS metagenome assembly PJUJ01 (sample SAMN08177669, study PRJNA422409) | Feces metagenome, whole genome shotgun sequencing project. | isolation source: Chicken feces enriched on filter paper: beechwood xylan treatment | host: Gallus gallus | place: USA: Madison | collected 2015-01-15 | reverse complement strand
CTTTTCCTGGTCGCCGAACGAGACGCCGCCGATCAGCAGCGCCCACGAGAGCTTGGTGCCCTTGGCGTACTTCTCGAAGCTGGAGGCGACCTGGTCGGCCAGCTCGCGGGTCGGGGCGATGACAAGGGCGCGCGGCATGCGGGCCTTGGCGCGGCCCGAGGCCAGCTTGTCGATCAGCGGCAGGGTGAAGGCGGCGGTCTTGCCGGTGCCGGTCTGGGCGATGCCCAGCACGTCCTGGCCGGCGAGGGCGACGGGGATCGCCTGGGCCTGGATCGGGGTGGCGGTCGTATAGCCGGTGTCGGCGACCGCTTGAAGGGTCGTGGGCGAAAGCCCGAGGTCTGAAAATTCGGTCATGTCACGCTGGTCTAGCTCGGAGCCGCCCGTGCTTGGGCGAGCGGGCGGCGCGGATTCGCCAGACCTGCTCCGAAGGTGCGGATAAATAGGCGCAATCGCCGCAAAGTCAATCTTCGCGGGGCCTGCCGGGCTTTGAGATGGGGCGCGGGATGGCGAGATCAAGAGCGAGCGCCGCCCCGATCCTTCCCCCGAAGGACCAGACCAGGACACCGGAGCCGTCGGCATCGTCCTGGCGGGGCGGCGCTCGCCTTGGCGCCGCCAAAGGGGAGGAAGACGGCGCTGATGAATTACTACTAGATCGGTATGGATTCGATGGTCCCAGATTTTCTGATATCGCCGTCAGCTGCCGGACTTAGTGAGGGGCGTGCTGTGAGGCGACGTGAGCGGTCCGCTTCTCAGCTTTCCTGGCAGGTTGCGCCCGTTCCATCTCGCCGCCGATCCGCTCCGTCGGCGCTGGAGCCGGACGCGACGGCGAGCTCGGTTCGAACTTCAGCATAAGCAGACGGGCCATGCGGATCTCCTCGAAAGCGTGCGGGGCAGGGGTCTCTCAGTTACGCTCGGCGACGGATTTCAGATTGGACAGTCCCGTCTCGAAATCGCGCCCGATCATCCTGTCCATGTTGAACACCAGGCCCATGAGCCGCGAGACATAGGGCGCGGGTCCCGACATCGCCCAGGTCACGCGCGTGGCGTCGCCGACGGGCTCGGCGGTGAAGGCGGCCGTGTTGCTGGCCTTGAACGGCTTGTCGAAATCCAGGGCGATGGCCACCTCGCGGTTCGTCGTCGAGACGACGCGCATGCGGCCGGCTCCGGCCTTCTTGCCGACCCAGGCGTAGGTCGCGCCGACGCCGCGGTCGGCGCCGCCGTAGGCGCGCTGCATGTCGGCGTCGAGCGCCTCGTAAGGCGACCAGGCGCGCCAGGCCTTGAAGTCGGAAACCTGCGCCAGAACCGCCTCTGGCGGAGCGTTGACCAGCACCGAGCGCTCGACCCGGAAGGTCGGCGGACGCAGGGCCGCGGCGACAAGCAGGCCGGCCACGGCCAGCACCACGACGGCGGCGAGGATCTTCAGCATCGAAAACTCCATGGGCGGGGCCCGCTTCGGGCCGTTCGCGACAAGGACGTTTCGGGGATCAGCCGTCCGACACCGCGGCGCGATTTTTCTCGCCCTCGGCCTGCAGGCGATCGAGGTGCTGGCGGATATGGGCGGCCTCGGCCGCGCCGCCGGCCAGGGCGATGGCCAGTTGGAACGCCTCGCGCGCATCGGCGTCGCGGCCAAGCTGCAGGTTCAGCGCGCCCCGCAGGCCATGGAAATGGAAGTAGCCGGCCAGGCGCTCCTCCAGCGGCGCGATCATCTCGAGCGCGGCCTGGGGGCCGGCCACCTTGGAGACGGCGACCGCGCGGTTGAGGCTGACGACCGGGGAGGGGGTCATGTGCTCCAGCGCAGCATAGAGATGATCGATCTGCGCCCAGTCGGTGTCTTCGGCGCGTTCGGCTCGGGCGTGCAGGGCGGCGATGGCGGCCTGGACCTGATAGGGGCCCGGCTTGCGATGGCGCATGGCCTTGTCGATCAGCGCCAGGCCTTCGAGGATCATCGACCGGTCCCAGAGGGCGCGGTCCTGGTCTTCCAGCAGAACGATCAGGCCGTCGGCGTCCAGCCGCGCCGGCGTGCGGGCGTGCTGCAGCAGCATCAGCGCCGTCAGGCCCATGACCTCGGGCTCGGCGGGAAAAAGCCCCAGCAGCAGGCGCGAAAGGCGCAGGGCCTCGTGACAAAGCGGGCGGCGTGCATCGGCCTCGGCGCCGCCGGCCGAATAGCCCTCGTTGAACACCAGATAGACCATGGCCATCACCGTCAGCAGCCGCTCGGCGCGCTCGGTGGGATTGGGCGCCTCGAACGGCGTGTCGCCCTTGGCCACGCGGGCCTTGGCGCGGGTGATCCGCTGTTCCATGGCGCTTTCGCCGACCAGGAAGGCGCGGGCGATCTGGCGCACCGACAGGCCCGAGACGATGCGCAGGGCCAGGGCGATCTGCTGGGTGGCCGGCAGGTCCGGGTGGCAGCAGACGAACAGCAGCCGCAGGATGTCGTCGCGATAGTCGGCGCCGTCCAGCCGCTCGGCCAGCGCGGTTTCGGCGTCGTCCAGCCCGGCCGCCAGGTCGGTCAGGACCTCGTCGGACGGCAGGGGGGTCTGGCGACTTCGCCGGCGCCCGGCGTCGACGCCGCTGTTGCGTCCTACCAGGATCAGCCAGGCGGTCGGATCGCGCGGCGGGCCTTTTTCCGGCCAGGACTTCAGCGCTCGCAGGCAGGCGTCCTGATAGGCTTCCTCGGCGGTGTCCAGGTCGCGAAAGTAGCGCAGCAGGGCCGCCATCGCGCGCGGACGGGCCGAAACCAGGGCGGCGTCGATCCAGTCGGGGTCGTTCACGGGCGCGCTCCGTGAACGCTGTTCGATTTCCAGAAATCGCTGACAGGACGAATTTCGTAGCAGCCGCCAGGGTTTGCCGCCGCAAGCTCACGCGTTGCAGCCACGGCGTCTTCAAGGTCCGTGCAATCGGCCAGATAGAAGCCCAGCAATTGCTCCTTGGTCTCGGCGAACGGACCGTCGACCAGCAGCGGCGGCTCGCGGTCCTTGCGCAGCGTCACGGCCGTGGTGGTCGGCAAAAGCCGCGCCGACAGGCTCAGGCGGCCTTGGCCGGCCAGGTCGTCGCGAACCACGCTCAATCGCGCCATCACGGCCTCGTCATGCGCCGGGCTCCATGCGCCGACGACGTCTTCCATGTGATAGCAGAGAATGGCGTACAACATCGCGCGGCTCCGACGGCCCAAGCGCCGTGAGCCTAGGACGCCGTCACGAGCCGCAGGCCGACATCGGCCACGAAGAAAATACGCTCTGTGGCGCACAGAGGCCGTCGCTGTTGGCCCGGTGGACTTCGCCGCGCGTCAGAAAGGTCGAGATATTATTGCTGATAATATTCCTTAGGCGATAAACATTGAGGCGCAGATCGCCGGTCGTATCGCTAGGAAAATATTCCTATTCCCTCGCTCTCACTGCTCCCGGAAGGTCCTGAACAGCCGCTGCTGCAATGGCTCAAGCAGGTACTGCAACGCGGTGCGCTTGCGCAGCGGCGCGACGACCTCGACCGGCAGCCCCGGCTTCAGCGCCGGCGGCTCGCGGCCCGGCTGCTTCAGCGCGGCCAGTTCCTCCGGCGGCACGGCGACCTCGGCGCGGAAATAGCGCGCGCCGGTCTTTTCGTCGGTGAAGCCGTCGGCCGAGAGCTTGGTCACCGTGCCCTGCAGCAGCGGCAGATGGCGGTCATGGAACGCGGTGAACTTGACGTCGGCGTTCTGGCCCACGTGCACGTCGTCGGCGTCGTTGGGTGAAACGCGGGCCTCGATGACCAACGGCGCGCGCTGCGGCACGATCTCCATCAGCGTGTCACCTGGCGCGGCGACCCCGCCGACGGTGAACACCTTCAGGCCCACCACCTGGCCCGAGGCCGGCGCCCTGACCATGCCGCGCGAGAGCTGGTCGCGCGCGGCGGCCAGCTTGGGCTTGAGGTCGTTGAGCTCGATCTCGGACTGGCGCAGGTCGGCGATCACCTCGTCCATGTGCTCGCGGTCGCCCTGCAGGGCCTGCATGCGGGTCTCGCCGATGCCTTCGCGGGCGCTGGCGGCCTGGGCGCGGTAGGCGCCGTCGGTTCCAACCAGATCGGCCGCGGCGCGTTCCAGCGCCCTCACCCGGGTCAGCGGCGCATAGCCCTGGGCGGCCAGCTTGCGCATGCCCTCCAGTTCCTCGCCGATCAGCCGCTGCTGCTCGCGGTTGGCGGCCAGCTGGCGGTTGTAGCCGTTGATCTGCTCGGCCAGCTGGCTGGCGCGTTCGCCCAGCACGCCGCGCCGCGAGGCCAGCGCCGCGCGTTGGGCGGCCAGTTGCCGGCGCTCCAGGCCCATGGCCTCGTCGGCCAGGACCTGGTCTTCGGGCGCCAGCCCGGCGAAGGCGACCGGCGTGACCGGCGCGGCCAGGCCGTCGCGCTCGGCAATCAGCCGCGCCCGGCGGGCCTCGACGGCGAACACCCGGGCGGCCAGCGCCCGCTCCTGCGCCCTCACCTCCTGGACGTTGAGCTCCAGCAGAACCTGGCCTTGGCGGACCTTGTCGCCCTCCTGCACGCGCAGGGCCGAGATCACCCCGCCTTCGCGATGCTGGACGGCCTGGCGGCTGCCGGAAACCACCACCACGCCTTGCGCATAGGCCCCGGCGTCCAGGGGGGCGAAGGCGGCCCAGCCCAGGAACCCGACGAAGAAGGCGCCGGCCGCGGCCAGGCCGACGCGCAATTCCCAATGCGGGGCGTCGGCCGGATCTTCGGCCTTGTAGGCCTCGACCGTGACCAGGGCCCCTGGTTTGTGGACAGCTAGCGAACCGGTCATGGCGTTCACCCCGAAACCCGAAGATCAGGCGGCGCATTGGCCGGGCGCGGCAGTCCGGCCACCCGCGCCTCCAGCGCCTGCAGCACCTCGCGGCGTGGGCCGTAGAGGTCCATGGCGCCGTCGCGCAGCACCAGCAGCTTGTCGGCCACGCCCAGGATGTTGAGGCGATGGGCGATGACCACCAGCGCGGCCCCCCTCGCCTTCTGGGCCGCGATCGCGTGCTCCAGCGCCGTCTCGCCCTCGAAGTCGAGGTTGGAGTTGGGCTCGTCGAGCACGAAGACCTGAGGAGAGCCGTAGAGCGCGCGGGCGAGGGCCAGGCGCTGGGCCTGACCGGCCGACACCCCTGCCCCGCCAGGTCCGAGCGGCGTGTCGTAGGCCTGGGGCAGCCGCAGGATCATCTCGTGCGCGCCGGCCGCGGTCGCCGCCGCCACGGCCCGCTCGTCGATCTCGCGCGGGTCGCTTTCGGTGATGCTGGCGAAGCGGGCGATGTTCTCCTTCACCGTGCCGGCGAACAGGCCGCAGTTCTGCGGCAGGTAGCCGATGTGGGCCGCCAGGCGCTCGGACTGCCAGTCGGCCAGGTCCGCGCCGTCTATGCGCACGCAGCCGAGGTCGGGCGTCAGCGCCCCGACCAACACCCTGGCCAGGGTGGTCTTGCCCGCGCCGCTGGGGCCCACCACGCCGATGATCTCGCCCGGATTGAGGTCGAAGGACACGCCGCGCAGGATCATGCCCGCGCCATCCGGCGTACGGACGCCGGCCTGTTCGGCCCGCAGTCGCCCCTTGGGTTCGGGCAGGCGCGTGCGGACCGGCGCGGCGGGAGAGCGCTCGAAGAGGTCGACCAGGGTGCGGAGGCCGTCGCGGGCCTGGATCACGCTCTTCCAGGCGCCGACGATCTGCTCGACGGGCGCCAGGCTGCGGCTGAGCAGGATCGAGGCGGCGATCACGCCGCCGGCCGAGATCTCGTGCCGCACGGCCAGCCATGCGCCGGTCCCCAGCGCCAGCGACTGCAGGGTCAGGCGCAGGAAGCGGATCAGGCCCGTATAGATCCCGCCCGTGAACTGGGCGTCGGCCTGCAGGCCCACGGCGGCGCGCCGGTCGAGCAGTTGGCGCACGATCAGCGGCTCGCGCATGCCCAGCGCCTTGACCAGGCCGCCCTGGCTGGCGATCGCCTCCTGCGTGGCGTAGGCCTGGGCCGAGGCTTCGTTGAGGGCCTCGAGCTTGGCGCGGGTGGCCTGTTCGTTGAGGATGGCCAGGATCAGAAGCGCGCCCGCGCCGATCACCGAGATCATGCCCAGCAGGGGATGCAGCACGAAGCAGAGCGCCAGGTAGATCGGCGTCCAGGGCGCGTCGAGCATCGCCGTGGCGGCGGGCCCGGCGACGACGTTGCGGAAGGAGTCGAACTCCCGCATCGCCTGGCGCAGGCGGGGTCCGGCGTCGGGGCCGAGCCCGCCGGTCAGCCGGGTCAGCACTTCGGGCGCCAGCAGGCGGTCCAGGCGCAGACCAAGCCGCACCAGGATGCGCTGACGCAGGCTGTCCAGCATGGCCAGGGTGGCCAGGGCGAAGACGACCGCCACCGTCAGAAACGCAAGCGACAGGAGCCCGCCGGTAGGCAGGACCCTGTCGTAGATCTGCAGCATGTAGAGGGTCGGCGCCAGGTAGAGGATGTTGACCAGGGCGCTGAAGCCGGCGGCGATCAGCAGATGCCGCCGGCAGGTTCCCAGAGCGCTGGCCAGCGGCTCGGGGAGCGGTCGCCGCCCCGAGCCTCTCGCCCTGCCCTCGCCGCCCCGCCCGCTCATGCGAGGGTGTCCTCGGCGTGGTAGCGGGTCAGCATGGTGACGAACAGCTTGTCGTCGCCGTCGCCGGCGAAGGTGAAGCCGCTGATCGTGCCGTTGTTGTTGTAGTCGTCGAGCGCGGTGTGCAGGGCCGCGCCGGAGCCTTGCCAGGCCGCGCTGTTCTGCTTGACCGCCGGTCCGTTGAAGTCGGCGATCCCGTCATGATTGGCGTCGGCGTACTGCTGCAGCCAGTCGATGGCCTGGTTCATCTTGGCGGCGGGGCTGTTCGGATCGAGCGGGTCGCCCGAGGCGTTGCCGGCCTCGAAGTTCAGCCAGGCGGCGATGACGTCCCGGCCCAGGACGTAGCGGGCGTCCTGCGAGGGCTTCTGCGAGGCGTCCAGCACCTTCAGCGCCAGGGCCAGCGACATCTGCAGGGTGTCTTCGCCGGCGTCGGTGATCCCGTTGCCGTTGTCGTCGCCCAGCAGGATGTAGCGCTCTTCCTTGTTGCTGTTGCCCGGGTCGGGACCGTCGACGATGCCGTTGTTGTAGGCCAGCAGTTCGCCGTTGGGGAAATCAGGACCGGACTTGGTCTCGTTGCCCACCGTGCCGTCCCAGAAGGTCAGCCCATTGGGCGACAGCGAGAAGCCGGGGGTGCGCACGCCCACCGTGTCGATCAGGCCGTAGTAGTAGGCCAGGTCGTGGTCGCTGGTCGTGCCGCCGGAGTAGCTGCCCGTAGCCGTGGCGTCGTTGACGTGCTGGCCCGAGGTCCAGGGCGCGGTGATCTGGAATTCGGTGCTGGCGCCGACCCCTAGCGTTCCGATGGCCCGCGCCGTGCCCGCCGCCGCGCCGTTCAGGTCGAACACCGAGTCCGTCACCGCGGTGTTGGTCAGGGTGACATTGCCGGTGTTGGTGACCACGAACTTGAAGGCGATGCTGGCGCTGGAGGTGGCGATCGGCCCCATGGGGTCGTCCGCGTCGCTCCAGGTCGCGCCGCCGTCGATCGAGACGTACTTCTCGATGTCGATGCTCGCGCGCTGCTGCACCGGCACATTGGCGTCGTCGGTGTCGGGACCGGTCTGGTTGGAGTCGGCCGTGGCCGTGTTCTCCAGCTGTCCATCGCCGCCGCCGTTGGAATCCAGCTCAGCCTGGGTGACCGTGTGCTTGGCGGTGTAGCCCCAGGTTTCACCAACCTCCAGGAAGGCGTCGTTGTCGCCGACCACATCGGCGCCGCGCATGATCGAACCGGCGTCGGCATAGGGATCGGTCACCGTGACGCCGTCCAGCGTGGTGTTGCCGGTGTTGGCGACCGTGATGACGTAGCTGATCTGTTCACCGGCCGCGTCGGCCGTGCCGCCAGGGACGGTGGCGTCCTTGGTGATGTTGAGGCTGGGCCGGCGGTCGACGGGCACGCTGGCGTCGTCAGTGTCCGGGCCAGTCTGGTTGGAGTCGGCCGTGGCCGTGTTCTCCAGGGCGCCGTCTCCGCCGCCGTTGGAGTCGATCTCGGCCTGGGTCACGGTGTGCTTGGCCGTATAGCCCCAGGTTTCGCCGACCTCCAGGAAGGCGTCGTTGTCGCCCACGACATCCGCGCCGCGCATCAAGGTTCCGGCGTCGGCGTAGGGGTCGGTGACCGTAACGCCGTCCAGCGTGGTGTTGCCGGTGTTGGTGACGCTGATCGTGTAGCTGATCTGTTCGCCGGCCGTGTCGGCCGTGCCTCCGGGGACCGTCGCATCCTTGACGATGTTCAGGCTGGGCCGGCGATCGACGGGCACGCTGGCGTCGTCGGTGTCAGGGCCCGTCTGGTTGGAGTCGGCCGTGGCCGTGTTTTCCAGCTGACCGTCGCCGCCGCCGTTGGAGTCGATCTCGGCCTGGGTGACCGTGTGCTTGGCGGTGTAGCCCCAGGTTTCACCGACCTCCAGGAAGGCGTCGTTGTCGCCGACCACATCTGCGCCGCGCATGATCGAGCCGGCGTCGGCATAGGGGTCGGTCACCGTCACGCCGTCCAGCGTGGTGTTGCCGGTGTTGGCCACGGTGATGACGTAGCTGATCTGCTCGCCCGCGGTATCCGCCGTGCCGCCAGGGACGGTGGCGTCCTTGGTGATGTTCAGGCTGGGCCGGGGGGCGACCGGGACGCTGGCGTCGTCGGTGTCGGGGCCGGTCTGGTTGGAGTCGGCCGTGGCCGTGTTCTCCAGCTGTCCATCGCCGCCGCCGTTGGAGTCCAACTCGGCCTGGGTCACCGTGTGCTTGGCCGTGTAGCCCCAGGTCTCACCCACCTCCAGGAAGGCGTCGTTGTCGCCGACCACATCCGCGCCGCGCATGATCGAGCCGGCGTCGGCGTAGGGGTCGGTCACCGTCACGCCGTCCAGCGTGGTGTTGCCGGTGTTGGCGACCGTGATGACGTAGCTGATCTGTTCGCCGGCCGCGTCGGCCGTGCCTCCGGGGACGGTGGCGTCCTTGGTGATGTTCAGGCTGGGCCGGCGATCGACGGGGACGGTGGCGTCGTCGGTGTCGGGTCCGGTCTGGTTGGAGTCGGCCGTGGCCGTGTTCTCCAGAGCGCCGTCGCCGCCGCCGTTGGAGTCGATCTCGGCCTGGGTGACCGTGTGCGTGGCCGTGTAGCCCCAGGTCTCACCGACCTCCAGGAAGGCGTCGTTGTCGCCGACCACATCGGCGCCGCGCATGATCGAGCCGGCGTCGGCATAGGGGTCGGTCACCGTCACGCCGTCCAGCGTGGTGTTGCCGGTGTTGGCCACGGTGATGACGTAGCTGATCTGTTCACCGGCCGCGTCGGCCGTGCCTCCGGGGACAGTGGCGTCCTTGGTGATGTTCAGGCTGGGCCGGCGGTCGACGGGCACATTGGCGTCGTCGGTGTCGGGGCCGGTCTGGTTGGAGTCGGCCGTGGCCGTGTTCTCCAGCATGCCGTCGCCGCCGCCGTTGGAGTCGATCTCGCCTTGCGTCACCGTATGCTTGGCGGTGTAGCTCCAGACCTCGCCCACTTCGAGCAGGGCGTCGTTGTCGCCCACCGTGTCGGCGCCGCGCATGATCGAGCCGGCGTCGGCGTAGGGATCGGTGACCGTCACGCCGTCCAGCATCACGTTGCCGGTGTTGGCCACGCTGATCGTATAGCTGATCTGTTCACCGGCCGTGTCGGCCGTGCCGCCCGGGACGCTGGCGTCCTTGGTGATGTTCAGCGCCGGGTTGCGGGTCAGCGTCACGCTTTCGGGGTCGCTGTCGGAGACCGAGATGCCGCTGGCCGACGAGCCCGTGGCCGTGCCGGTGTTGGTGTAGCCGCCGGCCTCGATCTCGGCCTGGCTGAACACATGCAGCAGACTGCCGGTCGCCGAGGCGCCGACCGCGAGGTCGTCGGCTTGCCCATCGCCGTCCTGGTCGGTCAGGCCCGTCAGGGTGATCGCGATGTCGTCGGCGGTGTTTCCGGGCGTGCCGTTGTCGTCCATCAGGGAGACGTTCAGCAGCTTGATCGTGCCGGTGTTGGTGACTGTGAAGTTGAACACCTGGGTGTCGCCGGCGTCATCGCCGTTGCCGTCGCCGTCGGTGCGCGTTCCGGCCGTCTTGACCACGTCGACCTGGGGCGGGATCGGCTGGTTGCCGATCTGCACGTTGTAGGTCGTGGCCGCGCTGAGGGTGACGGTCTCGAAGGCGCCCGTGGTCTGGGTCCAGCCCTCCTGCAGCACCTCGTCGACCTGCACCGTGCCCAGCGACAGCGGCAGGCCGCCGATCTGGAACGTGCCGTCGGCCTTGGTCACCGTCGAGCGTTCGCCCGCGTCGAGCACGCCGTTCTTGTTCTCGTCGACGAAGATCGTCCAGCCGCCGAGCCCCGCCTCGCCGGCGTCCTGCACCCCGTCGCCGTCGGCGTCGAGGAACTTGATGCCGCTGATGATGGCGGCCTGCTCGGTGTTGAACTCCTCGAAGCCGTCATCGGCGGCGTAGTCCGTGCCAGGTCGGCCGAACTCTGCGTACATGGTGATGTAGGCCGAGCTCAGGTCCGCACCGCCGAACAGCGAAACCGGCACATAGAAGATGTAGTCGTCATTGCCGCTGCCCGACGAGTGCGCGTCCATCAGCAGCGTCTTGTCGCCACCCGCATCGAGATCGAAGATCTTGGTGAAGTCGGCATCCAGTTCCTGAGTGCCGGCGACATAGTCCGCGCCCGTGGCCGGAGCCGACGAGTAATAGATCTTCAGCGCATTCAGCGCGGTGAACGGGTTCTCGTTGGTTTCGTTGAGGTCGAGCCGGAACTCCAGGTACTGCACGCCATCGATCACCCGGATCGGGATCTGGTTGAAGGTCAGGCTGCTGGTCTTGCTCTGGTCGGTGTTCAACACATTGGTGGCGTCGGTGTTGAAGCCGTTCTCGTTGCCGTCGTTGTCGCGAATGCCCAGGAATGGCGAGTAGTTGCCTGTGCCCGATCCGATCGGGGCTCCGCGGTTTATGATCACACCATTGATGGTGGTCGTACTGCCAGGTGAGGTGAGGTCTATGTCGGCCATGACTAGCTCCCGAGCGCTCCGCGCGCATGCCCTCCGGGCTCGTCCGCGCGATCCAAACGAAGGCCTCGATCACAACGTCGACGGGGGAGACGGATGCCGGGTCCGAGGTCGGCGCCGGAGGCGCACGCAAACGCCTGAAGCTCGTGGCCGTGTCGGGGGATGCGATGACCGCCTTCCCCGCCGCCGGCTCAAAGAGGCTCCTGGAGCGCGCAACGCCTACGCGAAGCGAAACAGCGGCTAGCGATCTGCCTAGTTCAGTTTCGCGTCAATAACTTGAGCTTAGCAATGACAAGTCGTCATGCTGAATGCATTACGCCGTATGCCTCAGTGGTCGCCGCAATTTCACATGACGAAATCAATCATTCGCATGCACTAGACTTCCGTTTGAGTAGCGCGGCGCGAAAACTCGCCAGACCTAGAAGCGCCCGCGCAGAGTGACCCGGGCCACGCGTCCCAGGCTGTCCTGGTCATCGCGCCCATAGCCCGGCGCGGGCCGGCCGTCGCCCAGCCTGGCGCGGGGTCGCGCGTCCAGAAGGTTCTCGATTTCAAGGCCCAGGCGCAGGCCCGAGATGCGCATGGGAGGCGCTCCGCCCTCCCCGGCCTGCGCCGGCGCGGGGGGCTTGGCGGCGAACATGTAGCCCAGCTTGAGGTCGATCCTGGTGAGGTCGGAGACCACAAGGTCGTTCGGTCCGTCGGCCCCCGTGTCGCGGCGGGTGCGATAGGCCTGCCGCCACCGGGCGCTGGCGTTCAGCGTCCATTTGTCGCGGCGCGCGTCCAGCGTGGCCGACAGTGTGTTGCGCGCCGAGCCGCCGCCGTCGCCGGCCAGATGGTCCATCACGGGGTAACCGGCGCGGATGACCGTCACGCTCTTCAGCTGCAGCGTGTGGTTCAGCGAGACCCTCAGGCTCGACGTGCTCAGCCCCGGCGGACCCTTGCCGTCGAAGGGCACGATGAAGTTCAGCCCCGAGGCCAGGGTGTCCGATCGCGACGAGAGCAGGTTGATCGCACGCTGGTCGACGCTGATCAGGCGGCCGTCGGGGTCGCGCTGGAACCGCTCGGGAAAGGCCGCCTCGACCGCCGGGGTCAGGGCCGGCAGGCCGCTGATGCCGTCGCGGGAGTCGGAGGTGCGGTAGCTGAAGTTGCCCGACAGCCGCCACGGCGTGACCGGCCCCACCGAGAGACCCAGCGAGAACCGCTCGTTGGTCTGACCCTTCAGGTCCGGATTGCCGCCCAGCAGCGGCAGGATCTCCACCGACTGGCCGGTGGCGAAGTCGAACACCACGATCGGCGTCCCGTAGAAGGGCGCATCGAACAGCTGCTGGTCGGACGGGGCGTCGTAGGAGCGCGCCCACGAGCCGTTCAGCCGCAGGATCTTGTGTGGAGCCCACATCAGCGCGCCGTTGACCCCGCCGCCGCCTCCCGAACCCGACTGCCGCCGCAGGTTGCCGCTGAGGTTCAGGGCCGCGCCGCCCAGATTGATCCGTCCCGCGCTCTCGCCGGGCTGGGGCGCGCGCAGCAGCGGGATCGACAACCCGCCCCGGATGTCGGCGGTCTCGGCGCTGCGCTCGGTCTTTTCGCCCTCGATGGTGTTGGTCGAGCTGGTTTTCGAAACACGGCCGCTGACGTCCATCGTCAGCCTCCCCGCCGGCAGGGTCAGCAGCGGCCGGTCGGCCGACAGGTTCAGTCCGACCGAGCGGTTGTTCGACTTGCGGTCGGTCAGGCCCTCCTGGCTGCCGCTCGAGAGCTGGCCGTCGAGGGCGGCCCTGACCGACCATCCGGCGATGTCGCCATTGCCGCCCGCGTTGAGGGTCAGGCCCTGCTGGCGCCCCTGGATGCCGGCCAGCGCATCGCCCCGGCGAGAGACCGTCTCGTCCCGCTGGGCGCGCGCGGTGGCGCTGAACGAGCCCTGCCATTCGCCCAGGCGGCGGTTGACCGACATGTTGCCGGTCACGGACGTGTTCTTCGGCTTCAGGACGACGCCGAGGGACTGGGGGTTGTCGCGCAGGTAGTCGGGCCGCTCGTCGGCCCGCAGCGAGGTGTCATGCGTCAGGCGCACGCCGAGCTGGCTCATGTTCTCGTCGGCGATGGCCGAGCGGCGCACGTCGCCCATCGAGGAAGATCGCCCGCCGCTGGTGGGCCGCGCCTCGGCCAACTGGGCGTCGCGGCTCTGGAAGCTGCGCTTGAGAACGATGTTGACGACCCGCCGGCCCGGGTCGGCGCCGTACAGCCCCGCCGCCTGCTCGGGCAGCAGCTCCACGCGGGTCATGGCGTCGGGCGGAAACGACAGGTAGTCGCCGGCGTTCTGCACCCGCCGGCCGTTGATGATCACCACGGGCGGCTCGGTTATGCCGTAGGCCGAACTGATCCGGTCCAGCGCCTCGCCGATGTCGTAGGCGCCCAGGGCTTCGATCTCGCCCGGGCCCAGTTCGGTCTCGGGCGGGGTCTTGGCCGCCCCGCGACGGGCCACGACCTCGACGCCCGAAAGCCGCACCGCCGCGTCATTGGCCTCTTCCGCCTCGGCCCGCGCCGCAGCGCTCGCCTGCGGCGGCGCCGGGACCTCGCCTGGGGCGACAGCGGACATGAGAAGCAGCCAGTACATCGGGGGCATCCAGCCGCATCACAGCCGCGAGTTGCAAGGCCTCTTATGCACTTTCTTGTAAATAAAAGCGGGGCCGTAATGTGGCCTCACGTGATCCGGCGCTTCTCCAGCTTCCGCGCCAGGGTCCGGCGGTGCATGCCCAGGCGCCGGGCGGTCTCGGAAATGTTGAAGTCGGTCTCGACCAGGGTCTGGTGGATCCGCTCCCATTCCAGGTTCTTGATCGAGGTCGCGCGCTCGCCGATGGCCGCGCCGGCGTCGCCCTCGCGCTTTTCGAAGGCGGCCTCGATGTCGTCGGTGTTCGAGGGCTTGGCCAGGTAGTGGCAGGCGCCCAGCTTGATGGCCTCCACCGCCGTGGCGATGCTGGCGAAGCCGGTCAGCACCACGATCAGCATCTCCGGATCGCGGGCGATCAGGGCCTGCACGCAGGACAGGCCCGACTCGCCGGCCAGCTTCAGGTCGACCACGGCGTAGCGCGGCGCGAAGGTCTCGAGCGCCACCAGGGCCTCGTCCAGCCCATGCACGTGCACGACCTGGTAGCCCCGGCGCTCGAACGACTTCTTCAGCGTGGCGGCGAACTTCTCGTCGTCCTCGACGATGATCAGCTTGCGTTCAGCGGGCATGACGCCTCCCGATCTGCAGCGACGCCAGGGGCAGGCTGAGCACCACGCGCGCGCCGCCCTCGGACCGGTTGGCCGCCAGGACCTCCCCGCCCAGCTTGCGCAGCACGTTGACCACCAGGAAGAGGCCCAGGCCGCCCCCTGCCCTGCCCTTGGTCGAATTGTAGGGCGTGCCGAGGTTTTCCAGCGTCTCGGCGGTGAAGCCGGGGCCCTGGTCCTCGACCGAGACGACGATCCAGCCGTCGGCGACATGCGCGCTCATCCGCACCGCGTGGGGCGAGGCGTCGCGGGCGTTGTCGAGCACGTTGTGGATCACCTGCTTGAGCGTCGATTCCGCGACGATCGGGGTGACGCCCGACAGGTCCGGCGCATAGGTCAGCACCTCGCCGTCGCGGGTGGTCCGCCACTCGTCGACCACCTCGTCGAGGAAGGCGCGCAGGGTGCTGGCGCGCACCTCGCCGCTGCGGGCCTCGCCGGCCGACAGCAGCACCCCGGTGACGATGTCCTTGCAGCGCTTGACCTCGCCGCGCATGTCCTCGAGTTCCTGGGCCAGCTCCGGATGCTTGGCGAACACCTTCATGCGCCGCCAGTCGCCCAGGATGACGTCCAGCGTCGCCAGCGGCGTGCCCAGCTCGTGCGCGGCGCCCGAGGCCAGGAGGCCCATGCGGACGATGTGGGTCTCCTCGGCCGCCCGCTGGCGCAGCTCGGCCAGGTGGGCGTCGTGGCGGCGCAGGTTGCTGTTGATGCGCGAGACGAAGGTCACCAGCAGCACCGCGTCCAGGACGACGCCCATCATCATGCCCATGATGAACAGGCCGAAGAAGGCCTGGTCGCTGAGGCCGCTGGCGATCACCGGCCGGTTGGCGGCCACCAGCAGCAGGAAGCAGAAGCTGGTCAGGAACACGATCGCCCAGGTCGCCCACACCTCCAGCAGCACCACGCCCAGGATCACGTGCAGCAGGTAGAGCGTCGTGAACGGGTTGGTCGCCCCGCCGCTGAAATAGAGCTGGGCGGTCAGCGCCAGGGAGTCGAGCGCCAGGGCCAGGAACAGGTCGTAGGGGCCGATCGGCTTGGCGCTCTTCAGGCGCAGCAGGCTGAAGAGGTTCAGCGCCACCAGGACAAGCAGCACCAGCATCATCGCCGCCAGCGGCAGGTGGAAGCCCAGGCTGAAGTGCACCGCCAGGATGGTGACCACCTGGCCGACCACGGCGATCCAGCGCAGGTGGATCAGCTGCAGCATGTTCTGGCGGGCGATGGCGTCGGCGGGGCCCGCCGCGTTGTCCGCGGCCCGCGCTCCCGAAAGCCAGCCCGACATGCCGGCGATCAGGATGCGGGCGGTAGGCGTCATGGGGTCTCTTTAACCCGGTTCCGGCGCGCGTCGAACAGAACATAGACGGCCGCCCCGCCGGTCAGCAGCGCCAGGCCGAACCAGGTGAGCATGTAGACGAGGTGGCTGTTGGGGAACTTCACCACCGTCAGGCCGCCGATCGGCCAGCCGCCCGGATTGGGCGCAGCATCGGCGTCGACGAAATAGGGCGCGAGGTTCGAAAGTCCCCTCGCCTGCCCGATGGCGGCGACGTCGCGGGAGTACCAGCGGTTCTCGGCCGGGGCGTTCTTGCGCAGGAAGCCGCCGTGCGGCTCGGTCAGGCGCAGCAGCCCCACGACGCTGACGGGACCATCGACCTGGGCGGCCAGACGCGCACCCGGCGCGCGGCGTTCGGCCGTGACGAAGCCGCGGTTGACGAGAACGTCGAAGCCCTGGTCGGTGGAAAGCGGGGTCAGGACCCAGAAGCCGGGACCCTCGTTGGTCACGGCCTGGACCAGCGTCTCGCGGTCGTGAAGAAAGCGCCCCGTCAGGCGCAGGCGGCGATAGCCGTCGCTGGCCTGGGTGACGCCCGCCCAGCGGTCGGGGCCGGGCGGCGGGGAAGGCTCTGAATGGATGCGCTGCTCGACCCGAGCGATCAGGTCGAGCTTCCAGGCCCTGCGCTGGACCTGCCAGCCGCCGAGCGCCAGGAAGATCGCCGTGAAGGCCAGGCAGAGCCCGACCAGGGCGATCGTCCGGGCGGCTCGGCCGCCGGACTTCGTCACGGAACTTCCCGCATGTCGTGCGGCATCGGGGCCATCATGTGGGTGTCGAGGTTGTGCATCACCCACAGCGAACCCGAGAGCGTGATCACCACCACGACCAGGGTGAACACCAGGGCCAGCATGGTCCAGCCGCCTTCCGAACGCGAGTTCATGTGAAGGAAGTAGATCATGTGGACCAGCACCTGGATCACCGCCAGGCCCATGACCGCCAGGGCGGTCATCTGGTTGTTGGGCAGCACGTCGCCCATGACCAGCCAGAACGGGATGGCGGTAAGGATCACCGCCAGCACGAAGCCGATCACATAGTCCTTCAGCGTGCCGTGGGCGCCGCCGTCATGGTCGTGCCCGTGCCCATGGTCATCATGCTCATGCGCGTGGTGCGCGTCGTGGCTGGCCGCGCTCATTTCAGGACTCCGAGCAGATAGACGAACGAGAAGACGCCGATCCAGATGACGTCGAGGAAGTGCCAGAACATCGACAGGCACATCAGGCGACGCTTCATCTCGCCGCCGAGGCCGCGCTTGGCGACCTGGACCATGAGCGTAACGAGCCAGATGCAGCCGAAGGTCACGTGCAGGCCGTGGGTGCCGACCAGCACGAAGAACGACGACAGGAACGCGCTGCGTTGCGGACCGGCGCCCTCATGGATGAGGTGGTTGAACTCGTACAGTTCCAGCGACAGGAACCCCAGGCCCAGCAGGCCGGTCACGGCCAGCCAGGCCAGGGTCGGCTTCACCTTCTTGGCCTGGGCCGAGATCATGGCGAAGCCGTAGGTGATCGACGAGAACAGCAGCAGCGCGGTGTTGACCGCCACGATGGGCAGATCGAACAGATCCGCCCCCGAGGGGCCGGCCGCGTAGTTGCGGCCGAGCACGGCGTAACAGGCGAAGAGGACCGCGAAGATCAGGCAGTCGCTCATCAGGTAGATCCAGAACCCCAGCAGGGTCCCGTTCTCCGGATGGTGGTCCTCGGTGAGGTAGAAGCGGTCCTTGTCCGCTTCGGTCAGGGCTTGGGCGTGGGCCATGGTTACGCGAGGCTCCGCAGGGCTTCGGTGCGGGCGTCCTCGACACGGACGACCTCCTCGGCCGGAATGTAGTAGTCACGCTTGAAGTTGAAGGTGTGGATGATCGCCGAGGCCACGAGAGCCACGAACGAGATCACCGCCAGCCACCAGATCTGCCAGATCATCGCGAAGCCGACGACCACCGAGATCCCGGCCAGGACGACGCCCGCGCCGGTGTTCTTCGGCATGTGGATCGGGATGAACCCGGTCGTCGGACGCACGTAGCCGCGCTGCTTCATGTCGTGCCAGGCGTCGATCTCGTGGATCACCGGCGTGAACGCGAAGTTGTAGGCCGGCGGCGGCGACGAGGTCGACCATTCCAGCGTACGGCCGCCCCAGGGGTCGCCCGTCTTGTCGGCGTACTGCTCGCGCTTCAGGAAGCCGACGACCATCTGCATCACGAACGAGATGATGCCGAACAGGATCAGCACGGCGCCGAAGGCCGAGATCACAAACCAGATCTGCAGGCTGTGGTCTTCGAAGTGGCTGACGCGGCGCGTCACGCCCATCAGGCCCAGCACGTAGAGCGGCATGAAGGCGAAGAAGAAGCCGATCTGCCAGAACCAGAACGACAGCTTGCCCCAGAACGGGTCCAGCTTGAAGCCGAAGGCTTTCGGGAACCAATAGACGATGCCGGCGAACATGCCGAACACCACGCCGCCGATGATCACGTTGTGGAAGTGGGCGATCAGGAACAGCGAGTTGTGCAGGACGAAGTCGGCGGGCGGAACGGCCAGCAGGACGCCGGTCATGCCGCCGATGACGAAGGTGACCATGAAGCCGACGGTCCACATCATCGGCACTTCGAAGCGGATGCGGCCGCGGTACATCGTGAACAGCCAGTTGAAGATCTTCGCCCCCGTAGGGATCGAGATGATCATCGTCGTGATCCCGAAGAACGAGTTCACGCTGGCGCCCGAGCCCATGGTGAAGAAGTGGTGCAGCCACACGATGTACGACAGGATCGTGATGACGACCGTGGCGTAGACCATCGAGCTGTAGCCG
>PJUJ01000476.1_pt1 | contig 18505 bp, 15 predicted proteins | sample 1512321 | NCBI WGS metagenome assembly PJUJ01 (sample SAMN08177669, study PRJNA422409) | Feces metagenome, whole genome shotgun sequencing project. | isolation source: Chicken feces enriched on filter paper: beechwood xylan treatment | host: Gallus gallus | place: USA: Madison | collected 2015-01-15 | reverse complement strand
CCCGGCTCGAGGTTGTACTCCGAGTGGCGGATGCCGGTGCCGGCGCTCATCACCTGCACGTCGCCCGCTTCGGTGCGGCCCTTGTTGCCCAGGCTGTCCTGGTGGGTGATCGCCCCCTCGCGGTCATAGGTGATGATCTCCATGTCGTTGTGCGGGTGCGGCGGAAAGCCGGTGCCGGCGGCGATGGTGTCGTCGTTCCAGACCCGCAGGGCGCCCCAGTGGACGCGCTTGGGATCATAGTAGCCGGCGAACGAGAAGTGGTGCTTGGCGTCGAGCCAACCGTGATTGGCGCCGCCCAGGCTGTCGAACTTGCGAACTTCGATCATGTCGATCTCCCGGTGTGTCAGGTGGGGAAGCCGTGTCGGCGTCTCCGTTGACGAGGAAGATGGAGACAGATCGCTCGATCCGAAATAGAAATGGTCGAAAGAAACCATTTCCAAAATTGACATGATGAAGCTTCCCGACTTCGAGGCCTGGGCCGTGTTCGCCAAGGTGGCCGAGACCGGCTCGTTCGCCCGGGCCGCCAAGGACCTGGGCTTGTCGAACGCGACGGTGTCCAAGGCGGTTTCCCGGCTGGAGCAGCGGCTGGGCGCCACCCTCTTCCACCGCACCTCGCGCCGGCTGTCGCTGACCGACAGCGGCCAGAGCTCGCTGGAGGCCGCCAGCCGCCTGCTGGCCGACGGCGAGACGCTGGAGCTGGAGGCCTCCGCCCAGTCGGCCGTGCCGCGCGGCCTGGTGCGGATGGCCGCGCCGATGTCGTTCGGGATCGGCTATCTGGGCCCTGCCCTCTCGGACTTCTTCGCCCTCTATCCGGAGGTGTCGGTCGAGCTTTCGCTGTCGGACCAACTGGTCGACATCGTCGAGGACGGCTTCGATCTCGCCCTGCGGATCTCGGCGCTGGAGGATTCCAGCCTGCTGGCCCGGCGCCTCTGCCCAGTGCGGGTGATGCTGGTCGGCTCGCCGGACTACTTCGACCGCCATGGGCGGCCCCAGCACCCGAAGGACCTGACCGGCCACCGCGCCCTCTTCTACACCGGCGGCCGCTCGCGCGACGCGTGGCGGTTCGAGCACCCCCAGCAGGGCCAGTACGCCATCAGCGTTCCCGCCCAACTGCGCGCCAACAACGCCGACGTCTTCCGCGCCCTGCTGCTGGAGGGCCAGGCCCTGGCCATGCAGCCCGACTTCATGGTCTGGAATGACGTCGCCGACGGCAAGCTGGAGCAGGTGCTGGCCGACTGGACCCCGCCCCCGATCGCCATGCACCTGGTCACCCCGCCCAGCGCCATCCGGCCGGCCAGGGTGCGCGTGCTGATGGAGTTCCTGGCCGAACGGCTGGCCAAAGCGCCGTGGCTGGGGTGAGTGAAACGCCTCTGGAACTTCCGGGCGACCGCTGCTAGGAAGTCGCCTCTTCGCTTCGCCCCCGGGCAAGCAGCGAAGCGCGGGCGTGGTGAAACTGGTAGACGCGCCGGACTCAAAATCCGGTTCCGAAAGGAGTGTCGGTTCGACCCCGACCGCCCGCACCAGCTTATCTGACAAGGGTTTGTGTCGTCAGGCGGCAGTTCGCCATGACGAGGCGCGCCAGTCGCTCGGATCGACAGTCACCAGCCTGCTCCCCCACATCCGTCCTTCCCCGCGAAGGCGGGGACCCAAGCTGTCTTTCAGGAGAAGGCCAGGCTGCGGATCATCTGTGGAGTCGGCTTGGATCCCCGCCTTCGCGGGGATGCTCGGTGAAAATCGACTCAAGCTCGTGGATATCGACCAGACCTCAAACGCCCTTCAGCCAGACCCTCACCAGCCACGCCGCGCCGTCGTCCTCGACGAAGTCCGTCGCCCAGGCCAGCACGTCGGGATGGGTGATCCAGAACCCGTAGGGCGGCGCGTGGCCGGTGTTCTCGAAAGTCAGGTCATGCGCGCGGTCTTCCGGCACATCGGCGTTGGGCATGGCCCACTGCTCTTCCGGCGGCGGCTCCATGGCGTCGACGAAGTGCAGGCTCGCCCGCAGCAGGCCAGCCTCCGACGCATCGGTCGCCACCTCGCGCGTCGCCGGATGGCGCCGCAGGAACGCGACGCCGGCGTCGGTGGTCAGGACGATGGGCTTGAGGGCGGAAAGCGGGGTGGTCATGGCGGCAAACTAGTCGAGCCCGCCGGCAGGCGCCAGCCGACCCCGCGGGCGAGATCGAGCCGCGCACGATCACGCCGCCAGTACGAGACGGTTTTATCGATCGATCAGCTGAGAACTTGAAAGACTAGTCGAGGTCTTCCTCGGCCGCCGCAGGCGCTTCGCGCCAATTGCGGACCAGAATCACGCCGCCCCAAACCACGACGCCGACCGCCAACGCAATCAGCGCCGGCCATTGGACCAGTTCCATTCGTTTCTCTCCCCTTATTTTTCTCGATGCAATCACAGCTTGGCGAACGGCGCTACTGGGTTTGATGGTATGGGGGCGAATTCGAAGATCGGCGTTCTAAGCGCCGCGACCGCCGCATGACCGATGAGGGCGGCCACGGGGTTCCGGCTGACATGGGCTTCCCGCCATGCTCAAGCTGCGCCATCCCACGTTCGAGACACCCAATGCCGCCCGCCCCCAAGATCGAGTTTTCCGGCCTCTATTCCCGCTGCGTCTTTGCCGATGGCCGGGCCGAGATCAGGATTCACCCGTTCGGCTTCGTGCAGGATCCGGACGCCAAACCGGTGTGGTCGCTTGTCTTCGAGGCCCCCGATTTCCAGGCCTCCGCCCTGGAAGGGTTCTCGGACGACGAACTCGAAGTCGAAATCTTCGACCGCCACGCCGTCCTCCATGACATCTGGAGCGACACCCGGCGGACACTGAGCGCGGAAAGGCTGACCGCGATCGAGGCGGCTTACGACGCCGCCGACCTGCGCGAATACATCCAGGCGCGCGAAGAACGGATCTCGCAGCTGCACGACAGCCTCCGGACCGCTCACGCCAAGGACAATCAGGGCCGGGTCATTCTGCGCGAACTGCTGCGTCGCGCGCAGATCAAGGCGGCGGCTTCCGACCACCTTCGCGAGCGCCAGGCCGCCGCGATCGAGGTGTTGAAGCGCCTGACGAACCATTTCGGCGACTAGCCGACCGGGCGCGCGTCCCTACCCCGCCGACCGCAGCCCCTCGGCGTCCTGCGCCGGCGCGCCCCGCTCCGCCGCCAGATAGCCCGCCACCGCCTCGCCCGACATCGGCCGCGCGAACAGGAAGCCCTGCACCACGCGGCAGCCCAGGGGCTGGAGCAGCACCAGTTGCTCGGGGGTCTCAACGCCTTCGATGACGCAGTCGAGGCCCAGGTTGCGGCAGAGGTCGAGGATGGTCTTGACGATGGCCCGGCGCTTGTCGGCCGCCTCCAGGCCGCGCATGAAACTGCCGTCGATCTTCAGCTTGTCGATCGGCAGGCGGTGCACGTAGCTGAGGCTGGAATAGCCGGCCCCGAAGTCGTCGAGCGCGATGCGCACGCCCAGCGCCTTCAGCGCCGCCAGCGAGCGGGCGGCCTGGTCGAAGTCGCGCATGACAGCGGTCTCGGTTACCTCCAGGTCGATGCGGCCGGGGTCGACGCCGCTGGCCTGGATGATCTCGATGATCCGGCCGATCTGGTGCGGCGAGGCGATGTCGCGGACCGACAGGTTGAACGACAGCCGGATGTCCTCGGGCCAGGTCGCCGCCGCCTCCAGCGCCCAGCCCAGCAGCACCGGCGACATCCGGGCGATCAGGCCCGAACGCTCGGCCACCGGCACGAAGTCGCCCGGAGAGACGACGCCCAGGGTCGGGCTGGTCCAGCGGGCCAGGGCCTCGAAGCCGATGGTGCGCTCGTCGCGGATATCGACCAGCGGCTGGAAGGCCAGGCGGAACTCGGCGTCCATGTCGGCGTGGCGCAGGGCCTGCTCGATCAGGCCGGCGGTCTTGATCGCCGTCTCGTGGTCGGCCGAGAACACCACCGCCGCGCCGCGAATGTTCTGCTTGGCGTGATAGAGCGCATAGTCGGCGCGCTCGTAGAGCAGGTTGGGCGCGCTGGCGGCCTGCGGATAGACGGCAAAGCCCACCGAGCCGGAGACCTGGGCCGTGACGCCCGGAAAGCAGTAAGGCTCGCGCAGGGCCGCGCAGAGGTCGGCGCCCAGGCGCTGCAGGGCTTCGGGGTCGAGATCGGCCTCGATGATCAGGCCGTATTCGTCGCCGCCCAGCCGGGCCACGAACAGCGGCTGGCCATGGTCGCGGGCCAGGCGCTCGCCCGCCTCGACCAGCACCCGATCCCCGACCGCGTGGCCATAGGCGTCGTTGACCGGCTTGAAGCCGTCCAGGTCGATCACCCCCACGGAGAAGCGACGGCCCTGCGCGGCGGCCTCGTCGGTCACCCGTTGCAGGCGCGAGAAGAACTGCCGGCGATTGGGCAGGCCGGTCAGGCCGTCCATGTTGGCCAGGCGCAGATAGTCGTCGCTGAGGCTCTGGATCTCGGCCTGCCGCTCTTCGAGCCCACGTTGAGATTCCACGAGATTGGAGAAGTCGCGGTACGAGATCAGCAGGATGACCAGCATGGCCACGGCCACCAGGGCCATGTTGAAGCCGATGGCGGTCAGCACCGGATTGCCGCTGGCCAGCAGGAAGACGGTGATCGGCCCGACGACGATGCCGGTCAGCAGGAAGGCCGCCGCCCGCATGTGCATCAGGCAGAACACGCAGCCGATGGCCGTGATGGCCATGTAGAACACCACGTGCGCCTTGGCGAAGGCGTCGCCGTACGGGAACAGGCTGAACGACCACAGGGTGAAGCCCAGGCCCAGCAGCCCGGCGAAGACCAGGGTCTGGCGCAGCAGGCGCTTGGCGGAAGCCTGGTCGATGGCGGTCTTGCGGGCCCGCCACCAGGTCACCAGCCGGACCAGGCTGGCCACGGTCAGCAGGCCGGGAAAACCCAGGGTCAGCAGCAGCGGCGCGTCGCGAAGGTGGGTCGCCGACAGGGCGATCGTGTTGACCAGCACCAGCGCGTACATCATCGGCACCTGCCTGGAGAAGGCGCGCACCTGCGCCTTCATCAGTTCAGGGGTCGAGGGTACGGGGCGGAACCAGGGCAATCGGAACATCGCGGCGGCTGCGGGACGAGAACCGCCACCTCTGCGCCCCGTACGTTTAAGGCTTGCTTATCAGGGGCTTGCGACAGGCCGCGTCGCTACGCCGCAGCCACGGTCAAGCTCTAGAGCCGGCGATAGCCCGCCACCCGCCGCGCCCAGGTCGGGTGATCGTCGATGGCCATATCGTCCGGCAGGCCCGGCGCCAGGGACTCCGCCTCCAGCACCCAGCGGGCGGCGTCGGCGTAGCGGTCGGCCCGGCCGTAGCGCACCACGTCGTCGACCATGGCCCGCAGCAGCACGGTGGCGGCCAGCGGATGGCGGTGCTCCAGCAGGCGCGCGGCCGGTTCCAGCACGTCCGGCCGATCGCCGTGCAGGGCCGGTCCGCGCTCCATGACCAGCCGCGCCGCCCCAGCCGCCGAGGGCCAGGCGGTCAGGAAGGCCAGGGCCTTGTAAGGGTCGGGATAGGCCTGGGCGTAGTCCAGCGCCTGGTCCTCGGCCTCGACGTCCTCGAAGTCGGGCAGGCCCTTGAGGAAGGCCCGCAGCATCTCGATCGACAGGGTGGCCTTGAACCCCGCCCAGCGCACGGCCTGGGCCTCCAGCGGCTCGCCGGCGGCTTCCAGGGCGGCGATGCGGGCCTCGTTCCAGGCCACCGCGCCGACATCGGCCTGCTCGACGATCCCGGGGCCGGGCGCCGAGACGTCCAGCGCCGCCAGGGCGTCGGCGATGCGGCCGACGGCCAGGTAGCGGCGAGCGAGCTGGGCGCCGATCGGCGGCAGCACCAGTTGCGAGGCCGTAAACAGGTCGGCGAAGCCCTCGACGTCGCCTTCCAGGTCGGCCAGCACCTGGGCGGCGGCGCGCAGGCGCGGGTCGGGACGGCGCTGGGCGGCCAGGCGCTCGCGCACCTTGCCCCGCAACACGGCCACGGCGTCGCCGGCCAGGGCCGGGGCGGCGGCGCGCAGCAGGTCGACCGACAGCTTTGTCGACGCCCCCTCGACGAAGGCCAGCAGGGCGTCGGCCAGCGAGCGGCTGTCCAGCGTCAGGGCCTTGGGCGACAGGGCCGCGACGTCCACGACCGCCTGGTCGAACACCGCCGCCAGCTCGCCCTTGGGATCCTTGATCCGGCCTTCCAGGTCTTCGGACACCCGCACCAGCCGCACCAGCACCGGCACAGCGAGGTTGGGATCCAGCTCCCCCAGCCGCCCCGCCGCCGAAGCGCGATGGGCGTCCAGATCGCGGACGAACTCCTTGAACTTGCGCCAGTTGATGCGCGCGCGGCTGTCGGCGATGGCGTCGATGCGCTTGTCGATCTCGGCGGCGAGATCGGCCGCCCCCACCTCGCCCAGCAGGGCCAGCTTCAGCCGGCGCTTGATGGCCGCGTGGCCCTCGGCCACCTCCATCAGCAGCTCGGCCAAGGCCTCGGGGCCCAGGTGCGCCAGGTTGGCCGCGTTCACCGCCTTGCGCGGCGCGGCCTTCTTGACGGCTTTCGGCTTGGGTTCGGCCAATCCGCGCTCCCCCGACCTAGTGCGCCTTCTTGCGCGGAATGAAGTGCAGCACGCCGGCGATGACGCCGCCGATGACCAGACCCACCACCGCCGAAGCCAGCGCCATGGCCAGCCAACCGGTCACCGGCCCGATCACCGGAACCAGGCCGGCCCAGTGCTGCAGCCCCTCGACCCAGCCAGGGATCGGCGTCAGGTGGAAGTGGTGCAGGCCGTGCACGATGATGCCGCCGCCGACCCACAGCATGGCCGCCGTGCCGATATAGCCCAGGCTGCTCATCACCACCGGCATGGCCTTGACCAGGCCGCGGCCGAACTTCTGCGTCGCCGCGCGCGGGCTCTTGGCCATGTGCAGGCCGATGTCGTCCATCTTCACGATCAGCCCGACCACGCCGTAGACGAGGATGGTGATCACCACGCCGACCACCGCCAGGGCGGCGGCCTGGACGGGGATCGACTGATCCGACACGTCGGCCAGGGCGATGGCCATGATCTCGGCCGACAGGATGAGGTCGGTGCGGATGGCTCCGCCGACCTTTTCCTTCTCCAGCTCCGGACCGCTGAGCGCCAGTTCCTCGGTCTCCACGGCCTCGTCGTGATGGACGAAGATCTCGAGGATCTTCTCGGTGGCCTCGAAGGCCAGATAGGCGCCGCCCAGCATCAGGATCGGCGTCACCAGCCAGGGCGCGAAGGCGCTGAGCACCAGCGCGCCCGGCAGCAGGAACAACAGCTTGTTGCGCAGCGAGCCGACAGCGATCTTGGCCACGATCGGCAGTTCGCGGTCGGGCGTGAAGCCCATGGCGTAGCCCGGGGTCACGGCCGCGTCGTCGACCACCACGCCCACGGCCTTGGTCCCCGCCTTGCCGGCGGCGGCCCCGACGTCGTCGATCGAGGCGGCGGCGATCTTGGCGATGCCGGCGACGTCATCCAGGAGCGCGACGAGACCCGAGGGCATGAAGGAACCTTGTCAGATGCGGATTCGGCCGCCCCACGCGGCCCGATGCGCGTCCTGCCTAAGGGCTCGCCTGTTCCGGGTAAAGGGGCCGACGACGACGGCGCGCGACGCCGACGACCCCGCGCTCGTTATTTTCGCGCGGCGGCGCTGGCCGCGCGGACCGGCTTGAACTCCGAGCCGGCGTTCCAGTCGGGCCAGGTCCGCGAATTGGCGATCGCCTTGCCGGCCTCGTAGACCAGGGCCACGTCCTGGGCCGCGCCGCGCAGGTCCCAGTCGGCGCTCCAGGCGTCGCAGGGCTGGTGGTAGCAACGGCTGGTGTAGTCGGCGACCCAGGCGTCGCCGGCCGCGCGGCCGCCGTTCAGCAGGTCGGCCCCGCCGCCCAGCCCCATCACCAGCAGCACCGGCACCCCGCGCTTGGCCAGCGAGAAGTGGTCGGCGCGGTAGAACAGCGCCCGTTCCGGCTTGGCGTCCGGCGTCACGGTGCGCCCCTGCCTGGCCGCGGCCTTGGCCAGGCCCTGCTCCAGCTCGTTCTGGCCGGCCCCGACCAGCACGATGTCCTTGGCCGGACCGGCGGTCTGGAGCACGTCGAGGGTGTAGTTGGCGGCCATCTTGCCCAGCGCCGCGTCGCCGGCCTTCACGGCGTAGTATTCCGAGCCCAGCAGGCCCCGCTCCTCGCCCGTCCAGGCGGCGAACAGGATCGAGCGCTGCGGCGCCGGACCCTGCTTGAAGGCCCGCGCCACCTCGATCACCCCGGCCACGCCGATGGCGTCGTCGGCCGCGCCGGCCCGGATGGTCTTGCCCTGCGCGTCCGGCGCGCCGACGCCGTAGGCGTCCCAGTGGGCGGCGTACATCAGGCTCTCGTCGGGATGGGTCGTCCCCGGCAGCTTGGCGACCACGTTGTGGCTGATCATCGGCTCGTGAGCGACCTTGTAGGCGGCCGAGAAGCTCGCGCCCTTCAGGGCCACAGGCTTGAACGACGGATCGCGGGCGGCCTTCTTCAGGGCCTCGAAATCCAGGCCCGAGCGCTTGAAGAGATCGACCGCAGTGTCACGCTGGATCCAGCCCTGCAGCTGCAGCTTCTCCTTGGCGGGGTTGGCGCGGACGATGTCGTAGCCTTCGCCGTTCGAGGCCTTCACCGTGCTCCAGCCGTAGCCGGCCCCGAGGGTCTCGTGCACGATCAGGGCCCCCACCGCCCCGCGTCGCACGGCCTCCTCGTACTTGTAGGTCCAGCGGGCGTAATAGGTGGCCGCCTTGCCGCCGAACTTGCTGTAGGCGGGCTCGCCCTCCACGGCTTCCAGGTCGGGATCGCTGATCAGGAAGACGGCGACCTTGCCCTTCAGGTCCGCGCCCTTGAAGTCGTCCCAGCCGCGCTCCGGCGCGCTGACGCCGTAGCCGACGAAGACCAGCGGCGCGTCCTTGATCGCCACGGCGTCGACCGGCAGCAGGGTCATGACCTGGGCCTGCTCGCCCTGCGCCAGGGGCACGGCGCCGCCGGCCGTGGCGAAGCTCATGGCGATCGGACCGTCGATGCGGGTGTGCACCAGCGGCACCTTCTGGGTGTAGCTGCCCGCATCCCCGGCCGGCTCCAGGCCTAGGGCCTTGAACTGGGCGGCGATGTAGTCGGTGGTCTTCTGCTCGGCCGGACCGCCCGGAGCGCGGCCCTGGAATTCGTCCGACGCCAGCACGCGGGTGATCTCCGACAGCCTGGCCGGATCGATCGGACCGCTGTCGATCTTCGCTTGGGCATGAGCCAGGGCCGGCAGGGCCAGGGCGGCGGTCAGCAGAAGGGCGGCGCGGGACATGGGCGAACTCCGGAAACTTGCGGGCCGACCCTAGGAAGCTTGGCTCGCGAGGGCAAACTTCGCACGCTGTTCTTTGCGCGTCTGGCGCGCGACGGGCGCCGAAACCGGCTACCACTTTCGGCTGTCGCGCGCTGGCAATGTCGATTCCCCGCCAGAAACAGAACAGGAACATGCTATAGCCCCGTCGATGGTTCCGGCCGACCTGCTTCCCCCGCGCTTCACCGAGTGGTTCGCCACCCGCGGCTGGGCGCCGCGCGCCCACCAACTGGCGATGATCGAGAAGGCCAAGGCCGGCCGCGACGCCCTGCTGATCGCCCCGACCGGCGGCGGCAAGACCCTGGCCGGCTTCCTGCCCAGCCTGATCGAGCTGGCCGAACGGGCGCCCCGCAACACGCCGGCCGGCATCCACACCCTCTACATCTCGCCGCTCAAGGCCCTGGCCGTCGACGTCGAGCGCAACCTGATGACCCCCATCCGCGAGATGGGCCTGTCCATCGTCGCCGAAAGCCGCACCGGCGACACCGGCGAAAGCCGCAAGGCCCGCCAGCGCATCCGCCCGCCCGACATCCTGCTGACCACGCCCGAGCAGCTGGCCCTGTTCTGCGCCTGGGAAGGCGCCCGCGAATACTTCGCCGACCTCTCCTGCGTCATCGTCGACGAGGCCCACGCCATGTGGCCCTCCAAGCGCGGCGACCTGCTGGCGCTCGCCATCGCACGCTTGCAGCAGTTCGCGCCGCGCATGCGCCGGGTGGGCCTGTCGGCGACGGTCGATGATCCGGATCTGGTGCGGAAGTGGCTGGGTAAAAACCAAGATCCTCCCCCCCTGGGGGAGGCGGCGCATCGCGCCGGTGGGGGGGCGGTTTCAGCTTCCGCAACGCCGGACACCCTCCCCCCTCCGATCGCTACGCGATCGCCTCCCCCCCTGGGGGAGGTTCCATCCGTCGATCTCGTCCTCGGCTCCGGCGGCGCCCAGCCCGTCGTCGAAGTCCTGGTCTCCGACGGGCGCGTGCCGTGGGCCGGCCACACCGCCCAGCACGCCATGGCCGAGGTCTATGCGATCATCGCCGCCAGCCGCACGGCCTTGGTTTTCGTCAACACGCGTTTCCAAGCAGAATTTGCGTTCCAGGAGCTGTGGAAGCTCAACGACGAAGGCCTGCCGATCGCCCTGCACCACGGCAGCCTGTCGGCCGAGCAGCGGCGCAAGGTCGAGGCCGCCATGGCCCGCGGCGAGTTGCGGGCCGTGGTCTGCACCTCGACGCTCGACATGGGCATCGACTGGGGCGACGTCGACCTCGTCATCCAGCTGGCCGCGCCCAAGGGCGCCTCGCGGATGGTCCAGCGGATCGGCCGCGCCAACCACCGCCTCGACGAGCCCAGCCGCGCCCTGTTCGTGCCGGCCAGCCGCTTCGAGATGCTGGAATGCCGCGCCGCCGCCGACGCCATCCTGGAAAACCACCTCGACGGCGAGCCGCCCCGCGTCGGCGCCCTCGACGTCCTGGCCCAGCACGTCATGGGCTGCGCCTGCTCCGAGCCCTTCAAGCTGCTCGACCTCTATGACGAAGTCCGCACCGCCGGTCCCTATGCCGACCTGTCGTGGGAAGACTTCGAGACCGTCGTCGATTTCGTCTCGACCGGCGGCTACGCCCTCAAGACCTACGACCGCTTCCGCCGGATCGTCGAAGACGCCGAGGGCTTCTGGAAGGCCCGCAACGCCCAGGTCGTCCAGCGCCACCGCATGAACGTCGGGGCCATCGTCTCGCCGGCCGTGGTCAATGTCCGCATCGGCGGCGGTCGCAGGCCAATGGGCGGTCGCAAGATCGGCGAGGCCGAGGAAGGCTATTTCGAGCAGCTGACGCCGGGCGACACCTTCGTGTTCGCCGGCCAGGTCTGGCGCTTCAACAGCCTGGTGGGCGCCGACGCCTTCGTCACCCCCGCCCCCGACAAAGACCCGAAGATGCCCAGCTGGGGCGGCTCGAAGTTTCCGCTCTCGACCTATCTGGCCGGCCGCGTGCGCAAGATGATGCACGACGAGGCCGAGTGGCTGGCCCTGCCACCCGACGTGCAGGAGTGGATGGCCTATCAGAAGCTCCGCTCGCTGATCCCGGACGAGGAGGAGATGCTGCTGGAGACCTTCCCGCGCGGGAAGCGGTTCCACATGGTCATGTATCCGTTCGAGGGGCGCCTGGCGCACACCACCCTGGCCATGCTGCTGACCCGGCGGCTCGATCGCCTGGGCGTCGGACCGCTGGGCTTCGTCTGCAACGACTACGCCCTCAACATCTGGTCGCTACGGCCGATGGACGAGCTGGATCTGGCCGACCTCTTCGACCAGGACATGCTGGGCGACGACCTGGAGGACTGGCTCAACGAGAGCTTCCTGATGAAGCGCGCCTTCAAGGCCTGCGCCCTGGTCGGCGGCCTGATCGAGCGACGCTATCCCGGCGAGGAGAAGTCGGGCCGGCAGGTCACCTTCTCGACCGACCTGATCTACGACGTGCTGCGCAAGCACCAGCCCGACCACCTGCTGCTACGCTGCGCCCGCATGGATGCGGCGACCGGTCAGCTGGACGTGGCGCGACTGGGGGATCTACTGGCCCGCATCAAGGGCCGCATCCGCCATGCGGCGCTGGACAAGGTTTCGCCCTTCGCCGTGCCGATCATGCTGGAGATCGGCCGCGAGCGCGCGCCCGGCGACGCGGCCAGCGACATGATCCTGGCCGAGGCGGAGGAAGACCTGATCGCGGAGGCGCTTTCTTGAGGTGTTCGGCTTGACGAGGTTCCAGCTCAGCGACTGCGGCGGCCTGACGGTCATGGTGTCCGAGCGGCTGGTGCTGCTGCGCGGCTCCGGCGCCCTGTGGCTGGAGGCCGAGCGCGCCCTGGTGGTCGCCGACCTGCACTTCGAGAAGGGTTCGTCCTACGCCGCGCGCTTCGGCCAGATGCTGCCGCCCTACGACACCCGCGAGACCCTGACCCGCCTGGAGGCCGAGGTGGACGCGCTGACGCCGGCCACCCTGATCTTCCTCGGCGACAGCTTCCACGACGGCGCGGCCGAGGATCGCCTGGCCGCCGACGACGCCGAGCGCCTGCGCGCCCTCGCCGTCGGTCGCGACCTGATCTGGGCGGTGGGCAACCACGACGCCGACGGCCCCCGCGCTCTGCCTGGCCAGGTGATCGACGAGCTCTCGATCGGCGGCTTGATCCTGCGCCACGAACCCGAGCCCGGCGTCCAGCCCGGCGAGGTCTCCGGCCACCTGCATCCCGCCGCCCGCGTCTCCAGCGGCCGCGGCAGCGTGCGCAAGCGCTGCTTCGTCACCGACGGCCAGCGCCTGATCCTGCCGGCCTTCGGGGCCTATACCGGCGGCCTCAACATCCTCGACCAGGCCTTCTCCAACCTGTTCGCCGCTCCGCCGCTGGCCGGGGCTCTGGGCGGCAAGCGCGTGCACGCGGTCGGCCCGCGCTCGCTGCGGCCGGATTAGGTCAGGGCCCAAGCCTCCCCACACTCGTCATCCCGGAAAGCCCGCAGGGCTTATCCGGGACCCAGGGGCCGCCGCAACGCGACTGCAACCGCTGAAGGATGAAGCCGCCACCCAGCCCAGTCTCCTGGGTCCCGGCTCTGCGCTTCGCTCCGGCCGGGATGACGACCTGAAGAGGCGGCGCCCTACCCCTTCGCCAGCCGACGCCGATTGGCGCGCACCTTGGTCCGGTAGTCCCGGATCACCGCCCGCGTCGCCGCGTCCGGAGCCTGGGGCAGGCCGCCGGTCCAGAACTTCAGCCCGACATCGGCCGCCGCCGCCATCTTCTCGGTGGTCATGCGGATCGCCTCGCTCTGCGCCCGCGCCCCGCCGCCGGCCAGGACCATGGTCCGCAGGCCGATGACGGCCGAGGCCTCCATCCCCAGCGCCCACGCATCAAACATCGTCGAAGGCCAGTCGTCTTTGCGGCGCGCCATGAAAGGCTCCTTTTGCTGAAAGGGGATCGCGTGGGACCGACGGTTGTTCCCCGACAGGCGACATGGCGCGCGACATCACGCCCCTGGACGGAACATATGGAGAACGATACGGTAAGCGATGGCCGTTCTCGATATCCGCCGCAAGCTTTCCATCCTCGCCGACGCCGCCAAGTACGACGCCTCCTGCGCCTCATCGGGCGGGGAGAAGCGCGACTCCGTCGGCGGCAAGGGCGTCGGCTCCACCGAAGGCATGGGCATCTGCCACGCCTACGCCCCCGACGGGCGCTGCATCAGCCTGCTGAAGATCCTGCTGACCAACTTCTGCATCTACGACTGCGCCTACTGCATCAACCGGGTGTCGTCGAACACGCCCCGGGCGCGGTTCAGCGTGAAGGAAGTCGTCGACCTCACCCTCAACTTCTACAAGCGCAACTATATCGAGGGCCTGTTCCTGTCGTCGGGCGTCATCCGCAACGGCGACTACACGATGGAGGAGATGGTCCGCATCGCCAAGGCGCTGCGGCTGGACCACGACTTCCGCGGCTACATCCACCTGAAACTCATCCCCGAGGCCTCTCCGGAGCTGGCGGCCGAAGCGGGGCTCTATGCCGACCGGGTGTCGATCAACATCGAGCTGCCCCAGGACGAGAGCCTCAAGTCCCTGGCCCCCGAGAAGGACGTCGGCGACATCAAGCGGGCCATGGGCCGCATGCGCCTGGCCATCGACGAGCGCGCAGAACCCGCTCGCACCGCGCCCCGCAAGACCTTCGCCCGCAGCCAGTCGACCCAGTTGATCGTTGGCGCCGACCAGGCGAGCGACGGCGACATCCTGGCCCGCAGCGCCTCGCTCTACGGCGCCTATCGCCTCAGCCGCGTCTACTACTCGGCCTTCAGCCCGATCCCGGATTCCAGCCACCGCCTGCCGTCCAGCCGCCCGCCCCTGCTGCGCGAGCATCGCCTCTACCAGGCCGACTGGCTGATGCGGTTCTACGGCTTCGAGCAGCCGGAGATCATCGGCGCCGGCGAGGATCTCGACCTCTCGGTCGATCCCAAGACCGGCTGGGCGCTGCGCAACCGCGACAGGTTCCCCGTCGACGTCAACGCCGCCGACCGCGAGACCCTACTGCGCGTGCCGGGCCTGGGCGCCAAGGCCGTCGACCGCATCCTTGCGGCCCGTCGCCAGGCGCGGCTGACCCTCGACGACCTCAAGCGCGTCGGCGCCGTGGTCAAGCGCGCCAAGGCCTTCCTCGTCGCCGAGGGCTGGACGCCGGGCATGGCGACCGATGGCGAGCACCTGAAGGCCCGTCTGATCGAACCGGCGCAGCTGAGCCTCTTCTGATGCGCGTGGTCCGGCTGGCCTCCGAGATCGACTTCGACGGCTGGCGCGTCGCGGCGCGCGACCTGCGGGCCGAAGGCGTTTCGCCCGAGACCGTTGTCTGGACAACGCACCGCGATCTCTTCTCCCCTCCCCCTTGCGGGGAGGGGGCAGGGGGTGGGGGTGTCGGCGCGGAATTGGCCATTGGCCTGCCTTCCACGGCGGCGCTTACACCCCCACCCCAACCCCTCCCCGCAAGGGGGAGGGGCTTCACCGTCCCGCCCACCTTCGTCGAGCTGGCAAGGTCCGTCGTCCTGCACCGCTCCGGCGAGCGCTTCGCCCTGCTCTATCGGCTGCTTTGGCGGCTGGAGCGCGAACCCCGCCTGATCGACAACCCCGCCGATCCCGACGTCGCCAAGGCCCGCGACATGGAAAAGGCCGTGTCGCGGGCAATCCACAAGATGCACGCCTTCGTCCGCTTCCGACTGATCGAGACCGAGCCGGAGGCCTACGCCGCCTGGTTCGAGCCGGCCCACCGCGTCACCGAGGCCGCCGCCCCGTTCTTCGCCCGCCGCTTCACCACCATGACCTGGACCATACTGACGCCCGACGCCTGCGTGGCCTGGGACGGGCAGACGCTGCGGGTCTCCGACGGCGCCGATCCGGCCGACGCGCCGGCCGAAGACGCCCAGGAGGAACTCTGGCGCACCTACTACGCCTCGATCTTCAACCCGGCGCGGCTGAACGAGAGGATGATGCGCCAGGAGATGCCCAAGCGGTATTGGCGCAACCTCCCCGAGGCGCGGCTCATTCCGCAGCTGATCGAAACCGCCCAGGCGCGCGCCGCCGCCATGGTCGCCGCACCGCCCTCGCCCGCCCCCGACCGCGTGCTGAAGGCCGCCCTGCGCCAGGCCCGCGACGGATCCTACAACGGCGACGTCCCCGCCAGCCTCGAGGCCGTGGCGGCCGGCGTGCAGCTGTGCCGCCGCTGCGACCTATGGCGCGACGCCACCCAGGGCGTGCCAGGCCAAGGCGCGGCCCACGCCCGGCTGATGTTCGTCGGCGAACAGCCCGGCGACCAGGAGGATCTGGCCGGCCGCCCCTTCGTCGGCCCCGCCGGCCAGGTGTTCGACGAGGCGCTCGCACAGGCCGGCGTGCCGCGCGATCGGACCTACGTCACCAACGCCGTGAAGCACTTCAAGCACGAGCCGCGCGGCAAGCGACGCATCCACAAGACCCCCGATCGCGGCGAGGTTCAGGCCTGCCGCTGGTGGCTCGACGCCGAGCGGCGTCTCGTCCGCCCCCGCGTCATCGTCGCCCTCGGCGCGACGGCGGCGCAGGCGGTGATGGGCAAGGTCACGCCCATCGGCGCCAATCGCGGCGAGGCGCTGCAACTGCCCGATCAAACCCAGGCCGTGCTGACCTACCACCCGTCCTTCCTGCTGCGCCTGCCGGACGCCGCCGCCCGCGAACGCGCCCGGGCCGAATTCGTCGAGGATTTGCGCCTTGCGGGCGAGCTTGCCGGGCTGCTCGACTGAAGGAGGCGCGAGCGCCCGCCTGACGGACAGGCCGCGCAAAAAATCTGCTGAATCTTTTGGCGTCCGCGCACCGGGCGCAAGTCCTTGCCCCACCTCGCAATGTTACCCGCGGAAACACGGCGCATAAGCCCTCTCCGCCGTCGGGGCGCGTGTTCGCCTCTTGCCACGACGGCTTCGCCGGGGTTGGTTCCCGGCCGGGGAACGAGGGCGATGACACCAGAAGACGAACAGCGCCGAGCCTGGTTCCGCAGAGAGATTCTGCCCCTGGAACCGCGGCTTCTGGCCTATGCGCGCAAGTTTTGCCGCAATGGCGAGGCCGATCCGGAAGATCTGGTCCACGACGCCTTCGCCCGGGTGATCGCCTGCAAGACCTGGCGCGAGATCACCAATCCCGCCGCCTTCGCCTCGCGCACCATCCGCAACATCGCCTTCGACGGCCTGCGTCGCCGCAAGGTGCTGACCATCACCGCCGTGGCCGATTTCGAGCAGATCGGCGGCATGGACGAGACCCCCGGACCCGAGGCCTCGCTGGTCTCGCGCGATGAACTTCGCCAGCTGCGCGAGGCGATCGCCGAGCTGCCGACACAATGCCGGCGTGTATTCACCCTCAGGAAAGTCTATAGCCTGTCGCCGGGCGAGATAGCGGTTCGCATGGGCCTGTCCGTCTCGACTGTCGAGAAGCACCTGATCAAGGGGCTTCGCTACTGTTCCGAAAAGCTGGGCCGCCCGGGCGCGACCCAGCCAGTGCGTATCGACGAAGGGCGTTCATGGGTCGGGAAGCGGGATCGCGACGCGAAGCAGTGAGAGCGGCCGCCGCCCAGTGGGTGGTGCGGCTGTCCGATCCTGCCTGCGCGCCTGACGAACGGGCCGCCTTCGAGGCCTGGCGCGCCGAAAGCTTCGAGAACGAGGCCGCCTTCGAGCGCGAGCACGCCGCCTGGGAGCGCGCCGATCGCCTGCGCGTGTTCAAGCCTGTCTCCGCCAAGCCGGACGCCGACCTCTTCGCGCCGGAAGAAGCCCGTCGCGCCTTCGACCGCCGCTCGCCCTGGACGATGATGGCCGCGGCCGCCGCGATCGCCGGCGTCCTTGGGGCCGGCATGCTCAGCGCCACCGCCTCGACCGCCTACGCCACCGACATCGGCGAGCGCCGCGTCGTGGTGCTGGCCGACAACAGCCGCATCGAGCTCAACACCGACAGCAAGGTCGTCGTGCGCTACCGCAACGGCGTGCGCGAGGTGAAGCTGGTCAAGGGCGAGGCCCTGTTCGAGGCCGCCCCCGACGCCCGTCCCTTCGTGGTCAAGGCCCGCGACGCCCGCATCGAGACCGGCGGCGGCGAGCTTTCCGTCCGCCTGGGGGCCGAGAACGCCGCCGTCACCGTCCGTCGCGGCGCCGCCGACATCGAGCCCGACGGCAAGGGCCCGGCCAAGGAAGTGCGGATCGCCGCCGGCACGGCCATGGTCTACGGCCCGCACGGCGGTCACGCCCAGCCGCTGTCGGACGCCGAGATCGACCGCGCGCTCGCCTGGCGTCAGGGCGCCATCGCGCTGAACGGCCAGTCGCTGAGCCAGGCCGTGGCCGAGTTCAACCGCTACAACCGCCAGAAGGTCCGCATCGCCGACCCGTCGATCGCCGACCTGCGCCTGGCCGGCTACTTCCAGAGCACCGAGCCCCAGGCCTTCGTCACCGCCGTCACCAGCGCCTTCCCGGTACGGGCCAGCGAAGGCGACGACGGCGTGATCCGCCTGGCGCGGAAGGGGTAATTCGAGATCCTCCCGTCCCTCAAAGCACCTCTCCCATAGGGAGAGGGAGGGGTCCACGCGAAGCGTGGGAGGGTGAGGGGTTACACCGCCCATGGTCCCATCCCAGCCCTTCCTCCTCCCGTAAAATCCCCGCGAAAGCGGTGAGCCAGGCTTTTAGCCGTCCCGAACTCGCCCCAAATCCCGCCTCCCTCGCCTCTGTGGCGAGGGCCCATGCCGGCGACCGCTCAGACCTTGAGCCATCCTTGATCGGCCTGAGCGGCTGAACGATGGATCCTGGGCACAAGGCCCAGGAAGGCGGCGTTTGGGGGTTGGGGAGTTTACAGGGAGGGAGAGCCTGCCTCTCCTCCGTAAAATCGCCGCGAAAGCGGGGACCCAGGTGTTTTATCGTCGAGCGCCACGGGTTTCAGAAAAAGCCTGGGTCCCCGCTTTCGCGGGGATTTTACGGTTTGGGGGTCTGCGGACGGGGATAGACGAAGCTGGATCCCCGGCGACCGCTCCAAAGACCCCAACCAATCCAACCCCTTACAACTTTCTCACCGCTCTGGATCAGACGCGCTCAAACCACCCGCATAATCACTGGGTCTCGCCGCACCGAAGGGGCGCGCGGCCAGCGACCATG
>PJUJ01000465.1_pt1 | contig 18809 bp, 13 predicted proteins | sample 1512321 | NCBI WGS metagenome assembly PJUJ01 (sample SAMN08177669, study PRJNA422409) | Feces metagenome, whole genome shotgun sequencing project. | isolation source: Chicken feces enriched on filter paper: beechwood xylan treatment | host: Gallus gallus | place: USA: Madison | collected 2015-01-15 | reverse complement strand
TGGGTAGAAAGCATCCTGATATCCGTTAAAGCTTAATTTAAGATACAAAAAAAGGAGTAGAAAATGCACTTTCCACTCCTTTTTTTTTGGTCCAATATAAAAGGGGACTTTTTCAGTGCCCTCTAAATTTGGGTGTACATATTTTACTTACACCCAAAAATGAACATCAAAAGAAATATTATTTTCTCACTTGAAAAGCGTAAAAAGGATGGTATAGAGATCATAGAAAATGTTCCTATCAGAGTCCGAATCAACTATGATGGGGACAGACTGGATTTATCCAGTGGTTTTCGGGTTGACATTTCTAAATGGGATGATAAAAAGCAACGTGTAAAAAATGGTAAAACAAATAAAATTAAACAGTCTGCAAGTGAAATAAATACATCACTCCTAAAGATTGAAAGCATCATTCAGGATATCTTCAAAAGTTATGAGATCGCAGGGGCAGTTCCTTCAAAACCGACATTGCGGAATGAGATAAATGATAAGATAAAACCAAAAAATGAAACTTCTTCGAAAGCACCAGCACAAAGTAAATTCTTCGATTACTATGACCAATTTATTCAAGAGAATCGTAAACTTAACAATTGGACTGAAGGAACACTAAAGAAACTCAGAACGGTCAGAAATCATCTCCAAGAGTTTAAACCAAACATCGGCATTAACGATTTTGATAATGCCACGCTTGATAAGTATATGGATTTCCTTTTGAAGCGCCGAGGATTTAAAAACTCAACACTTGAAAAACATTTAAAGTTCTTAAAATGGTTTCTTCGTTGGGGAAATAGAAAGGGAATAGTAACGAATTCAGCATTCCTATCGTACCGTCCGAAAATTAAGAAAATAGAAAAAAAAGTCGTTTTTCTTACAGGGCAAGAGATTGATCATATTAAGGCTTTCGATATTCCGAAAGAAAAATCATACTTACACCGTGTTCGTGATATACTGATTTTCACTTGTTATTCAGGATTGAGACACTCAGATGTATATGCATTAACAAAAGATGCCGTGAAAGAGAGGTATATAGAAATAGTGACGATCAAAACAGATGATAAACTCATCATCGACCTTAATAACCACACAAAAGCAATTTTAAATAAATATAAGGACGAAAGATTTCCGAACAACAAGGCTCTACCGGTGATTTCTAATCAGAAATATAATGAATACCTAAAGGAACTTGGCGAATTAGTTGGACTTGATGAATCGCTTATAACAACCTATTATAAGGGGAACAAGCGTATAGAAGAGGTTGTCACGAAGTACATGTTATTAACTTCTCACATTGGAAGACGTTCTTTTATATGCAACGGTTTGTTTCTTGGAATACCTGTCCATATTATGATGAAATGGACTGGACACTCAGATTATAAATCTATGCAACCCTATATCGATACCGTGGACGAAATGCGTAGCGAAGCTATGGAAATGTTTAATAAAATGTAAGGATTATGCAAAAAGAAGAAAAAGAGTTAATATCTTTTCTAACATTATTACGTCGGTATGAGGAGGTTCTACATCAACAGATAAGTAATCAGTATTGTGACTGGAATAAGTTAGCCGAAATAAAGCGAACTTTATTAGAGCGTTTGGATTCCCCATCTGTTGAAGAAGTTATAAATTATCTTTTTTTCAATTCTAGTCGTGAAAAAATCTTTGGACTAACCAGAAATTTTGATGCCGTTTATAATGGATTAGCTGGACTGGTTAATACCAGAAATTTTGAGATTGAAGCCAATTCATCCATAGAAGCATTTCGTCGGGAATATGAAATTTTTGAACTTGAAGTCAAAGAATATACAAAGAAATTTACAGAAGTTAGAAAGGAAAAAGAAGCACTTGAAAGATCGTTGGATAGTTGTTTCTACGGAGGTGATGATTCCCGTAGGAGAAGGACCGAATTGGAAATTGACCGGATTGAACCAATCTTTCAATCTAAATTACAGGATTACGAAGCCAAAATCCTTGAATTACAACAATTTTTCGAGAATGATTTTCAATTAACAAAATCTATCCTTGAAGAGGTGACTAATGTGTTGAAAGTGAGGATAAAGCCACTCTTTGATATATACAGAGAAAATTTCCAAAACGACGAATATTATGAATATTTTCCAATGTCTTTGGTAGGAGCTGTATATGAAGCTTTAATAGAGAATAAGGTTATCGAAGTAGATGCTCAAACTTTTCACACAGTAATCAACCTGAATAAAGAAAACAATCTAAAAATTTCACCAGATTTTATATTGTACTTTCTTGTAGATTCTTTTTCCAAACGTCTTGATGACAGTGCCAGAAATAAGTGGTTAGAAAAAATCCATAATATGCAAAAAATCAAACTATCATCGTATAAAGCACACTATCGACAAATCCAAAGTAGTAGAAAATGGAAGAAGCTATATAAACGTTTAGAAGACTTATTCAACCATTCAAACATTTAACAATCCGCTTAAATGAGTTTATGAATACTTTTAAAGATTTAGGTTACAATCGAACCACAAAGAAAATCACCTGCAATTGTATAACTGACTGATAATAAATTGAATAATTATAGTTATATTTTATTCTACCACATATTTACCACGATATTAACCTCATACCTTAGCTCATGTTCGAACATTAAATGCCGATGCGCACGGCTATTGTTTAATTTCAATTAATAAGAACATGAACATTCGTGAATTACTATCAAAGCCAGTCGCTATGATGACTGGTGAGGAATTACTTGCTATTCAACGAGAAGCAATCGCAGAAATACCTAAAGAAGAAGCTACAAGCACATTACCTGAATTCGTATACGGTATTTCGGGTATCATGCAATTGTTTAATTGTAGCAAATCGAAAGCACAGAAAATAAAAAACAGTGGTGTAATCACTGGTGCGATTCAACAAGATCAAAGGACAATTATTGTTGATACTCGGCTTGCTTTAAAATTGTTTAAGGAGTATACCAATCAAAAGAAAAGGAGGTTCATATGATTCCATTTAATCAGAATATTGTCGAAGCTCTTGAAAAGTCTACAGTTAAAATAACAGATGAATTTAAAGAACCTCCTATAATGATAACGATCAGCAATTCGGATTCCGTTATCGGAACCCTTGGGAATTTCAGCGCATCCACGGGAAAGGCGAAGAGCAGGAAGACATTCAACGTGATCTCAATGGTCGCTTCTGCATTGAGTGGTAAACAAGTATTACAATATAAGGTTAAAGTTCCTCCAACCCGTCCAGTGATACTTTATTGTGACACGGAACAGAGTAAGTTTCATTGCCATAGATTACTTTCCAGAATATACAAGCTCATTGATTATCCAACTTCAGAAGTCCACGATAATTTAAAGTTTATCTCTTTAAGAGAATACCCCACTAAGGAACGTATCAATATCATTGAATATGCACTTTTCAAATATGCAGACAGGATCGGACTAGTCATCATAGATGGAATCAGGGATTTGGTTTACGATATTAATAACGCTACCGAAGCGACTGAAATCACGAACAAACTTATGAAGTGGTCGCAGGAACTCAATATCCATATTCATACTGTACTACACTTAAACAAAGGAGATGATAATACTCGGGGGCACTTAGGAACAGAATTGAACAACAAAGCCGAATCCATTCTCCAAATAACTAAAAGTGATCTGGATGCCAACTACAGCACCGTGGCACCAAAATTCATCAGAGATGTCGAATTTGAACCATTCAGCTTCTTTATTGACGATGGTATACCTGTACTTGACGAAAATTTCGACTTAACAAGTCCGAAAGCTAAAAAAGGTTTCAGCTATCAGGAATTATCAGAAGAGAACCATCGAGAGGTATTGCAGGAATTGTTTAATGATTCAGAAATTACCTGTACTTATGATGATTTTGTCGCAAGACTAAAGGACGCTTATTTGGCAAAAGGTTTCAATTTTGGAATTAATAAATCGAAACAGCTAAAGACCTTTTTAAAGAACAAACGGATGATCATCAAGACTGATAAAACCTATCGGTTCAACCCTGAATTTTACTATTAAAAAACAGGTTTAGTTTAGTCTGCCCCTATATAGTAATAGACTAAACTAAACCTATTTAAAATTATGATTATGACATGCACTGAATTAAAGCGTATACCGCTCATATCAATATTAGATTATCTTCGGATTCCATGTGCCAGAATGAACAGTCGTGAAGCATGGTTTAGAAATCCATTCAATGGCGGGAAAGAAAAAACGGCTTCGACAAAAGTCGATATCCATAGAAACATTTGGTATTCACATTCAGAAGGCTTCGGAGGTAACAACATTGATTTTTTGTTGAAGTTTCTGGAAACAGACAATCTATCTATTGTACTGGATTGGGCTGATGAAAGAAAAAATGTCCTTTCTTTTCACCAGCTGACCATATTAGACAAAGCGCCAGCAATGCTATATGAAAATGAACGTGGTTACACCATACTTTCTGTAAAACTACTTGAGAACAAAGCATTAACCGACTATCTGACCGATTCACGAAAAATAGATATTGAAATTGCCAAAGCTTACTGCCAGGAAATCTATTATCGGACGGCAAAAGGACAGTCATTCTTTGCTATATGTTTTAAGAATGATTCTGGTGGATTTGAATTGCGAAACAGCTATCACAAACGTTCTTTATTGACCAAGGACATTACTTCGATAAATAACGGCTATAAGGAGGTTGTACTGCTTGAGGGCTTTACCGACTGGCTTTCCTATATGACTTTAAAAAAGAATGCTGGTAAGCCTTATTTAAATGCTAATTACTGCATCCTGAATACTACGGCAAATCTGGAAAAATCATTTCCATTCTTACAACAACATAACGGTATAACAAGTTATCTGGACATAGATGGCAGCGGTGTAAAATCTTACAATACTTTACGAAGTCACTTCGAAAAAACACACGTCCTTAAAAACGGAATGGAGGAATTGCAGAAAAAGAATTGCAATATAAAGGATGTCAATGACTACCTGATTTTCACATCGTCCGAAGAACAAACCAATAATATCCAATCAGGGAGAAAGCTCAGGGACAGGCAAGATGCACTATACGATAGTCCGGTCAAACTGCAGAATGGTCAATGAACTAAGTTACTAAATGTCATCACCTTCCGATAAATTTAATTCAAATTTTTAATTCTCAGGATGACAAAGAGGGCCCTCACAAATGAACAATGAGAAAACAATGAGAAAACAATGAGAAAGATTGCTTCGTCGTGCCTCCTCGCAATGACGGGACAGACCTTCGCAATGCCGGGACAAACCCTTCGCAATGACGGGTCAAACCCTCTCAATGAAGGGACAAACCCTCTTAATGACGGTTTCACTCCACCCCCCAAGAAAAACTCCCTTTAACAAAAAAAGCCTCCTTGGATAAATCCAAGGAGGCCACAGCTAATATATGAAATTTATAATTTCATCAAAGGAATTAATCTTTCAAGAACTCAATTTCAAAGTTCTCCAGATATGGGTTTCCATCCATTCCGAAATCGGCAAGGATCTCAATATTCATCCAGTAAAGCGTCAATGCTGCAATATCCGTAGCATTCGTTGGGATGGATAGCGAAGAAGTAACTGGCATAACAGTAGAGGCCGAAGGGTAGCTATCTCCCATATTCAACCAAACATAACTTCCGGATAAGGACATGTTAGGCGTGCCTGGATACCCTCCAAAATACATACCCCCAGTTCCTTCATCCATTGGCCAATAACCAATGATATCCGCATAGTTAGGGTGCTTGGTCAAATCCTTCAGGCCATAATTATTCGTAATAGTACTTGCGCTCAATGCCGTGTTATAATAAACCAAGTTCGCCGGTGAAAAAGAACCTGCAACATCATTATCCCCAGCACGGTGTCCGACCCTTAAATCCTCACCAATATTCAAGCTCTTACGCGCAGAAATATTGATGGATTTCTGAAATTTCCCATCCATGTACATACTTAATGTCCTTGTAGATGAGTTTACATATTCCACGGTCATGATCAGGTTTCTCCATACACCGGTTCCAGGTGCTTCTTCCGAAGAAACTTCCTGCTTTCCACTACCGCCGTTCAACGTTCCGCCGACAGTTACCACCCATTTTCCACCTGGATAATGGGCCCATTGCCAACCCGTAATATTCTGTCCACTCAAGTTTGTACTTTTTCCGAAGAAACTAGAATATCCACCTGGTACATTATTGAATTTCACATCCATCTGCACGGTGAAACTTTTATTTTCCCCTACATCAAACCTTCCAGTCTCATCATGAAACGTTGCTCTACCTGTCTTATTATCAAATCTAACCGGATTAAATCCTGATTTTTGTAATTTGAATTCCTGGAAGGCAGGATTGTAAGCCATGGTAAATCCGAAATCGGTTTCATCTGCTCCACCACCATGGTTGGTGGTAATAATGATCAACCAGTCTTCTTTTTCATAATTCTCACGTCCTTTTATGGCGTTTACAATATTCCCAACATATTCATCTGTTTTTAGGACCGCATTCTTGAAATTTGCATTCCCCTCGTTAAATCCGCCATTTTCACCCGCTTTTTCCACATCCTTAAAATTCACAATGATGGTTCCCAAAGCGCGGGATTGATTAAGGATATTCAACGTACTATCCTTTACCTGTACGTCATTGCTTACCACAGGGGCAAAATCTGCAATTTTCACAAAATTTCTCAAGTCTTCCCAAGGCGTAACGATCGCCGTTTTCACGGATCGATATTGCGTTACATAATCCAGAACATTACGATAGGAAGTGATATTTTCATGTTGATGGTTATCATCGTTTTGGTCAGCTTCAAAATCATCATTAGAAATCTTATGCTTTGCATAACCCGTACCTGTCAACATGGATGCCCAGCCCGCTGCTCCGGTTTCTGTTTTCAGGGTGTTATAGGCAAACTTTGAGTTTTTCTGTAAGGCCATAATCTGCGGCGGAGCAATTTTCTCTAAGGAGGTTCCGCCCAAACCATCAATACTGATGACCATCACTTTCCTTTGGTTGGTAGTAAGGTCTTTTAGCTCCTCAAACACAGGAGGAGGGTTGTCGTATTTTGTACAGCTTGCAACTGTCATTGCTGACAGTATGCAAAGCATGGAAAGTATTTTGTTATATAATTTCATCGTCTAATTAAGGTTTAAGTAAATTCAATTCTCCGAATACTACATAAGGCACACCAGAACCGCCATAGCCATTCTTGATAATGATTTTGAAGTATTTCGCATTCACAGGACCATTAGGGAAGATGTATTCAAATCTACTGTTGTTGTTTGGCATTGTTCCGGTTCCTGCTAATTCATAATCTACATTGTTTCGGCTATAATAAACTTCGAAATCCTTACCATCTCCAACACGGTTTCCTCCCGGTCTAGCATAGGAATAAATTCCTTTAATCGGAATATTCGCTCCTGCATTCAAGATAATAGTATGTGGATAGGATTCTGCTGCGGTAGGTGAGGAGTACTTCGCATGGTAAAAAGTGTTTGGATCACCATCTACCAAATTCGCCAAGGAACCTTCCTGAGCAGGAGAACTAGCCGATACCACAGAAGTGCGGTAAACGATATCATTATCACCACCAGTCTTTGTCAATGGGTTATATTCCCAGATCGCTTTTTTCAATAGTGGATATTTCTTGGATACCGTTACGGAAACTGCATCGCTATAAGTGATACCCCAAGCATCGAAGAAAGGAGAAAGATCTGTTTTTGTAAAATCAGATAATTTCTCATACACCCAGTTATGTTTGGTGATATCACTAGGATTTGTTCTGATGGCATGTCTTGCCTCCGTATACAAATGCGTCATGGCATCATAACCAAATTTCTCAAAGATCTGAACAAATGGGGTCATTCGTTTGAACGGATCATTCATAGCCGCATCGGTATCAAAATTCTTGGCAGCACCCGTTTGTTTCGCATACGCAATCGCCTGTGGAAATCCTGAGTTCACAGCAGGATGCATGACCGAATAATCTGCACCAATTCGGTTTGCTACTTTAAAATTGAACAGGTTATTGGTGGTTTCGCCCAAAGTACTCCAAGACCAGATACTTGGTTGCTGACAGTTATGGCCAAATTCGTGGTATGACCCCCACATGCCATTACTTGTAGTAATGGAATTCAAACTGGTCATTGCTCCAAACCATTCCGAGTCATTCAATCCGACGAATGGGAATCCATTATGGCCATATCCAACGGACAATTGGATATCCAAAACGCCACGCCATTGTCCTTGTGGGCTGCGGTCTTTTTCATTTTCGGCATCATCCGATAAACCCATCCAACCATTATAATCATATTCGAAAACCTCGTTCCATTTGGTCAACACGGCCGTAGGATTGGTGAATGGTTCATTCGAGGAGAATGTTTTGATCACGCGGTCTCTAGGAATCAAGAATACCACCCGTTTGGTCCTTAGTTCCAACCAAGGTACTTTGGAAGCTTTCACTTCGGCTACCCAAGCCGCATCATTGCTCACACCCAATACAAAATCTGGAGATTTTACGGCATTGGTTATCGTAAATTCTACTGGATTCTCATAGGCGCGATCCGCACGGATATAAATTGTTCCACCGTACAGGTTCCTTACATAGTTGACCCCAGCATAGATACGCTGGCGATTATAGATCAATGGATCACGTAATAGGGGATACTTTCCATTAAGGTTATCCGTATGGCCACCGATCTGTACGGTTAGCCCCTCGATTCCTTCAGGAACAACGATCCTAACCAATTCACCTGGAGCAGCATAGTAGCCCGTACTAAACTGTGGTTCTGGAGCAACATTGATACGCAGGTTTTGCGCAGTTTGTTTGGTAAAGTTGAGATCCAAGGTGAATTTTGCATTCTGAACACGGGGTTCCGATTGGTCCACCAAACCAGGGAATACCCTAGCTTTGGCATACATGGATTTGTCGATCTGTTTAAGGTTGGTATCTAAATCCCCTCCTGGACGATCCGTATAGTCCGGATAGCCATCAGGTACATTATATCCATATTTTTCACAAGAGCTGGCACCCAACAAACCTGCGAATAATAAAAGGCTGTAAAATAATTTTTGCTTCTTCATGTTCAATTAGTCTCTTGGTAAATTAATACTAGGTACATAATATTTGCCCATTAAACCCCATTGCTGAGGAACGGTGATATTCATCCAAGAATAGATCATAGTTGGAATATCTACAGTATTCGGTACTGCACGGAATGCGGCAGGAGAAATGGCAGGTGAAATATTCGGAGAGATATCTGCGAATGATGTCCAGTTGATCGATCCTTTTAAAGAGAATGGTGCAGATTTGCCCGTAATATCATACAGCTTATTATCTGTAGTCACTTCATTTGCTGGCCAATAACCAACTAAATTATCATGATAGGGATCATTTTCTGCTGTTAATGGCGTTACGCGGCTTTTTGCTATCACTTCAGCATCTGGAAGGGCTACATTATAGATCGCCAAATCATTGATCATACAATTCACATTTGCATCCCCTATAGAGCCTAATCTTAATGGACTGGTCGTATTGATGTTACCAACATTGGTAATGTTCAATGGTCCAGCTGGGGCAGGAATGCCATCACAGAAAACTTTCACATATCTTGTATTCCCTTCTTTATAGAATACAGCGGTGATATTATGCCATTTTCCATCCGCAATAGCTCTGGTATGTAATCGTTGTGTATTTCCTTGTCCAGTCTGACTGAAATTCAATCCAAAGGTCGGTCCTTCATTGAAAAATGTCCAACCAACCACACCAGGGTTGAATGCTGCCCTTTTGGTTAAGAAACTTGGGTAATAAGTACCACCATAATCCCAACGGATATTGAATCGTATCGTAGCATTTTGGTCAGATCCAAAATTTCCAACATTTGGATCATCCATGGTGGCATTGTTGTTTGCTCCTACGTATTTTGGTGTTGTACCAACATATGGAAGAGCAGATACATCCGGTTTACTGAATTCTTGAGGATTGAATTTTGGGTTATAGAAAGCGATGTAGGCATTTCTGGATGGATCGTCAAAAATATTTGATCCTGAAGCACCGCCGGAAACACCGCCACCTTTACTGGAAGAAACCACCACTAACCAGTTTTCTTTGGCAAAAGTTGAGCGGTTTACCAATGCATTCATGATTTCTTTGATCTGTTGATCAATGGTATGAATAGCACTTACATACGCTTCGTTTTCTACCGTGTAATCATTATTCGCCGCTAATTCGGCAGCATGCAGGTGGGCAACTACTAAGGATGAAGTTCCCGAAGAAAGTTCCTGAATAGTCGCATTCTTTACCTCCACATCATTTGCAAAAGTTTGTTTCTTTGTTGCATCAATTGCTAAATGATCAGTAAAAGCTGCCGAAGTACTAAATGAGGCAGTTTGTACATTTTTCTTCTCTGATTTTACCCGCGTAAAAATGGAAGGTGATGTTTCGTTGTTAAATCCTGAAAAGTCACTACCAGTAACGCCACTTACCGTATAATCCAAACCGGTCATCATATTGGTCCACGCGGTAGGAAACGAGATTTGGTTCCTATGGTCATCAGCTAATCCATCGTACGTAAAGATGGATCTATCGGTCAATAGGGTTAGGGTCTCAGGTGCAATGGATTCCACCACATTTCCTTTTATACCATCCAAAATGATGTAAAGTACACGTTTGGAACCATCGTTTATATTCAAGGTATCATTCTCATAAGGCTCCGGAAGCTTATTCGCAAATTCTTTATTACAACTGGATATACCTACCGATCCGAGCAGTATGGTTAATGCACTAAACACTTTAACCCTTCTCCAGATATTTCTATTCTTTTTCATGTCTAAATAATTAAATGTGGTTAGTTTGCAATAGTAATTCTAACTAAGCCTTTTGGTATGGTTGCATTGAAGCGAAGGATATTACCCACCAAAATCACTTTTGTTCCACCGGCAAAAGGTGTTTCAATCATATCATATACCCGGCCTTGGAAACCCCCAGAGTTATTGTATTCCGGTTTAAGGGTACCATCGGCTTCCAGGATCATAAATCCTTGACGAACATATTCGCCATATTTCGTGAAATTTCCGGTAACTAGAATCTTCCCATTGTTCAATTGACCGGAATAAGTAACCGACCCACCTGTTATCGGTTGAGGGTTGAACGAATCCACTAACGATCCATCTGCATTTAATAAGGCTACACCCGGTAAAGCTTTTCCATTGTAATGCGTAAATGTTCCACTAACAACATATTGTTGTGTTGTGGCGTTGTACCTGATCGCATAAATATCACCATCTGCGCCAGAACCCGTATGGAAACTGTTATCTACGGATCCATCAAGGTTTAAGCGGGCAATGCGTTTAGCAGGGGTGCCGTTAAAGTTCTGAAAACCACCAACGATTACCAGTTTGCCATCGGCTTGCATCGTCGCATCCATAATGGCTCCATCACCGCCTAAGCCACTCTGATTGGTCGCTTTGATATAATGGAAAGTGGAATCTAATGAACCATCTGCATTTACCCTAACCATTTGACGCATGCGGGTAGCATCATAGACCTTCTCGTCCCAAGTAGAGTTAGGATAGTAGGCACGGCGGAAGATTTGGAAATTCCCAATGATGTACACTTTCTCCCCAAAGGCAAAGGTTTTTCTAACCGCACCATCTACACTCGCATTAAAGGAAGGAACGGTGTCCTGGTCTTTCCATTTTACCTCCGGTTTTGGATTTACGATAGGAACCAACGAGTTACCTGCGGCATCGCGTTGAGATGACATCATGGTATCCAATGTGCCATTCGCATTTAAGCGGGTTACATTTCCAATGGTCTGTCTATTATTACGTTTGGAATTATAGGCATTGAAACTACCTCCAATAATGAATTTTCCACTCTGCGGTCCAGCACTGATACGACTGATGGAATAAATAGTTCCACCACTTCCCCAAGCCCCAAATCCAAAGTTGATATCATTGGTGATATATCCACCATCGGGATCCAACTGTGCGATACCTCCATTTGGAACGGCTTCCGTTCCTTTTAATTCGAAGGTATTGAAGGAACCACCAACCCAGAAGCGTCCGGAAGGTAACTGTTCGATATCAAAAATAGTTCCTACACCACCAGAAAGATAACCTGCACCATTGACCACCTTAAAGGTGTTATCCACAGAGACCTTGCCACCCACTCGGATCACTGGACCAAAGAATGTCTGTTCATTGGCTGTGATCCAAACGCTACCTGTACTCGCGGTAACAGGGATTTCGAAACGAATGGATGTATCTGTGAAGTCTATAACATTGGCTTCTATCTCATTGACGTATAATTTAAAATTATCCTTGTACTTCATCAAGCCATTTACCTGCAGCTCCATGACCGATCCTGCGGCAACTATACCTAATTCTGATGATTTGGATACGAAATTGATATCTAGTACTTGTTTACCTCCTGCATAGGGATCTTCTGCAAGTTCCGTCTTCTTGGTGCATGCTTGGAAACTCCCCAACATGAAAACCATGGAGACTGCAAAGAGGCCAGTTTTTAAGTTTTTTCTAGTTAACATTGATTTTTTCATTTATGTTAATACTCGATTAGGGTGTTAAGGGATCAATCCCTGCCGAAATGGCTTGATCAATAAACGTGTTGGAAAAGAAACCAAATGTATGTTTTGTTCTATTCAACACATGGATCACACCGTTATTGGTTTGAATATCTGAGGTAGCAATGGGAATATTTCGCAAGGATACCATTGGGTTTGATAGATCCGGTATATAAGCCAAGAATAATTGACGATATCCGGCATATTGTACACCACCCGCATCATTAAAGATGACACCGATATTCATGATGCGACCACCATAACTGGTATAGTTTTGTCCAGGATAGGCTAAGTAGGATACCGTATCGCGCTGAGGATAATCCTTCAACAAATTCTTGCCTTTGAAGATGTAGTTTGATAACATATTCTTCCACACCTGAGGTTTGATTTGGCTCAATTCCTTAACCGTATCTTTTCCATTGAACTGTAATTGTCTATTCAATTCCAATACGGCTCTGGTAATACAACCACTCGGAGGGGCAAAGAAAGTTACCTCTTCATTTTCGATGACATTTTTCATCCCAGCCAGGTCGATCACCATTAAGGTGGAATCGAAGAAATCCAACTTGGATTCTAAATACTTAATGGATGAACCATTGAATTTAGGGTCATGGATTCCGGAGTCAAAGTAATATTTTTTACAGCCGGTAAAACATATGAGCATCACCACTGCTAATTTCCAAACGATATGTTTCTGATTTTTCATAAGATTAGTTCCAAAAGATATTACCGATTAAACTTGGGTTTGCCACTTTTTCTGCATCTGAGATGATCAATGGCCATGTCCAAGCACCTGCATTAAAGTTTCCAACACTCATTACCGCATTGGAATATTCTGTATTTACCACTCGTTTCGTACGAACTAGATCAAAATAGAAATGACCTTCACCGATCAGCTCCCGCTTTCTCTCCTTGTAAATATCATCTTTCAGCGCGTTTCCAGTGGTAGTAAATGCCTGAGCACCAGCTGCTGCTCTAACTTGATTAACATAGCCTTGAGCTATTGCATCATTTCCCAATTCCGCCGCGGCTTCTGCTGCTAATAATAGTGCATCAGGAAGTCTGAAAATAATGGCGCTATCGTCATTCTTAACGGTTAGGTTAGAACCACTTCCTGTGGAATATACGTTAATGAATTTCTTCAACTGGAAATTTCCATTATCACTGCTCATGTTCTCAAACCAAACTGTTCTACGCTCATCCGACTCCGTAGCCGGAAAGAGTTTCTCTATGTATTCCTTTTCGTAGGTCATGTGACTGGTTGTTTTGGTTGTCGATCCTCTAAAAGGATAATGAGAGAAGAAGAAGGAAGGGTTTGCAAAATCAACAAAGCTCTCGCCGTAATTGTATTCCTGCAATATCCCAAACAGATTCTCTGCCGTCTTCCCTTTGAAAATACTTTTCGTATTATCGATGGTAATAGGCAAAAGGTGATACTGGGTATGGGAAGAAATTTCTTCTCCTAATTCTACAATTGCCTCATAATAAGGAACCTTATTGTTCTCTTCCCAAGCCGCTGCCCACATATTCAGATGCATGAGAAGTGCAATAGCCGCTCCACGGTTAGGTCTAAATCCTGCTTTGGAGTTGTCGGCATAAGTTACAGGCAAGTCATTTTTTACCGACTCCATGTCTGCAATAGCCAGTTTTAACACTTCTAATTGCGGTCTTCTAGGTAAGGATAAACTATGATAAGCTTCGGTGTAATAGATCGCATCGCCAAAAAGCTTACAAATAAATAAATAACTTAAGTTTCTCGTAAAAGTAGCTTCTGCGATATATTGCTTGCGATCGGTCTCCGACAGCTGATTGGCAGGAACTTTATCAATCTCGTAAATCAAGATATTACTTGCAGCGATCACATCATACCAACCTTTCCAGTTCATGATGTCCTTCAAACGGTTATCATAAGTGGTTGTACCAGATATAACTGGTTTTAAATTGTTGGATATGAGGTTATTTATTGGTCCATTTCCATTATTATCCAAATTGTTGACAATCTTTACAAAATTACCACGAAGATCCAAGGCTGGAATCAGCATGCTATTACCAAGCTTTGATTTTAAACGGGTATAAATTCCTCCCATATAACCTTCTACATCTGCTTTGGTTTTCCAGAAGTTATTTCCGGAAAGAGCATCGATAGGTGTCACATTTAAGAAGTTATCACAACTTTGAAAACCTGTCATCAATGCGCCCAATACGAGGATATATTTTAATTTTTTCATTTTCATCTTCATTCAAATTAGAATTCAACATTTAATCCAAGGGTAAACTGTTTTGGAAGTGGGTAACCTCCAGACATATCTCTACCCAAAGCCGATACACTTTCCGGGTTAGGACCAGAGTAACGCGTGATGTACCCTAGGTTCGCAGCCGTGAAATTGATACTTAATCTGTTCATACCGTAGCGTTGTGACAACGTCTGTGGAACGTTATAATAAACTTTTACGGAGTTCAATTTGAAGTAAGATCCATCTTCCTGGAACAAGGTCTGGTTCGTACGGAAAGGGTTCAAAATTGCCGAACGTACGAAATCAAAAGGATTTGGATAAACAGCATCATCACCCACGTTTTGCCAGAAATTATATTGCGATATCGGAACTAAACCGCCCATTTCGGTAGGTTTTCCAAACAACCCAAATTGAGCAGCTAAACTGTTGTTTAGGATATCACGTTTTAAAGTAAAGGATGTATTTACTTCTAAACTCCATTGCTTATACTGCAATAGGGACATCAAACCACCAGTAATCTGTGGTTGCGAGTTACCTGCAATAACCTGATCATAATTATCAATGATATAGTTACCATCCAAATCCGTATAGATCGGATCCCCAGGTTTGAAGTAATTCAAAAGACCATTTCCGCCTACGCGAACTGGCAAACCAGTTACTGGATCAACAGGAATCTGATCCAAGGAAGTATAAACTCCTTTGGTATTGAATAAATAGTTGGATAGGGAGTTCGTTCCTAAACGGTAATATAGAGACTGCCCTAGGGAATTATCAATTTGAATAAATTCCCTCAAACCATCAGGAAGTTTTGCCAAGATCTCCCTATTGATGGCAAAGTTTCCAGAAAGGTTCCATTTGAAAGGACTGGATGGTGATAATGGTCTTGCTGTGGCTTGGAATTCCCAACCGTAATTGACATTACTGATTTCCGTAGAACCGATGACATTGAAGGAGTTCGACGATGATAGTTGCTTTTCCTTAAAAATATGGTCGTTTTGTTTGTAGTAACTATCAAACATCACGGATAATCTGTTCTGGAAAATGGAGAAGTCCATACCAAAGTTGTATGTTGTTGCCTTTGTTGGTTCTAAGGAAAGGTTTGGAAGTGTTCCTAAATCTGAAATAACCGTGTTTTGGTTATTGTAACGACCTCCAGCATATAACTTACCGTAAGCTTGGTAGATATTTCCATTTGGAGAAATGTTCGAACCATAAGATACACGGAAGTCACCATAGTCTAACCAGGTCCAAGCGTCAAGGAATGATTCCCGGTCAAAGTTCCATTTTAAGGAGATGGATGGGTTTTTCTTGTAACCAGCATTTGGTCCGTTAGTGGAAAGTCCATCTACACGGTAATTGAAATCCAAAACATATTTGGATTTGTAGTTATAAGAGAAGTTTCCCGCGAATGCCACTGTTCTCAGATCGGTATAGCCAATGGTACCACCTTTAGAGCTCAGGTAACTGGTCATTAGCGTTAATGGACCTCTCAATTGGTCATTCACCACCTTGTCATTCAACATCGCGTCGGATTTGAAAAAGGATGCCCTTAATTCAGAGAAGGCAAATAAATTGAAGTTATGTGCTAATTCCTCATCACCTGGTTTTTCCCGGAAGCCGAACACGTAGGATAATTGCGCACGGTTGTACAAGGTAGTTGCCCTGTCATTATAGGTATAATATTTCGCTTGGTTTGAATTCAAAGCAGCAGGAGAGAAGTTGTCCTTGGTGCTTGAAACGGTCGTATAACTATTGTAAACACCTGCTTTAAAATTCCTGAACAGGTCATAGAAAATGTTCACTGTTGCGTTGGTGTTCAATACCTTATTATCATCATCTGTGGTTAAAGCACCTAACACCGAGTTTACCGATGAATATAAAGATGGTGCTGGTAATAGGGAAGAAGATGCTCCTCCTGTGGCTACCCCATTATTCAGTAGACCATTACCACTTCCCATCCGTTGCTTCTGGATGGAATTATTGAGCAAGGCTTCGATCTTGAATTTTTGAACCGGATTATAGATCATATTCATGTTCAGGTTGTAACGAGAGTAGCCCGTGTTTTCCTGAATACCTTTTTCATCATAAGCTCCTAAAACCACTTTGTAGTTGAACTCTACATCACCACCCGATACATTCAGGTTATGGTTGTGGTTGTACGTTGGTTTATAGAAGTAAGATTGCCAGTCGGTAGAGTTGTTATAATACGCATTCAAACTATCCGAAAGGAAAGGGGTGTTATTCACTAAATCTAAGGCGTGGATAGCTGAAGTATCGTTCATCAAAATTTGACGGATACGCATTAAACGTTCTTCTTTACCTCCGATTACTGATCTTAATTGGGGAACAGCAGACATAAAAGCAGAACCATTATAGCGGACTACTGGGACTTTAGAATTACCACGTTTGGTCGTTATCAAGATAACACCGTAAGCACCTCTGGAACCATAAAGGGAAGTTGCAGCCGCATCTTTCAATACGGTGATATCTTCGATATCCTCAGGTGGAATTTGGGATGCAGGAGAAACACCTGGCCCAGCTTGTTGGAAACCATAGGAATAATCGGCATTATCATCTACAGGAACCCCATCGATCACATATAAAGGCGAAGTAGGTGTTAAGAAGGCATTATTACCATTACCTGTCACATTGATGTTAGAGATACCACGGATGGTCACACTTCCACGGAAACCTGGGGCTCCGGTATTGTTTTGGATATTAAGACCCGCCACTTTACCTTGTAATAAGCTCATCACGTCGCCAGCTGGCTGGCCTTGGATGTCTTTTCCGGAGATGGTAACTGCAGAACCAGTATTTAAGGTTCTCGATTTGGTTTGGTAACCCGATGTTACGGTTACTTCGGCAATTTTTTCACTACTAGAGGTCAGACCAACCGTTAAGGAAGTTTTATTGTCCACCTTTACCGATTTACTGTCATAACCAATGGTTCTGAATACCAAGGTCGCATTGTTCGGTACATTGATACTGAATTTACCATTATTATCTGTTGATCCGATCGACAGGCCATTACTTAGAATGGTTACACTGGAAAGCGGATCTCTTTTTCCGGAGGATGCGTCATATACTGTTCCAGTCACCGTGATGCGCTGTTGAGCCCAGGCTACATCCTGCATGGTGAAAAGCAGTAATACGATGATGTATTTTATATATTTCATTGAAATAATCATTTAAAATGAATGTAAAGGACCACTAATCATTATCGAATTTTGGCTTGTCCCGTTTAAACCAGAAAGTCAATTCCCAATCGGCTTTTTCGAAGATTTTAAAGTTGAAGGTCAGGTAGTTCTTTTGAAGGACATTCCCAAAAGCCATTCTACTATATCTAAAAACCATATGTGCCTGATCTCCTGATACCGTTGTGTATTTGGTCGGGTAGGAGCTCAAAGGAATTGGATAAGCCACATCGTATTTCACTTGCTTATCGTCTTTTTTCATGTTGAACCCATGCACGAGGTTTTCCCAATCTGTTTCGTCGAAATTATTCGGATCGATCGGATTGGAAAGGGAATCGATGAACTTAATGGTTAAGCTATTTCCATTTCCGGTTTTCTTGAACAATACTTGTACATCATCACGGGTATTGAAATATTGACCTCGTTGACCGGCCATAAATACCGAAGTGGGATTTACCGAAACGCTTGTTCCTTGACCGGTGATTGGATCTAAATTGGAAGGTTCATACGGACGTTCTCGCAGTGGCATTAAGCGCATATTCTGAAAATATTTTCGGCCACCTGAGTTCGACATTTCCACATCAAACACGTATCCAGAATCTGGTTGAGCTTTAATCATGTTTGAATTGGCGGATGCCCACATAATAAAATCGCCAGAATGTGGTCTGATATCAAATAAGGGATGGTTCTCTGCACTGCCCCCAAAAAGTTAGACACTTTCTGGGGGCATTTTTTATGGAAAGAAAAGTAAAATACAATTTAACATTTAAGAAGACTTGTATTGATTTATACTTTAAATCGTCACAATCAATAT
>PJUJ01000459.1_pt1 | contig 19306 bp, 15 predicted proteins | sample 1512321 | NCBI WGS metagenome assembly PJUJ01 (sample SAMN08177669, study PRJNA422409) | Feces metagenome, whole genome shotgun sequencing project. | isolation source: Chicken feces enriched on filter paper: beechwood xylan treatment | host: Gallus gallus | place: USA: Madison | collected 2015-01-15 | reverse complement strand
GACCTTCGTCTCCGACAGCTTCGCCAGCGCCAACTGGCTGGTCAAAAGCCTCGACCAGCGGGCCAAGACCATCCTCAAGGTGGCCAGCGAGATCGTGCGCCAGCAGGACGGCTTCCTGGCCTATGGCGTCGAGCACCTGCGGCCGCTGAACCTGAAGACCGTCGCCGACGCCATCGGCATGCACGAGAGCACGGTCAGCCGGGTCACCTCCAACAAGTACGTGTCCACCCCGCGCGGGGTGTTCGAGCTGAAGTTCTTCTTCACCTCGGCCATCCAGTCGTCGGAGGGCGGCGAGGCCCACTCGGCGGCCAGCGTGCGCCACAAGATCAAGGGCCTGGTCGACGCCGAGAAGACCGAAGGCGACGTCCATTCCGACGACCGCATCGTCGAGATCCTCAAGGCCGCGGGCGTCGACATCGCCCGCCGCACGGTCGCCAAGTACCGCGAGGCCATGCGCATCCCCTCGTCGGTCGAGCGCCGCCGCCTGATCAAGGAAACCGCCTAGCCGGCGCGCGCCCCGTCGAACAGCGACGTTTTCGCGCAAGCGGATTCGTCTCGTCCTGCGTTATACCTGCCTGTCGAAACAGGGCCGGGAATGAGCGACGAGAAGCTGTCAGACGTGATCGAGGGGTTCGGCGAGGACCCGCGCCCGGTGCTGACCGTCCGCCAGATGCTGGACGCCTTCGACAGCCGCGCCTTCGGGGCCACGCTGCTGGTGTTCGGCCTGCTCAACTGCCTGCCGCTGCCGCCGGGCTCGTCGACGCTCCTGTCGCTGCCGATTCTGCTGCTGGCCCCGCAGATCGCCTGGGGCGCCAATGCGCCGTGGCTGCCGCGCGGCGTGCTGGAAAAACCCCTTAAGCGCGACGACCTAAGGGGGCTTTTCCGGCGCATCACGCCGGTTCTGCGCCGCCTGGAAGTGGTGACGCGGCCAAGGCTGGGCTTTCTGTTCGCGGCCGGCGGCGAGCGCTTCATCGGCGTGGTCTGCACCCTGCTGGCGCTGGTGCTGGTGCTGCCGATTCCCCTTGGAAATCTGGCCCCTGGCGCGACCGTGGCGGTTCTCGCCCTGGCCCTGCTGCAGCGCGACGGCCTCTTGGCCCTGCTCGGCTACCTGATGGCGACCGCCAGCGCCGCGCTGCTGTTCCTCAGCGCCGGTGTCGTGACCGCCGCCGTCAAGAGGCTGATCGGGGTCTTTTCGGGACTCTTCTGAGGCCCTTTTGCTCCCGCTTGACACCGCCCCCAGACCGGCGCGTTGATAGGGCATGCAAGTCCAAATCTCCGGCAAGCATGTCGACGTTGGTGAGGCTCTGCGAGCGCGAGTCGCCGACGAAATCGCCCTGAGCATCGGCAAGTATTTCGACCGAGGCGGTGACGCCGACGTCGTGATCAGCAAGGAGGGCTACGCCTTCCGTGTCGATTGTTCGGTAAAGCTGGCTTCGGGCCAGCAGCTTCTGAGCCACGGCTCCGGCGGCGACGCCCACATGGCGTTCGACCAGGCCCTGGCCAAGATCGAGACGCGCATAAGGCGCTACAAGCGACGCCTGAAGAGCCATACCGAGGCGGCGACCGCCAAGCAGGCCGAGAACGCCGCCTTCTACGTGCTGCGCGCGCCCGAGGACGACCACGAGGACGAGGACTGGTCGATCGAGGAGAACCACCCCGCCGGCGCCCCGTCGGCCATGGTGATCGCCGAAACCCAGGCCTCGCTGAAGACGATGACCGTTTCCATGGCTGTCATGGAACTGGACTTGACCGAGTCCCAGGCAATCGTGTTTAGGAACGCCGCCCACGGCGGATTGTCGGTGGTCTACCGCCGGCCGGACGGAAATATCGGCTGGATCGACCCCGAGCGCACCAAGTCGCTGAACGGAAACGGCTCGACCTTGAGCTAGCTGGAGCCTAAGCGGTCCCGGCGCGTTTCGGGACCGCGGCGGCCGAGCTTTCGGCGGCCGGTATAGAGCGAGCTAGTTGAAGTCCATGACTATCGGCGATCTTCTGGACCACGGGGCGGTGACGCTGCGCGTCAGCGCCAAGGACAAGCGCCAGGTTCTCGGCGTCATCGCCGACTTCGCCGGCCGCGTGCTCGGCATCGATTCCGACATCGCCCTCGACGGGCTGATCGAGCGTGAGGCGGCCGGTTCGACCGGTGTCGGACAGGGCGTGGCCCTGCCGCACGCCCGCGTGCCGGGCCTGGACCGGGTGCGCGCCGTCTTCGTCCGCCTGGAGACCCCCGTGGCCTTCGACGCGCTGGACGACAAGCCGGTCGACCTGTTCCTGGCCCTGTTCGCCCCGCCCGAGGCCAACACCCAGCACCTGCGGGCGCTGGCCCGCGTCTCGCGCATGCTGCGCCAGCCCGAACTGCGCGAGCAGCTGCGCCAGGCCCGCTCGGCCGACGCCGTGCACGTGCTGCTGGCCCGCGAGACCGCGACCCCGACGGCGGCTTAAGGCCCCCTCCGGCCCTTCGGTCGAAAATCAAAAGCGCTTCAAGACGCGTATCATCCCGGCGCTCCGCTTCGCTGCGGCCGGGATGACAAGATCAGGATTGGCGAGGAGGCCCCGCGCTATCTCGCGAAGATGCTCCGCGTCAGGCAGGAGAAGACCAGGCGCCCAGCCTCGTCGAGCAGGTCCTGCTGGGCGATGACGATGCCCTTGCCCTCGCCGACCGGATCCTTGCCCATCACCGTCATGCGTCCGCGCAGCAGTTCGCCGGCCGGCGGGTTGCGCAGCCAGCGCAGGGCGTCGACGCCCACCCGCTTGGTCTGCGGCCAGTCGGCGCTGGCCTCGGCGTCCAGACGGGTCCAGATCGCGAAGACCATGGCGTCCGGCGCGCCCAGCGACGGGTCCCAGCCGGGCTGGAAGGCGGCGATGAAGACGTCCAGCGCCTTCTCGTCCACCACCGTCGCGCCCAGCGTCACCACCTGGCCGATCTGGATCTCGTCGAACGATGCGGGCACGCGTGCTCTCCTGTCGAAGCAGATGACGACCTGACCACGGCGCCTTGAAGGTTGTCGAGAGCGCGCGCACGGGCCATGTGTCATCGCGAAGTTTCTTTGCAAGGTCGCCGATGCTGTTGCGCAGGTTGTTCGCCGCCGTCCTGGCCCCGCTGGCCCTTCTCGCCGCCGCCGCCTCGCCCGCGCGCGCCGAGGTGGTCAAGACCGGCCATATCGAGGTCGAGCTGGTTTCGCAGGAAGCCGCCGCCGTGCCCGGCTCGACCGTGTTCGTGGCCCTGCGCCAGAAGATCCAGCCCCACTGGCACACCTACTGGCGCAATCCCGGCGACGCCGGCGACGCCACCAAGATCGTCTGGACCCTGCCCGCGGGCTGGACCGCCGGCGACATCGTCTGGCCGACGCCAGAGCGCGTGCGGGTCGGGCCGCTGCAGGACTACGCCTACAGCGGCGAGGTGCTGCTGCCCGTGCCGATCACCGTGCCGGCCTCGGCCAAGCCGGGCCAGACCGTGACCCTGCAGGCGGCCGCCGCCTTCCTGGTCTGCGAAGAGATCTGCGTGCCCGAGGACGCGGTGGTGACCCTGTCGCTGCCGATCGTCGCCGGCCCGGCCAAGCCCGATCCCAAGTGGGGCGAGACGGTCGGCAAGGTGCTGGCCGCCGCCCCCAAGCCCGCCGGCCTGAAGGCCACGTGGAAGAAGGACGGCGAGACCCTGAAGCTGTCGGTGACTGGCGCGGCCCTGAAGGGCGCCGATTTCGCCGAGGCCTATTTCTTTCCCTATTCGGGCAAGGCCATCGACCACGCCGCGCCCCAGGCGATCGAGCGTGGGCCCGAAGGCTTGACCCTGTCGCTGACCGCCGGCTTCGATTTTGGCCCCGAGGCGACCGAGGCGCCGACCGAGCTTTCGGGCGTGCTGGCCCTCAAGGGCGGCTCCTACGAGATCACCGCCACGCCCGGCGAGACGCCTGCGGGGTCTGTAGGGCTAGGCTCGCTTCCCGCGGCCGGCGCCGGTTCGACCGGCGGCTCGCAGGCTTCCGGCGGCGCCGCGGCCGATGCTTCGGGCGTCGGCGGCCTGCCGGTCGCCCTGCTGTTCGCCTTTCTCGGCGGCCTGATCCTCAACCTGATGCCGTGCGTCTTCCCGGTGCTGTCGATGAAGGCCGCGAGCCTGGCCGCCCACGCCCACGACGCCGGCAAGACCCGCGCCCAGGGCCTGGCGTTCCTCTTCGGCGTCGTGGCCACGTTCCTGGCCCTGGCCGGCCTGCTGATCGCGGTGCGCGCCGGCGGCGAGGCCGTGGGCTGGGGCTTCCAGCTGCAGTCCCCGGCGGTGGTCGCCGTGCTGTCGCTGCTGATGCTGCTGGTGGCGCTGAACCTGTCGGGCGTGTTCGAGGTCGGCGCGGCCGTGCAGGGCGCGGCCGGCGGCGTCTCGGCCGGCTCGGGCCTGGCCGGGGCCTTCCTGACCGGCGCCCTGGCGGTGATCGTCGCCGCCCCCTGCACCGCGCCGTTCATGGCCGGCGCCCTCGGCTTCGCGCTGACCCAGCCGCCGGCCTTCGCCCTCCTGGTGTTCCTGGCCCTGGCGATCGGCTTCGCCGCGCCCTTCGTGATCCTGGCCTTCGCGCCGGGCCTCTTGAAGAAGCTGCCCAGGCCCGGCGCCTGGATGGACGTGCTCAAGCACGCCCTGGCCTTTCCGATGTACGGCGCGGCCGCCTGGCTGGTCTGGGTGTTCAGCCAGCAGGCGGGCGGCGTCGCCCTGGCCCTGCTGCTGGCGGCCGCCGTGCTGGTCGCCTTCGCCGCCTGGGCTTATGGCCTGGGCGAGGCCCGCAGGTTCGCCGGCAAGGCCCCGCTGGTCGCCTTCGGCTTCGCGCTTGCGGGTCTCGCCGGGGGCGTCGCCCTGACGGTCGGCGCCTTGAAGGCGCCCGTTCCGGCCGCCGGTCCGCAGGCGGCCGAGGTCGCGGGACCTGGCCTCGCCGCCGAACCCTGGAGCCCCGAGCGCGTCGCCGCGCTGCAGGCCGAAGGCAAGGTGGTGATGGTCGACTTCACCGCCGACTGGTGCGTGACCTGCAAGGTCAACGAGAAGACCGCCCTGGCCGGCCCGCGCCTTGTCGACGCCTTCAAGGCCCAGAACGCCGTGCTGCTGAAAGCCGACTGGACCAAGCGCGACGCGACCATCGCCGCGGCGCTCGCCGAGCACGGCCGCGCGGGCGTGCCGCTGTATCTCGTCTATCCCAAGGGCGCCGGCGCGCCGGTCATCCTGCCCCAGCTCCTGACCGAGGGCCTGGTGATCGAGGCGGTGGAAAAGGCGGCCAAGGGCTGAGCAGTCGGCGCTCGCCCGGCGGGGCCGTGCGATCTTCGGTTGCAATGCGAGGCGGGTAGGCGATCGTGGGGGCATGAGCCCGCACGCCTACCTGCTGTTCGTGGCCGCCAGCATCGTCCTGGTGCTCGTGCCCGGACCCGACATGGCCTACATGCTGACCCGCACCCTGGCCCAGGGGCGGCGAGCAGGCGTCATGGCCGCGCTGGGGATCAACGCCGGCGCCTATGTGCACCTGGCCGCGGCGGTGGCGGGACTGTCGGCGCTGCTGCTGGCCTCGGCCACGGCGTTCCTGGTCGTCAAATGGGCCGGCGCCGCCTATCTCGTCTATCTCGGCGTGCGGGCCCTGTTCAGCCGGACGGCGACGAGCGAGCTGGCCGGCGGCGAGCTGCGCGGGCGCAGCCTGCGGGCGGTGTTCTGGCAAGGGTTCTGGAGCGACGTGCTCAATCCCAAGGTGGCGGTGTTCTACGTCGCCCTGCTGCCGCAGTTCGTCGAGCCGGCCGCCGGCCATCCGACCGCGCAGCTGATCCTGCTGGGCGTGACCAGCAACGTGCTGGCGATCTTCATCAACCTCGTCCTGGTCGTGCTGGCCGCGCGGCTGACGGCGGGCCTGCGCCGCAACGCCAGGGTGGCGCTGTGGCTGCAGCGGGCCATGGGCGCGCTGTTCGTGGGTCTGGGCCTGCGGCTGGCGGCGGCCAAGGCGGCCGGCTGAGCAAGAGCAGCCGGCGCCCTAGCGCCGGCCGACGGCGTCGCGGATCACCCGGCCGGCCCGAACCCAGGCGACCAGATAGTTCACGGCGTAGAACAGCGCAAACAGCCAGGCGCCGTTGTAGGCGACGTCGCCTTGCGCCGATCCGGCGACCAGGGTGAGCGCGGCAAGGCCGACCGCGAACATCACGCAGGCGGCGAAAAGGTGCAGGCAGTTCAGCCTGTAGTGCAGCACGCGCCCGTCGAGGCCGTGCTCGGTCCAGAAGCGGCCGTGGTTGAAGATGAGCAGGGCTTGCCAGCCTTGCTTGCGCTCCCAGAAGGGCATGTCGAAGGTGACGAGGTCGTGGCCGCGTCGCGCGGGCTGCTTTCTCTGCCGCTCGAGCAGGGTGACGACCCGGTCGAGCGTCGCCGCGTAGGAGACGTTCGGGTTCAGCGGGATCGAGCCCCGCACGGTCCACAGGAAGTCGAGCATGACCCAGGCGTACGACCTGTGGTCAAGCTCGGCAATGGCCGCCGACGGCGCTGGGCGTCACTTCTTCTTGCCGCCCCAGGGCAGGCGTTCCTTCACGCCGTCCATCGGCGTGCGGGTGGTGGTCACCGGCGGCGGGGCGGCGACGACCGGCTTGGGCAGGGGATAGGCTCGCCAGCCGGTCTGGATCAGGGCCTCGAAGCCCTGGCAGCGCGGCATGACCTTGACCGCGCCGGTCCTGGGCTTGGCGAAGGGCGGGGGCTGGTTGACGGCCTGGCGGCGCGGATCGATGAACCGCCAGTCGCCCGGCAGGCCGTAGCCCTTCTCGCCGCCGGTCTTCACCGCCTGGTAGGCCAGGTTGGCCTGGAACGGCTTGACCCCGTAGCGCAGCATGGCGCGCAGGAAGATGGCGTCGGCCTCGGCCCGCTTGCCCGGCTCGCCCACCGCATAGAGCCAGTCGTGGACGATGGCGGCGCGCGCCGTCGGGCCCTGCGGGTCGATGAAGCCCTGGCCGTACCACGGCACGCTGGCGAAGTCGGTGACGTACCAGCGCGGCACGACGATCACCTTGCCGGTCTCGACGTCGCAGTAGGGGAACTCGGCCTCCAGGGTGAAGAGCTTGCGGCCCTCCTTGGACTGGTTGAACAGCATCACCGGCTGCGGCGTCAGCGAGCTGGGCGGGGTCGGGGCGACCACCGGCACGAAGACGGTCGTCTCCTTGGTCGTCGTGCACGCGGCCAGGATCGTGCCCAGGGCGAGGGCGGCGGCGAGCGAAAGCTTGGAGGCGAGCGTCATGATCGTGCGGGGCGGGAGGAAAGCGGCGAAGCGATGCCGTCTTCTGGCGGCCGAAATGCGGCGGATCAAGCCTTCAAGGCCAAGCTTGCGGTCGTAAGACAAAGGATTGCGCGTCCGCTGCGCTGTTCCACCGCAGGGCGATCCGTGAGAGCATCTCGCAACACCGGCCATCCCGCTTCCGGAGGTTCCCATGATCACCCGTCGCCTGATCGTCGCCAGCGCCCCGCTGGTCGTGCTCGCTCCCAGCCTGGCGCTCGCCGCGCCCGCGCCCGCCTTCACCGCCAGGGACATCGACGGCAAGACCCGGTCGCTGGCCGAGTTCAAGGGCAAGACCGTCGTGCTCGAATGGGTCAACGAGGGCTGCCCCTATGTGAAGAAGCACTACTCGGGCAACATGCAGGGCCTGCAGCAGGCCGCCACGGCCGACGGCGTGGTCTGGCTCAGCGTCGCCTCCTCGGCCCCCGGCAAGCAGGGCTATTTCGCCGACGGCGCCCAGGCCAAGACCTGGATGACCGCCAAGGGCGCCAAGCCGACCACCCTGCTGCTCGACCCCGAGGGCGTGGTGGCCACCGCCTACAAGGCCAAGACCACCCCGCACATGTACGTCATCGATCCGGCCGGCCAGCTGGTCTACCAGGGCGCCATCGACGACAAGCCGTCCAGCAAGCCCGAGGACATCGCCACGGCCAAGAACTACGTCGCCGCCGCGCTGTCGGACCTCAAGGCCGGCCGCAAGGTCGCCGTGCCGGCCAGCCAGCCCTACGGCTGCGCGGTGAAGTACAAGGACGCCTGAGGCGCCTTGCGTCCTTCGAGGCCCGCTCTCGCGGGCGCCTCAGGATGAGGAATTCATTGCACTGACGTCCTCATCCTGAGGTGCGAGCCGCAGGCGAGCCTCGAAGGACGCACTACGCCGCCGGCTGCGGCGGGGCCGTGATCACCTCGACGTTGTCGTTCAGCAGATAGACCATGTCGCGCAGGGCCTGGTCCTGGGTCTTGACGGTCTTGGCGTCGGCCATGGCCGTCAGCTTCTCGGGCAGGTCCTGGCTGATGCCGCGCAGGATGCATTTCAGGTCGTCGACCGCGCCGCGCTCCTTGAGGGTGACGTGGCCCTTCATGTCCAGCGCCGACAGCGCCTCGATCTCGGCCTTGAAGGCGGCAAAGCCCGGCAGGGCCACGGCCGGGGCGGCGGGATCCTTGGGCAGGGCCTCGCGATAGCCCTCGACGCGGGTCTTCAGGGCGCCGGCGCGCTTGACGATGTCGATGAACAACGGCTCGCCGGCCACCGACGGCGGGGCCTGGCCGGGCTGCACGACCGCCGGGGCCTGGTTCACCGGCGCCGCCGAACCGGTCGAGGCCAGCCACAGCATGGCGGAAAAGGCGACCGCGTCGCAGGACATCGCAAACTCCTCGCGAAAAACGTCATTGGTATTCATGACGCCGAGACTGACCTTTGGTAATCCCGGGGCCGTAAACGCCGTTTTACTACAAGCGTGGCAGCCGAAAGTGGACGCCGGTTCCGGCGGCCGCCACGCGCCAAACAAGACATGGAGACGCTAGTGTCCGATCTCGACGCCGCCTGGACCCGCCTGGAAACCGCCGCCAAGGCCGCCGGGGAGAAGCGCATCGTCGAGTTCTTCGACACCGAGCCCCAGCGCCTGGAAACCCTGACGCTCGACGTCGCCGGCCTGCATCTGGACCTTTCCAAGCAGGCCTGGGACGAGGCCGGGCTGGAGGCCGCGCTCGACCTGGCCCACGCCGCCGGCGTCGAGGCCGCCCGCGCCCGCATGCTGGGCGGCGAGGCGATCAACAGCTCCGAAGGCCGCGCCGTGCTGCACGTGGCCCTGCGGGCCAAGAGCAACGCCGACATCAAGGCCCAGGGCGTTCCCGTGATGGCCGATGTCGAGGCCGTCCGCAGCCGGATGAAGGCCTTCGCCGACGCCGTCCGCTCGGGCGAGATCAAGGGCGCCACGGGCAAGCCCTTCAAGGCGATCCTGCACATCGGCATCGGCGGCAGCGACCTTGGCCCGCGCCTGCTGTGGGACGCCCTGCGTCCGGTGAAGCCCGAAATCGACCTGCGCTTCGTGGCCAATGTCGACGGCGCCGAGTTCCTGCTGACTACGGCCGATCTCGATCCGGAAGAGACCTTGGTGGTGGTGGTCTCCAAGACCTTCACCACCCAGGAGACCATGTCCAACGCCGCCGCCGCCCGCGCCTGGCTGGTCGCGGCGCTCGGTGAAGAGGGGGCCAACGCCCACCTGGCCGCCGTGTCGACCGCGCTCGACAAGACCTCGGCTTTCGGGGTGGCCGACGAGCGGGTGTTCGGCTTCTGGGACTGGGTGGGCGGCCGCTACTCGCTGTGGTCGGCGGTCAGCCTGTCGGTGGCCGTCGCCGCCGGCTGGGACGTGTTCCAGGGCTTCCTCGACGGCGCGGCCGAGATGGACGCTCACTTCGCCAGCGCGCCGCTGGAGAAGAACGCCCCGGTGCTGGTGGCCCTGGCCCAGATCTTCAACCGCAACGGGCTGGACCGTCGGGCCCGCTCGGTCGTTCCGTACTCGCACCGCCTGCGCCGCCTGGCCTCGTTCCTCCAGCAGCTGGAGATGGAGAGCAACGGCAAGTCGGTCGGCCCGGACGGCAAGCCCGCCCGGCGCGGCACCGCCACGGTCGTCTTCGGCGACGAGGGCACCAACGTCCAGCACGCCTACTTCCAGTGCATGCACCAGGGGACCGACATCACCCCGATGGAGCTGATCGGCCTGGCCAAGTCGGATGAAGGCCCCGCCGGCATGCACGAGAAGCTGCTGTCGAACCTGCTCGCGCAGGCCGAGGCCTTCATGGTGGGCCGCACCACCGAGGACGTCGTGGCCGAACTGACCGCCAAGGGTGTCTCGCAAGACGAGATCGCCACCCTGGCCCCGCAACGCACCTTCGCCGGCAACCGCCCCTCGACGCTGGTGCTGCTCGACCGCCTGACGCCCCAGACCTTCGGCGCCCTGATCGCCCTCTACGAGCACAAGACCTTCGTCGAAGGCGTGATCTGGGGGATCAACAGCTTCGACCAGTGGGGCGTGGAGCTGGGCAAGGTGATGGCGAACCGCATCCTGCCGGAACTGGAAGCCGGCGCGGTCGGCCAGCATGATCCGTCGACGGCCGCGCTGATCGAGCGGTTGAAGAAGTAGCCGCCAGCCGGCGGCCCCCTCCGGCCCTCCGGGCCACCTCCCCCAGAGGGGGAGGATCTATCGCCGCAGATGCTCCCCCTCTGGGGGAGCTGTCGCGGAGCGACTGAGGGGGCGCCGCGCAGCGGCCGTCAGAACGTCTTGCGCACCCGCAGGCTGACGAAGGTCCTGGGATCGATGTCGCGGACTTCCTGGTAGCGCACCGGGCGGGTGACGCGGTCGGCATAGACCGTGCGGGTGACGACGAAGTCGTCCCAGACGTTCAGCTGGGCGCGGATGGCCAGGGTGTTGGTCGGCTTGTACTCGGCGAAGGCCTCGTAATAGGCCGCGCCGCGCCACTTGTTGGTCTGGTCGGGGTCGTAGGTGCCCTGGCCCAGCAGCGGCAGCCAGTTGATCCCCCACTGCACCTGGCCGCGCATCAGGTCCTGCTGGAAGCCGATGTTGGCCTGGGTCGGGCGCACCTGCGAGATCGGCCGGTCCTTGTGGTCGGTCGGGTCGGTGACGTGGGTCTCGTTCCAGTCGTTCTTGAAGGTCAGGCGGCCGCCCTTCACGCCCAGCTTGTCGGTGGGCACGACGATGTTGAGCGACAGCTTGTCGAGCGTGCCGTCGCCGATGTTGCCGGTCGCCGACAGGCCGCCGGGCAGGGGCAGGCGGTCGATGACGCCGATGATCTCGTCGTGGCGCCAGCCGATCGACACCACGCCCTCGCCCCAGAAGCGGCGCTCATAGGTCAGTTCCGAGATCCAGCGCTGCTCGGGCTCCAGGTCGACATTGCCGCCATAGACCGTGCCGTCGCCGAATTCGGCCGAGGCGGCGAAGTCGCCGAAGTCCAGCTGGCCCAGTTCGCGCTCGAAGCGGAAGCGCAGCTGGTGGTCGGCCTTGGGCGTCCAGGTCGCCTGGAAGCGGGGCTTGGCGTAGAAGAAGCTCTTCTCCTGGTCGGCGTCGCCGGCCTGGCTGATCGTCGAGGTCTCCAGCCGCAGGCCGCCCTCCAGGGTCAGCTTGGGGTTCACCCGCCAGGTGGTCTTCAGGAACGCCTCGCCGCGCGTCTCCTCGACCTTGACCGAGGCCGAGGGCAGGGGGACCGCCGCGCCGCCCACCGAATAGGCCTGCTTCACGTCGAGCATGTTGTAGGCGACCTCGCCGCCGAACTCGAAGGTCAGGCCGGGCCGGCGCTCGTGGCGGAGGGTGGCGCGCAGGATGGACTCCGAGGAGTCGCCCTCGGCCCCGAACAGCTCCTGCGGGCTGACCGCGCCGCTGAGCGTGGCGTCGCTGGTGGCCTCGCTGTCGAACTTCTCGAACTCGTGCATCACCCGGGTTTCGAGGTTCCAGCGCGGGGCCAGGGGGCGGCTGTAGGTCAGGCCCAGCTCCCCCGAGCGGGTGTCTTCCTCATAGGCGGTGCGGCGCTTGGAGGTCGGCGAGGTCAGTTCCTGCCAGTCCTGCCAGTCGTTGACGCCGTAGCGGGCGGTGGCGTCGATCTTGCCGCCGGCCAGCGGGCCGGCGTAGTTGCCGCGGATCGAGCGGCCGCCGCCATAGCCGTCGTTCAGGAAGGCCTCGTCGCGCAGCACCGCGCCGCTGCCGTCGCGGCGCACCGAGCGGCCCGCGCCATTGGAGTCGCTGCTGCTGGTGCCGTCCGACAGGGTGACGCCCCAGCTCTTGTCGCCGTCGCGGGCGGTGAACTGGTAGGAGCCGCCCCAGACGTCGTGGCCGCCGTCGAAGATCTGGCTGTTGAGGGTCAGGATCGACTGGCGGGTCGCGCCCTTCTTGAGGATCACGTTGGCCACCACGCCATAGCCCTGCATGTCGATGCCGGGCGCGCCGCCGCGGATCAGCTCGATGCGCTCGACCTGGCTGGCGGGCGTGCGCTGCAGGACGTTGGAGCCGGTTTCGGCCTTGGAGGCGGGGCGGTTGTTGTTGACCAGCACGTTGCCGACCGCGCCCTCGAAGCCGCGCGTGCCGGCGCCGTCGTTGAGCACGAAGCCGGGCAGGCGGTTGACCATGTCCAGCGCGGTGTTGGGGCGCAGGCTGGCGAAGAAGTCCGGCACGAAGATCAGCACGCCCTTCTGGGTCGCGTCGTCCAGCGGCGCTTCGCTGGTCGGGCCGGTCGGAACCGGCGTCTGGGCGGCTTGCGCGCTGTCGGCGGCCTGGGCCGCGCCGGCGGCGAGCAACATGAAGGCGGCGGTGGCGAACAACACGGACTTGGACATGAACTTTCCCCTCAATCCCGGGGAAGGTCTTGCCGCTGGTCGCCCGCGACCTCAAATTAAACGCCTGAAAGGTGGATTAAATATACGAAATCATTACAGGAAATTTATGTTTCTGAGTGATCTCGCAGGGGCGTTTCGCGGCGATATATTCGATCTTCGCTGACGAGTACTTTGGGGAATGGGTTTGGCGATCTTGCGTAATGTCCTGGCCGTGCTGCTCGCGATCATCGGCGGGTTCTTCGCCTTCCTCGGCTAGGCGATCCGGCCCTCCCCGCTTTCGCGGGGAGGGCCGGTGGATTCCGACAGGCGGCCGCTCCCATCACCGCTTGCGATAGATCTCCGCCTCGATGATCCCCAGCGCGCCGCCGGCCTTGACCTTCTCGGCGCCGGTGTCGAAGCCGGCCTTGGCGCCGGTGATCTCGACGATCTTGCCGAAGCCGTCGCGGTCGGCGGTGGCGCCGGTCAGGGCGATGCGCAGGCGCGAGCCCTTGGCGGCCTTCAGCGGCAGGGTCACGTAGCCCAGGCTCTTGGGCGCCTCGCCCTCGTAGACCACCTTGCCGTCCAGGGTGATGCGCAGCGGATAGGAGCGCAGGCGCCAGCCGATCAGCTTCAGCGTGACCTCGTCGACCGTCTGGGCCTTGGCCAGGCGGTACTCGATCCAGGCGTTCTCCAGCTTGCCGTCGCTGGCCCAGTGGGTGGCCTCGTCGTCGTCGACGGTGGCGCCGGCCTTGTCGGCGTTCGAGCCCGCGGTGATTTCCACGGCCTTCAGCGTATCGCGACGGACCTTGAAGGCCGGGGTCGAGGGCGTGGGGCCGCGCGCCAGGCTGACGGGCAGGAGCGGCGCCTCGCCGGGAGCGGCCACGGCGTCGAGGGTCACGGTGGCGGGCTTCAGGCCCTCGGCCTTGGCGGTGACGATCACCTGGCCGGCCGCCAGGGTCGAGCGCAGGGCCACGCGGTTGATCCCGCCCTCCACCGGCAGGGCCTTGGCCAGGATGTAGTTGTCGTCCTTGCGGTTGGAGCCGGCGTACTGGGTCACCGCATCGACGCCGGCCGGGCCCTTGGTCACCGGCTCGCCCGAGGCCGAGACCGGCGTGTCGGTCGGCTTGGCGTTGCTCCTGGAGTCGCCCTGGGCGATGCCGCCGCGCCATTCGGCCGGCCCGGCCACGTCGAAGCTGACCATGTCCAGCGCCGTCGGCACCCGCCGGCCCTGTGCGTCGACGGCTTCGACGTCAACGAGGGCGATGTCGGCCGCGTCGGCCTTCCACCCGCCCGGACCGGTGCGCGGGGTCAGGCGCAGGGCGACCGCCGGACCGGTGGTGACCCGCTCGTCGCGGGCGGCTTCCTTGCCCTTTGCGTCGCGGGCGATGGCGACCAGCGTCCCGGGGGCGTAGGCCACGCCCTTGAAGGTGAAGAGGAAGCCGTCCGACTTCTCACCCCGGCCCAGCGACCTGCCGTTCAGCACCAGCTCGACGCTGTCGGCGCTGGAGACCACCTGCACGTCCTTCACCACGCCCGGCGCATAGTTCCAGTGGCCGACGATGTGGGCGCGCGGCTTCTCGACGTCGACCCAGCCGTCCCACATCACCTGGTGGGCGAAGAAGCCCTCCTTCCTGATGCGCATGGCGTCCACCTCGCCGCTGCGGCGATAGTTGTTGTCGCCGCGGAAGTGGGTGTTGCTGTCGGAGAAGATGATGTTGACCCCGCCGGCGCTGACCCGATCGCCGCCGCCGGGGCGCTCGCGCCAGTAGTCGAACCAGCGGCGCACGGTCTCGGCGACCATGCTGTCCTGGTTGCGGTTGTAGTCGGGGCTGTCGGCGTGGAACGGCGGAGTGAAGGCGTCCTGGAACTTCCGCGCGGACTCGTCGCGCGAATACTCCATGGCCCACATCGGCTTGCCGGCGCTCTTGTTGATGTAGAGCATCTCGCCGCCGTACTCGGCGACCTTGCTGTCGAGCATCTCGCGCGAGCCGATGGCGCGGCCGCCGTGCGGGTCCAGCCGGTCGCGCACGGCCTTCAGCTGGGCCATGTGGTCCTCGCTGATGTTCTCGTTGCCGCCCTCGTAGAAGATGATCGACGGATTGTTGCGGAAGGCGACGATGGCGTCGGCCATGGCCTCGACCCGCTGGTCCCAGCGGCGTCCGGAAACATCGCTTTCGGCGTCGCCGGCCGGCATGGCCTGCATCAGCCCGACGCGGTCGGCGCTTTCCACGTCCTGGCGGGCCGGGGCGATGTGCATCCAGCGCACCAGGTTGCCGCCGCTTTCCACCATCAGGCCGTTGGAGAAGTCGCTGATCCACGGCGGGATGTTGGTGCCCAGGGCCGGCCACTCGTTGCTGGTGCGCTGGGCGTAGCCGTGCACCTGGATGGCCCGGTCGTTGAGGAAGACGGTTCCGTTCTTGAACTCGGTCTTGCGGAAGCCGGTGCGGGTCAGGGCGCTGTCGACGACCTTGCCGTCCTCCACCAGCTCGGTGGTCACCGCGTAGAGATAGCCGTAGCCCCAGCTCCAGAAATGCAGGTCTGACAGACGCTGGCTGGCGGAGACCGTTTTCGTCTCGCCCGGCGCGATGGTCACCGCCGGGGCGGTGAACTGGCCGGCAGGCTTGCCGTCGACGTCCTTGAGCGTGACCCGATAGGCGAAGGTGCGGGGGCGGGCGGCGTCGTTGCGCACCTGGCTTTCGGCGTGGATGGTGGCCGCCCGGCCCTTGATGTCGAACTGGTCGGCCCAGACATAGACGCCGGTGGTGCCCAGGCTCGTGTAGAGCGGCAGGGTCTGGTGCAGGTCGCCGGTCAGGCGCAGCCGCACCGCGCGGTGGATGCCGCCGTAGTTCACATTGAAGTTGTTGTTGTTCCACTGGAAGCCGCTGCCGGTGGCGCGCTCCTTGTACTTCCAGTCGTTGTCGACCCGCACGGCGATGACGTTCACGAACGGGGCCGGCTTCAGCAGCTTCGTCGCGTCCACCCCGAAGGCGGTGGCGCCGTTCTCGTGGCCGCCGGCCCGCACGCCGTTGACGAAGACCTCGCCGGCCTGGCGCACGCCCTCGAAGTCGAGGATGGCGCGGCCGCCCACCGCCGGGCCCTGGTCGGCCGGCAGCACGAAGCGCTTGCGGTACCAGGTGATCCCGGTCGAGTGCTCGTGGATGTCGCGCGAGAACGCCTCGTCCTCGTTGAAGGCGCGGGGCAGGGTGACCGGCTTCCAGGCCGCATCGTCGAACGCCGCGTCCGATGCGCCCGCAAGGTCGCCCGTGGCCATGCGCCAGCCGTCGTTGAACGGCGTCTCGCCCGCCAGGGACGGGCCGGCGGCCAGGGCCAGCAGGCTGGCGGCCCCCAAAAGCGTCAGCGAACGGGTCAGCGGGCGTCGCATGGACCTCTCCCTATATTGGTCAGGCCAATTTATCGTTGGGCGGAGATGTGGCTTGACCGATGCGTGCTGTCAAGTCGATGCGCGTTGTGGGTGGCGTCACCGCCGCGCCTGCGCTATACGCCGCCGCGATGACCCGCACGCCGCACCACCACGGCCACCACCACCATCCGACCTCGCCTCGCGGGATCGGCCGGGTCCGCACGCTCTAAAGCCGAGCGACCCAGCCAGAGCCCCGCCTAGCGGATGGGGCTTAAGTGCAAGCGCCATCCGTCGAAGCCTAGAGATCTCTAAGGACCGACGATGACCGACGCTTCCGACGACACCAAGAACCAGGACTTCCGCCCCGAGGCCCGCGCCTCGCGCGGCTTCGCCGACAAGCGCGCCCGCGACCTGCGCGCCGAGAAGTCGATCCTCGAGGCCGTCTCGGCCGTCTATGAGCGCTACGGCTTCGAGGCGCTCGACACCGGGGCCTTCGAATATGCCGACGCGCTGGGCAAGTTCCTGCCCGACAGCGATCGCCCGAACGAAGGCGTCTTCGCCCTGCAGGACGACGACGACCAGTGGATGGCCCTGCGCTACGACCTGACCGCGCCGCTGGCCCGCTTCGCCGCCCAGAACTGGGAAACCCTGCCCAAGCCGTTCCGCCGCTACGCCTTCGGTCCGGTGTGGCGCAACGAGAAGCCCGGCCCGGGCCGCTTCCGCCAGTTCATCCAGTGCGACGCCGACACCGTCGGCTCGGCCCGCCCGGAAGCCGACGCCGAGATCATCGCCATGGCCGTCGAGGGCCTGGAGGCCGCCGGCCTGCCGCGCGGCGCGGCGGTGCTGAAGATCAACAACCGCAAGCTCCTCAACGGCCTGCTCACCCAGGCCGGCGCGACCAGCGAAGGCCAGAAGCTGGCCGTGCTGCGCGCGGTCGACAAGCTGGACCGCCTGGGCGTCGACGGCGTGCGCCTGCTGCTGGGCGAGGGTCGCCTGGATGACAGCGGCGACTTCACCAAGGGCGCGGGCCTGGCCGGCAAGGCCATCGACTCGGTGCTCGACTTCGTCCAGGCGGGTGTGGGCGGCCGTAGCGCGACCCTCAACAACATCGCCAAGGTCGTGGCCGGTTCGGCCGAGGGCGACGAGGGCCTGGAAGAGCTGGCCAAGATCGACGCGGCCCTGACCAGCCTGGGCGTCGCCGACGACCAGGCGATCATCGATCCGTCGATCGTGCGCGGCCTGGAGTACTACACCGGCGCGGTGTTCGAGGCCGAGCTGCTGCTCTCGACCACCGACGAGAAGGGTAACAAGGTCACCTTCGGCTCGATCGGCGGCGGTGGTCGCTACGATGACCTGGTGGCTCGCTTCACCGGCCAGCCGGTGCCGGCCACGGGCTTCTCGTTCGGCGTCTCGCGCCTGGCGGCGGCCCTGCGGGCGGCCGGCCGCGAGCCGGCTTCGGCCGCGCGCGGTCCCGTCGTGATCATCAATTTCGACCAGGCCCACATGGGCGAGTACTTCGCCGTCGCCAGCCAGCTGCGCGCAGCGGGCATTCCGGCCGAGGTCTATCTGGGAACCTCGGGCATGCGCCCGCAGATGAAGTACGCCGACCGCCGCCTGTCGCCGGCCGCCATCATGCTGGGCGGCGACGAGATCGCCGCCGGCACGGTGACGATCAAGGACCTGGACCTGGGCCGCGAGCTGGCCTCGGGCGTCGCCGACAACGCCGCCTGGAAGGCCGAGCGTCCCGGCCAGCAGACCATCCCGCGCGGCGATCTGGTCGCCGCCGTCAAGAAGATCATCGGGGGCTGATCCGTTGAGGCTAGAGCGTTCCATCCCGGCGGAGGCGCTCGACGCCATCCGCGCTCCGTTCCTTCTCGCGGGGGCCGTCCCGACCGACGCCCCGGTGCTGCAGCCGCTGGGCCTGCTGCTGGATCTGGCCGGCGAGGCCATGCGTTCGCGGCTGTTCGTCGTCTCCGGCGACGGCGGCGACGAGGCCTGCCTGCGTCCGGACTTCACCGTCGCCGTGGCCCGCCAGCACCTGTCCTCGGGCGCGGCGGCCGGTCGCTATCTCTATGAAGGCAAGGCCTTCCGCGTGGCCCCGCGCGGCAGCGACCGGGCCGAGGAATTCCTGCAGATCGGCGTCGAGGCCTTCGAGGCCGCCGATCCGGTGGCCGCCGACGCCGAGATCGCCGCCCTGGCCTGGGCCGGCGCCGCGGCCGGCGGTCGCGACGACCTGACCCTGCTGCTGGGCGACGTCGGCTTGTTCGCCGCCTTCGTCGACAGCCTTGATTTGACCCCGCCGCTGGGCGCGCGGCTGAAGCGCACCTTCTCGCGTCCGCGCCAGCTGAAGGCCGAGCTCGAGGGCGAGGCCGCTCCGGTGGTCTCCAGCGAGCGCAGCCGCATCGCCGCCCTGCTGGCCGGCCTGCCCGAAGCCGAGGCCGCCGCGGTGCTGCAGGAACTGTGGTCCCTGGCCGGCATCGAGCCGGTCGGCGGTCGCCGTCCCGCCGAGATCGCCCATCGCCTGGTCGAGAAGGCCGAGGTGGTGAAGGCCGGCCGCCTGTCGGCGCAGCAGGCCGACAAGGTTCGCGCCTTCCTGGCCGTCGGCGACGCGCCGGGCGCCGCGCTCGACGCCATCGCCGCCCTGGCCGGTCCCAATCGCGCCCCGCTCGACGCGGCCATCGAGGGCTGGCGCAAGCGCCTGGCCGGCATGGTCGCGCGCGGCGTGCCGATCGAGCGCATCCGCCTGAACGCCGCCTTCGGGCGCGCCTTCGGCTATTACGACGGCTATCTCTTCGAGGTGCGCAGCGCCGCCCTCGGCGAGGAACGCCCGGTCGCCGCCGGCGGCCGCTACGACGGTCTGCCGGCCCGCCTGGGCAGCGAGACCAAGACCGGGGCCGTGGGCTGCATGGTGCGCCCGGCCCGCGCCTATGCCGGAGGCGGCGAATGACCGCGCAGACCCCCATGATCTTCGCCATCCCCTCCAAGGGGCGCCTGAAGGAACAGGTCGAGGCCTGGCTGGCCGAATGCGGCTTCCGCGTCGAGATGACCGGCGGCGCGCGCGGCTACTCGGCCGAGCTTTCGGGCCTGCCCGGGGTGTCGGTGCGGCTGCTGTCGGCGGGCGACATCGCCGCCGGTCTCGACAGCGGCGACCTGCACCTAGGGGTCACCGGCGAGGATCTGCTGCGCGAGCGCGGCGACGACATGGACAGCCGGGTGATGCTGCTGCGCGCCCTGGGCTTTGGCCGCGCCGACCTGGTGGTGACCGCGCCCAAGAGCTGGCTCGACGTCGACACCATGGCCGACATCGACGAGGTCGGGCACCTGCACCTGGCCAAGACCGGCCGCCGCCTGCGGGTGGCCACCAAG
>PJUJ01000454.1_pt1 | contig 19434 bp, 18 predicted proteins | sample 1512321 | NCBI WGS metagenome assembly PJUJ01 (sample SAMN08177669, study PRJNA422409) | Feces metagenome, whole genome shotgun sequencing project. | isolation source: Chicken feces enriched on filter paper: beechwood xylan treatment | host: Gallus gallus | place: USA: Madison | collected 2015-01-15 | reverse complement strand
ATTGATTGTGACGATTTAAAGTATAAATCAATACAAGTCTTCTTAAATGTTAAATTGTATTTTACTTTTCTTTCCATAAAAAATGCCCCCAGAAAGTGTCTAACTTTTTGGGGGCAGTGCAAAAAGAGTCGCTTTTTCTTTTTTTATATTCTCACCCTTTTACACCAATGTAAAATATTATTTACAACGTGCGGGTATAAAAACACATGCTCGAATTGATATGTCTATAATCCGCCATGAGCGCAAAATAAAATTATCTTTCGAACACCATAAATACTTGGATGTTCGAAGATGGAATATTGCACATACATTATTTAACAATACACCAATTCATGCTCATCACCCCCTTCCAATATGGGAAAAAGGAAAGCCGACTTCTAAAATGTCGTATATATTTAAAATAGATCAAACTGCAAACCGACCGACAAGAACATTTTTAAATACAACTTACTATTTTAGAATAGACAACTCTGGAGCTAACTCTTATTTAATACAAAATCCCGGTTATTAAAACTTTTCATCATGCAAAAGATAATTTTAAAAATTATATTCTTCGGTGTTATCTTACAGTTTTTAAACTGTTCTAGTGATATAAATAACTTTACACCTCCAAATTGAACAATACACGGCGCTCTTTTATATAAAAGCACAACAGATACCTTATATACAACTAATAACACACAGGGCTATACCTTTCCGGATGGCGTTTTAAACGTATTTCAACAAAATTATAGCCAAACGGCAGCGCGTCCACAAGGCACCACCTTTCAAAACTTATCTCCGAATACGACTTACTATATAAGAGCCGGAGCAAAAGCTACTGCCGATGACCCACAAGGGTATTGGAACTATTCTAAGATTTTGAAGATTAAGCTTTAAAAATAGGGGAGGAAATAATTTCCTCCCCTATTTTTAAAAAAATTTGCACTTGAAAATTTATACTCCTATATTTGCATCACTTCAGAAATGATGGCCCGTTCGTCTAGGGGTTAGGACGCAAGATTTTCATTCTTGAAACAGGGGTTCGATTCCCCTACGGGCTACACATCAAAAAGTCAAAACATACAAAAGCCTGCAAATTAAACGTTTGCAGGCTTTTTTGTTTTTCAGTATCTACAAAACCTATAATAATTCCCAATAAAAAAGTGAGTCATTCAGTGAGTCATTTTCTCCGACATGGCTACTCACTGAAATATATTTAATATTTTGATTATCAACATATTCAAAATTTAAACATCTTGATTCGTTTTTGTTGCAAGGCTAATTTTGCATCGCTGAGATCTGTTTTTCAGTGGTGATGCAGAGCTCGCTGCAAAGGCGGCTCGGTTTGTTTCACTTAAATGATGTTGTCATGAGTACAAATTATTCCTTGCTCTTCTACTTGAAGAAACCAAAAAATTATGTTAGCGGCCTCAAACCGATCTACATGCGGATTACCGTAGATGGTATCCCAAAAGAAGTTTCCACTGGACGAGAATGCTATCCGTCCAAATGGAATTCTAAAGCCAACCGTGTGAAAGGCACAACAGAAGCTGTCAAGACCCTGAAAAGCTATCTTGATACCCTCGTAACTAAAATAAGTACGATCCATACCGCTATGACGGCTGCCGCAGAGGAAATCACAGCGGAATCGATCAAACTTAAGTATCAGGGAAAGGATACTAAATGTAAAAATTTCTTAGATGTCTTCAGGGAGCATAATATGCAGATGGAAGCATTGCTCGGCAATGGATTCAAGCCCAATACGCTCAAAGGATATAAAACTTCTTTATTGCATGTTTGTGGATACCTTGAGAAAGAATTTAGACTAGCAGATATCGACACAAGAAAGATTGACCATGCTTTTGTCACAGGCTACGAATTCTTTCTTCGTGCCACGATGGGATGTTCAGCCGTGTCGGCAGCAAAATACATGAAGCACCTTCGCAAGATCATCAAGGTATGTATCGCGCACAGATGGATAACGGACGATCCATTTGCCTTTTATAAGATCAAGGCCAAAGCTAAAGAGAAGGAATTTCTGACAGATGCGGAACTTCGGAGGATAGAAGAAAAGAACTTCAAAATACCAAGACTTGCACATGTCCGCGATATCTTTGTCTTTTGTTGTTACACTGGACTTTCCTATGCAGATGTAAAGAAACTAAAATGGATTGATATTTCTGAAGGAGTGGACGGAAAACTCTGGATCTTCACCAGCAGAGAAAAAACCGAAACGTCGTCAAATATTCCACTACTTCCCAAAGCTCTTGAAATCATTGAAAGGTATCGTGATTATCCGCCGTGCAAAGCCAAGGATATGGTTCTTCCAGTTCTCAGCAATCAGAAAATGAACAGCTATCTTAAAGAAATAGCGGATGTGTGTGAGATAACAAAAGAACTCACTTTTCACAAATCACGTCATACGTTCGCCACTTCTGTTACATTGGCAAATAGTGTACCTATCGAAACTGTTTCCAAGATGCTTGGACATACGGACATTAAGACTACGCAGCATTATGCGAAGTTATTGGACAATAGGATCGCAATAGACATGGAAAAACTGGAAAGAACGATCGAGAATAAAACTGCGCCAACAAGTCATGCTAAAATCGCAGCGCTATGGGCCACCTAAGGTGCTTACTCTAATAAAGGCAAATCATAGTCGAAGAAATATTGCTTAATTCAGGAAGAAAGCGATGTTTTCATACATCGCTTTCATATTACATATTTGTAGTAAGAATTTAGAAATTTAGATATAATAGTTTATTTATCGCCAATTGCTCAATGAACCGACATGCCTGTACCTAGTACCGGATAAGCCTGATCAATCCTACAGGAGGTATTATCACTACCAGCCAGAAAATTGACGGGCCTTATCCGAGTGGATTACTATACGGAAGCTATCCATGCTGTTCAGCTGAGCGATGTTCTAGACCCATCTGATATGCCAGCAACAGTTAAAGAATCTTAACAAGGAACATAATAAACAAATTTTCGAATAGGGTACTAGGAAGATAAGCTATTGGGCAATATTGCTTTTATGCTATTAGGCTTGCCCTCCTGCTATCGAATCACGCTGTTTGGAATTGAGATTCGTTCTGAGTACAAAAAAATGAAGTGTTTTAATACGCGCAAGTTGTGTTTTCGGGGCCCCCGAAAACCATCTTGCCTTTACTCTTCAATGCCTCAATTGGGGCATTGCAGGGTAAAGGGAGAACAACCTTCGCAACTCGGTCTTTCTTTCCAAATCTGGGGATAGCGCAAAATAGGATTTGCAAAATGCTAAAATGTGGTATTTTGTATCACCTATTCAACTATTTTTCTCAAGACTTATTTGAGAAATTAACGTCTGAGACTACTACCCCTGTGCTGTTCATCGTCATCCTGTTCCCCTGGCTTTCGGTCTGGGGTAGCAATTCGAAGAATATACCCGTCGTCTTCTTTGAAAGCGTTACTCGCTTCAAGCACATGGTGCATAGCGGAGAGATCTTCTCCCTTAATCGTTTCGCTGAACAACTGTGCTCTTTGCAACATTCGGATAAAGGTATCAGGTTCCTGCCTGCGTGTCAATTGTCTGAGTGCGCCAAGGTAATCGTCCCGGAAAACGGTTGGTATAATGATCTTGGTCTGTCCCTGGCTGGTCAGCTCAGCATTCATCATCACTCTCGCCAATCTCCCATTTCCATCCAAAAAGGGATGTACCTCGCTGATCATAAACATCATGAATGCAGCTTTGGCAAAAGGGTGCCTTAATGCTCTGTAGAAATCAAACCCCTGTACCAATGTACCTCCAACAAGCTCATGGTCGACAAATTCAGTATCACCAGCCCGGTTGTTGCGGTCCTTGAACTCGCCCGGATTTTTGTCAGGTCTGGCAGTTAGCATGATCTTATGCCGATAGCGAAGGATATGAATGAGCTCATCAGAATTCTTGGGGACAACCTGCATTTCCTCACGATTACTGACCATTTGGTAAGTTCCCAGTATATCGTGAGAATCTTCTCCCCTTGCGGGCAAGGGTTTTCCGCTATCAATGATCTTCAGAGCCTCTTCTACCTCAAAACGGGTACCCTCGATAAAGTTAGAGAAGTAGGCTTCGTAGAAGGCAAAATTGCGGAAGGCCCTGGTTGTTTGGTTTGCGTCATATATATCCGCAAACTCACGTTGCTGCAATTCCACAAAGAGCTTTTCGAAGAGGTCCAACCGTGCCGGATCATACGGATGCCCAAATGCCCGGGCAATGGCCACCGGGGATTTCAGGATACCCGAGGGCTTAGTCGACAGCATCGCGCCGATCATCCGGTTCAGCTTATCGAACTCCCTATCCATACCCAGCCTGATACTGATTTCACTTGCACGGTCCCGCAATTCATTTAGTCCCTGTTCGCCTTTAACCCGTACGATCTGATCCAATTTTTCTTCTATCTGAGGAATTGTCCATGTTTTGGACTCCCCTCCAACTTTACGGGATTCCTGAAGATTCTCCAATAATGCACGGTCCTGTCCTGAGACATAGAGTCCATCGGAAAAAAGTAAATCTCCTGGGAGTGGCCCTTGTCCCTGCATTAAGTTCAACGTAAGGCCCGGGAGTTTGACCTTTCTATCATAGGAATAAGTTAGAAAGATATCACCAGTATCAGTAGGTTTAAATTCAAGGGCGGAGCGGTGACTGAGCAAAACACCTGGATATAGATGCCCGATGATCTTGAACCTATTCCGAAGCACGATAGCCTCCGGAGCTTCCTCCAAATTTGGGGTATATATCTTCGGTGCAATCTTCTTCAGTTTTCCTTCTTTGACAAGCTTGCCAATGGCTCTGCTTATGTTGGAATCGCTGGAAGAAAACAGTATCTCCTGTAGGTGTAATGGGATATCCTTGTCCATGATCTTTACAAACTTTTGAGATTAATTATAGTAATCATTATGTCAGCACAAATTTTTCAAACTAACAAAGTGTATTTATGCGAATTTTTCAAACTAATTTAAGTAAAAATACAGATTTTTCAGATTTGTATTGGAAAGCTATAATTACTTTTTTCAAAAATTTCCTACTAAACTCTTCAAAAAAGCTTTGGTCTACAAATTTTTTCGGATAAACCCGTCTGTTTTTACAAATTATTTTAATTATAGAGCGGTTAGCTCTCCTATCAAGGGGTACATAGGAACTCAGGGAGACCGGATTCCTGCTTTTGGATAAAGGAAAGTATACGCCACTGAAAAGTTCATTTTTCAGCACCCCGTTGTTCAGATCGGCAGTATCCTTTTTAATTCTATCGAAAAAATTAAACATCTGTATCAGGAATAGAAGTTTTGTCCTGCCGAGTTTAGGGGAAAGATGTTTAAGTCTGCGATTCACTTCCATAGAGAAGCGGACGCGTCTTGTGTTTTCATTAGATCTAGCCATTGCTGTCAGAATTATTGTTAGCGATAAACCTAAATCTGCTGGCCCTGGTAGGGTGCCAGGAGGGCATGTACTCCAGATAGCCATATAAGACGAGTTCGGAAAGGCATTTATGATAGGTAGCGATTGAACGGATTCGCGAAAAATGCATCAGTTTCCTGCGGCTGGTATAGAAAAAATCATGAAATCCGGGCCGCTTATGAAAATAAAAAAGTGCCATAACCAGTCCGATATGTGATGGCAGCAGTCTATTATCTTTTGCGATGTGCTCAAAGTAAACTTCAAAGTCATGGTCTTGTGTATTGCTATCCATTACCTTCTCCTCCTTCCATCATCTTATCCACATCGCTGGCGCGATAATAAATGCTACCGCCGATTTTCTTGAATGGGAGCGTGCCTGTGATCCGCAGGTTTTGTAGCGTACCCGGAGATATTTTCAGTTTCTTTCTTACCTCACGGCTGCGGAACCATTCCCTTTCGGCGTCAGTTTTTTCGTTTGTTAGGATCTGTCTGATTTCTTCGAGCATTCTTTCTTGAACTGCGACAGGTCTTCTTTTGTCAGGATGTCTAAAAGCATGGTATACCAATTTTGTGAACAATATGTACCCCGGTTATACGCCGGGCCACTGCTACAAAGTTGGGATCTGGCGATGAAGTTTGGATGACCAACTCGGCGCGATGGTCATGTTCAGGGATCAAACAGGATGGGATCAATCCTTCTTTTTAGGAACGATGACGAATAGTTGCCGATCTTCTGTAATTTTTACTTCCTTCTGTGAATTATCTTTACCTACAAAATAATTTTTAGCAGTATCTATACTGATCTTCTTTTTGTTATAGCTAAAATAATTGGACACAATTTTATAATAGGGACTGAGCATATCCTTTCGTAACAAGGGAGCGCCGTTAGGAAGCTTTAATTTTTGCATCTGTTGAAACAGGTCGATCACTGTGGTATGGTAATCATCGTATATTCGATCTTGCGCATTATCGTGAAATTGGATAGCTTTTTATTCTCCTCCTGTAGTTTTGCGATCAGTTCATCTTTTTCCTTGAGAAGAATATCATTTGGGCGAACATTCCACCTGTCCTTTGGTGATAGGAAATCCAGAAATCCGCTCAGCTTTTTGATATTGGAAACGTAAAGTGGATGTTTCTTGGAAAATGGGTTCTGGTGATTGAAGTAATCTATCCTGGTAGAAACGATGTACCAAAGGTGGGAAAAGAACTCCTTCTCTGTTCGGTCTCCAGCCGATAGATAATATTTTAGATGGTACCTATAGTAATCATCAAAAGATTTCTCTTTCATACCGTATATCTTCAGTAGGAAATGATTGTCTTCATAGCCCCTTTTAAGCCCAATGATAGTTCTCAGTTTAAATGGATGTGGATTGAAATCGAAAGCTCTTCTGGGTTTAAAGTAATATAATGCCATAACTCTAATTTAGCGAAAAAATATTTTCTTAATAAAAAGATGGATATGGCCTTTTTAGTGTAAGAAGTTATATTCGGCAAATCTGTCTGAGGTTTTCAACTTTTTTGTATATTCAAAGAGAGAAAGGACGCCAAGGCGTTTCATCTTCTTTAATGAATTTTTTCATATTTAGGTTTTATAATGAAACTTCTGCTTTAGTCTCCCAATGACAGGCAGGAGTTTTTTATGCAGTCCTCTTATTAACTCCTCATATTTTCATATAGTTATCTGGCCTATTGTTAAGGAATCGAATATGATTTAAAGTATACTACTCAGTATACCAAAAATGATCTTTACGATATTGTAGAGGCTATAGAGTATACCCGGAGGATACTATAAACCCCATTTGCAGGACATGGGGCAAGAAAAGTAGGGCTCTGCCCAACTTCTGCTTGCTCTAATGCTTGCTCTAATGCTGGTCAGCCATTGGGGCTGAGGGATTTACCTCAGCGCCAGCTGCCAGGTCTCCTGGACTTTGCCCCGGCTTTTGAGCAGCTCCAACTGTTCGCCCGTGGCCGCTGCCAGTAGCTTGGGCAGGCTGCTGTACTTGTCAAATTCGGGCGTGTACTTTTCGAGCACCCGGAAGCCCTGATCGTAAAAGAACTGCCCGGCCTGGTCGAAAGACTCGAAGTAGTTGGCGTGCACATTGTTTTTCCGGAAGAAATCGCTCCATTGTCCGTCTCTGTCGCTGCCCACGGCCCGGGTCTCATGCCGGATATAAATATCGGCGGTGGTCCAGGTGCCGCCCTGCCGCTCGAGCAGCCTGCGGATATGCTGCAGGATCTGTTTTTTGGCCGCATCGTCGAAATACAGCAGCAGCCCCTCATTGATGATGGCGAGTTCGCTGCTGCTCTCCGGATAGCTTTCGGTGTGTAGCACGTCGAGCGGCTTCAATTGCAGGTTTTGCGGGACAGCCTGCTGCATGGTACGCAGCATTTCACTCTTCTGGCTGATGATGGCCGGCAGGTCCGTGTCGATGTAGCTGGCGTCGGGGTGCTTGCGGGCGTAGTCCAGACCACGCAACGAGAAGCCTGCGGAGAGCTCGAGTACGGTAGGTGCTGCGGTCTTTTCCAGAAAATAATCCAGGGAGCGGTACCGCATTTCGAAGTGCAGCACGCTGGCCCAGAAACCAAAATCCTGTTGTGGAGCGGCAGGGCTTTCGATGCCGAAATAGGCGGCTACCTCCTCCGCAAAGGGAATGGAGCCTGCGGCCGCTTTGAAGGCCAGCAAGGCGCTGGCGGTATCTGTTACGTGTTTTAATCGCATGATTGTGTGTTTTTTTCTGCAAAGTAACAGCACCCCGGGATGTCAAAATAGGAAAAAGTAGACCTATCGTTTTTTGTTGAAGGCATTACCCAGCTGGTTTGGGGCGCGCATAAACTGCCGTGGCCGCTGTACGAATACCTTGCGGAAGTCATGCAGGAAGTGGGATTCGTCATAGTAAAGGTCATACAGATGGTCTTTGTTTTCCCTTTGCTGATCACGGATATAGAGGTTGTACATCGCCTGCAGGCGCACGATGGAAGCATATTCTTTCGGTGTCAGGCCGACCTGCTCCTTGAACAGCTTATTGAGATGCCGCTGCGAGCCGGAAATATTTTCGAAGACCTCCCGGATGCGGATATTGCCCTGATGCTGGTCGATGGCATCCACTGCGCTGATGACGCGCCCATCGGCGGCAAACTGTATTCGCTCGGTCAGCAGCTGCAGCAGCGAACCGATACTGTCCGCAGGCACCCCAGTGCAGGAGTCCAGTACCATGCTGCCGTCCCGCTTCAGGCGGGAGATGGACGCTACCTCGTTGACTAATGTGGGCATGGAAGCACCTGCGATGGCATAATAGCCATAAGGTCTGAAGGTGATGCCGATGGAGCTGACCGGGGCAGAACCGCTGAGAGCAATATTTTTGTTGTGAGGGCCCACCAGATGCAGGTCGTACAGCGGATGATGAAACACTTTGTCCTCCACGACATGCTCGTAAGTACTTTTATAGTTCCACAGCAATACGCATTTACCGGTGGGGATCACCAGGGCCTGCTCACGCTCCGGGAGCTGCTCTGGGCTTTCGAATGACCAGATGGATTCAATCAATGGGGATAAACTGTGAGGTACGGGATAATACTGCATGCTGGCATGTAAAAAAGCAAATATCTGAATAATGGGCCAGTCGCGCAACAGGGGCTTCGTGAATTCTGATATCGGTACGTTAACTTATTTTTTCCAACCTTTTTGTGTATAGGAGATGTTCAGACCGTAGCAATCATTCCCGACAGGGGTTAATATCTCGCTCTTCTGCAATATTTTTAATGTCAGTTGACAAAAAGATGAACTGAAAAAAACATGTAAACGAAGAAAGGTAAGAATGGTGTATGTAAACCCGCATCATCATTATCCCACAACAGTTTCACTACGTATTGTCCGAAGATTGGAATTATTACGTTTAGCCAATGAATATGGTTTTATAATCTTTGAAGATGACTATGACTTTGATTTTCATTACAATCATCGTCCATTATCTCCACTTGCAAGTGCAGACGAATACAGAATGGTAATTTACTGCGTTTCTTTCAGTAAAAGTTTTCCCCAGCATTTCGCATGGGGTATCTGGCTGCTTCCGAAAATGTAATTGAGCATCTTGCTAATGTTCGGGTATTGCTTGATAGACAAGGTGACCACATTTTAGACTGTGCCACGGCGGAACTGCTAAACGACGGCACTATACAGCGTTACCTTAGAAAAACTTTGTCTATTTATGAAGAAAGAAGAAATCATTTTTGTGACCTATTACATGATAAGTTAGTCAATGCTGTGAATTTTTCTATTCCTGATGGTGGTATGACAGTATGGACTGAATTTGACAAATCCATTAATCTTGAAACCTTGTCTCAAAAAGCCTACTCCAAAGGACTATATATCAGATGGCAAGGTGCATCAATATCCTGATTATAATGAAAACGGTATTAGGTTAGGTTTTGCTTCTTGTTCTATGGATGACTTAACAAAAAGTGTAGATATCCTGAAGAGAATTTTATAATTTTTTTATGGATAATCTTTATAACTGTTTGATTGCCTTTCGATCTTTTGAGAACAGGATTACATAAAAGAATTCATACTGCTTTTTGCATTTAGGATGGCTTCATAATCTTCTATAAGGTCAGACTTTCCTCAACTGCACTCTATTAAACAGATGAACCTCGTTAATTAATTATTTTTATTTCGAAAAGGAGGCTTTTTGGTCTATCCTGACTTGAATTTAACGTCTAAATTCCTTATCTTTAATTGATAAAAGCAATTGCAGCTAAAACGTATGTCAAACCAGTGAGCGATTCGGTGAGTAGGGAAATCGATGGTTTGTAAAATTCTGATAAAAAGACTGATGTCAAAAGGGTGTTATTCCCCTACGGGCTACAAAAAGCGACTTCAAAAAGTGTCGCTCTCTTATTTTAAGACCTCATCCAAAAAAAATATTAAGTGATTCCAAGCACGCTTTGCCATTATAGGATTATAATCATTGGAAGCAGGGTTAGTAAATGTATGACCACTATTTGCGTAAGTAATGATTTGGTAATCGGCTTTTCCCTCTTTTAATTCCTTTTCTAGATTGTCGTAATCAGCCTTACTTACGGATTTGTCTTCAGCTGGATGCTGCACTAGCACCTTTGTATTAATAGATCCATTGGGTCTATCAGCAGATTTGGACAAACCGCCATGAATACTTACCGCCCCGACTACATTGAAATTTGCTCTAGCTACCTCCAACGCTCCGGTTCCTCCAAAACAATATCCTATTACTGCAATTTTTGAAGGATTCACGTCTTGCTTTTCAAAAGCTTCTAAAGCAAGTTGTATACGATGCTGATACGCCTTATAATCTGTTTTATAGTGCCCGGCCAGTTTACCAGCTTCCGCATTATCTTGAGGGACGTTGCCTTCACCATAGATATCTGCTATAAAAACATTGTAGCCAATTTTATGCAATTCTACCGCAGCGTCTTTGGCTTCTTGATCAATCCCTTTCCAAGCGGGAAGAATGAGTACTCCTGCTTGGTTTTCGCCTTTTGCGGAGGTGATAGATAAGCCTTTTAACTTTTGAGCGTTATCACTATAAATTACTTCTTTGAGTTCTTGACTGAAGGAAGTTGTGATACTAAATAGAATTAACCCTGCTGTAATTAGTTTTTTCATATTGGATATGGATTAATAACGTCTAATTTACAACATATTATCTAGTCGAATTGTTCGCTAAAATAAAATATTACTTATTTATATTTGTGAGAAGTTGAACACAGCTTTTAGAACGGCCATTCTACCACGTAGTTCATAGCTATTTTGGGATTGCATATTAGCATTTATGTTATAAGTATTGAATCGCTTGATATTTCCAATATTGGATATTCGAAGTTCAAAATCTGTTTTCCATTTCTTATGCGTGTAACGCATAAAAGAGTCCATGAAAAAGTAATTTATATCTTGTAAACCTGGTTGATGGCTATATAAATGCCGACCACTCATCTGAATATAAAATTTCTTGTATAAAGTCAACGGAAAACTCAGATTTTGAGAAATACCAAATGTTTTTTGATCTAACCCCACATCCGAATTAATCTGCTCCGTTGTCGTCCAATTCATATTACCGCTATAAGAAAGATTTAATTTCTTCCATAGTCTAGTCTCAATTTTTGGACTTAAAGAATATGTTGTATTTAAAAATGGCAACAACTCGTCATTGAATATTTGATTATAATCTACCCAGTTTACAGAAGATCCTATTTTTAATGATGTCGCCCATTTGAAAATATATTTATCAAACCCCGCATTTACACCATAACTATTTACCGCATTCTCTTGCTCTATTAGCACAACCTGCGAGTTGTCTGCATCAATCCTATTCGAAATCATCGTTGAAGAAACTGATCTATTATAATTCACGCCCAGATTGTAGAAAAGAAGCTTCACCGCTTTTCCGGATTTATAATTCAAAGTAAAACTGTTGTGTATAGACTCATTAATATCCGCTGTATTATTCGCAATCATCCGGTAATTTCGTACAACATATCCACGATAAACATTCTCTATATTGCCAAAAGTATTGCCTCGCTGAAAATTAAATGATAGTTCATTCTGTGCATCAAAATTGTATCGACTCGAAAATGCTGGCTCAAACATTATCTTATTCAAATTTTCTTTGAGCTGAAACAACGGATCATTGTACGATGTGTGTTGAAATGCTAATGGCAAAATAAGTTGAGACGACAATTTTCGATGTTTATAATCATACGACGCTTGTACAGCTACAGAAGAGCGTAACCAATTCATATCATTTTGCGTTGATATCGCTGTCAATGGTATTAGACTATTTCCATCTTCAATTGAAATATCGGAATTTAAATTTTGCTTGTCCGCGGTAATATTTACACCATAATACTGCGAAATTTTACCTTTTGGAAGCCTATAGCCAACGCTCATATTTGTTAACCAAGAAGGAACTTCTACATATTGATTAATCTTATCATAAGGAGAATCCTCATTCAATAAGTCTCCATAAACTCCTGGCGTAATATCTAATGTTTGTGGTTTAGAACCGTAATTAAAATACCAGCCAAATTGAATGATATCGCCATTTTTCAATGCGGGAACATAATCCAATTTATTCTTAAATCCTTTTATTAAATAATCGCGGTTAAGCTCGAATGATGAGTTATTTGAAAATATGGCAGCATTAGAATGAGCGTCTTCAATTTCCCACACAAATTCATTATTAAAATAATATTTTTCTATGTTTTTCGCTAAACTAGCATTAAAAGAACCCAGCCATTCTCTTTCTGAAGCATATTGTTTCTCGTCAAAACTTATATCTCCATTTTCCGTCAAATAGGTTGTTTTTCCAGAAAAGTCCTTCGCATTTTTATCCAATACCCCTTGCATATTAGTTGTCAACGTCCAATCTTTCTTGAATTTGTAAAGATTATTTGCATTAATTCCAATAGAATTATTCATTAGATAATGTGCTCTTTCTATTGGAGGGTTTCCCACTGTTCCCAAATTCAGTAAGTTATTAATTGGGGTATGCCCTAATCGCGATAATACTGAAGATGAATTAAACCCTATTAAATCTCCCTTAAGTTCATTTCCAATATTATTCCCTTGTAACACATTAAGACCTTTGTATTTCTTATTAAACATTACACTATTCAGTTCCATATCATATTGATTTGGAAGCCCCGCTCCTACTTTCGCTTGACCCGACACAGAAATTTTGGCCTCATCTTTTGTTACCAAATTCAAAGCAACATCCTCACTATACCGTTTATTTTTAAGCACTTTCATGTGTTCGTGGTTACTAATTACTTCCACATCTTGAACGAGCTTGTGCGCAATTGTTTTGGTACCTATTCGATATTTGTCTTTCAACAAATCGTCACCGTCTAAATAAAAGTTAGAAATAGCCTTTCCTTGGTATTTTATTTGCCCCGACTCAGATACTTCAATTCCTGGCATTCGCTTGAGCACGTCGCCTATCGATCGATCTTCCTCTTGCGCAAATGAAGACACATTATAAGCTAACGTGTCCCCTACTTGTTGTATTCTAGGTCTGCTTTTTACTTCGACATCTTCCAGCAAGATTGTATTTTCTTCAAGTTCTATAATTTGAATTTGTTTTTTATGAATCAGATCAATGCGCTTCTTTTTATACCCCAATTGATTCACTTCAAGATATGCACCATCCAAATTCTTGCTTGTTTGAAAGGTAAATTCTCCCTCTTTATTGGTTGACTTAAATGAAATGATTTTGTTTTCATTACTTTTCAATAAAACTGTAATCGCTTGTAGACCTTTTTGCGTCTTATTATCGATCACTTTGCCCGAGATTTCTGCATCTTGAGCAAATGAATGCGCACAAATAAATAAAGTGATGAAAAGTAGAAATAAATTGTGACGCATCTTGGTTTAGGGAATCAGTTCTATAGGATTATTAGTAATCTTAGATGGATTGTAATTTTCGTCATTTTTAATGGAAATTGACTTTATATTAGCCACACTATTCGAACCATTCGAAGTTGTAATAGATCCTGGAGATGATGATTTAAGTGTGAAAGAAGTTCCAGGAGTACCTGCAACCACCCTCCCGCTATTTCCTCCTCTAGACTGCATGTATCCATTAGGATTTTCAGCATACAATTTATCCAGCTTCTCCACCTCGGTAAGAGAAGCCTTCACTGCCTTTGCCGAAGGCTCTATCCGTTGGGTAGTTCCTCCTTCTATCAATTCAAAACCATCAAATTCAAATATCACTTCATTTTTAATATCATTAGCAGCGAGTATTAAACCTGGTAGTCCATGCAATTTCCAAGGACCAAATGGAAAGGGAAGATCGGAAGCGAACCATACTTCGTAAGTTCTACCCTTAAAAGTTGTGATTGCCTTTTGACAACTATACCCACCTATTTCTTTAGTCTCCTCTTGAATATCCCAGTTCAATTGAGGGTATGTATCTTCTAATAAATATTCATCTGAAACGATTCTAAAAATATGTTGAAGATTTTTCTTTTCCGTATCCAATACATAAGCTGATTTTGCTGGTGTAAAGTTCTTGTTTAAAAGAATATTACCATCAAATGAAGGGCTAGACATTTTTTCTTTTAATGATGCATTAAATTTTTCGTTGGATACACTAGTGTAGTAGCTACTGTATTTTCCCAGAAATGTAGATACCTCATCGCGCGTAAATTTATCACGTTGCGTGGTATCGTTCATATGTCTAAATACATAATTGATTTTTGCAATTGGTGTTTCTTGTGCTATAGATTTCAGGCACCAAGCCAATAAAATGGAAAGAATTGAAAGTCTCATAATATTCATAATTTACTGTTTTTTCGTAATACTACGAATTTATAGTATTTATTGCAATTTTTTTACTTCAGTTAATTCAATTGGATTGTTAGTTTTAAATGACGGTTTGTAATCATCTTCATTCTTTAAGTCAAATGAATGTTTAGAATAGTCTATTCCTAAAAATTCATTTGCGATATTCATTCTTCCTGAATTTTGTAAAGAAAGAAAATAGCTATTTTGATCTTCATTAAAGACTTTCCTTATCTTCTCAATTTCAGATGGACTGGATTTTATGACGTAAAATGGAATCTCTATTTTAATATCTTCTTCAATTTTATCAAAACCATTGTATATAAATTTGACTTCTCCTTTATCATCATATGCTTCCAAAATAAGTCCTGGTAAGCCATGAAGTTTCCAAGGTCCAAAAGGAAATGGTAACTCTGTCGTAAACCAAGCTTCATATTTTCTCCCTTTATATTGAGTTTGGGCTTTTTGGCAAGAATATCCTCCAATTTCTTTAGTTACTTCTACAATCTGCCAATTCTGATCCTCCCAAGGAATAGTATAGGTAAAAGCATCAAAAGTAGATGAAATCGTCTCAATCTTTTTCATGTTTCTAGTATCACGTTTTAACAAGTAAAATTCATTGATAGAAGTGGTGTAGAAAGTGAGCGTCATATGGCCTGTAAAATCAGCTAAAGCCTTTTGGGCTGCAATATCCTTTTGTATCAAGACATCACTATACGTTTTATAAAATGAAGAGTTTTTACCAAGATAAGTTACCACTTCGTCTCGTAATGGTTGATCTCTTTTTGTAGTATCATTAATATGATAAAATTTATAATGAACCATCGCCAGAGCTTTCTCTTGTGCCTGCACAATGACAGTAGAAGCAAAGAAATAAAAGAGAATAAAAGAAGAATATCTCATAATCATAGGTTATAAATTAAATAGTTAATATTATGATGCTTTTATAGAAGCTTTTCAATAATATAACGATTCAAATATGGAATTATTTTACATAGCTACTAAAAAACAGTAGATTTACGAATTTGTCGTAAAAAGGATAATGAGATTCTAACCTTATACCCACTGAATTTCAATTCCATCTTTTTCCATTTTACGGAAATAAGTCATCTGTCTTTTGGCATAGCGATGAATTTCAGTTTCTAACTTTTTCACAAAATCAGAATATGAAAGCTCTCCTTTGAGGTAATAGGATATGTATTTGTATTCTAGGCCATAATATTGAAGCTGATCATGTGAGATTCCTTTGGCAATCAAGTCTTCAGCCTCTTGAATCATACCCTCATCTAAGCGTTGCAGGAGGCGCTTACTTATGCGTGTACGACGAATTTCTGTAGGAGGATTTAATCCAATTATTTTGTAAGGATAAGATTTGGGTATGGTGAAGTCAAAATTTGGATTTTCTTCCAAAAACTTACATATTTCGATAGCACGAATAATTCTTTTTCGGGAAGAAAAATCAATGTCAAAGTTGGCTGGAATAGACATTCCACATAATATTTTCTTTAAGTCCTCCTTTGGAAGCGACTCCAGTTCATTTCTCAAATTCAAATTTACAGGAATCTGCGTAAAAGGTCGCGGCTGTAATAAACTCTGTATATAAAAACCTGTACCACCACATACAATCACCTTCTTATTACGACTTCGTATGTCTAAATAGGCACTTTCAAAATCCGTGAGAAAGCAATCAATATTATACTTTTCTCCTGGATCAACAATATCGATCAAATGATAAGGAATATTTTGGTATTCGGTCAAATCTTTACCTGTACCAATATCCATATGACGATAAACTTGACGAGAATCAGCTGAAATAATCTCAGCATCAAGGATTTTTGATAGTTCAACAGCAAGCTTGGTCTTGCCACTAGCTGTAGGACCTAATATGATTAACAAATCTTCAGGAAGAAAATGAGCATCTTCCTGAAGATGAGATATAATGTTTTGAGGGTTTATCACACCTCAAATTTAGTCCATTTTTCGTTACTTTCGTTGCTTTTTACTACGGTATCAATAAATGCCATGCCTCTTACTCCATCTGCTACTGTTGGGAAATCCAATTGTTCAGGAGTAGGAGTTCTGCCTTCTCTTTTTGCCGAAACTGTCAATGCAAAATTGCGGTAGATATTCGCAAATGACTCTAATAATCCTTCGGGGTGGCCTGCAGGAATACGGGTATTGTGGGTTGCAAAAGAACTTAAGGTATAAGGTTCAGCATAATTATTTCCTGTACGGTAAATTTGACGAGGAATATCCAACATTTTCACGATTAAATTATTTGGATCTTCATTAGCCCATTCCAAACCTCCTTTTTCACCATAAATACGAATGCGTACAGCATTCTCCTCCCCTGCGCAGATTTGTGAAGCAGTTAAAACACCTTTAGCTCCTTCATTGAAACGCAATAATACAGCGCCATCATCATCCAATACACGTCCTTCTACAAATGATGTCAAGTCTGCACAGACTTCCTGAATACGCAATCCTGTAATATATTCAGCCAAATGAGCCGCATGCACACCAATATCACCCATCGCAAGAGATTTTCCCGAGCGTTTTGGATCAGTACGCCAAGCAGCACCAGCATTACCTTCTCGCTCAGTTAGTCTGCTTAACCAACCTTGAGGATATTCTACCAGAACTTTACGAATCTTACCAAAGTGACCTGCAGCAACCATCGCCTTAGCTTGTTTCACCATCGGATAGCCCGAATAGGTATGTGTCAAACATAAAGAGCGACCTGTACGATCTACAGTCTCTTGTAGGGATTTTGCTTCTTCTAATGAAACTGTAATAGGTTTTTCTACCACGACATCAAAACCAGCTTCTAAAGCTAATTTAGCGGGCTCATAATGCAAAAAATTAGGTGTTACAATAGTTAAAAAGTCCATTCGCTCACCATCAGGAAGTTGAGCTTCCTTTTCAATCATCGTCTTATAGTCTGGATAAATTCTATCTTCTGACACAAACAAATCACGACCTGACTGCAACGAAACTTCAGGATTAATACTGAAAGCTCCACAAACTAACTCTATTTTTCCGTCCATGAAAGCTGCAATGCGGTGTACAGCTCCGATAAAGGCGTCATTTCCTCCACCTACCATACCCATGCGTAGTTTTCTTTTCATTATTCTAAAAGTTTATATTTCTAAAGTTTATCTTGATCTTCCTAATTTAACAAAAAGTTATCATAGATAAAGTTTCAATTTTATACTTCCACTATTTTTTATAATATAGTCATAATTATTGGATGAATCAGAATGAGTTAATCTCTTTCCTTCTGAAACCATTATATTTTGAGAAGAAACTATGCCCTCTTCTTTGAATCCTATAGATTCCAAAGAGGATTCTTGACTCCAATCACGGTCAGCATAGGTCATAATATCATTAGGCTTAAAATCCTTTATAAAAGACTTAATCAATTTAGAAATTCCACCAATGACTAAATAGTCGGATTTATGACAAAAACGAAGCAATTCAAATGAACGATAATCTTCACTGATCTCTCGCATGATCCTCCCTCCACTAAATACCGCAACACTTACCAATTCACCTTTATAGTACAAGCCATACCTATATTTTCCTGCTAAAGGAACATTGAGATGATATTCTTGCAAAAACTCCAATGCTTCTTTTTTGTCAATTCGAGCAACCACCGTTTCTCGGGCGTAAATTCTTCTTCCCTTACCCATTAATCCTGTAAGACGCTTCCAAACTTTTACATAAGATGAATTTAAGATATCAATATCTATATGGATGATCTTTTGAATATCTTTAATGTCCAACCTTTCAGTATTTGGTAGATAAATTAGGAGTAGAAACTGCTTGGTATGGATATGAGCTATGTTATTTTCAAGGAAATATCTGTCAAAAACACCTTCCTTTTTCAAGTCTTCTATCAATTTTTCCAGCCCCGAGAGATCCTTTACCATAGCCTTAAAAATACAAAATTATTTCGTCCCTGTCTTATTATAAATAATTGGTAACTTTGCAATCTGATAAATTTGAAGATGAAATTACCTATAGTAGCATACGGAGATCCTGTACTGAGAAAAAAAGCAGAAGAGATAGATGAGGATTATCCAAATTTGAAAGAACTGATTGACAATATGTTCGAAACAATGTACGCCGCGCGTGGCGTAGGTTTAGCAGCTCCTCAAGTAGGGTTACCTATTCGTTTGTTCGTAGTAGATGGTTCCCCTTTCGGTGAAGATGATGAGGATGGAGAAGGCGACCCAACAGTAAAAGACTTCAAAAAAGTATTTATAAACCCTATCATCATTGAAGAAACAGGTGATAAATGGTCTTTTAATGAAGGCTGTTTGTCGATTCCTGATATTACCGAAGATGTAATGCGTCACCCTAACGTGTTGATCAATTATTTAGATGAAAATTTCGAAGAACATGAAATCGAACTAACTGGCTTAGCAGCCCGTATCGTACAACATGAATATGATCATATTGAAGGAAAATTATTTGTAGATAAAATTGGCCCTTTGAAAAAGGCGATGTTGAAAGGAAAATTAGATGCAATTTCCAAAGGCTTAATCCGAGTGGGATATAAAATGAAATTCCCTTTTCAAAAGAAAGGAAGATAGAGTAGGAAGGTAATCATTATTTGATTACCTGACCCCTCACACCACCGTACGTGCCGTTCGGCATACGGCGGTTCATTAAACATTAACAGTCTTTGGGACTATTATATCGGTAAGAT
>PJUJ01000453.1_pt1 | contig 19438 bp, 17 predicted proteins | sample 1512321 | NCBI WGS metagenome assembly PJUJ01 (sample SAMN08177669, study PRJNA422409) | Feces metagenome, whole genome shotgun sequencing project. | isolation source: Chicken feces enriched on filter paper: beechwood xylan treatment | host: Gallus gallus | place: USA: Madison | collected 2015-01-15 | reverse complement strand
CGGGCAGCGCAGGGCGTCGATCGCCATCTCGATCTTGGAATCGATGTCCCACAGATCCTTGGCGTCGATGATCTCCTGGAGCTTGGTCATCTCCTCCATCAGCTCGTCGGTGTATTCCTCACCAAGCTGGGCGGCCAAGGCGTTGTACTTGTCGAAGACCTTCTTGTCCTCGCAGTCGGCGATCACGTTGCCCCAGACGTCGAGCGTCGGGTCCAGCTGCGGCTCCTGCGGGAGGTAGCCGCGCTTGACGCCGTCGGCGGCCTTGGCCTCGCCGGAAAATTCCTTGTCCAGGCCGGCCATCACCTTCAGCAGGGTCGACTTACCCGAGCCGTTGACGCCGACCACGCCGATCTTGGCGTCGGAATAGAACGACAGCCAGATGTTCTCGAAGACCTTCTTGCCGCCGGGATAGGCCTTGGTCAGGCCCTGCATCTGGAAAATGTATTGCTGCGCCATGAGGGGCTTTTCGTCTCTCGGGTCGGGGTGCGGGGATCGGCCGCTCAAATAGCGGCTGGGGCCGGTTTGCGCAATCTCGGCCCCTTCACACGTTCGTCGCCGGACTGTCGACCAGGCGACAAATAACCGTCGCAGCCCCGTCGCCGATCCACGTTAGGCGAACAGCCCCAGACGCGCCCCGGCGGCCTCCCCGCCCCCGGCGCACTAGGGGATAGTTCAGATGAAGTCCGCCCTCCTGCTCAGCGCCGCCCTCGGCGCCCTTCTCTTCGCCGCGCCCGTGCTGGCCGCCGAGAACCCCGCGCCCGAACCGGCGCCCGACGCCGCTGCCGAGGTCGAGGCGGTCATCGTCATCGGCCAGGGCCAGAGCCGCCAGGTCCAGATCCTCAACGAGGACAGCATCGCCGCCCAGGCCGCCGGCACGAGCCCGCTGAAGGCGATCGACAAGCTGCCGGGCGTCTCGTTCCAGTCGGCCGACCCGTTCGGCGCCTACGAGTGGTCGACCAGCCTGTCGATCCGCGGCTTCAACCAGAACCAGCTGGGCTTCACCCGCGACGGCGTGCCGCTGGGCGACATGAGCTACGGCAACCACAACGGCCTGCACATCAGCCGCGCCATCGCCAGCGAGAACATCGGCCGGGTCGAACTGGCCCAGGGCGCCGGTTCGCTGGGCACCGCCTCGACCTCGAACCTCGGCGGCACGCTGCAGTTCTATTCGCGCAATCCGTCCGAACAGATGGGCGGCCAGCTGAACCTGACCGGCGGCTCGCAGAACATGCACCGCGTGTTCGCCCGCTTCGAGACCGGCGCCATCGACCAGATCGGCGGCCTGCGCGCCTTCTTCTCGGTCGCCGACCAGAAGACCGACAAGTGGAAGGGCGGCAGCGAGCAGAAGCAGCGCCAGTACGACGCCAAGGCCGTCCTGCCGATCGGTGAAGGCTCGCTGACCGGCTTCTACACCCGCTCGGAGCGCCGCGAGCAGGACTACCAGGACATGTCGTTCGAGATGATCAAGCGTCTCGGCCGCGACTGGGACAACCTGATCCCCAACTGGAACCTGGCGATCGCCGCGGCGCGCGCCTACCAGACCGGCACGGCCCTGCCCGCCCCGTTCGCCACGGTCGACGACGCCTACTACGCCGGCGCCGGCGTGCGTGACGACGACCTCTACGGCGCGATCCTGGCCCTGCCGTTCGGCGACCGCGTCGACTTCAAGGCCACCGCCTACCAGCACAAGAACAAGGGCCAGGGCCTGTGGTACACGCCCTACCTGGCCAGCCCGGGCTTCGGCACGGCGGGTTCGGACGCCGCCCCGCTGTCGATCCGCACCACCGAATACGACATCGATCGCGGCGGCCTCATCGCCAGCCTCTCGGTCGACCTGGGCGCCCACAAGCTGAGCGGCGGCTTCTGGACCGAGACCAACCACTTCAACCAGGCCCGCCGCTTCTACGCCGAGACCGTCTCGCGTCCGTCGCGCGATCCGCTCGACTTCCAGCAGAACCCGTTCGCCACCCAATGGCAGTACCGGTTCAAGACCGAGACCCTGACCGGCTACATCGAAGACAGCTGGGCCGTGACCGACGCCCTGAAGATCAACTTCGGCTTCAAGGCCATCAAGGTCGAGAACAGCGTCGAGACCGTGGTCGGCAACCCGCTGTCGGGCACGATCAAGAGCGAGGAAAGCTTCCTGCCGCAGGTCGGCGCGGTCTACGCCTTCGGCAACGGCCTGGAGCTGTTCGGCGGCTACACCGAGAACATGGCCGCCTACGTCTCGGCCGCCACCGCCGGTCCGTTCGCCTCGCAGAGCCAGACGGTGGTCGACTACGTCGCCAAGACCCTGGAGCCGGAAAGCTCCAAGACCTGGGAGGGCGGCGTCCGCTATCGCAACGGCGCGTTCCAGGGCGTGGCCGCGGTCTATGACGTGACCTTCGAGAACCGCCTGCTCAGCGCCTCGACCGCCTCGCCGATCCTGGGCCTGCCCGCCGTGCTGTCGAACGTCGGCTCGGTGAAGACCCAGGGCGTGGAGCTGGCCGGCGAGTACCGCCTGACCGAGGCCTGGTCGGTCTACGGCTCGTACACCTACAACACCTCCGAATACGAGGACGACGTCACCAACGGCGACGGCACCATCGCCGCCCGCACGGCTGGCAAGACCGTCGTCAACACGCCCAAGAACCTGTTCAAGGGCGAGGTGAAGTTCGAGCAGGGCGGCTTCTTCGCCCGCCTCGGCGTCAGCTACACCGGCGAGCGCTACTACACCTACGAGAACGTCGGCGGCGAGGTCGACGGCTACACCGTGGCCGACCTGACCCTCGGCTACCGCTTCGACGGCGAAGGCTGGAGCAAGGGCCTGGAGATCCAGGCCAACATCACCAACCTGACCGACGAGGACTACATCTCGACCGTCGGCTCGGGCGGCTTCGTCAACCGCGACACCGCCGGCACGACCATGACCCTGCTGCCGGCCCCGCCGCGCCAGGGCTTCGTGACGATCAAGAAGGCGTTCTAGGCCCTCTTCCAGTCCAGACCGCGCGGCCGGGAGGCGACTCCCGGCCGCGTTTCGTTCAAGCTTCGCCTAAAAAGACCTTCGAAGAGCCCAGGGGAAACGCCCGTGACCGATCTCTCCCGCCGCTCGGCGCTCGGCCTGTCGGCCGCCGCCCTGGCCGTCGCGCCCGCCGCCGCCCAGGTCCCCAAGGCTGTCGTCGACGCGCCCCACCCGGCCCTCGACAAGCCGCTCACCCGCATCGCCTTCGGCTCCTGCGCCAAGCAGGACAAGGACCAGCCGATCTGGGAAGCGATCTTCGCGACCAAGCCCGACCTCTTCATGTTCCTGGGCGACAACATCTACGCCGACACCCGCGATCCCAAGGTGATGGCCGCCAAGTACGCCATGCTGGCCGCCAAGCCGCACTTCAAACGGCTGCGCGACGAGATCCCCGTCGTCGCCATCTGGGACGACCACGATTTCGGCGAGAACGACGCCGGCGGCGACTATCCGATGAAGGCCGAGAGCCGCCGCCAGTTCTGCGACTTCTGGGGCGAGCCCTCGAACTCGCCGCGCCGCACGCGCGACGGCGTCTACGCCGCCTACGTCTTCGGCCCCGAGGGGCGCCGGGTGCAGATCCTGCTGCCCGACCTGCGCTGGAACCGCACGCCGCTGGCGGAAAAGACCTTCAAGGGCGGCTACAAGGCCTGGGCCGTCGCCCGCGGCCTGCAGGGCAAGGAGACGCCCGGCCCCTACGACCGTATCCCCGACTACGACGCCACCATGATCGGCGAGCCGCAGTGGACCTGGCTGGAGGCCCAGCTGGCCCAGCCGGCCGACCTGCGGATCTTCGGCTCCAGCCTGCAGGTGCTGGCCGACTTCGCCGGTTGGGAAAGCTGGATCAACTACGCCCGCGACCACCAGCGGCTGTTCGAAGCCATCCGCCGCCAAAAGGCCGAGCGCCTCTTCTTCGTCAGCGGCGACACCCACTACGCCGAGGTCTCCAAGTTGGACCTCAACGTCCCCTACCCGATGTGGGACGTCACCTCGTCGGGCCTGACCGAGGTGTGGCCGGTCACCCCGCCCAATGCCCTGCGCGCCTCGGCCGTGCTGCGCGAGCGCAACTTCGGCCTGATCACCATCGACTGGTCGCCGCCCGCCCCCAAGGTCACGGTCGAGATCCGCGACGAGAAGGGCCAGGTGCGCATCACCCAGGCGATCGACGCAGGGACGCTGAAGATGGGGTGAGCGGGCGCCGACATGGCCGGAAAGAGGTGATTGCAGTCCTTCGGGCAGGTACCTAGCTTTGCCGAGAAGACGTACGCCCTCTTAAGCCAAGAGTCGGAAAACGGCGATGATTGCAGGAAGCTTGCTCAAGGCCATCACGGCTGACTTCATCCAGCCGACCAGCGACAAACTCAGCGCAGACATCAATCGCACCGTCATCATGCAGGTTCGGCTGAAGATCGACGATAAAGCCGTGGGGCGCCGGGTCATTTCCGAAGCGGGCAGTCATGCGCCCAAATTCATTGGAACAACGCACATACGCGCGAAGAGAACCTCAACCGAGAACAAGTACAAGTTCATCCTGCAATGCATTTTCTCCCGCGATCGGACGATCAAGGACATATCCGGATTTCAAACCAACGGGTACGTATTCCTGGGTTTCGACGACGCAACGATCAATCATGCAGGCTGCACCTACAGCCATAACGATTGGCTGTGGCGCCCGACGTTGATAAACTTGTAAGCGGAAGCCTACTGCGGCCTTTGCATCAGCCGCTCGGCGCGGCGGCGCATGGCGGCGGCCAGTTGCAGCAGGGCCAGGGCCGAGGCCTCGTCGCGTTCGGCCGCGCGCATCGAGTAGACGCGGGCCAGCACCAGCAGCGCCTCGGCGCGATCCAGCCCCTCGGCGCCGAACATCTCGGCGATGGAGTTGTCGAGCTCGGCCAGCTGATCGTCGGTCAGCAGGTTCAGCAGGTCGTCGTCGGTCAGGTCTTCGGGCGTGGTGCTCATGTCCGCGCACCATAGCGGGAATCGTGGCGGCTAGGCGACCTCGACCGGACGCGGCTCGGCCAGCAGCGGATTCACCAGCCTCGAAAAGCTCTCATAGGTGAACGAGCCGGCCTTGGCGTGGCGGATCACGCCCTTGCGGTCGATGACGAAGCTGGTCGGCACGGCCTTGTCGATCGTGCCGTAGCCCTTGCCGATCAGCTTGCGCCCGATGGGGAACGACAGCTTGTCGGCCACGCGCTGGACGGCGCGCCGGTCCCAGTTGCTGTCGGACAGCACGGCGTAGATCCGCAGGCCCCGGCCGGCGCTCTCCTGCATGACCCGGTCCATCGCCGGCAATTCGGCCCGGCACGGACCGCACCAGGTGGCCCAGTAGTTGAGGACCACGACGTCGCCCTTCATGTCGCTGAGCTTGGCGACCTCGTGGTCGAAGGTCAGGACCGAAAAGTCGGGCGCGACCGAGCCCGGGGTCGCCTTCGGCGAAGCCCCCAGGGCCAAAGACGGCGCCACGAGGCCAAGGCCGCCCAGGCCCCCGATGATTTGACGCCGACGCATCGTACTCGCAACTCGCCCCAGAACTGCAACCCTCGACCGCGTTATCGCCGGGGTTGCCCAAGGTCAAGCTTGCCGGCGCCATCGATCACCCGCCGCGCACAACCGACAAAGCGCCGTTCACACGGGCAAGCAAAGCGCCTAGGCTCGCGCCATGGACCGTCACGCTTCACTCGCAGCCATGTCCTCCATCGGCCGTCGCGGCCTCTATCGCGAGGTCGAGCCGTTCTCCTTCGGCTGGCTGCCCACCGGAAGCGCCCACGAGATCTATTACGAAGAATGCGGCGCGCCGCGCGGCAAGCCGGCGGTGATCCTGCACGGCGGCCCGGGCGGGGCGATCAACCCGACCATGCGGCGGTTCTTCGACCCGTCGCGCTGGCGCATGACCCTGTTCGACCAGCGCGGCTGTGGCCGCTCGCGACCCAACGCCAGCCTGGACGACAACACCACCTGGAGCCTGATCGCCGACATCGAGCGGCTGCGCGAGCATCTGGGGATCGAGAAGTGGACCGTGTTCGGCGGCTCCTGGGGTTCGACCCTGGCCCTGGCCTACGCCATCAAGCATCCCGACCGGGTCGAGGGCCTGGTGCTGCGCGGCGTCTTCCTGCTGACCCGGAAGGAGCTGGCCTGGTTCTACCAGGACGGCGCCTCGATGCTGTTTCCCGACGCCTGGGAGCGGTTCCTGGCCCCGATCCCGGTCGAGGAGCGCGGCGACCTGATGGCCGCCTATCACAGGCGCCTCGTCCACCCCGACCGCCGCGTCCAGGCCGAGGCCGCCAACGCCTGGAGCCAGTGGGAGGGCGACACCATCTCGCTGCGCGGCCCCGAGGCCCGGCCGCCGAAGTTCAACGAGGAAGACTTCGCCATCGCCTTTGCGCGGATCGAGAGCCACTTCTTCGTCAACGACGGCTTCTTCCCCGAGGACGGCTGGATCCTCAACAACATCGACACGATCCGGCACATCCCGGCCTGGATCGTCCAGGGCCGCTTCGACGTGGTCACACCCCTGGCCAGCGCCTGGGCCCTGCACCGCGCCTGGCCCTCGGCCCATTTCGAGATCGTCTGGGACGCCGGCCACGCCTCGACCGAACCCGGCGTCATCGACGGCCTGATCCGCGCCACCGAGGCGGCGTACGGACGCTAGACCGCCTCGCCGATCAGCTCGCGCACGTCGATCGCCTTGCAGCCGGCCGCAGCGGCCGCCTGCAGGCCCTGGATGCTGTCCTCGAACACCAGGCAGTCCTCCGGCGCCACGCCCAGCCGGCGCGCGGCTTCCAGGAAAAGGTCCGGGGCCGGCTTGGCCGCCGCCACGTCCTCGACCGTGACGATGGCGTCGAACAATACGTCCAGTCCGCGCGACTTCAGGCTCAGCCGCACGAAGTCGGACGGACCGCTGGAGGCCACCGCCATGGGCAGGCGGCCGTGGAACTGGCGGGCGATGGCGGTGACGGCCTCGATCTCGGCCAGGCTGTCGATCCCGGCGCTGTAGGCGGCCCAGACCGCCTTCATCACCTGCCCCCGGTCCAGCGTCTGGCCGACCTCCTGCTCGAAGGCGTCCATCAGCATGTCGCCGGAAAAGCCGCCCCGCTCCAGATACCAGGACGCCTCCATCGCATGGCCGGTCGACCTCAGGCCCGCCGGCCAGGCGACGGCGTAGAGGCCCAGGCTGTCGACCAGGGTGCCGTCGCAGTCGAAGATCAGGGCCCTGGTGTCGGGGAAACGCGCGTTGATCACTGGATGTCCCGGTTGCGGCCGCGCGGGAAGGAGCGCGGCGCTTCTGGCGCGCTCCTATAGACGAGTCTTGCGGCGCCGTTGCGGCGCTGCGTCACCCGCGCAGCTGATGCCCGCGCCGGCGGATCGCCAGGCTCTCCCAGCCGCCGACCAGCACCAGCACGCCGGTGGTCAGCAGCGACAGCACGAGCGGCGAGACCAGCGGCGAGACGGGGATCAGCAGCAGCAGGGCCGCCATGCCCGCCCCGCGCGACGGCGACCAGATGCGGAACACCGCCCGCTTGAACAGCACCCCGCCCAGCAGGAACAGCAGCGGCCCGCCGATCAGGGCGGCCGAGATCTTGGGGTCGGCGTGGCCCACCGGGTGGTGGATCACCCACTCGTCGCCGACGGCGGCCACGATGATCCCCGCCACCGGCAGGAGGTGGCTGTAGGTGTAGGCGATGCGCGCCACCCGGCCAGGATCGTCCGAATGGCTGATCGCCTGGCTGGCGGCCTCGGCGGTGAACGAGAAGTAGATCCACCACATGGCGATGCTGGCGACGAACGACGAGGCGAACGAGATCGCCACCACCGGCGTCCACTCCAGCCCCGCGGCGGTGGCGCCCATCACCAGGATCGACTCGCCCAGGGCGATGATCGTGAACAGGGCGCAGCGCTCGGCCAGGTGCGCGCCCTCCACCGTCCAGTCGGCGGTCTTGCTGCGGCCCAGGCCCGGCGTCCAGAAGCCGGCGGCCGGCGAGGCGTACTCGATGGCGATGGCCGCGGCCCAGCAGGCCAGGCGCGCCTCGTCGTGCAGCAGGCCGCCGCTGATCCACAGCACGCCCGACACCGACAGCCAGGCGGTGATGCGCAGGAAGTTCAGCCGCAGCCCGCGGTCGTGACGCACGCTCCAGGCCGTGAACAGGCTGCGCCCAACCTGGACGCCCACATAGGCCAGGGCGAACAGCAGGCCCCGCCCCTCGAAGGCCGTGGGGATCGACATGGTCATCACCATGCCCGCGGCCATCACCAGGAACAGCATGATCTGCACGGGCGGCCGCTCGGGATCCAGCCAGTTGGTGACCCACGCGGTGTAGATCCAGGCCCACCAGACGGCCATCAGCAGCAGGCCGGTCTCGAGCAGGCCCATCAGGCTGGGGTGGCCGATCAGCCCGTGCGACAGCTGGGTGATCGCGAACACGAACACCAGGTCGAAGAACAGCTCCACATAGGTCACCCGCGCGTGGCCGCCCTCGCGGATCCGCAGCAGGCCGCCGCCCCTGGTCTTGCTCATGATCGCTCGCGCCTTTCCGCCCGGAATCGAACCCCAGCCTAGAACGAATCCCCGGCTCGAACGCTATGTGGACATGAAGCCGCTCGACCTCTTGAAGACACGGGCCGCCATCGTCGGCCTCCCCGTCGCCCTGACCCTCGGCGCGATCGCCGGCGTCGCCATGCAGATCGGCCCGCAGGAGCCCGAACCCCAGCCCTTCGCCGAGGCCCACGGCAGCCAGTACGCCGAGGCCGCGCCCATGGTCTGGCCCGCCGGCAAGGTTCCCGACTACGTCATCGGCCAGGATTTCCTGCGCCCGCCGGTCGACGAGGCCCCGGTCGTGCTGACCTCGGCCGACATGGCGCAGATGGGCCTGATCGAACCCGCCAGCTACGAGCCCGAACCGACGGACGCCGACATCGTCTCGGCCTCGGGCGCCACCACCGCGATGCTCGACGACCAGCCGACCGCCCCCACCGAACCCGCCGACGCCCCGCGGCGCAGCTTCGCCTCGACCTCGGGCGACATCCTCGACACGCGCCTGCCGGAAGAGGTGGTGGCCGGCCCGCCGGCGGCGACGCAAACCGAGCTGGCTCTTAGGTACTGATCCTTCTCCCCTTGCGGGAGAAGGTGGCGGCCGCAGGCCGACGGATGAGGGGTCGAAAGCCCTATCCATAGAATTCTGAGAGACCCCTCACCCGACCTCGCTCCGCGAGGCCACCCTCTCCCGCAAGGGGGAGAGGGACGCCACCATACCGGCCCTCCCCTTGCAGCCTCCCGTCAATGCGACCGGTAACTGTGCCGTTTCGCGCCACACGGGAACGACCATGGACGCCGCGGCGCCGGACAGGATCGAGGAGGAAGGCGGGCTTTTGCGCACGCTGGAAGCCTGGGCCTGCGGCTTCGTGCTGTTCATGCTGTCCAACGCCCTGATCGGACCGTTTCTCGATCCGGAACAGGCCGGCGGCGAGGACATGCCGATCCTTCGCCTGATGTGGCTGCCGGTCTATGCGCTGATCCTGGCGCTGGTGCTGTGGCGCGCGCCCCGGCTCGCGAAGTTCTGGCTGCCGGCCGGGATCCTCAGCCTGCTGGTGTTCTGGGTGTTCGCCTCGGCCTCATGGTCGTTCGATCCTGGCACCACCAACCGCCGCGCCCTGGCCGCGGCCTTCACCACCCTGTTCGGCTTCTATTTCGCCGCCAGCTTCGACGGCCACCGCATGGCCGAGATCCTGGCGACCACCTTCCTGGTGCTCGGCGCCGGCGGCCTGCTCGCCGCGATCGCCTATCCGAAGATGGGCGTGCAGCACGACATCAACGCCGGCGACTGGCGCGGCCTGTGGTTCGAGAAGAACCAGATGGGCGCGATGATGGTCTACGGCGCGCTGGGCGCCATGGCCGCCATCCTGGCCGGAACCCGGCATCGCAGACTGTTCATCGGCGCCATCGTGCTGTGCGCCTTCATGATCGTGATGAGCAAGTCCAAGACCTCGCTGATGGTGCTGCTGATCGGCCTCGTCGGCTCGGGCCTGCTGGGCATGATGCGGCGCGGGCCGGCGACGGCGATCACCATGGTCTGGCTGGGCGTCACGGTCATCGGCGGCGCGGCCATCGTCATGTGGCTGGCGCCCGAGCTGCTATTCAAGGCCCTGGGCAAGGACCCCACCCTGACCGGCCGCACCGAGATCTGGGACGCCCTGATGCGCCAGTCGGCCAAGGCCCCGCTGACCGGCTACGGCTACGCGGTGTTCTGGCGCGACGACTCCGTGCCGGCCCTGTTCATCCGCAAGGAGACCGGCTGGAACGTGCCCACCGCCCACAACGGCTGGCTGGACGTGCTGGCCCAGCTGGGCTGGATCGGCGTGGGCCTGTCGGCCCTGGTGCTGGGCCTGCCGCTGCTGGCCGCCCTTTTCCGGTTCGACAATGTGCGCGACGGCTACTGGGCGACGCTGTTCCTGGTCATCTTCCTGATCACCACCTTCTCGGAAAGCTTCATCCTGGAGCGCAACGGCATCGCCTGGGCCCTGGCCTGCGCGGCCGCCACGCGCCTGCTGGGACCCGCCTTCGGACGAGCCGGCGCGCCGCAAGCCCGCCGCGAGCCGCGCCTTCGGCAGGAGCCGCCGCTGACCTGGCGACTGGCGCCGCCCGACCCCGCGCCGGAAATTTGGAGCCCCGCCCCCGCTTTCGGACGCCGGACGGTCTCGCCTTTGGCCGCGCGTCCGACTATTGGAGCGGCATGACCGACTACACCCACCAGCAGATCGTCGCCCGCGGCGCGCGCGCCGACGCCGAAGCCGCCGCCGACGCCATCGACAACATGCCCGGCCTGGAAGGCGCCACCTACTCGATCCTGGAAGAGGACGAGGACAAGGGCATCTGGCGCATCGACGCCTTCCCGACCACCGAGGACGAGGACGCGGCCCTGCTGGAGCTGCTGGGCGGCTATCCGCTGAAGGTCGAGCGCGAGGCCCTGGCCGACGCCGACTGGCTGGCCATGGCGCTGTCGGGCCTGCCGCCGGTGCGCGCCGGGCGCTTCTTCGTCTACGGCATGCACGACCGCGGCCGCCTGCCCGCCAGCACGGTCAACCTGCGCATCGAGGCCGGCGCAGCCTTCGGCACCGGTCACCACGGCACGACGGTCGGCTGCCTGCAGGCCTATGACCGCCTGATCAAGGCCAGGAAGTTCAACAAGGTGCTCGACGTCGGCGCCGGCACGGGCCTCTTGGCCATCGCCGCCGCCCGCACGGGCGCCAAGCTGGCCGTCGGCACCGACATCGACAAGCCCAGCGTGCGGATCTCCAAGGAGAACGCCAAGGTCAACATGGCCAACGCCCGCTTCGTCCACGCCTCGGGCCTGTCCAACAAGCTGGTGGCGCAGAACGCCCCCTATGACCTGGTGTTCGCCAACATCCTGGCCCGCCCGCTGATCAGCCTGGCCCAGGACATCAAGCGCGCGCTGGTCCCCGGCGGCACGGTCGTCCTGTCGGGCCTGCTGCGCACCCAGGAACGGATGGTCAAGGCAGCCTACCTGTCGCGCGGCTTCAAGGTCGTCAACCGCATCCACCGCGACGCCTGGGCGACCCTGGTCCTGCAGCGGCCGTAGCCCAATTCCACCTCTCCCATGGGGAGAGGGAGGGGCCCATTGCGACAGCAATGGGAGGGTGAGGGGATAAAACGGTCGACGGTGTAACGCCTCACCCTCCCACGCCTGACGGCGCGGGCCCCTCCCTCTCCTTCCAGGAGAGGTGTTCAAAAGACGGAACGCCTGCGCTTGGCTCCACGTTTTCCCGGACAACATCGTTCGAGGAAACGACCATGACCTACACCGATCCTTCGCTTCACCCCGAGGCCCCGCGAGCGCCCGAGCGCGTGGTCGAGATCCGCCGGGAGTCGAGCCCCCTGGGCTGGCTGGTCGCCGGCGTCGTGGCCATCGTGGCCGTGATCGCCGTGGCCTTCATGCTGACCTCGCGTCCGATGGACGCCAGTTCCGACCAGATCGCCCAGGCCCAGGAACAGGGCCGCGCCGCCGGCCTGGTCGAGGGTGCGCAGGTCGGCCTGCAGACCGGCGCCGACCAGGCCCGCCAGGCCGCCGAGGCCTCGGCCCGCGAAGCCGCCTCCGCCGCCGAGAGCGTGCGCCGCCAGACCGAGATCCAGGCCCAGACCGCCGCCGACGCGGCGCAGGACGCGGCCGCCACCGCTCCGGCCACGACCGACGGCACGGCTCCGTCGCCCCGGGCCGATCAGCCGCAATAACGCCCCTTTCCAGTCTGGCGCATGCGGCATACATCGTTCGACATGCGCCAGACCTTCGATGAATCCACCGATCCGGGCTTCGGCCCGCGCCACGTTCCGCTGATCCGCGAGGCCATGGCCCGCCAGGGTCTGGACGGCTTCCTCGTGCCGCACGAGGACGAGCACCAGAACGAGTATCTGCCCGCCGCCAACGACCGCCTGGCCTGGGCCAGCGGCTTCACCGGCTCGGCCGGGGCCGGCGTGATCATGAGCGACCGCGCCGCCGTGTTCGTCGACGGCCGCTACACCCTGCAGGTCCGCGAGCAGGTCGATCAGGGCGTGTTCGAGATCCGCGACCTCGTCGAGGGCGGCGTGCCGGCCTATCTGGAGACCGCCAGCAAGGGCGCGGTCATCGGCTATGACGCCCGCCTGCACAGCCCAGCCGCGCTGGACGTGCTGAAGGCCGCCGCCGCCCGCGCCGGCGCCACGCTGAAGCCCGTCGCCGCCAACCCGCTGGACGAGGCCTGGGGCGGTCAGCGCCCGGCCCAGCCGCAGGCCCCCGTCGTTCCCCACCCCGTGCAGTACGCGGGCGAGGAAAGCTCGGCCAAGCGCGCCCGGGTGGGTTCGGGCCTCGCCTCGACCTTGGGCGCCGACGCCGCGGTGATCACCGCCCCATCCTCGATCGCCTGGCTGTTCAACATCCGCGGCGGCGACGTCATCCGCACGCCCCTGCCGCTGGCCCAGGCCGTCCTGCGCGCCGACGGCAGCGCCCGCCTGTTCCTCGACCCGGCCAAGGTCACCGAGGACCTGCCGGCCTGGCTCGGCAACGAGGTCTCGCTGGAAGCGCCCGAAGCCCTGGAAGGCGCCCTGGCCGACCTCGCGGGCAAGAGCGTGCTGGTCGACCCGGCCCAGTCCTCGGCCTGGTACTTCGACACCCTGGTCGCCGCCGGCGCCAAGGTCGTGCGCGGCATGGACCCCTGCACCCTGCCCCGCGCCTGCAAGAACGACGTGGAGCTGGACGGCACGCGCGAGGCCCACCGCCGCGACGGCGCGGCCCTGACGCGCTTCCTGCACTGGCTGGCCACCGAGGGCCAGGTCAGCCCGCCGGACGAGAAGGAGGCTGTCGCCAAGCTGGAAAGCTTCCGCGAGGCCACCGGCGTGCTGAAGGACCTGTCGTTCGACACCATCGGCGCGGCCAACGGCCACGGCGCCCTGCCCCACTATCGCCCGACCGAGCGCTCCAACGAGCGCGCGGCCCTGGGCTCGCTGCTGCTGGTCGACAGCGGCGGCCAGTATCTGGACGGCACCACCGACGTCACACGCACCGTGGCCATCGGCGAGCCTTCGGCCGAGATGGTCCAGCGCAACACGCTGGTGCTCAAGGGCCACCTGGCCATCGCCCGCCTGCGCTTCCCGGCCGGCACCACCGGCTCGGCCATCGACGCGCTGGCAAGAACGGCCCTTTGGGCTCATGGGCTGGATTACGACCACGGCACCGGCCACGGCGTCGGCGTCTATCTGGGCGTCCACGAGGGTCCGCAGCGGATCAGCAAGGCGCCCAACACGGTTCCCCTGCAGCCCGGCATGATCGTCTCCAACGAGCCCGGCTACTACAAGGACGGCGAGTACGGCATCCGCATCGAGAACCTGGAAGTCGTCATGCCCGCCGAACCGGTGGCCGGCGGCGACCGCCCGATGCACCGCTTCGAGGCCCTGACCCTGGCCCCCATCGACCGCCGCCTGGTCGACAAGGCGCTGCTGACGGCCGAGGAAGTCGCCCAGTTCGACGCCTACCACGCCCGCGTGCTGAAAGAGATCGGCCCGCGCGTCGAGCCGGAGATCCGGGCCTGGCTGGAAGAGGTGTGCGCGCCGCTATAGCGGCTGCAGACCCCCTCAGTCGCTTCGCGACAGCTCCCCCAAAGGGGGAGCAGCTGCTCGGATAAATCCTCCCCCTCTGGGGGAGGTGGCCCGAAGGGCCGGAGGGGGTCGCCGCAGGCGCCCCCTACCCTTGGTCCTTACTTCACCCGGGTCCAGGTCTGGGTCTTGCACAGCGGCGCGACCACGCAGCCCTTCAGCTTCAGGGTGTTGGCGTCGGTCATGGTGATGGTGCCCGAATAGGTCGCGCCGTCGTCGGCCTTGTAGACCTTGCCGCCGGTCCACTTGTCGGGACCGCCGCTGAAGCCCCACAGCAGCTGCAGGCCCTTCAGCGGACGCGTGCGCAGCGACGGGTCCTTGTTCTTCTCGTCCTTGAGCGTCGGGTTCTTCTTGATGTTGTCCGAGGTCAGCAGCTTGCCGCACAGGCTGTTGCCGCAACGGCTGATCTCGACCTGGCCGCCGTTGGTCTCGGTCTGCCAGAGGCCGGTGATGTCCGCGGCCATGGCCGGCGCGACGAAGGCGGCGCTGGCGACGGCGGCGAGGATGGCGGTCCTGAGCATTTTGAATGCGACTCCCTAGAAGCCACGCGTTTGGAACGCGCGTTTTATCCCTCGTCGCCTATCTCGCCGCGAACGGCAAGGCGATTTCAGGGCATGCCATTCAAGGCAGGGGCGTAACCATTGCTTGCGCCGCCTGGTTCCGCTCGCGCTTCCTGCCCCAGCCGGCGGTGGCCTTCTCCAGACGGGGTTTCAGCCAGTCCTGCAGAGGCGCGTCGACCAGGCGCTCGAAGATCCAGGCGAACACCAGCGCCGCCGGGAAGGCCATGGCCCAGATCACCCAGTGGGCGGCCTCGTGCAGTTCGACCTTCTGGTCCAGCTGGCGCTGCAGCGCGAACCAGATCGCGCCGACGAACTGGTTGGTCAGGTACAGCGAGAACGACAGCCGCCCGCCGGTCTTGGCCCAGCCCCAGCCGTTCTGGGCCGAACCGCTGGCGGCGAAGATCAAGAGGCCCAGCAAGGCCAGGCTCGGATAGGCGAACTCGCCGATCACGTTCAGCACCACGAAGCCGACCACCGCGAACACCGCCAGGGCGTCGGCCAGCTTCGGGCCGATGACCACCTCACGCGCCAGCCGGGCGATCAGCACGCCCATCAGGAACAGCGGAATGGCGCGGTAGAGGCCGTTCTTCAGGTGCAGGTGGAACGACGGCAGGCCAAAGGCCTGGCGCGAGAACAGGTCCACGGCGACGAACACCGCCACGCCGGCCAGCAGCGCCATCCAGGGCGAGCCGATCCTGCCGAACGCCCGCCAGATCGTCGGGAACAGGGCGTAGCAGACCAGCAGCGCCGACAGCGTCCAGGTGGGCATGTTCCAGCCCGACGGGCCCTGGAAGCCCCAGGTCTGGATGAGGAAGATCTGCTGGGGCAGCTGGTCCCACTGGTACCATTGCGGATTGCGCGGCTGCATGCCCAGCGCCGTGGTGCCCAGCACCAGCGCCACGAAGGCGGCGATCATGACCAGGTGCGCGGGCCACACCCGGCCGATGCGCTTGATCAGGAAGGCGCCGTCGTGGATCTGCCCGGCCGACACCCGCGACCCGTAGGCCCGGCCCAGCACGTAGCCCGACAGCATCAGGAAGAAATCGGTGGCCAGATAGCCGCGCCCGAACGCCGGGTGGATCGCGAACAGCGAGACCGGCGCCTGCTCGGCGTAGTGATAGACCACGATGAAGAAGGCCGCGAAGAAGCGCAGCGCGTCCAGCGGCCCGCCGCGGGACAGCGGACGCGCGACCTTGGCCGTGTTTGCACCAGTATCGGACATGGCGGACTCCTTCGGGCAGGAAGGAGCAAAAGCGGCGCCAGGATCAAGGGCGAAGTCGCTTCGCCGACATAAGATCCTCCCCCCCTGGGGGAGGCGGCCCGAAGGGCCGGAGGGGGGACGTTTTCAGCTTTCGGGGCGGGAGCCATTTCCCAACCACTCCCCCCACCGATCGCTACGCGATCACCTCCCCCACAGGGGGAGGTTCCTCATGGAACCGAGGATCAATCCCCCCGGTCGCCCTTCATCAGGCGGGCCTTGTCGCGCTGCCAGTCGCGCTCGGCGGCGGCCTCGCGCTTGTCGTGGGCCTTCTTGCCCTTGGCCAGGCCGATCTCCAGCTTGGCCAGGCCCTTCTCGTTCCAATAGAGCTTCAGCGGCACCAGGGTGCGGCCGTCGCGCTGCACCGCGCCGATCAGCTTCTCGATCTGCTTGCGATGCAGCAGCAGCTTCCGGTGCCGGCGCGGCTCGTGGTTGAAGCGGTTGGCGTGGCCGTAGGGCGGGATGTCGGCGTTGATCAGCTTGATCTCCCGCCCTTCGACCGACGCATAGGACTCGGCGATGTTGGCCCGGCCGACGCGCAGCGACTTCACCTCGGTGCCGGTCAGCATGATGCCGGCCTCGAAGGTCTCCTCGATGAAGTAGTCGTACCGGGCGCGCCGGTTTTCCGCGATCGGCTTGGTCATCAGACCAGACCCGCCTCGCGCATGGCCTCCAGGATCGCGGGACGCACGGCTTCGCTGCAGGTCGTGATCGGCAGGCGCACGTCTTCCGTCGACAGACCCAGCTGGGCCAGGGCGAACTTGGTCGGGGCCGGCGACGAGTCGAGGAACAGCGCCTTGTGCAGCTTGATCAGGCGGTCCTGCCAGTAGCGGGCCGTCTCCCAGTCGTTGCCGAAGCAGGCGTTCATGAAGGTGGCGCAGGCGTCCGGCGCGACGTTGGCGGTGACCGAGATCACGCCGTGGCCGCCGTGGGCCATGTAGCCCAGCGCGGTCGGATCATCGCCCGACAGCATGACCCAGTCCTCGCCGCAGGTGATGCGCTGCAGGCTGATGCGGGTCAGGTCGCCGGTGGCGTCCTTGATGCCGACGATGTTGGGCAGCTTCGAAAGGCGCACCAGGGTGTCGTTGGAGATGTCCACGCCCGTGCGGCCCGGCACGTTGTAGACGAACACCGGCAGCTCCACGGCGTCGTTGATCGCCTTGTAGTGCTGGTACATGCCCTCCTGGCTGGGGCGGTTGTAGTAGGGCGTGACCACCAGGGCCGCGTCGGCGCCGACGGTCTTGGCGTGGCGCACCAGGTCGATGGCCTCGTCGGTCGAGTTCGAGCCCGCGCCGGCGATCACCGGCACGCGGCCGCGAGCGGTCTTCACGCACAGTTCGACCACGCGCTTGTGCTCGTCGTGCGACAGGGTCGAGGTCTCGCCCGTGGTGCCAACCGGCACCAGGCCGTGCACGCCGCCGGCGATCTGGCGCTCGACCAGGGCGACGAAGCCTTTCTCGTCGACCTCGCCGTTCAGGAACGGGGTGACCAGGGCCGGGATGACGCCCTTGAACGGGGAATGGACCATGACTTGCAATTTGCCGTGAGCAGACGCCGCGAGAGTTGCGGCTGAAACGTGGGGGCGGACAATATGTCCCCGCCCCCATCGACCGCAACTGGTCGTTCCGACCTTTTCGTCGCCGAAGGGCGTCGAAAGGCGGGTCGATCCGTCGGCGAACCGGGCTATAGACGCCTGACGGCCAAAAATCGGCCGCCTGACGCCGGCATTCAGGCGTCTCGACCACCGTTCGGCGCTACTCGACAGGCAAGGAGACCGCGTTTTGGCTTTTGGGATTCGTCGGCTTCTTCTTGGTTGCGTCAGCCTGACCCTGGTCGCGAGCGTCGCCGACGCCCAGACCGAGCAGCTGGACGAGGAAGGCCTGCCGACCGCGCCCCAGCCCTACAGCGGTTCGGCCCGCCCCGGCCTCGTCAACACCCCGCCCACCGCCTACGCCGGCACGCTCAGCGACACCGACGCGGGGAACCTGCGCGCGGCCGTCATGGGCCAGCGCTCGGCCGCGACCGTGCGCGCGGCGATGATGGGCATCTCCGATCCCCTGGCCCGCAAGATCGCCCTGTGGGCCCTGGCCGACGTCGGCGCCGAGAGCATGAGCTTCTTCGAGCTCGACCAGGCCCGTCGCGACCTCAACGGCTGGCCGCGCAGCTCGCGACGCGACCTTCCGGCCGAAAAGGCTCTCTCCACTTCCGGCCTGACCCCGGCCCAGACCATCGCCTGGTTCGGCGGCGCCGAGCCGCTGACCGCCGAAGGCGCCATGGCGCTGGCCGGCGCCTACCAGGCCAGCGGCCGCAATCAGGACGCTACGAACCTCATCCGCCGCTTCTGGCGCGGCAAGACCTTCGAGGCCGACGCCCAGCGCGCCATGCAGGCCCGCTTCGGCGCGCTGCTCACCGCCGACGACTACGCCCAGCGCGCCGACATGCTGCTGTACGGCCCGCAGGGCCCGGCCGCGCGCGACATGGTCGCCATGCTGCCCTACGACCAGCAGGCGACCGCCCAGGCCCGCATCGCCCTGCGCTCCAACGCCTCCAACGCCAACGACCTGGTGGCCGCCCTCACCCCGGCCCAGCAGGTCTCGCCGGGCGTGGCCTTCGAGCGCGCGGCCTATATGCGCCGCAAGGGCATGGACGTGATGGCGCTCGATCTGGTGCGCTACTTCCCCGCCGCCCCGCCGTCCGACGACACCGCCGGTCCGATCTGGCGCGAGCGCAAGCAGCTGGTCATGTCGGCCATCAAGAACGGCGACAGCCGCGGCGCCTATGCGGCCGCCAACGCCGGCCTGCCCGGCGGCGCCGACGCGGCCGAGGCCGAGTTCTTCGCCGGCTGGATCGCGCTGTCGCGCCTCAAGGACGCCAACGCCGCGGCCGCCCACTTCAGCCGCATCAACGAGATCGGCGCCTCGCCGATCACCCGCGGGCGGGCTCTCTACTGGCAGGGCCGCGCGGCCGAGGCGCAGGGCGACGTCATCGCCGCCCAGGCCTTCTACGCCGAGGGCGCGCGCCACATCACCACCTTCTACGGCCAGCTGGCCGCCGAGAAGGCCGGCATCAAGGAGATCCGCCTCGACAAGGATCCGGTGATCACGCAGGCCGACCGCGCCCGCTTCGAAAGCCGCGAACTGGTCCGCGCCGCCAAGCTGCTGCGCGACGTCGGCGCCAACGACGCCTTCCGCTCGCTGGTCCTTTATATCGACGACCAGCTGCCCACGGCCCAGGAGCAGGCCCTGCTGGTCGACTTCGCCCGCAACACCGGCGACCAGGATCTCGCCATGCGCGCGGTCCGCACCGCCGCCCAGCGCGGCTTCATCCTGCCCGAGCGCGGCTATCCCCTGCTCGACCACCATTTCACGCCGATCCCCGGCGCGGCCGAGACCGCCTTCGTCTATTCGATCTCGCGCCAGGAGAGCAATTTCGACCCCCGCGCCCGCTCGGGCGTCGGCGCGCGCGGCATGATGCAGCTGATGCCG
>PJUJ01000452.1_pt1 | contig 19455 bp, 15 predicted proteins | sample 1512321 | NCBI WGS metagenome assembly PJUJ01 (sample SAMN08177669, study PRJNA422409) | Feces metagenome, whole genome shotgun sequencing project. | isolation source: Chicken feces enriched on filter paper: beechwood xylan treatment | host: Gallus gallus | place: USA: Madison | collected 2015-01-15 | reverse complement strand
TTGGGTAGAAAGCATCCTGATATCCGTTAAAGCTTAATTTAAGATACAAAAAAAGGAGTAGAAAATGCACTTTCCACTCCTTTTTTTTTGCCCAATATAAAAGGGGACTTTTTCAGTGCCCTCAAATTATTCAAGCCTTTTCTTGTTTTAGGTATTGTGATGAAAGTCACTTTTAATTCAAAGCCAGGTCATTAGCCTGTCATCAAAGTGTCATTACTTTTACATCGTTAAACAAAATGATAAAGTAATGCATCTAGAGCAATTTAGTTACGACAACAAGATAGTTCGCAATTTTGGTATCGCGACTATAATTTGGGGTATCGTAGGTATGTCTATCGGTTTGCTGGTAGCATGTCAATTGATATGGCCCGAATTGAATTTTTTGACCCAGTATACCACATTTGGACGCGTACGTCCAGTACATACCAATGCGGTAATTTTTGCTTTTGTGGGTAATGCTATTTTTATGGGTGTCTATTATTCGCTTCAACGGGTATTAAAATCACGTATGTTCAGTGATGTATTAAGTAAAATACATTTCTGGGGATGGCAATTGATTATCGTCGCATCGGCAATTACACTACCATTAGGTTTTACTTCTTCGCACGAATATGCGGAAATGGAATGGCCTATTGACTTAGGTATTACCTTGATCTGGGTGGTTTTTGGTATTAATATGTTTGGTACGATCATCAAACGTAGAGAGCGCCATATGTATGTGGCAGTATGGTTTTACATAGCTACGTTTGTTACTGTAGCCGTATTACACATCGTAAACTCCATTCAGTTACCTGTTACATTTTGGAAAAGCTACTACGTGTATTCAGGTGTACAAGATGCCTTGGTACAATGGTGGTATGGTCATAATGCGGTTGCATTCTTTTTGACTACTCCATTTTTGGGTATGATGTATTATTTCTTGCCAAAAATGGCTAATCGTCCTGTTTACTCTTACAAATTAAGTATCCTTCACTTCTGGTCATTGATATTTATTTATATCTGGGCTGGACCTCACCACTTATTATATACTTCATTGCCATCTTGGGTACAATCTTTAGGTGTTGTATTTTCCATTATGTTGATTGCTCCATCTTGGGGTGGTATGATCAACGGTTTGTTGACATTGCGTGGTGCTTGGGATAAGGTTCGTATAGAGCCTGTGTTGAAATTCATGGTTGTAGCATTGACATGTTACGGTATGGCGACTTTCGAAGGTCCTATGTTGTCACTTAAACAAGTGAATGCTATTGCGCACTTTACAGATTGGATCGTAGCACACGTGCATGTAGGTGCTTTGGGATGGAATGGATTTATGACATTCGCTATCTTATATTGGTTGTTACCTCGTATTTACAAAACTGAATTATATTCTAAAAAATTAGCTAATGCACACTTCTGGATCGGAACATTAGGTATTTTGTTCTACGCAATTCCAATGTATTGGGCTGCTGTAGTACAAGGTTTGATGTGGAAAGAATTTACTCCGGAAGGTGTATTGAAATACCCTAACTTCCTAGCTACTACCTTGGAAATCATCCCTATGCACATGATGCGTGCTATTGGTGGAGCCTTGTATTTGTCAGGTGTAATCATGATGACGTACAACTTGGTGAAAACCATGAAAAAAGGAAAACTATTGGCTAACGAAGCTGCTGAAGCACCAGCATTAGAGCCAGTTGTAGTGAATGAACGTGCTACCCACCGTAGATTAGAACGTAAACCAGTTTTATTCATGGTATTGGCTTTGATCGCTATTCTGATCGGTGGTTTGGTAGAAATGATTCCAACATTTACGATTCAAAATAATGTACCTACAATTGCTAGTGTAAAACCTTATACAGCATTAGAATTACAAGGTCGTGATTTGTACATCCGTGAAGGTTGTGTAAACTGTCACTCTCAAACTATTCGTCCTTTCCGTTCGGAAACGTCTCGTTATGGTGAATATTCGAAAGCAGGGGAATTCGTATATGATAGACCATTCTTATGGGGATCAAAACGTACTGGACCTGACTTGCACCGTATAGGTGGTAAATATCCAAACAAATGGCACTTTGACCACATGTTGGATCCGACGATTACCTCTCCAGGAAGTATCATGCCTGCATATCCTTGGTTAATCGAGCAAGAATTGGATAACTCCAACTTGCAAGCGAAAATGGAAGCCATGAAATCATTGGGCGTACCTTATACCGATGCAGAGATTAACAATGCACTGCAAGATGTAGACAAACAAGCAAAAGGAATTGTAGCTGATTTGGCAGCTAATCAAGTAGAGGTGAAATCTGATCGTGAAATCGTAGCTTTAATCGCTTATTTGCAACGTTTGGGAACAGATATCAAGGCTAGTAAAACAGAATAATAACCATTAATCAGAGGTATTATGTTTAAGCAAATAACAAACTTACAAGGTGATGAAATCTATTTAATGACATCACTATGGATATTCTTGATATTCTTTATCATCGTTGGATTGATGTTGTTTTTAATGAAAAAGGATCACATTCAATATATGAAAGAGATTCCTTTCGATGAATCAGAGCCAAAATCGAAATATTTATCCGATAGCAATTAGAAGTTATGAATGAAATAATAAATGGTACTGAAGTGGTAGCTGAAGTATCGCAATGGAAACTAGGGACGGTCAATTTGTATAGTGATATTTTGGTTATTACTTTGATCGTGGTGATGATAGCATTGCTTTTCGCGGCAGTGGTGGTGAATAAAGCGATGAAATCTATCCTAAATATCACTATGCCTGAGGTTGTCAAAAAGGAAGCTGAGCAAAAACGTATTTTAGCTGCAGAGCGAAAAATTAAAGCCGCTGCTTCTTGGCGCAAATTATTAGGTGTTCGTCCTATTGAGGAAGAAAAAGATATCACAATCGACCATGAATATGATGGTATTACAGAGTTAGATAATCCCGTACCTCTTTGGTTCAATGCTTTATTCTATGGTACAATATTCTTTGGCTTAGTATACCTTATGGTTTACCACGTATTTGGTTGGGGATTGAATCAAGACCAGGAATATGTGCGGGAAGTAGAATTAGCAGAGAAAGCAAAACAGGAATACTTGGCTCAAGCTGCAAATTTAGTGGATGAAAATTCTGTAGAATTCAATGCCGCATTAGCACCGGCTGGTAAAGCCATCTTTACAGCAAACTGTGCTGCCTGTCATGGAGCTAATGGTGAAGGACAAATTGGTCCAAACTTGACAGATAGATTCTGGTTGCATGGTGGCGAAATCAAAGATTTGTTCAAAACTATTAAATATGGTGTACCTGAAAAAGGTATGGTGCCTTGGGAACAAACGTTGACTCCGGGTCAAATCGCAGAAGTCGCAAGTTATATCGTGACATTGCGTGATACTAACCCTGGTAATCAAAAACCTGCAGAAGGTGTGGAAGTAAAATATGAATCAGAAGGTGCTGAGGAATCAGCTGCCCAATAAGAAATATAATTTAGTTTAATTATTATTTGTTAGCAAAAGTGAGCGAAATGGAAGCAGTGGTGAACAATAACGAAGGTCCCGTCTTACCTTCTAAAGGAAAAAAAAGAAACTGGATTTATGCCAAAAAACCATCAGGTAAATTGTATAATTACAGGCAGTGGGTGGGTTATGGTTTGTTGCTGTTTCTATTTCTAACTCCCTTTATCAAATTGAATGGCAATCCATTCTTGATGTTCAACATTGTAGAACGTAAGTTCTCCATCTTCGGAAATATGTTTTTCCCTCAGGACCTGCATATTTTCGTCTTTGGAATGTTGATTATTATGGTCGGAATCGTGCTGTTTACAGCCGTTTTTGGCCGAGTATGGTGTGGTTGGACTTGTCCTCAAACTATCTTCATGGAGTTAATATTTCGTCGAATCGAATACTTAATAGAAGGTGATTGGACACAACAAAAGAAATTAAATGAGGGACCGAATACGGATGCTAGGGCATGGAAAAAGCTCCTTAAGCATACGATATTTATTCTTATCTCCTGTTTTATTTCTAATATCTTCTTAGCCTATATAATAGGTGTCGATGCGTTGCTGAAAATCATTACTGAACCTATTAATCAGCATTTAGGTGGGTTTATTTCGATAGCTATTTTTACCGCTTTGTTTTATGCTGTTTTTGCGCATGTACGTGAGATTGTATGTACTACGATTTGTCCTTATGGAAGATTTCAAGGGGTACTTTTGGATGACCAAAGTATGTCCGTGGCCTATAATGTCGAAAGAGGGGAGCCAAGGGGAAAAGTAAATAAGAAAGACGAAGCTAAGAAAGGAGATTGTGTAGACTGTGGGCTGTGTGTGCACGTATGTCCTACTGGAATTGATATCCGAAATGGTGTACAGTTAGAATGTGTCAATTGTACAGCCTGTATCGATGCTTGTGATGCTGTGATGGAAAAAATCGGTAAGCCTAAACGTCTTATTGGCTTTTATTCTTTAGGCGAAGTGGAAGGAAAGAAAGATTTCCAAAAGAGCTATACTCGACAAATTCTTTATTCTTCGGTATTGGTTGTATTGACTGTTGTGTTCTTATTTTTAATATTCAATCGTTCAGAAATAGATGGTTCATTGTTGCGTGCTACAGGAAGTACCTATCAAACACAACCTGATGGTAGAGTCAGCAATCTATATACTATTGAAGTAATAAATAAAAGTGGACATCCTATTCCTTTTGAATTAAAAGCCAGCGAAGCCAAATATGAATTGAAATTGGTAAACAAGATCGATTCTTTAGCGAAAGATGGTACAGCGAAAATGTCCTTTTTCTTGATTACGGATAAAAATAATATTTCTACGTATAAAACGAAAACATCTATAATGATACTTTCTGAAGGTAAGGAAATGAATACATTAAAAACAACATTCATCTGTCCTCCAGGAGCAAATAATAAACACTATGAATTGGGGAAATAAAATCGTGGTCGGAATGGCCAGCTTTATGCTTTTCATTGTCGGGTCTGGAATATATATGGTCACACATGATTCGGATTCGCTTATCGATGAGAATTATTATGAAAATAGTTTGACTTATGATGAGGTGTACGATAGTAAACAGAATCTTTTAGATGATCATGCTAAACCTGTTCTTTCTTTGCAAAATGATACGTTGACTATTCAATTTGTAAGTACTGATAATAAAGGTAAGCTAACCTTCAAACGTCCTTCGGACGGTTCTTTGGACAAAGAAATTCCATTCTACACAAAAGATAAAGAATTTAAGTTGCCTGTATCTTCCTTCACCAAAGGAAATTGGTCGGTGGAAATAGTGTGGAAACAAGGTGATAAAAATTATTTTCACAATCAGCCCTTATATATTCAATAAAATGAGTTACAATCTGCTGGGTTTTTTTATGGGGTTGTTTGGTAGCATACATTGTACCTTAATGTGTGGACCATTACTTTTTGCTCTGCAACAACATCAGCAGTTCTCATTTTCTGTCGCCCTTAATAAAATTCTTTACCAAGTTGGACGAATATTGACCTATGGTCTTATTGGATTATTATTTGGTGTTTTGGGAAGTTCTATAGCGTTGAAAGGTTCACAACAAGGATTTTCTATTTTTACAGGTGTTATTTTAATCCTGATTGGAATTTCCTATGCTTTTATGCATAAATTTCCAGCGCTAGCAGCTTTTCAAACCAAAACAATTCAACCTTTTGCCAAAGCTATGGGCAAATGGTTGTACAAACCTAATGGTTCGTTTATCGCTGGAATATTAAATGGATTTTTGCCATGTGGCATGGTTTATATGGCAGTAGCTTCGGCTATGAATGCGGAAACCTCATTGTTGAGTTTGCAATTTATGGTTTGTTTTGGCTTAGGAACTTTGCCTTTAATGCTTTTATTTTCCCTTTTAACAACTCTTCCAAAGAAACTCTTCAAATTCAAGTTCTCGTCAGTATTGCCCCTGCTTTATATCCTAATGGGCTTATGGTTTATGTTGCGTGGCGCGAACTTGGATATACCTTACCTCAGCCCATTACTTCAGATAGATGGTGCTATTTCTTGTCAATAATTAAGTAATAGCTAATTTCTTTTTTATCATAACACGATAGCGTAAGTACAATAAGAGCGACGATGTTAATAAAGCGAATGTCAGTCCGTACCAAACACCTTGAATCCCTAATCCTAAATTAACGCCCATATAATAGCCACTTGGTAAGCCAACGCCCCAATATGCCAATAATGTGATCAGTGTTGGGATATTCACATCTCCCATACCTCTTAGTATTCCAAGCCCAATTACTTGCGTGCCATCAAAGAGTTGAAAAATTCCAGCAATTATTAATAATTGTGCTGCTAAAGCGACGACATCCATATCTTTTGTCATTAGGGAAGCTAAAGGATAATTAAAAACAGCGAAAAATATAGCTGTACATATGGTGTATACTAAAATGATGTGATAAGATACTTTTGCAAATGTCTTCAACCGTGGATAATTTTCCTTTCCTAAACTATTCCCAACCTTTATAGTAGTTGCTCCAGAAATTCCTAATCCTATCATATACGTCATAGAGGCAAGTGTAATAGCCACATTGTGGGCAGCTTGATCCAAAGCACTAATTTTTCCAGCAATTAGAGAAGCTCCTGCGAAAGCACTTACTTCAAAGAAATATTGAAAGGCAACAGGTGTTCCCAATTTTAAGATTGATTTAATGAGTTCTTTCTGAATCGAAAAGAAATTGAATTTGCTGATATATGGTTGAAAATGTTTGGATTTCAATACGTATAAAACCATTACAACCATCATTAAAATTCTATCAGTCAATGTTGCTATGCCGACGCCAGCAATACCCATTGGCTCAATACCAAACATGCCTTTTACGAATATAATTGCTAATATGACATTAAGTACATTGCCCCAAATGGTAATGCGCATGGCTTGTTTTGTAAAACCTAATCCTTCCGCAAACTGTTTAAAAGCACTAAAAATCATTAATGGAAATATAGAAATGCTTAAAACGAGTAGGTAAGGCTTAGCTTCTTCGACGACTAAAGGATCTTGATCTGCGTGTTGCATCATAAACATGGATCCATAGTAAACTCCACAAAATAAAAGTATACTGCATGCAAGATTTATCCAAATACTGTTAGAAAGAAGTTTTGCAATTTCCTTTTTATTGTTTTTGCCACTTGCTTGAGCTATAAGTGGAGTTAATCCGTAAGCTATACCCAAACCAAAAACCAATACCATCATAAACACAGAGTGCGCTAGAGAGGATGCGGCAAGGGATATTTTACCTAAGAAATGACCAATTATCATCGTATCGGAGGTCTGCACAAGCGTGTGCCCCAATTGTGCGATAATGATTGGAATTGCTAAGGCTAATGCACTGAAATAATACGTCTTGAGTTTTTTGTTTTTACTAAACATATACTGTCGAAATAGCTCGCAAAGGTACGAAAGTTTCCTAGCAAACTAAGGTTTTTGAAATGTGTCTAAATATTTACAAATTACTATTGGTCAAAAAGCAGATTAAACTTACCTTAGCAATCTTAGTAAAATTTAAATTGATTAAGAAATGATATTGGCTTTTTTAAATATTGGTACTCAGGAAATGATCCTTATTGTGATCGTGATTTTGTTGTTGTTTGGTGGTAAGAAATTACCTGAGTTAGCAAGAGGTTTGGGTAGAGGTATTCGTGAATTTAAAGATGCTTCTGAGGATATTAAACGTGAAATTTCGGATCAAATTAACAATTTTGAAAAAGACTTGGATGTAAAAGTAGATGATAAACCTACATATACTTCTGCACCTGCGGAGCCTCAGACTCCTGCAGCATCAGAAGATGTCGAAGTAGTTGCAGTAGAAGAAGCTCCTGTAGAAGAGAAGAAATTTCCTCAATTTTCGCAACCAGAAAATACAGTTCAGCATGACCCAGGAGCGCATCCTGTAGATGAGACGGAATACTATAAATATGGTTATAATGATTACTTTGAAGAAGAATCAAAAGAAGGAGAAGAATCAGATGCTGAACCAAATACAGAATCAGAACAAACTAAAGAAAATCCTTCACAAAACGCATAATTATTAGCAAAAACTGATAAGAAAAAGCTGTTGAAATCATATTTCAGCAGCTTTCTCGTTACTATACGATTATAACATTAGATATGTCACACGAGATTATTATTTCAAAAGAGTTGTCTATTACACAAAAACAAGTGAGTACAACTTTAGCATTGTTGGATGAGGGCGCGACTATACCATTTATCTCCCGTTACCGTAAGGAGATGACTGGTTCTTTGGATGAGGTGCAAATTACGGCGATTCGCGATCGTATTCTGCAATTGCGCGATTTAGATAAACGTAAAGAAGCAGTCTTAAAATCTATTCAAGATCAAGGTAAGCTGACACCTGAATTGGAAGAATTGGTTCGCGGTGCGGAGACGATGTCATCATTAGAAGATATCTATTTACCATATAAACCAAAGCGCCGTACCAGAGCTTTAATCGCACGTGAAAAAGGTTTACAACCTTTAGCGGATTATTTGATGGAGCAAAAATCTGGTGATATAGAACCTTTTGCAGAACAATTCTTAAATGAAGAATTGGGCGTTAATAGTTTGGAAGAAGCTTTTGCAGGAGCAAGAGATATTATTGCCGAAACAGTAGCGGAAGATGCTGAAGTGCGTGCACAGGTACGTAAAGTTTTCTTGGAAAAAGGAAATTTCGTTTCGCGTGTCGTGCCAGGAAAAGAAGAGGCTGCGTTGAAATACAAAGATTATTTCGAATGGTCCGAACCTTTAGATAAAGCGCCTTCACATCGTGTATTAGCTATGCGCCGTGGCGAAAAGGAAGAATTGCTGTATTTGGATATCGAGGTGGAAGAGGAATTGGTTATTCCTAAAATCGAAAAGGTATATTTAAAAGGGAATAACGAAGCGGCTAAGCAAGTTGAATTAGCTTTATATGATGGTTACAAACGCTTGTTGAAACCTTCGATGGAAACTGAAATCCGCGTCTTGACACGTCAACGTGCGGATGAAGAAGCAATCAAAGTATTTGCAGATAATGTACGTCAGTTATTATTAGCAGCACCTCTTGGTCAAAAACGTTTGATGGCTATTGATCCAGGTTTCCGTACTGGTTGTAAAACTGTCGTGTTGGATGCGCAGGGTAACTTATTAGAAAATACAGCAATTTTCCCACATAATGGCTCGGGTGGTGTCGCTGAAGCAGAACGTACGATCAAATATTTAGTTTCTAAGTATGACGTGGAAGCTATTGCAATTGGTAATGGTACAGCAGGTCGTGAGACTGAAGATTTTGTTCGCAAATTGGGATTGAAAGATGTAACCATTGTGATGGTGAATGAAAGTGGTGCATCTATTTATTCGGCTTCAGAAGTGGCACGTGAAGAATTTTCTGATTATGATGTGACGGTTCGTGGTGCAGTATCAATCGGTCGTCGCTTGATGGATCCTTTGGCTGAATTGGTCAAAATTGACCCTAAATCTATAGGTGTCGGACAATATCAACATGATGTGGATCAAAATAAATTGCAATCCGCATTAGATGATACCGTTGTTTCTTGTGTAAATGCAGTTGGAGTAGAGCTTAATACTGCTTCTAAACAAATCTTATCGTATATATCGGGATTAGGACCAGCATTAGCTCAACAGATTGTGAATTACCGTAAAGAAAATGGTCCTTTTAGTTCACGTCGTGAATTGAAGAAAGTTCCTCGTTTGGGTGATAAAGCCTTTGAACAAGCAGCAGGTTTCTTGCGAATTCGTAATGCAAAACATCCTTTGGATGCTTCTGCAGTTCACCCAGAACGTTATGAATTGGTTGAGCAAATGGCAAAAGATTTGGGAGTTGGAGTAATCGAATTGATGAAAGACGAACAGCTTCGTAAGAAGATTGATTTAAAAAAATATATTTCAGATGAAGTTGGCTTGCCAACCTTAAATGATATTATTGCCGAATTAGCTAAACCAGGATTAGATCCTCGTGAGCAGTTTGAAGCCTTTTCTTTTACAGATGGCGTGAATGCTATTTCGGATTTGAAAGTAGGTATGAAATTGCCAGGAATCGTAACGAATATTACCAATTTTGGAGCTTTCGTGGATATCGGTGTGCATCAAGATGGTTTAGTGCATTTGAGTCAATTGGCTAATCATTTTGTTTCAGATCCGCATGAAGTGGTGAAAGTGAAACAACAAGTGATGGTGACTGTAACAGAAGTTGACGAAAAGCGCAGTCGTATTGCTTTAACCATGAAAACCGAACAAAAGTCTGCACCTCGTAAACGTTCTGAACGTAGAGAAGAAAAAGCTCCTGAAACAGATATGGCAGCCAAATTAGCGGCTTTAGCAGGAAAATTTAAATAGAATCCATAGGGGATATATTAATTTAAACGTCATTTCGACGAGTCATGAGGAGAAATCTAATGCTTGTTATTAGATTTCTAATTTCTTTGCACTTTTTCGAAATGACGTTTTTAAATTATAAAATTCGTTTATCTTTTGTCTGCTACGATAGAATAAACCATTGGTATTTTATTATCCAGGTGTTTTATTTTAAACTTTTTGGGTCCAAATTCCACCGTATGTTGAAAACAGTTGTAGGGTGAATAATCATACTCCGCAAAGGAGCTAATCTGTAATCCATTTTGGATTAAACTGCTCAAAACTTCACCCAAATCGTGATTCCAATAGACATATTCTTGATGGATATCTGTTTCGCGGTCTGCATAAGTTCCCTTTTCTTTTTCTACAATTGGTCCTGTATTGAAGTAATTGTAACCAACTTTTTCAAAATTATCATCAAACATCCATACCACAGGATGAAATTCCACAAAGACAAATTTTCCATTAGGCTTAAGGAAATGAGAAATTACATTTGCCCATTTATTCAAATCAGGTAGCCAACCAATAGTACCATAGCTGGTAAATACTATGTCGAATTCTTGATCCAAATGATTTGGTAAATCATAAATATCACAGCACACGAATTTTGCCGAAGAATTTGTCTGATCAGCTAAATCTCTTGCTGTCTGAATTGCTTTATCTGATAAATCTACACCTACAACTTCAGCTCCCAGACGGCTTAATGAAATGCTATCCTGACCAAAATGGCATTGTAAATGCAATACAGCCTTCCCTTTCAGATCGCCTAATAGTTCTAATTCAATAGGATTCAACGAACTGTTTCCTTGCAAAAAGCCGTGTAGGTCGTAAAATTCCGAGTGTACGTGAAATTCTGTTCTTTTATTCCAGGAATTTTTATTGATTTCTAAATAATCTAAAGGCTTATCCATTGGTCATGTGTTTATGTAAATATAGGATTTATTTAATAGCTGTAATTAGTATATTAGCAATTATGACTATCCAAGAATACAAAGAATCTCTAACAAAAGATAATTTTCCTCCAGTATTATCTGTGCAGTTACAAGCTTTATGGTATGATGCAAAAGGCGATTGGCAGAAAGCCCATGATTTGATTGATCATTTAAATGATTCAACTTCAGCGCATATTCATGCGTATTTGCACAGAGTAGAAGGTGATTTGTGGAATGCTCGGTATTGGTACAATCGTGCTAAACAACCAGAATTTAAAGGAACGCTGGAAGAGGAATGGAATTATTTGCTTAAGCTTTATATAAAATAAGAGCGCAACTTAAAGCTGCACTCTTAATATTTATTAATCTTTACAAGGTATTTTTCTTCTGCCTGATCCCAAAGATTTCATGACTGTTTTACCTTCAACTCTTGTTGTGGCTTTGATTTTATTCGTTCCGTTACCGCCATTCCAAGTTACTTTGTTGAATTTAGCATTGTTCTTTAAGCGTAATGGCAATAATTCTCCTCCGCTAGTTTTGCTACCATAAATCAGTACGTCGCCATTTCGTCCTATTACAACTCGAACAAGTGGCTTAGCAGCTGTTCCTTTTAAGTTCCAAATAGCGGCTACTTGATTGGATTGATATTGGCTACCATCCGCAAATTCAATATTTTGAGTAGTTAGCGTAGCATTATTTTGAAATTGAATATCATTAGTAGAGACATTTGTCCCAAAAAGAGGTTGATCATTTACCTCCAGATTGAACGCATTATCTAATTCTAAAATATCATATACAAATCCATAATCCGCACCTACTTCTGTGTATTGGAAGGAAATAACCTCTCCATTTTTTTTAAAGGTATTTGCATCAAAATTAATTCCCGTATAGGTTACATTTTTGGGATTCCACCAAGTCCCTTCATTGATGGTCTTTTTAATTTCTTCAAATTCCCAATTAAAACCATTAGTGCCATTTACAGCTTCCGTACAAGTTTTTAGAGTTAGAATAAGATTATAACGATATCCTGGTTTGATACTTAAATTAGATACAGTAATGTTCGATTTGGTCTCACCATCTACCGTTAATGTCCCAAATTTTAAACTTGCCGTACTAGTTTTATCATGAATTAAAGTTGTAGGGGTTGCGGTAATAGTTCGTTGTCCTGTTCCTAACGCAGGGAATGTTACTCCTTTACCTGCGGTATTCAATGTGCCATAAATAAGAGAGCCATCCGAAAGCTTTAAACTTACTTTTTCTACCACAGGATTAAATACAGCATTAGAAATGGCTGTGATAGCACCTGTCATGGTTTGGTCCATCTGTAGAGTGGTAGTTATTTCGCTGAATTTCGGTTTTAGAATTGCTGCTAGGAAGTTTTGTCCTTTGCTGAGTTTTGTTGTTTTGCTCCAATATAATAAGTCTGAATTCACATCCGCAACAGTAGCTGTACTTAAGGATTTTTCATTTTGTACCGAAGGTAAAAGGCTGGTGGATCGGGAACTCACAACGATAAATGTATAATTTGTATAGGTATTTAACACGATAGCGGATTCAAGAGTTTCACTACCGTATATATAATCGCGTGAAGCGACCAGATTCCCTTCATCGCCGTACACCAAAAGCTTATATTTCACATTTTTAACCAACTCTTTACGAACAGCGCTGGCATTTTGTTTCAGCCCTTTGGTTAGTTCCTTAGCGTTATTTTCTTGAACAGGAATTAATTGACTTTCAATATGAAAATCTTTGTCTACATATTGAATATGTGCTGGAATTTCCTTTTCAGGAGAAGTAGAAGTATTTGCGTATAGTTCAGTTTCAGCCTCATATTCTAATCCTTCTAAATTAATGCTTAATAAAGCCTCATTTTGGGTATCGAGGGTTTCATTTTGACTTTTCTCACATGAAGAAAAAAGAAATGTTCCTGCTATTAAAATAAAGCATATATACATATATAGATTGCCTTTAGTCATTATTTTGTGCTTTTAATAATTTTTTTACCAGTCGATAGTTCTTCTTACATCCTCTTCTTCTTGCCAGTCTTCAAACATTTGAAAATTTCCATCGTCGGCTAATACTGTTGCCGACCCAGCAGCTATTGCGTATTCTAATTCGATAATATTGACAGTGATTGTCTGCATTACACAAGGAAATTTACTAGTCATTCGTCCTATGATTTTCCTGTTTAGTTGTTGTAGCAAATTCTTTATATGCTACCTTTTATTCTTTATTGCTACACAAAATTATGGGTATAAAATCTGCTTTATTTATATTTTACAGGCTTTAAATTGTCGTGTAGTTAGGAATCTACATATTGTCTTGGAAAGAATAATTTTTAATTAAAAAGTTGCATAAGCAACTTTTTAATTGTAATTAATAAGTAGAAAGCAATATGTGTTGATGGCGGCTGTTGTATTTATAGTAAATTATGGTGTGTAAATAAAGGATATTTTTTCCTTTTAAGAAAGTGTGTAGCCGTTATTAGGGGTTTGATAGCAGAGGGAGTAAAATTTTCTTTATAAATTACAGGTAATTACTCTCCGGAAGATATTATGTTATCTATTTAAACAGAAGTGAGAGGAGATAAGAAGTTATTTAGCGGATTTCCAAATCCATAATCTTCTCCAGAATTCACCCAAAGAGTTAAATTCTTGACGGTAGACTAAGCCTAAAGCATTGATATATTCTGCATCCAAAGAACGTATCAAGAAATTGCGTGTATAAGGTCGATTGTAAGCTCGGAACAAGAGACTGCCGTCTTGCTTAAGTTTATACGTAAGTTCTGCATCTGTAGTAACTCCTTGACGGAAAAATGTCAGATCGGTAGCTTCATAATTTGTACGATCCGTGATCCCTCCAGAAATAACCAATCTGTCATTCCAGAAACGTATTGATGCAGAAGCATCATTGAATGAGCGGATATTTAAATCCAGAAAATTGATGTTTAAAGATTGAGAAATGATGTTGTTCAGCTGATTAAATGCGATTTCCGTTCCTGCCGAGAGGAGAGTATTGTTTACCTCTCGACCAATTTCATTCGTAGAACTTGGTGTAAAACTTCTTCGTACAATCAAACTCAATGCTTGTTGATTGACGTTGTTGGCGTCACTTAAATAGCTTTGTAACTGATCTTTGATATAAGGATTTTGAGGAAAGTTCAAATCAAAAGTCACGTCGGGCTGTTCTAATGTGCCTTTTATAAGCATGTCCGCTTGTGCTAATACCCTTTCGTTATCTCCTGTGTGGCCGGCAGCATTAAACAATGGGCCAATGGCTGTGCGCTGTTGATAGATGGCATTTAGATTAATTACAGCTTCTGAAGGATTACCTGTCCAACGGATGGTTCCACCTTCTCTGATATCAAAATATTTATTGATAAAATCTTGCGCGGTGAAGTGGAATTTACCTTTGCTGACCACATAATCTCCGAACATCTCAAAATCACCTAAGCTAGAAATCTTCATCGATATAGTGCCATTTCCACTGCCTTTTAATGAACCCATACTCGTTTGTAAATTCACCTCAGCATCAGGCGTAAGGTTCAGATTCATATTCATTGTCAGACCATTGAATAAGTTTCGTCTTGCGCGCAGTTCATTTTCAGAAGAATCAGGACTGACGAAATAAATGAAATCATTATCCGAAATGGTCATTGCCGAATTGAATGGCAAGGTGATGGCAGTACCGCTCTCGGATTTTGCATCAATATCTATATTGATTGATGAAGTATACCCTTTGAATCGGAAAGTACCGGTAGCAAAAGCAGTCCCATAATACAGATTGTTATCTTTATAATTCGTATTTAAAATCATAAAGCGGTTACCACTCAAATCGACATCGATATAAGGATTAGCTAATTTTTGGAGGTTAATTAATCCATTTGCTTGCGCTTTATTTCCTTTAATATCTCTTACCGATAAGTTTTGCAGCATAATCGCGTTGTTCTCAACCATTGCTATCTGGTTGTCCACATAATAATGTGTATTCAGATAATTAACCGTGAATTCTGCATCATTAAAGCGGCCAATACCCGTAATTTTTGGATTTTTAAATGTGCCTTTAATATCTACCGTGGCATTTCCTTTTCCACGTAAGTCAGAAACGAGATTCTTTAAGAAAGGTTGAAAGATTACTAAGTCAGCTTCCTGAAGTGTGCCTTTTAAATCCAAAGGTTCATCCTCATCATAGAAATTGTATTCTCCATTTAAGATAACTCCTCTTTTCTGTTGATCTAAAAGTTTTAAATCAATCAACATATTGCCCGAAGTAGGGTTGAAATCTGCATTCAATGCCAATTGTCCAACTGGAATCTCATTGTAAATAATAGCACTTGTTTGAATATTGGCTGAAGCTACCGCATTTTTGAAAACCGAAGTGACATCAACTTTTCCATCTAATGAACCTTGAAGATTAATTCCTAAAGGCTTGGTCAGTCCATTCAGCGAAGTCAAACTAAAATTATTGAATTGAACATTTAATTTGTCGTTTTCTTTGGAAAGAATGCCATTCAACTCTATTTGTTGTTTTTCTTGACTTAAGAATAAGTTTTTGACGAAAATTTTTCCTTGAGAAATATGGAGTTGTGCATCATTGTTAATATTCCAGGAATCTTTGTTGATAACAATGTACGAAGGTTTGAAGTGGATGAAGGCAGGACTATTAGGTGCAAAATGAATATCTCCATTTAAATTTAAATAGTTGTTTGCATTGCGTTCGGACATTTCTACATTAAAGACAAGACTATCATTTGCTAAGACATTTCGTATAGAAATATAATTGATATAAGTACTGTCTGCAAAATTGATTCTGTCTGCTGTTAAATCTAGAGAAAAGGCTTTTTCATCCGCATTTTCAAGAATAGAAAGATTGCTCAGTTTAATACCTTTATAGACAAGCGAAGGACTAAATGCAACAAACTTCGCTGTATAATTTTCGGAAGAGAACTGTGCGTTTAAATGTGCGCCATCATCCAATGATAAAGTCGGATCTAGCAATGCTGAAATCGGTTGAAACGACTTCACGTTTAAATCTAAGTTGAAATTTTGCGGATTATATTTCTTTACTGGCAGATTAATAGCTGGCGCATAGCGCAAAGCCAACGACTGAAAATATGGAACAATAGTATTTAAATCAATTTCTCCTGTGATATGTGCGTCCAATACATCTGAATTTAAGGAAAGAATACGATTTTGTTCATTTCCTTCTGCCGTAAAGTTGATGTCTTGAATAACAAACAATCCCTTGCTGGTACTCAACTGGACAGAATCTGCATAGAGATAGCCTGTCATAGTATTTAAGTTGCTTCCAGTCAAATTCGTGTTGAGGTGCGCCTTATGAATGATGACGCTATCCTTATTGAGCCATCCTAATTTGTTTGGTGAAGCATGTGAAATAGCAGCATCTAGAAGATAACTAGGATCCGATTGTTGTAAATCAATAGACGCATCATAAAGCAATTGCAGATTTTTATCGTTGATATCTCCGTTAATGGCTAATATTTTATCTTCAAAAGTGCCAAGAATATGTACTTTTTCGTAAGTGTATTTATTAAAGGAAAGTTGTTTTGCTGTGCCGTCAAAAACTAAATATAAGTCGTCTAAAGTAATGCCTTTGCCTTTCAATTTTAAATCAAAACCTGTTTGGCCAATGCTTTTTTGATTCAACACATCACCTGCTTGAAAGCTTCGGCTAATTAATCGACCATTATAGGATAATTGATTCTTGATAGCGATATGTGCATCTGCCTGTACAGAACCAGCTCCTGTGGCCAAATTTCCTTTTACATCAAAATCATTGTAAAGCCCTATAAAAGAACCCGTATAATTTAGATTTTTGAGATTATGTAATTGCTTTGGCAAGCTAATTTTTTTATTGTCCGCCAGTTTGGGCACAAAATATTCAATATCCTCAGCCGAAGTTTTGAGTTCTTTGATAGCAAAGCCAAAAATAGTTTTGTCAATGTTTGGCAAACCTTTTATGGTGAAATTGGAAACCAAATTAGTTTTCTTACCTGTGCTCAAATCTACATTTCGCGCTATAATATCAGAAACAGTACCATGTAAGTCCGCATTATTAATAGCTGTCGTAAATTGTACCTGCTCCATAGATGGCGCAAAAAATTCGATGTCTTTTGAATCGACATATGAATCTTTCAAATTAGCTTCAACATTCACTGCTGTAATAAAAGAGCTGAAATCTTTTATATCATCGTATTGAAAAACCAAAAAATCTCGTAGCGTAGAATTATTGGTTTTGATTAGCAAATCTTCAAATCTCATTTCTTTATTGCCATATGAAGCATTTGTAGAAATTTCCTTAACCTCAAATCCAGATTTCTCTTTCAAGGTGAGTTTATTGATTCGTGCGGAGGTAATGGAGTCTAACTTAATTTTATCTAAGACCCCAGAAAAATCTGTCACATAGAGATCAGCAAAATTGACACCTTTGCGTGGGAATGTATATTTATGATTAACCATTCGAAACCTGTTGTTGACAAGTTCGATGCGGTTTAACGCGAGTTCTAATTTTTTCTTTTTCGGCTTTGTGGAATCTTTGGGACTGGAGAAATATTTGACATATTTCGAGAGGTTAGTACTATCCTGATAGATTTGATAGTTAAGATATGCACCTTCGAGTTTAATTCGTTCTACAGTAACCTTATTTTCAAAGAAATGCAAAAGATCTAAATTTGCATTCGTTTCTTTAGCGTAAAACGTGGTGTCACCGTTACGTTCTGTAATAGCAAGATTTTGTAATGATAATGTAGAAAATGGTTTGAAATAAATTTTGTCCAGCGAAATGTTGGCGTCCAATTCTTCGCTGAGAAAAGTAGCTACACGCTTCGTAAGATAAGTTTGTACGGAAGAAAACTGCAATGATATTACAGCCACAAGCACGAGTAAGAGTATACTCGCGACTGTCCAAAGCGTTATTTTTAGTATTTTTTTGATACTTTTGTGCGTTAAATAAATTCTTCCAAAATGGCTGTTATTCTAGGGATCGAGTCGTCGTGTGATGAGACCTCAGCGTCTATCTGTATAAACGGTGAAATCAAATCAAATATTATTGCTACACAAGCTATTCATGCCAAATATGGTGGAGTAGTACCAGAGCTAGCTTCACGTGCGCATCAGCAAAATATTATTCCGACGGTTGATCAAGCATTACAGCAAGCCAAAATTACAAAAAATGATGTAGATGCCGTAGCTTTTACGCGCGGTCCTGGACTTTTAGGTTCTTTATTGGTTGGAACTTCATTTGCGAAGTCATTTGCTTTGGCGCGGAATATTCCTTTAATCGACATTAATCATATGCAGGCGCATATTTTGGCGCATTTTATCGATGATCCAAAACCCAATTTTCCTTTTCTGTGTTTGACAGTTTCTGGTGGTCATACGCAAATTGTGTTGGTAAAAGATTATTTCGATATGGAATTAATTGGTCAGACATTGGATGATGCCGCAGGCGAAGCCTTTGACAAGACGGCTAAAATCTTAAATCTTCCATATCCTGGAGGTCCATTAATTGACAAGAATGCTAAACTTGGAAATCCTAACGCATTTAAATTGCCGGAGCCTCAAATTCCCGATTTGAACTTTTCTTTTTCGGGATTGAAAACGGCTATTCTATATATGGTGCAAGGCGAATTGAAAAAGAATCCTAACTTCTTGGAAGAAAATATGAATGACATTTGTGCTTCTGTCCAAGAAAGAATCGTTTCTATCTTATTGAATAAATTGAAAAAGGCTGCTAAGCAAACAGGTGTAAAAGATGTTGCTATTGCAGGAGGTGTTTCTGCTAACTCAGGATTACGTGAATCCTTGTTAGCCATGGGAGAGAAGTACAAATGGCGTGTGTTTATTCCAAAATTTGAATATTGTACCGATAATGCCGCAATGATTGCCATAGCTGGCTATCACAAATATTTAAAAGGAGAGTTCGTAGGGCAAGATGTTGCCCCTTTAGCAAGAATTCCTTTTTAAAAACAAGAGTAACATTACAAAATGTTACTCTTGTTTTTATGTGCGCCCGGCATGGGCGTGAACTCTAGGGTGTAAGTCCCGAACGTGCCTTGATAGTGGGAAACGTTAACTTAAGGCAAGGGTGTCCTTCGCGAGGGGGAATCTGAAGGAAGCCGGCGGTAAATCTCTGGCCTGACGC